>ENA-ORXT01000183-ORXT01000183.1-marine-metagenome-genome-assembly--contig:-NODE-183-length-106088-cov-8.767232_pt1 | contig 106088 bp, 90 predicted proteins | sample MGYA00237868_ERZ511482 | MGnify/ENA metagenome assembly ERZ511482 | reverse complement strand
TACTTACTTACTTACTTACTTACTTACTTACTTACTTACTTACTTACTTACTTACTTACTTACTTACTTACTTACTTGCAATTAAATAAATTAAATTGCAGATTCTATTGATCTAAGACGAAAATAACTTCAACTCTTCGATTCGCCTGACGGCCTTCCATTGTTCCATTATCAGCGACAGGACTATTTTCTCCCAATCCTTTCGTTGCTATTCGGTTTTCGCTAACTCCCAATGACATTAACGCATCCTTGATAGATTCAGAACGCTGCACTGATAGAGTTTGGTTGTATCCGGCATCTCCCGTGTGATCGGTGTGTCCTTCTACCAAGGCAGTTCTTTCCGGATTTGATTTCAAGTATGCGGCGGCTTTTTCTATCGTACTGCCAGCTTCTGGACGTAAGCTAGACTCTTCAAAATCAAACAGTACATCGTTTAGCGTAAGGCTTGGGCCACGCGGTGTCTCAACAATGATGGGTGCTGGAGCGGGCGCTGCTAAGGCTGCACCAAGCGAGGGTGGTTCAACGACTTTTTTAGGGGTATTGGAGCAAGCGGTGATAAACCCACTAAGTGTGACTAACGTAACGATTTTTAATACGGCAACAGTTTTCATGATAAGTGAACCACAGTGTTATTGGATGTACTGTGGGTAACGGCAGGTTACAGAGTGAAGTACACCTTATTTGAGTTACGTATTTATCATGAATATTCTGTAATGATGTATTGGAAAGGTTAGCTTTTCTCAGGGTCTTGCTGTGCATGGCCCGTTAGTTCATACAGCGCTTCAAGTTGGTGCTTGAGGTGCGTGGTCTCCGTGGATAGCACACTCACTTGCTCTGTCAGCGTGGCGACTTCCATTTCAAGTAATTCAACGGATTCATTCTGAACATTTGTAGCGGCACCAGATGAAGCCGTAGTTGCATCATTGGTAGCACGATTAGGCGCACTAGGATAAATGGTTGGCACGCCTGCAAATAAATGTCCTATGCGTTCACCCCTTTGACCGGGTTGTTGGCCAAGCCGTATCGTATAAGGAGTTTCTCGTTCACTCAAGCGCTCAACACAGAGCTCTAAATCTTCCTTATCAACAAATTCACACATGCGTTGCGTTCGCGTGTTCAACTCACTCAATGTTTGAGGGCCACGTAGCATCATCACACACAGTAAGGCTTGTTGCTTTTTTCCAAGTCCCAGTAGATTGATAAAGTTCTGGGCGAATTTATCAGAGCGCGAGCCACGTTCTTTTCGAATGTAATTTCGGTCTTCGAGCTCCTGTAGAGTTCTGGCAATTTCACCCTGTTGGTAGTTGCTTATAGGTTCTCGACTCGACTTCTGGTTGCACGCAGTAATAATGCTATTCAGCGTCAACGGATAACCATCTGGTGTGGTGAGTTGCTTTTCCATCAAAGCACCAAGGATGCGCAGTTCGATTTCTAGCAGCTGCGGTGCTTTGGCGGGCACCGCGTCGTCAGTCTCGTTAGATGTGATGTCTTCGTCTTGCATAGGTTGCATTTGTCGTTGCGAGGCCAAGATTATAGTGTTTTTTAGCCGTCCCATATAAACAATACAGTAAACCCAAAACGTGTAATCATTGCATTCTTGACAAAAACAACGCCAATCTCATTGTCTAATACCAACGCTATATCAGAATTGCTGCGCAAGCTGCCGATCGGTGATGTCGTGTTGGAGGTTCAAAGTGCGCTCAAATCAGGCAACGTGTTACTGCACGCAGAACCTGGCGCTGGCAAAAGCACAGGGTTGCCGCTAGCGTTGATATCAACGGCTACAAGAACCAACAAAATTGTCATGCTGGAGCCACGTCGGCTTGCAGCTCTTGGTGTGGCTGAGCGACTGGCATCTCAGCTTGGTGAACGGTTAGGTCAGCGGGTTGGGCTAAGGATGCGTGGCCAAACTACCGTTTCAAAGGAGACCGTACTAGAGGTGGTTACGGAGGGCGTGCTGACCCGTATGTTGCAGGCTGACCCCACGCTCGATGGTTTTGGGTTGGTGATATTCGATGAGTTCCACGAGCGTAGCTTGCATGCAGATCTCGGCTTAGCACTGTGCTTGGAGGTGCAGCAAGCTCTGCGTGATGATCTAAAGCTGTTGTTAATGTCAGCAACACTCGATGCAGCCCAATTAGGCGAGCATTTAAGCGACGCCCGCCAGGTGTTCTGTTCTGGTAGGCAATTCCCAGTGGACATTAAATGGTTGGGACAAAGTCGCGACGACTTACCAGTTCGTGTTGGATCCGCAGTAGTCGCAGCGATTCAGGACGAAGTGGGTGATATTTTGGTTTTCTTGCCCGGCGTATTTGAGATCGATAGAACCGCCTCCATTTTGATGCCGCGTGTGTCTGGCGATGTAGATGTTTTTTGTTTGCATGGTCGGGCTGATGCTGCAACGCAACGTGCTGCAACGGCGCCTGCTCAAAAAAATCGCCGGCGTGTCATTCTTAGCACCAGCATAGCTGAAACCTCAATCACTATTGATGGGGTTCGTGTAGTCATTGATGCAGGTCTTGAGCGCCGTGGCCGCATTGATACCAGTACAGGCTCTTCTCGATTAGAAACGGTCAATTCCAGTCAGGCCAGCGCAACACAGCGTAGTGGTCGAGCAGGGCGTACCGCTCCCGGTGTATGCTATCGATTGTGGTCTGAAAACGATCATGTGCGGCGATCGGTGAGTTGGCAAGCTGAGATTCATCGTAGCGATCTGTCTTCCTTGCTGCTTGAGCTGGGTACTTGGGGAGTCAATAATGTTAATGATCTTCCTTGGTTAGAGGTACCGCCAGAGGCGGCGCTTGGGCGAGCAAAATCCTTGTTGTCTTCGCTAGGGATATGGCGTGATAGCCGGTTAACTGCGCATGGTCAGTTGGTGGCGAACCTACCGGTACATCCACGCTTAGGACATATGTTGTTATGGGCGGTTGAGCACGGCGTAACAGACATTGGCTGCAAACTAGCAACCGTGCTTGAGGACGAAGGCGGTTCGCGGCGAGGAATAGATTTAGAGGCGCAACTACAGAGGCCAGCGTCGAAGCAACAGCAGCACCGAATTGACCAATTGAAAAAACAACTGCCTAACAATGAACACAGAACTGACTTACCCAGTGTTGCTATATTGTTGGCACAAGCCTATCCCGATTGGATTGCACAGCGTCGACCAGGCAGTGAACCCCGCTTTGCACTTGCCTGTGGGGCCGGTGCGCACGTGTCTACTGATGATGCGCTTGCGCACAGTGAATGGTTATCGGTGGCTCGTATGGGAGGTGCTGGTCGCGAAGCGCGGGTGTTTCTCGCATCGAGTTTAAATATTGAAGAACTTGAACGTTGGTCGCCAGAGCTTTTTACGTTGCATAACCATCTGGAGTGGGATGATAGACGCGAACGCGTTATAGCGGAACAACACAAAGTTGTTGGGAAGCTAGTGGTTCACGCGAAAACAAAAACAGATATTAGTAGTGCGGACAAAGCCAAAGCATTGCTGGAAGGTGTTCGCCACCGGGGTGTGAGTTGCCTTCCTTGGACTGGTGATTGTCGCGAGTGGCAAGCACGTGTTGCGCTCATGGGAACGTTGCCAGAATACTGTACACGCACGCAATGGCCTGACGTAAGTGATGATGCGTTGTCAGCTAATCTTGAGCAATGGTTGCTGATATGGCTAGACGGCAAAAACAACCTTAAGTCACTTTCTCAGTTAGATTTGTACGGTATTTTAAATGGCATGCTCGATTATGCTCAGCAGCAAGAAGTGGATGCAATGCTTCCGCGCAAGTACCGCGTTCCAACGGGGTCAAATATAACGCTGCGCTACACCGATTCGGAACATCCTGTTTTATCCGTCAAGCTACAGGAAATGTTTGGTTGCGATGTGAACCCTGCCGTGGCAAAAGGACATATAGTGTTAAAGGTTGAATTGTTATCGCCTGCACGTCGACCGGTGCAAATAACAACTGATCTTGCTAATTTTTGGACCAATAGTTACCCCGCCGTGAAGAAAGATCTAGCCGGTCGGTATCCGAAACATGCATGGCCTGACGACCCATTACAAGCGACACCCACTGCTTACGCGAAACGGCGTAAAAAGAAATAACCGCTAGTTCGGATGCGCCTATAATGTCTGCAGGTCGCCCCTATCTGCGTGCCTACGTTTTTTATTACCGGGTAATGTAACGCATATGAGTCATCAATATTCTTCACTGTTCCAGCCATTAGATCTAGGACACACCACGATCAAGAATCGTATCTTGATGGGGTCTATGCACACCGGTTTAGAAGACAAGCGCAGCGATTACCCGAAGCTTGCAAAATATTTTGCTGAACGTGCCATTGGTGGTGCAGGTTTAATGGTTACAGGGGGTATATCCCCTAATATTCGAGGCTGGCTAGGACCGCTTGCAGGGACCATGAATAGTCGATGGCAAGTTGGTCGCCACAGATTAGTGACTAATGCGGTACATGCTGAGGATGGAAAAATATGCATGCAAATACTGCATGCTGGACGCTATGGATATCACCCGCTTGTTGTGTCATCAACGAGTAAAAAATCGCCAATATCACCGTTTAAACCAAAGCAATTAACCAGTGCTGGCATCGAATCTCAAATAAAAGCATTTGCGCGTTGTGCAGCGCTTGCGCAAGATGCTGGTTACGACGGCGTTGAGATCATGGGTTCGGAAGGGTATCTGATCAATCAATTTTTGTCAGAACGTGTGAATACACGAACGGATGAATGGGGCGGAGATGTCGAACGGCGTTTACGTTTAGCCGAAGCAATTGTTAGCCGGGTTCGTGAAGCGGTTGGTTCCGACTTTATATTAATCTATCGCTTATCCATGCTTGAATTGGTTGAACAAGGCAGTGACTGGACAAGTATCGTAAAGCAAGCTAAAGCGGTAGAAGCTGCTGGTGCCAGTTTAATTACAACTGGCATAGGCTGGCATGAAGCACGAATTCCAACCATTGCGGCGATGGTACCCCGAGGTGCGTTTTCAACGGTGACTGCACAGCTCAAATCCGAAGTGAACTTGCCACTCGTTGCAACCAATCGTATCAATACGGTTGATGTTGCCAATCGAATTATTGCTGATGGCGATGCAGACATGGTTTCTATGGCGCGACCATTCCTTGCAGATTCACACTTTCCCATTAAAGCGATGGAAGGCCGGACCGATGAAATTAATGTGTGCATTGCGTGTAACCAGGCGTGTCTTGATCATGTGTTTCAGAAGAAACGTGCAAGTTGTCTGGTTAACCCTCGAGCATGTCATGAAACTGAATTGGTCATCAAACCTGCCACCACAACCAAGTCAGTTTGTGTCATTGGCGCAGGGCCTGCAGGTCTTGCGGCAGCAACCACGGCTGCACAACGAGGTCATAGCGTTACGTTAATAGATTCTGCCAGTGAAATAGGTGGTCAGTTTAATATGGCGAAACAAGTCCCTGGTAAGGAAGAGTTTAATGAAACCATTCGTTATTTTGGTAAGCAGATTGAGCTAACTGGCGTCGATCTACAATTAAACCGTCGAATAGAAAACGTAGATGAGTTAAGTGGCTTTGATGATGTGATATTGGCAACGGGTGTAACACCGCGTACACCAGGTATAGAAGGCATCAATCACGATAAAGTGCTTTCGTACATTGATGTGCTTCGTGGCAAAGCGAACGTTGGTGCTCGTGTTGCTATTATCGGTGCAGGTGGTATCGGTTTTGATATTGCCGAATATCTATCGCATGACGGAAGCGACTCTAGTTTGAACCCTCAAACCTTTATGCATGAGTGGGGCATTGATACCAGCTTCCAAAGTGCTGGTGGTGTTAGTGACTTCAACCCTAAACATGAGTCTGCTCGAGAAGTCACTTTATTGCAGAGAAAGACAACCAAGGTGGGCAAGAACCTTGGAAAATCCACCGGCTGGATACACCGGCGAGCAATGGGCATGCGTGGTGTTGAGATGCTAGGCGGTTGCTCGTATGAAAAAATCGATGATGCGGGTTTGCATATCCGAATAGATGATAAACCGCAGTTGCTTGAAGTTGATCATGTCATTGTCTGTGCGGGACAAGTATCTTTGCGTGAGCTGCTTGAGCCACTGGAACAAACCGATGTCGCGGTACATTTAATTGGTGGTGCAGATGTCGCTGCAGAGCTTGATGCCAAGCGAGCTATCGATCAAGGGACTCGAGTGGCTGCGGGTTTGTAGACGTGCAAGGCTTGTAAGCCGTACCTGCGTTCCTACCGGTATAGCTCCTTTTTTCTTGCACAGTTGTCTGTCATTATGGCTATGCCATAGCAATTTTGAGTCGCGTTGCTACATCTGGCGGTTTTGCGCTCGCATCCATTAGATTGACAACAGAGCTAATAATGAAAAAACAATCGTACCTTGCTGCCTCCATGCTTTTCTTACTGAATCAGTCAGTGTCCGCTGAAACCTTCACAGCCGATGTTTGGGCCGATAATTGGTTTTCTCTTGGTGTGAACGGTGAGCAAGTCGCGCAAGACAGTGTGTCAATCACAACCGAACGCTCATTTAACGCTGAAAGCTTCACGTTTGCCGCAGAACGTCCTTTCGTACTTGGGTTAATTGCCAAGGATTTTAAAGAAAACGACACCGGTTTGGAATATATCGGTACTCGTAAGCAGCAGATGGGCGATGGTGGCGTTATCCTTCAGATTAAAGATGCCAGTGGAAACACCGTTGTAGTGACCGACGAGAGCTGGAAATGCATGGTCGCGCATCGAGCGCCGATGGATAAATCTTGCGCAAAAGAAAGTAATCCAGTGGCCGGAGAGGGCGCGTGCGATTTTGAAGTTACTGAAGAGCCTGCCGATTGGAGCACTGCGAGCTTTGATGCATCCGACTGGTCTGCGGCCACAGAGCACAGCGAAAGTTCAGTGCGCCCTAAGGATGGCTATGATCGCATCTCATGGGATAGTGATGCAGCATTAATCTGGGGCGCAGACTTAGAAACTGACAACACCATGTTGTGTCGATTAGTTGTTGAATAAAACGCTCACTACAAGCGAGTAATTTACGCTGCACTAATTTTATTGCCGCGTTGGACAAATGGTGCACGACTAAATGGTTAATATTGCCGAGCGCCGCCTTGCTCAAATTCTGTCTCAATGAGAATACATAATATGCACTTACTAGCAGTTCGAAAATTCTGTACAACTATTGGCTTGCCAGTTTTTATGATCAGTGCTTTTTCTTTCGCGGCACCCCTAGCTGCGCATGATGACCATGAGCATTGCGCAGCCATGACCGAGTCGGTCAGCGCGGCGGGCTTTGCTGACGATGTAAGCGTAACGTGTTCTGCGGATCAGGCGCTGATCACCTCTGATACCTATCCTGACCATGAACTAATGACCGGTATTGTTGGTACCAATGAGCAACTTCCAGTACCAGCTCAATACGCTGCACCGGTTCCATTAACGCCATCGCTTGGGTCGTCACCGCTAACACGAGATGCGGCTCTTGGTGTGGCCGTTAATGGAGTGCCCATTTATGACTATACCGGTGGCGGTGAAATGTCTGTACAAGATCTTTTTCACCATCAGACTAAACACGATACGCTTTTAACTAAACAACTTGATGTCTGTGGTGGGCATGCTGGGCGTGGTGACGACTATCACTATCACATCAAACCAACGTGCATGATTGAGCAAATGGCGAATGCAGGGGATGACGCGATCATTGGTTGGGCGTTTGATGGTTTTCCAATTTATGGCGATAACAATCCTGATGGAACGCCAATAGCTGTCGGCGTGCTAGATGTCTGTAATGGACAGACAGACGATACTTTTGGGTATCGGTACCATACCTCGGAAGCTGCACCCTACATAGTGCAGTGCTTAATGGGTGATGTTGCAAGTGCGCAGAGCCTGCCGCGCGTACGGCCATTGTCACCTGCAGAGGAAGGTCGCGGTCGCGAAGCAGGTCGACCACCACGCGGTGGTGTTGAAGACCTGGTTTTCACCCAAGATGCATCAGGAACACGAAGCATGGACTACACGTATGAAGGTGAGTCGTATTACATGCGGTACGCACCAACGGACCAAGCAGATTGTTATGCGTTCGAGACGCGTACGGTTACAGATAACGGCGAAGTTAAAGCAGGTGAATATTGTCGATAATTTCGATCACCGTTTTCCTGCACCACAATACGGGCAAGAAGTAGGGTTCGTTCATTTTTGGATATGTTCTTAATTCGACGCAAACGACCTTATGTGTTTACTCGTTTACTTGTTTGTTCGTTTGTTCGTTCATTCGTTCATTCGTTTATTCGTTTTATCCGATGTTGAATCGCTGCGGTCACTGAGTCCGTCAACTCGGTAGGGAAGTTGTTTGGCAATTCATCGAGTGTCTTGTCCATTGCTGAAACTGCCGAGCTAGTGATTTCATCAAATAAGGTATTGATGGCTTTACGAGATAAGCCAGCCTGAACACCCGTGTCGATAAAGTGCCGACCACGAATGCGTTCCACGTTGTATTGGTTTGATTTTCCTACCCGCATGGCGAGCTTGAAGTCTTTGTGTGGTAGACGTTTCTTGTCAACGGTTGGCTGAAGCGTTAGCACATCATATAGTGGTGTCATTTGGAATCGACCGCGGCTTGATAACGCCAGTGAGAAATTCTTAGCATGCCCGTCAGTTGCACCGATGAGCCAAAACAATATATTGGCTTTAAAAAAGTCCGCCCGGTCAGCGGTCGGGTTATCACTGCCACGTAGAATATTCATAATCTCGATTACCCCTGGACCCCCTTCACTTTGGTATTTCCCAGTAGGTGCAACAGAGAGTGCCTGGCAGCAATCTTCCTGTGGCAATCGTATGAGACGACCATCATCGGTCCAGCGGCGGTCAAAACGCTCAACCACTAACGCTTTTTGGCTATTGAAATCAACGATTGAGTTATTAGCTGTTTTTAGCCCAAACTGTCTCAGAAGTTTCAAACAAAAAAATTCATTCTCCACACTGTTGGATAGATCCATTCCGCCATGTAGCTTGCCAATTTGTGGTTTTATTATATGTGTGGTGGGTGTTGTTCCGCTGGGTTGTATCCATTTACCTTTGTGATACAACAGCGCTGTTTTTTCTTGAGCTCCAGCGACAGAAATTCGTAAGCTATTTTCGCTTCTTATACCCAACGGGGTGACATCTAAATCGGATAACAAGTTTTCAATGTTGCTTTTAGATAATGTTTTACCAGTGAGCTCGTTGCTTGCCTGTGGTCTATTGCCGTCAGTCAAAAACTGTAACGCACCAATACAATCGCGACCAATTTCTGATAACAAGCTAAACGCATCTGTTCCATCGGCACCAACGCGTTCAGCAACACGTTGACGTATAGGGTCATAGTCTGGGAGTAGGTTCTCAAACACTGCCATTACCTGTGCACCAGTAAACTGATCTTCACGAAGCGGTAGAGAGATTGATACGGGTATAGCGTGCTTCCACGCTATCCAACTTTCATCGTATTGGAATCGAATGGCTCCCGACTTTTCACGGTTCAACTGTCCAAGCAAGCGCGTGTTTAAAAACACATTTAGTGGGGCATAGGTGCGCTTTCGTCCCACTAGAGTGTGTCCTCAAGAAAATCAGTCGTACCTTTGCTTCGATCAGCAACCACTATTTCTAGATTAAGTGCAGCGCAGAGATCGAAAATGGTTTCCAGTCGAGTCCCCGGTGAACCATTCTCTATTTTTGAAATGGTTTCTTGCCATACACCGCTTAGAGTCGCTAATGCTTGCTGACTGAGCCCTTGTTGTTTGCGAGCCTGACGCAGAGCATGTCCGATGTCGTTCGGTGTTCTTGCTAATTGCTCCATTGTCTTTCTCCCGCCTTTGAAATGCAATTATGATATATAGGGCATAAATTATGAATATGATCGTTATATCATTGATTTAAGTAATTTAACGGGTTCTTATCGTAATTATATGATGCATAGGGCATAATGCAAGAATATGACCAAGGTATCATAAAATATAAATATGGCCGTAATGCCATAAAAAGCAATACGATCATGCAGTAGCCACAGTAGAGCCCAAACCGTCTAGAACCGGTGCCCGACACCAAAGACATGTGCGTTTTTAAATGTTGGTCTCGCGCATATAGTGTTGATCTTATATAAGAGACGGAAGACTTAAACAGCAATGACTTTTCACTTGTCTTAATTGATCAGAATTGAACTGATTAATTCAACGTTCTAACAAAACCGATCAGATCTAATAGCGTGCATAACTCACTCGGATCGAATTCTCGTAAAAGCTCATGCATAAAATATATACAACAGCTGCAATCGTATTTAGTTCTTTGCTTGGACTCATCATATACGCAGAAGATACGGGGGGCGCAATTCCCGCTACTGAACTGGTTCGTTCATTTAATCATGGAGATAAAGTAGCGCACTTTCTTTTGTTCGGCGCGTTGAGCTTTCTACTTAACCTTGCATTTATAGGTAAATGTTTTAATTGGGGCTGCGTGTCTGTTTATCGTGGCACCGCTATCGTAGCCGTATTTGCGACTCTTGAAGAGTGCAGTCAGTATTTCATTCCTACACGAACGTTTGACTACTTTGATCTATTGGCCGATTTCTCTGGGCTTTTGATATTTGGTATTGCCACTGCGTGTTTACTAAAAAACAACCAGCTTAAAACAAGTATGACTTGTGCTGTTAGGTAGAATTTGGAGTGTAAGGCCGATGATAATGGAGCTTCAAAATACGGTTACTGGTGGAGACAATACAGACATGACGTCTGAACAGAATGGTGATGGGAACGCTGGTATGCCAACTGATGAAGATGATACCGGTGAATCTGATGGCTTCTCAGTCGATACCGGTGCTGTTGCTGTTACTGGTGTGGATCTCAGCGATCTTATTGATGTAGAAAACGCATCGGTCTTCTTTACGGGCAATGGTCAAGTAGAAACGATAAACAATGACCAGAAAACTGACATAGTCATTACCGGTTCAAATCACACTGTTAATATTGAATCAAATATTGGCACACTTTCCGTCAACGGTACTAATTCAATAATCCGATTTTCAGCCAATGTGACTGTCGATGTTTGTAATGTGGCTGGCAGTGACAACACAGCAGAACGCGCAGAAAATGTAACGCTTAGTTGTTTGGTGGAAGGCTCTGGCAACTCAGGGTTTGAATAAGCTAAAAGCATGAGGTGTGTGTTTACTTGAACTTAGAAGTAGACGCACAAACGTCCGCAGGGAAAAACCACAATGGGCAGGAAAACAGGTTTGAAACTGTTCTCATTTGATTTGACTGCCACAGTCAACAGCAAAAATGTGCGGTCGGTTGCATGTATTAAACCTTTCGGGTCATAACTTGTGCGGTATTTGCATACATAACGCTACATGCGGCAGATGGTCAATTATCGTCAAAATAATGACTTATCAATCGCGATTTAAACAAGCGTTAAGGTTTGAATAGTATGCAAAATGGGATCACAAAAGCTCTGGTTTTAGACGATGACGAAGATACACGGTTTGCGATTTGCCGGATTTTAGGTAAATGCGATTGTGATGTTGTTGAGGCGGAATCTGTGCAGGATAGTATTAGCATCCTAGAACAGAACTCTATTGATATCATCTTTAGTGATTTGCGTATTCCTGGATCGGATGGTGGGGAAGAATTACTTCAGATCGTCAATAAGGAATTCCCCGATATTGATATTGTACTAATGTCCTGTGCCATGGATGAAGACACTCGTGCTAGATTGATTGAGATGGGTGCAACAGAATGCGTTCAGAAGCCATTTTATAAAGAAACTTGTGTTGAGCTACTTCAAAGCATAAGAGAGCCATTGAAGAAAATTGCTTAGCGTTTGCTCGATAAAGCATTTTTTTAGCTTTAGCTAGAAACGGTAAAACGTAAAATTTGGCTAGCTACCTATTGCTCCATTAAGATAGTAAATTTACTGCCAATTCCTGGTTCACTAGTGGCCGATAGTTGCCAACTATGCTTCTCGCAAACAGTCGCACAAATTGATAGACCTATTCCATTTCCTTTGTATTTTTTACTTTTATGCAGCCGGCTGAAAGGTTCGAATGCCTTTGACGCCTGCTGTTGATCAAACCCAATCCCGTTGTCAGAGATAGTGATCGCAATATTCTCGTCGATTTTCTCAGCTTCTATATTGATGATAGGGTCTCGATTTTCATCCCGGTACTTCAAGCTGTTGCCGATAAGGTTGGTAAACAGCTGACGAATCATGCTTTTGTCGCCTTTAACCGTTGGTAATTCCGAGATAACTATCTGGGCATTCGACTCATCAATTCGCAGTTCTAGTTCTGAACAAACATCGCTAAGCAGTGCTGTTAGATCAACATCAGTGACAACCAATTCACCTTTTGCAGCGCTTGAGAATTCCAGTAGATCATCGATGAGCGTACTCATACGGGTTGCAGAACTAAGGACAACATCCAGATGATATTGACCCTCTTTTGTCATTACATCGGCAAGATCCTCTACTAGAAAGCTACTGAATTGCTGGATTTTACGCAAAGGCTCCTGTAAGTCGTGTGAGGCCATGAATGCAAATTGGTTCAAACTTTGGTTCACCAGTGCTAATTGTTTGTTTTGCTCTTCGACCGCTTTCATGGCTTTGTTTCGTTCAGAAACATCTGAAAGAACAATCATTCTAACGCCTTGCATTGAACCGATTGCTTTTATACTGCTGTTTAGCTCCACTTCGAGTTCTTCACCATTCGTGCGGCAAAGTGTTAGGGGTAATTTCTCAAAATTGCCAACTATTAGTGCAGAAGAAAGCTTAGCGCTTTCAGCATCTAAAAAATAATTCTGGCAGTTTTGGCCAGGCAATTTTATGGATTCGATACCTATTTCTGTGCAAAGCCGATCACTGGTTGAGAGTATCAACCCGTCCTCGTTACATAACATCATCATCGACGGTATGGTGCCGAATAGAGAGCGGTAGTAGTCGTTCTGATGTGAAAGGAATTCTAGTTGTTCCTCGCTACCGATAATAGAACCAGCACAATTAGCAATGGTTTTCAGAATGCGAATTTCAAAGCTGTTAAATGGATTTTTGCGAGCATCTGCTGAAAAGAAACTCACTGTTCCTAGTGGACCATTGGTTGTTTGCACTTGTGTGCCGATATAGGCTTTTTGACCTGCAGATTTACCGGTATTGTATTGTGCGTATTCACTTTGAGGTATGTTGTGTACGGCGATCGGTTCGCCTGATTCAAATACCATAGAACACAGGTTACCGTTGATGGAGAGTTTCTCGCCTCGGCTGGTGGCACTCGTTATTTCGCCTGAGGCGCAAATAATTTCAATTGACTCGCCCATCACTGAGCCAATCACACCGCTCGACATGTTGAGTACTTGTATGCCGACATTGAGCATTTGCTCAATTTTGTCTCTGCTTTGCAGACTTTCGTCTGTAAATATTTCTAGTAGAGTGTCTAAAGCTGTACGAAACTCGAGTTCTCCAACATCATTACCTGTTGATACCTGAATATCAGAGAGACTGTCTGAATAAGAATTGAATGCATAAACGTTGGAACGCGTGGCCATGATCAGCTGCCCGTCTTACGCTTATCGTTGATGAAATCAACGTCTAGTCGTACCTGTTGCTCTTCCTGAAGCTGTATACCAGATAGGGCTGTGTCGAAAAATAAAACCCAATACCCAACATCATTGTTCAGTAGATGGATATCAAAGTAATTATTATCGTCTATGTGAACATTGCCTATGACAATAGTGCTATCTGAATTTGCTGGAAGCAGCCCTTCGAGAAAAGGCACAGATGCAATGGCGCTCTTATTTTTGTCGAGTTCAGTAAAATTAAATTCTCCAATCTTCCCAGCATTAAACAATATATACCCGTCGTCATTAACGCAAAGATACCCCGTAAGTTCACAAGAACTATCGAGTTCGTCTAGGTAAGTGACAACAGTTTCAGGTGCGGTATTCATCAGGCAGCCTTAGTGAAGCAAATGCCAAGTGTTTGGAATACTTCATCGACGCCGGTATCTGTTTTGGCACTGGTTTCTATTGTCGCAATTGCAGCACCGCTCAATTCTGAAAATATGTCCTCGTCCATTTTCCACTCTGATTTAATATCAGATTTGTTGAGAACTAAGACAAATGGCTTTTCACCTAGCGTATCTAAAACTAAGGTATGTAATTTTTTTGCACTGACGAAGGTTGCAGGTCTTGAGGGGTCAATAACTAAAATGTACGCTGCCATGCCCCGAAGATACGAAGGTAGAACAGACTGATGATTATCTTCTCCATAAACATCCCACAGAATGAGTCCAAGATCAGTGTTGTTAACTGAGAGGACTTTCTTGTCTATCTTCACACCGATAGTGGTAACGTAGTTTTCTGAAAATATACTGTCCACGTACCGTCTCACCAAGCTGGTTTTACCAACGGCGAATGAACCAAGCATACATATTTTCTTTTGTAGCATTGTCGTATCTATCGTCTTACGGTTGAAATGTTACGTAGGACACTTCAGTAAATTGTCTTGCAAGTCGCTTAGCGTCGACTTTCCAGCTTTTTGATTTCGCACCCGTAATAATGAGCTCCGAACCTTGTAGTTCTAAACTGACTCCGTCAGGAGGAATTAGAACCGATTGAAGTCTTTTAATGATGAAATTTGTGTGTAGCGCCTGATAGGGTTCGAGTTCGAATACAACCTTGTTAACGTTCAAATTGGTATCTCGAAGAATCTGTTCCGGCGATGTAGCCATTGGGTCTTTTAGCCCACGTACAAGATAGCCGCCGTCTTTACGCTCGTTGTGAGTTACGACAATACCAGGTTGTGCATCAAGCTCAGTGACGAAATTATTCCACCGTTGCTTATCGTATTGGTTGTAAATAATCCATGCAAACAGTGTGATGGTGAAAATCGCTGCAGCCAAACCCATGTTACGAACCTTCTGCGGCATGTTTCGTACGCGATTTATAAATCGACTGTCGTGATTTTCCATAAACAATAGAAAGTCAGTCTCTACCGTATTAAACGGTGATGCATCTCCTTCATACGTGTCCAATTGAGCTCTGTAGTCGCGGTGAATATCTTCTAATAGTTGTTGTAGGGCTGTCCGGCATTGTTCGGGTGCAACACCACGTATGACGGCTGCTACCACAGCAGAGGGTCCCCATTCAATCCAAACTGAGAGCTCGCCAAGTTGTAGCGTGTTGAGTCCGTCGAATTCGTCGGTAGAAAAAGCATCTTGAACGAAAGATTGGATGGCGCTCAACATGCCACTAACCATGTCGGCATCTTGCGTTTGAACAGAGTCAGACTTGGCGTGACAGATTGGTATGCCAGATTCTTTTTCGATTAAAAATAGCTGTTCAAATTTGTAGGTGCGTTTCGTCTTGTTCTTGTCCAAAGACAACATGCTCGCAATCATTTTTCTGATTGCAGGGCCCAGAATAGGAAACAAGGCTTCAGCCATTATTTCAGGGTTTTCGCGAGATGATACTTGGAACTGTTCAACAACAATTGGTTTTAACGCGGGGCTATAGCCATCGTCTTGTTTGTGAGTCAGTTTGGTCGCTTCGACTAGAATTTCGCTGGTCTCTGCAGCTCTGGTCTTAGCGTCACTCAGACGGAAACTCAACGCATTAATCTGTTCTTGTAGCTGCTTTATCTCTTCACGCTCTGGCTGAAGAAGAATGGAGCGCAGCTTTTCAACGCCTTCCACAGCATCAGTGGTCGCGTCACTGTGTGATGCGTTTTCCGGTATAGCTGAATGTGCGCTGCGCTTTTGCATAAGGTTGGCTGATTATTTAGATGCCGAGGGTCCGGAGGAGGCGAGCTGCTGAGAGACTTCGCCCAGTATCTGTGCAAGGTTTTGTCTGTCTAGTTTCTTGCTTTGCAGCTGGTCAACGGATTCAGCCATATTGAGCTGAAGAGAATCGTGTGTTTCACGTAGTTGTGATTGTAACTGTGATTCAACCGTTTTTAATTCAGAATGAACGCGAGCAGCTTCTTCACCAGTGCTTTTGCCCAGCAAGCTAATGCTCGAAGCTAGCGCAAGGTTTTTATCCTCCATGGATTGAGAAATTGATTTAGCCGTTTCGCGTTGTTCTGCTTGCAGTTCGTTTAATTTTTTCTCATGTGCTTTTGATGTTTTGTCTATTGACTCAGTCAGTTGATTTAAGCGACTGTTCAACATATTGGTCATGGTTTGAATTTGTTCGTTGATCTGCTTTTGCAAAGTAGATATCTGATCGTTAGTCGCTCGTTTCTGAGCCCCATACAGAATTTCTTGTAATTGACCGAGTTCTCCATTGGAGAAATCTGCACCTGCAGTAGGTGCTGCACTATCGGGTGATATTTCCGTTATTGAGCTTTGATTTGTTTCCATTGTTCTCGATGCTTTGCCCATGTCAGCTACCTCTGATCAGCTATTTTTTAGTTATTTTTGTCCACGAAATGCATCCACCGCAAGCCGTAACAATTAGTAACACGCTATTTCCGTGCCTAAAGGGTTTTGATTTAGCCCATTTGGGTTGCCTGGGTCACACAATGGTCGCTATTCGAATGTTTTGCCAAACTAGTGCAATAAAATGCAGAAGATATTGGCTCTACCGAGCGATTTAGGAGGAATGGAGGGGTGGCCCTTCAGCTAGCGTCGACCACTATCGACGTTTTAGCGCGTCAAAGCACTCAGTGTGTCAAATTAAGCGCTACGTAACGATGAGTTCAGCAGATGCTTAGAGTATGGGTTGCGTTAATAAAACGTGAACAAGTTCACGCAATCTGAGATTTATAAGGGCGATTGGAGTCAACGATCGTCGATAACACCTGCTCGTTGGCCGCCGTGCTGACAAACAGCACTGAGGTTCGCCAGTTAGGAATACGCTTCAACCACCTCCATATTAATGTTAATCCCAAGCCCAGGTCCGTTAGGAATCGCTACAAGCCCATCAATGACTTGCCAAGGAGTATCTATTAGCTGTTGTCTAAAAGGGTGCTCTGATCGGTCGTACTCGAGTAGCGGCTCAGTTGGGAACAATGAATGGTGAGTTACTGGGAGGGCCGCCATCACTTGAAGTGACGCTGCTTGCGCCACTGCGGCTCCCCAAACATGTGGGTTAACTTGAACACCATTGGCTTGGGCCATGCCAATAATGTCGCGCATGGCAGTTATGCCACCACAAGAACCGATGTCTGGTTGCGCAATGTCCAATGCATTTTGTTTGAATAGTTGATTGAAGCCGTAAGCCGTATGTTCGTTTTCACCACCGGCTATAGCAATGGTCAATTTGCTACGAAGCTCTTTATAACCTTCAGTGTCCTCTGGAACCACTGGCTCCTCATACCAACGAACATTAAAAGCTTCCAATGCTTTGCCTAATTGCAGCGCGTCTACTCGACCATAGGCGTGATTGGTATCAACCATTAATTCAATAGTATTATCACCAAGTGCGTCGTGAATGGCTTGCATCACTTGTATATCGTCGCTCAATCCAAATCCGAGCTTAACTTTCATGGCGCGAAAACCGGCATCACGATGGTCCATGGCTTCTTGCGCTAAGCGGCTTGATTCATTTTTTCCCGTTGTTCTATAAAAACCAGTGGCATAAGGTTGAACCTGTTTTCGTTGAGCACCACCGAGTAGCTGGTAGATTGGTTGAGAGTAGAATTGTCCTGTGATATCCCACAAGGCGATGTCGATGGCACTGATCGCAGATACCACCGAACCACTTCGGCCAAAGTCTCTAGAGTGCGCGTACATCTTATGCCAAAGCACGCAAGTATCGAGTGGATTGCACCCCATAACCAACGGTTTAAACGCATGAGTAATGGCCGCCGCTGCGATTTCGGGTGGCTCCAAACCTTGAGTGAACGCTTCACCCCAACCAACCAGTCCATTGTCTGTTGTAACTCTAACCAGTGTTGCTGATCGCTGATGAACCCAGCCTTGAGAAAACGCAAATGGCGTTTCAAGCGGTGTTTTTAGAACAAAGACATCAAGGTCGGATATTTTCATGAGTGACAATGTTGAGCTGTATACAGAACGAGTATAGTGGCAATGGAGTGGGGTACGCAAAAACACCCTTATAATTCGTCTATCAGAACTTAAACGTAGAATGACTGTGCACGCCGAAGCGCTTGACATCCCAAAACTTAAAACCTATTTAGAGCAGCATATTGATGGGTTTGGACGCTTAGACGGAATTGAAAAATTTCCCGATGGTCAGTCTAATCCCACTTATTTATTAAACACCAGTAACTCACGTTTCGTTATTAGAATGCAACCCGCTGGGAAACTGTTGAAGTCGGCACACGCTGTTGATCGTGAATATCGTGTTATGCAGGCGTTACGTAACAGCGATGTACCGGTACCTGATGTTTTGCATTTATGTGTTGACCTTGATGTTATCGGTCGAAAGTTCTTTGTTATGCGTTTCGTACCTGGCAGGGTATTCTGGCATCCCAGCGTTAGCGAGGTATGCGTCGAAGAACGCTCTGAACTCTATGCGGAAATGAATCGCGTCCTTGCCGCTTTGCATAATGTTGATATTAAGTCCGTAGGCTTAGAGAATTTTGGCAAGCCAGGAAATTATTTTGAACGGCAAATAAGCCGCTGGAGTGAACAGTACCGAGCAACACAGACGCGTGACATTAGCGCTATGGATGAGCTCATTGAATGGCTGCCAAAGAACCTGCCGCCTGACGACGGGCAAGTTAGTCTTATACACGGTGACTACCGTATCGATAATATTTTGTTTTCCAACAACGACACAACGGCTGTAGCATTGCTCGACTGGGAGCTCTCAACGCTTGGACATCCGTACGCCGATTTGGCTTATCAGTGTATGCAATGGCGGTTACAAACGGATGCCGTCGTACCTGGCCTAGGAGCGACCGACCGAGCAGCAGTTGGAATTCCAACAGAGCAAGCGTATATCAGCCAATATTGTGAACGTCGCGGTATTGCTGATATTACTCATTGGTCGTTTTATCTTGCATTTGGTTTTTTTCGATTTGCAGCGATTGTTCAAGGTGTGCAGAAAAGAGCGATAGATGGCAATGCATCCAGTACCAAGGCCATGGCGTATGGCGACTTGACGCCGGTGCTTAGCCAATTAGGTGTTGCAGTGCTGAAAGAAAACCCTCGTTAGTCCGTGTCATCAACAAGACTTTCAAACTAAACCGCATCTGGGTCACAATGATCGTACGATGACATTAAAAGTACCAATAATATTCCAAAAAGGCGTGTTTTTCATTATTTGGTACTTTAATTTGTCTGACTGGGACAAAAGTGGTACGTTTCGCTAGTACTTTTCGGATGCTCGAAATGTAGCAGTTGTGGAGGGGGCGACTTAGTGGCCTGTAGAGTTACCTAAGACCGCTTGCATATTGAATCAATATCAGAAGGGGAAATTATGAAACTACGAACACCAAAATCAATGCGGCCATTGTTAGTGGCTGGTTGTGTGTCGCTAATGTCTGTAACTGGCGCTGTTAAAGCGGCAGACAGTACGGCACCGATAGTCATTCCAATTCATAACTGGTCTAGCCAAGTCGTTATGGCTTACGTGATCGGTGGTATGTTTGAAAGCATGGGCAGTAACGTTGAATACGTCCCAGCAGATTCTCAAGCGGTGTACGAGTCAATTCGAAACGGTGACGTTACGATTTCTCATGAAGTGTGGCAGTCAACATTTGGGAAGTCTTTTTACAACGCTATGGCTAAAGGTGGCGTTATCGATGCCGGTACGCACTCCGCAACAACGCTCGAAGAAATGGGTGTGCCTAACTGGGTGATTGAGCAAGACCTATGTCCTGGCCTACCAAATTGGGAAGCATTAAAAGATTGCTCTGAAAACTTCACAACAGCTGATTCAGGTGGCAAAGGCCGTTGGCTTGAAGGTCCTCAAAGCTGGCACGGTGATCTAATGCCTGAGCGTCTTGAAGCGCTTGGATTAGCAGATAAGTGGACCGTTAAGTTTGCAGGTGGTGCTGATGCACTATGGACTGAACTAGCTTCAGCAAAAAAAGAAGGTCGAGGAACCATTGTGTTTAACTGGACGCCAAACTTTACTGACGCCGATGGTTTTACATTCATCGAATTCCCTGAGTACACCGATGGTTGTCGTAAAGCTGATGGTGGAGATGGAAGTTGTGGTTCCCCTAAAGGTTGGTTGAAAAAAGCGGCTAACTACAAGTTCCCAAAGACACACCCTGCGGCATACACTGCGTTCACACGTTTAGACTTCTCGACCACTCAAATTGGTCAGATGGCAGCATTGGTTGATTCAGATAAAATGGATCATAAAGATGCTGCAGCGAAATGGCTGAAGGATAACGAAGCTGTTTGGATGGCTTGGACTAAGTAAGATCTGCGCATAATAATGAACGATAGTTTAATTATTAGACGTTAGTTTGGATATATAAGCCCTCTGGTGCAGCAAGTACCAGGGGGTTTATTTATTGTGCAGTGCTGTTAGTCCATTCTAGTATGTGTTTTGACACCGAGAACTGAGTTAAAAGAACCACTATGTCTTCAGTAACCTCTGATTCGATCGAACCGGTTATCCGTTGTGACGGCGTTTATAAAATATTTGGTGATAATGCTAAACGAATGTTGCGAGAGTCCAATGGGGTTGTGGATGCCGCCCAGTTTCAAGAAGCTGGCTGCATCGTTGGTGTCAACAACGCATCGTTTGAAGTTTACCCAGGCGAACTGCTTATTATTATGGGGCTTTCAGGTTCTGGGAAGTCCACGCTGTTGCGCTGTATATCGCGACTGACCAAAGCCACGGCAGGCAAGATCTATATCGAAGGGGAGGACATCCTTTCGATGAACAACAAAAAGCTCATTCAACTACGTCGCAGCAAAATGGGCATGGTTTTCCAAAGCTTCGCCTTGTTGCCACACAAAACGGTACTCGAAAATATTGCCTTCCCACTGCAAGTTAAAGGTGTCAGCACGAAGGAAAGTATTGATCGAGCTGCAAAAATGATGGAGTTAGTGAGTCTATCCGGGCGTGAGAACTATTACCCTAGAGAACTTTCAGGCGGACAACAGCAGCGTGTGGGTATCGCACGATCATTGGCCATTGAGCCCGACATTTGGTTTCTCGATGAACCTTTCTCAGCATTAGACCCATTAATACGAAAAGAGATGCAGGACGAGTTTTTACGTCTGCAAGGTGTGCTGAGCAAAACCATTCTTTTTGTCACACACGATTTTGATGAGGCTCTGCGATTGGCTGATCGAATTGCCATTATGAAGGACGGTATTATTGAACAACTCGATACGCCGGCGAACATCGTTCTCAATCCAGCGACTGAGTATGTACGTAAATTTACAGAGGAAGTACCGCGTGAGAAGGTGCTGAAAATTGAATCAGTCATGGTTCCTGTTAACCCGGCAGACCCTGTTAGCGATCTTCAGGTGTCGAAGGATGCTGTGATTGAAACTGTCGCTGAATCTATTTTGACAGCCGGTACGCAGGTATCAGTGATCAATTCATCAGGTGAGGTCGTCGGTGCTATCCATGCGTCGAAAATAATAAGTGTGGTATTTGGCGGAAAGTCGCAAGAAGCGTCAGGTCAGCCTTTATGATTGATCTTTTCAAAGAACGAAAATATTTGCAGTTTCTACTGCTAATTGTTGTATTCATTCTCATGTGCCTATTTATTCCAGCCACCGATGGTAGTTGGCTGTGGCGACTTCCGCCTTTGTTGAAACAACTGCCCATCATCATTAACAATTCGGTTGACTATCTGATGTTCGATTGGTGGTTAATCGATGTGTATGACCCCGACATTGAAGAGTACGAACAAAAGCCTGTTATGCGCCAAATTACTCGTGGCATATCAGGGTTTGTGTTGTTTATGATTGAGTTTGTTCGAGAGCTGCTGCTAGGTGGTGTGAAAACCATCGTGGCATTCACGAGTTGGGACTGGGCAACGGAAAACCAATGGGCAAAGTGGCCTGGGCTGCCATGGACTGTGGTTGCCGGTGGTGTCGCCATTCTTGGTTATGCGCTAAGCGGGTTCAGGTTGGCTTTGTTTGCAGGTGGTGCATTTGTGTATATCGCTGTGTTTGGTCAGTGGGAGCCATCGATGCAAACCTTGTCGTTTGTTCTGATCGCTGCACCTACCGCTATATTGATTGGACTTCTGCTGGGTGTGTGGGGCTACAAAAGCAAGACAGTTGAAGCTGTATTAAATCCGATGTTAAATGTTGCGCAGATAATGCCGCACTTCTCCTACCTAATTCCGGTCATGGTGTTCTTTGGTATTGGTGATCATGCAGGGGCGATCGCGACCATTATTTTTGCCACTCCACCCATGGTTCGATTAACCATACTCGGCCTAAAAAAGATACCACCTGAAGTGAAAGAGGCCGGGCTCATGACGGGTTGTACCGATTGGCAACTGATGCGTAAGGTTCTTATTCCCAGTGCACGTCGGGACATATTGCTCGGGGTAAACCAAGTCATCATGCAGTGCCTAGCTATGGTCGTTATCGCATCGCTTATTGGTGCAAAAGGGCTGGGTAATGATTTACTCATTGCATTGAACCGATTGCGCATTGGCTTGGCACTTGAAATAGGCGTCTGCATTGTCCTTATCGCCATTGTGTTGGATAGACTTTCGCTTGCATGGGCCAACAAGCAAACTGACTACTATGCTGATCAAGCTTTCAAAGTGCGTCACAAGCATTCGATTTGGTTTATGGGCATATTTGCTATTGGGATTGCACTTGCATGGTTAGGTTCGTTCATTTTTAAGGAAGGTTTTAATTATCTTTATTTGATACCACACAATAAGGGCATTACAACCGAACCGTTTTGGCAAGCGGGGGTTGATTGGCTTTGGGATACTTTTTTCTATTCTCTAAAAGCGTTTAATGAATGGTTCATCGTTGACGTTCTCATACCGGTTAAAGAGGCCTTTCTCGGTATGCCTGTTATAGCGACTTTTACATTGGCTATGGGCACAGGTTTTATTATTGGCGGTATTCGATCAGCGCTTATTGTTGGTGGCTACTTACTGTTCATTGCATTAACTGAATGGTGGGATAGGGCGTTGATCACCTCTTATTTGATGACGATGGCGGTGCTGATCTCTGGGTTAATCGGTATTGTTATGGGGACATTGTGTGCTCAAAACAAAACAGCATCAAAAATTCTTCTAACTTGGTGCGACACTTTCCAGACCTTTCCTTCGTTCATCTATCTCATACCGGTAATGATGCTGTTTGGTGTTACCGATACGTCTGTGCTTATTGCCATCGTTGTTTACGCAACCATACCGGCAGCTCGATACACGGTAGTGGGTTTACGCAGTGTTCCTGAAGAGCTACACGATGCAGGTTCCATGTCGGGCGTGAATCGTTTCCAGCGTTGGTTGTCTATCGAATTGCCGATGTCATTTCCGCATATGGCATTGGGTATTAATCAAACGGTGGTGTTCGCGCTGGCTATGGTTATTATCGGTGCGCTCATCGGTACGGATGATCTTGGGCAGTTAATTCTAGGCTCGTTGTCTGACAAGCAAGGGGTGGGGAACGGTTTAGTGCTGGGTTTCTGTGTTGCCTTTATTGGGCTTGCGATAGACCAGATATTACGTACTTGGGCGAATCAAAGAAAAGCGGCGCTTGGGATGGCTTGAATTTTTCGCACAGATTGAGTCGATCGTTGGCATCAGCTTTGCCGAGAAGACTTCAAGGGGTGAGTGGTATTGTTTTTGAGGGAGGCTGTTATCGAGAGTGATTTCATAGTCACTGGCTGCAATAGCCAGTGACGGTAAGTTGTCAGAATTAGCTATCCAGTGCATCTATTGCCTGTTCGGCACGTTCAAACCACATGCGTGAAAGGATATTGTCTTTCGAAAGCTCAATGCCAAACGCTTCCATACCGGTATGGCGGTATTTTAAATCTTCAAATATGTTTCGCGCCAACTGTCGATTGCCCATTTCTTGATGCGCTAAACCTTCGCTGTACAAAGCCGTATCATAATAGTTTGAATCAGGATAGTTTGCTCGCAACTGCTTCATGTTTTTCTCAGCAGCGGCATAGTCTTTCTTATCGATAAGGTCGATATAGGCTCGCATATAGGCTGCATCATCAGCCAAATAGCTATCATCGTGTAACAGCTCGAGTGCATCGAGTTCTGCTACTGCAAGGTCAAGATCGCCTGAGTTACGAGCGTTCATTGCGTTAAGATACAAGTCGAAATCCGCACCTTCGCCGTACAGTGAAGCTTCTTTTAAAACGGGTGCTTTGATCGCAGCTATTTGCTTGTTCTTAGTGACAGGTTTGCCGTGGATGTATTCGTCATACGCATCGAGGGATTCTTCGAACTCACCTGCGCTTTCCAAGTCTTTGGCTCTATAGTAGTTCTGCTCGTGTTGGTTGTCGGCATCGGACACTTGGGTGATCGTATCGAAATCTATATCCAGTGCAGCGGATTTTCGTCCATCAGTAATAGGCTCGAAGCTAATACTCAGCTCAATTGCTTCAGCGGGGTTAAGCACGATCTCGTCATAGAAGTCAGTGGTGAATTCATCTGAATGATCGCCAGTTACTTTGATTGTTTTAATCGGATAAACGTCACCACCACGATTCGTTATTTCAATTTTCTGCGTAGCCTGAGTACCAACATCGCGTGTACCGAAATAAAAGTCTGGAACGGATACATGCAAATAGCTTCCACCAACGCCGGGCGTTGGAGCTGCAGGAGCAGATTCTCCACCAGAGCAAGCTTGCAGCGATACCACTAATGCAACACTACTGGCTAATATTGATTTTTTAAGGATGTCCATATACAAACTCAAGCCGCGCGGTCTTTGGATTTTTTGCTGTCGTCGACCTGAAAAAAGTCGAGAGCCATTTTACAATTACGCACCGCCTGATTGACATCATCTTCTTCAGACTCCGCTGTTTTTATTTTCTCTTCTGCGTGACTAATTTCCTGCTTGGCCGCAGCGATCTGCTCTCTTACTGAGCGCATGGCCGCTGATAGTTCACTGGATATTTCGCCAAACTCATTTTTGTCTGATGCACGAAGACGCACATCTAAATTACCATTGCCGATTTCACGAAGCGTTCTTTTAATGGCCAGTAGAGGGTGTCCCAGTTTGCGTGTGATATAGATTCCCAACCCCACTGTGACCAATAAGTTGATGAGCATCATGCTCATGACCCATTTGCCCAACACCGCTGTCAGGCTTGGTACGGCTTCGTTAACCAACTGCATATCTTCAGATACGAAGAACAGTGGTGCAACCCCATCGACAAGACTGCCGATCATTTGGTGATAAACCACACCCATCAAGATGGTGGTGATCACGAGGTACATAGTCGACAATGCGAGCACGCGTCGAATCTCTCGCGCCTGAAACGTTTTATCGCGCAGGATAGAAAGTGGAAAAATTGAATCCGAAGAACGTGCCATGACTTGAACCTATCACTCCATTATTACTGATTAAATCGGCATTTTTAGAGAGAACTTGAACCCAATATTGGTAAGAAAGCTATCCCAATTGGTGTGGCCACTACGGGTCTAGTGTGCGTTAGATCACACTCGGAAGAGGTGTAGGTTCAATTTGAAAATCTTGCGATTGTGATCATCACCATGACCCAATGCTTAGGTGGCTGTTGATTCTATTGGTTGCTGAGTGTCAGGTTGTCATCTTCAATGTCAAGATCCTCCTTCATTAGCCGCCCTTTAATGGTACCAAGAGGTTCTTCGTTAACCTGCTTAAACGCTTTGTCCAAGTTAACGAGATGCTTAATGCCTTGCAAGGCCACTAACGAGAATACGGAATATTGTGATCAGCCCGTTAATAGAAGCGTCAATCAATCAACAACCTTCAGACAGGCCAAACCAGCCTGGTCAACAGGGCGCACTTGGTTCAACCCTGCGCATGTTGATGTGGAATACTCGCAAGACGACACAACGCAATTGGCGTGACGATGTTGGTTCGCTCTGTGTTGATAAAGAGCTGGTCTTACTTCAGAACGTGGCGGCAGATATTGCTGATACACAAATTGGTCGGATGGGTACGCATTGCGAGTGGGTGGCATCCGGTTCTGATCAACCAGCTGAAGGTGATGTGGTGGATGGGGTTAAAACAGGGTGTGTGTCTGCTGCATGTCAGCAGATAGATCATTATGCCGACCAACGCGAAGCTCATTCGAATTCATCAAGGGTATTGCTTGAGACACACTATGCGCTGGGCACATCCAGCCAGACGCTAATGGTGGTCAATATTCACGCATCAACTGATGCGTCGACATGCGAGTTTTTGGACCAGCTTGAACAGTTGTGTAGCTGTATTGATCATCACACCGGCCCAATCATTGTTGGTGGCAGCTTCGATACATGGAGCCCTGATAGGCTTGCCATTTTCCAGCAATATGCAGAACAAGCTCTGTTGTTTGAAGCTAGCATGACGCGGCAGGGTAGTGATGTGCTGATGACTCAACACCTAGATTATGTGTTTTATCGAGAGATGAGCTTGCGCTCAGTTGAGTCGTTGCCGCAGTTGCAAATAGCAGGCTATTCGCCTATTACGGCAACGTTTGTTGTTGATTAAAGCGATCAGGTACTTCGCACTACATAGATCAAAAACACCACAAACAGCACCACACCGGCTAGCAACATCGATGACGTTAGCCATTCCTTCGATGTACCGCGTGGTCCGTTTTTAAGCCAGTGCTTGGCCGCTGGGACCATTCTGAAAATCATGTACCCCATAATGAGGGCTGAGGATATTTTCATCCACATGGGCATGTCCATCGTGCACTCCTTAACGAATTCGGGCCGCAATACGCGGCCCGTAAACAAAACTTAAATAGGAATTAATCGAATGGTTTTTATTGTCTTTGGGCAGCTTAGGGCTACCGGTTAGACAGAACCATAAGACTATTTAGTCATCCATAATGCCAAGAATGTGTAGCAAGCTGGTGAAGATGTTATAGATGTTCAAGAACAAAGAAACTGTTGCGCGAACATAGTTAGTCTCACCACCATTGATGATACGGCTGGTATCAAACAAGATCATGCCACTCATCACCAAGATGATACCTGCAGATACTGCCAAGCTAAGTGCTGGTATGCCTAGGAACAAGTTAAGAATGGCGGCACCAAACACAACGATCAGACCAACCATCAAAAAACCACCCATGAAGCTGAAGTCTTTCTTGGTTGTTAGTACATAGCCACTTAGGGCTAGAAAAATTACGCCTGTGCCACCCATTGCCGTTGCGACCAAAGTAGGGCCGTTTGCCAACGATAGATAGGATTGCAGCATTGGACCTAGGCCGACACCAAGTAGGCCGGTGAATGCGAAAACGACAAAGATGCCCATTGACGATTCTTCAACACGTGGCAATACAAACCAGACCAGGCCGATAGCTGCAAACGAGCAAATCATGGCAGCGCCACGAGGAACGTCTAGCGCCATTGATAAGCCGGCCATCGCCGCGCTGAATAGCATCGTCATTGCAAGCAATGAATAGGTATTACGTAATACCTTGTTTGTTTCCAGGGTACGTTCCGTACTGCGTGGAAACGGCGTTGAGTTCGACATTAGTTGTGCTCCAAGTTGATGTCAGTATAAAATTCTAGTGCAATATTAACACCGCTAACCTTAAATGGAAGGTAGGGATGAACTTTGTCACTTTCAAGTAATGATTGAAAGAATTATGACCAATTTATCGGCCAAATGTGTAACTTAATCAACCATTTATGCCGTTTGTACGAGAAACAACCCGAAAATGGATCTCAAAATTGTCTTTTTGAGTGAACGGCACAACAAAAATCGCCCAATGGCGTAAAATTTGGTTAGAATAGCCGGCTCGGAGAGTTGGCAGAGTGGTCGAATGCGGCAGTCTTGAAAACTGTTGACGGGTTAAACCGTCCGGGGGTTCGAATCCCTCACTCTCCGCCATTCATACATTTGTATTAGCCCTCGTCGGCACACATCATCAAACAATGCAGTAATCCCACACCAGTGAGGGATTTGAACCTGGGTTCGACAAACGGCAAAGCCGTTTGGGCAACGTCGCCTGCGACGTTGGGGCAAAGCCCCGAGGCGTCAGCCGAGTCAATCCCTCTACCAGCTTCCATCAAATATCCAGCGTTACAAATCTCAATCGGCGCATAAAATCAAACAAAGCAGTAATCCCACACCAGTGAGGGATTTGAACCTGGGTTCGACAAACGGCAAAGCCGTTTGGGCAACGTCGGCCTCGACGTTCGGGCGGCGTCAATTTGGTGCTATTTCAAAGGAGCATTAAACCGAGATGGCAATGGCGTTTGGATAGAAAACGGAGTTATATCTGTTGATGTGGGTGATGGCAAAATATATAAAATTGGTACGAGTGTGACAAAGGCAATGATTTGGATAGCTTGGCTGTCGCGTTACCGGATATATATTCAAATGTGTCGAACCTGAAGTTGTGTTCAGGTTCATAACGGATGCCCCTACGCTACTACCCCTTCAGGGTTGGAGGTTCGTAACATTATTTGTCGTAGTTACTTAATCATTCTTAAACTCAGCTCGGTGACAAAGACAAATCCACCAAGCTGAGACATCCGCTAACTCGTTCTAGAGCAGTAGAAACTACCCGTCAAATATCGGTTATGAACAGAGGTTGAAATCAGACGTATTGACACCTTCTAGTGTCGGCCACGATTCATCGGCACCAAGCGTTGGAAAAGTGAAGCGAAGTGAGTCGCCTTGATTAACAAACGTGTAAACTAAAAATGTACCCTCGGATAGGCTTATCTGATAGTTGTCATTACCTTTATTTTCTAACGGTTCGTCATTAAAGGTGTAGCAGTTATCGACAGTATCTTCTACCCAAGTAGTCCAAACGCCATTCGGCGATATTTCCGCTATATCGAAATTAAAAGTGCTGTCTGCAGGTATTTCCCAAAGGCCGGCAATAGCTGCAGTGGAACCGGCAGCGCCCGCATCAGTGCTACCAGTGTCGCTGCTGCCAATATCAGTGCTACCAATGTCGCTGCTGCCAATATCACTACTACCAGTGTCGCTGCTGCCAACATCATTACTGCCAGTGTCGCTGCTGCCAATATCACTACTACTAGTAGTGTCGTTGCCACCACTTCCACTGCATGCACCTAAGTATGCAATCGTCGCAAATATCAAAAGAAAAGAATGGGTGCTTCGCTTCATGCCAATAACTCCAAAGAGAAAAAATAATACAGCCGAACAAAAGGCTGTTTCTAAGACCACAGATGGTAGCTGATTAGAAATGGCATAGACACAAACAAATGGTCAGACTAGACTAATGACTAGTCAAAACCCTAACTCAGATATCATTGTGCGCGTCTACGGCGTTTAAACAAGCTGGATGGAATTGTGCTGGCAAACAGATGTTTGTATTCGTGAAGGAATAGTGGATGATCATCAAGGATCAGTTAAGTGTATAAAACGGTGAGTGACCTCAGGGTTTATTACACCAAGCTTGCCAAATAATCACGCAGCGCCAACGGTCTGTCTTAACGCCTGATCAATATCCCACAAAATATCATCAATCGTCTCTAACCCAACAGACACCCGAACCATATCGGCCTTCACACCAGCGGCAAGTTGTTGCTCTTCATTGAGCTGACGATGAGTCGTGGAGGCAGGATGCACTATTAGGGTTTTTGCGTCCCCAATGTTTGCCAGATGACTGAGGAACTGTGCTGAATCTATAAATTTCTCAGCGGCACTGAATCCGCCTTTCACACCGAAGGTCAACACCGCACTTGCGCCCCTTGGCATGTATTTCTGTGCAAGCTCATAATACTTATTGTCAGGCAGGCCTGGATAGTTCACCCATTCAACCAGTTTGTGTTCGTTTAAAAATTTGGCGACAGCCATGGTGTTCTCAACATGACGCTCCATTCTTATATGCAAGGTTTCTAACCCCTGCAAAAACGCGAACCCATTAAACGGACTCATGCTTGGACCCAGTGTTCGTAAGTACTCCATTCGCGCTTTCATGGTAAAGGCAAAGTCGCCAAAGGTTTCATAAAACCGCACACCATGATACCCATCAGATGCATCAACCATTTCAGGGAAGTTGCCGTTATCCCAGGGAAATTTCCCCGACTCAACAATCAAACCGCCAATGGATGTGCCATGCCCACCAATAAATTTTGTCGCTGAATGAATAACGATGTCGGCACCAAATTGGATTGGTTTACACAGAAAAGGCGAGGGCACCGTGTTGTCTACGACTAGCGGTATGCCGTGCTCATGGGCAATATCTGCAACAGCTGTTATATCAAGAACGTTTAAGTTTGGGTTGCCTAAGGTCTCACCATAAATGAGGCGTGTTTTATCAGTAATGGCTCGCCTGAAGTTCTCGGGGTCATCGGGGTCAACAAAGTGCGTGGTAATGCCAAGGCGTTTAAAGTTAACATCTAATTGCGAAAAGCTTCCGCCGTACAAGGTTCTGGCTGCAACAATTTCATCACCACTGTTCACAAGCGTCAGCAACGCGATCATTTGTGCAGACATGCCAGAGGCAACAGCTAAGGCTGCACGTCCGCCCTCAAGAGCTGCCACGCGTTCTTCTAGTACTGCATTGGTTGGGTTGCTTAGTCTTGAGTAAACGTTGCCAAAGGTTTGTAGATTGAACAAACTCGCTGCATGTTCTGCATTGTCAAAAACGTAAGAGGTTGTTTGATAAATAGGGGGTGCGCGTGAGCCTGTGACTGCATCGGGAATTTGCCCAGCATGCAGGCATAAGGTTTCATCGCCATACTTTCTATCAGACATTTTTTGGTCTCCTTGCGCTGATGATGCCGGTATTCACACCAACGAAATTGAGCCCGCCGAAAATGCGTGCATGTTCTATTTTAGTGCAACGATCCATGACAACGTCTAAACCATCAGACTCAGCTTGCTGTTTGGCTTGTTCGTTAACAACGCCAAGCTGCATCCAAAGCACGGAGGCTTTGATTGCAGCAGCTTGGGTGGCCAAAGAGACCATTTCTTCGCTACGCCTAAAGCAGTCAACAATATCGACTGGATCAGGGACGTCAGCCAGTGTCGGGTAGCATTGCCTGCCTAGAATTTCGTCAGCCATTGGGGTCACAGGTATCACGTTGTAATGATGTTCTATGAGGTATTTCGCCACGAAATAGCTAGGCCGATGCGGCTTGTCTGACAAACCCACGATGGCAATATTTTTTGCCTGCGATAGGATGCGGCGTAACGCTTCCACAGTTTCCATCGTTATTGTTGTCCTTCAGTGTTTTAGCGTTGCCATCAATCTATGGTGCTTAGCGCTGTATATGTTTTTTGATAACGATCAAACTGTGCACTAAATTCATCATACAAAGCGACATCGGGTTCAATGGTTTTCTCTATGGTCGGCGCTTTGCAAACTGCAATAGGGTCAGCCGACTCTGCGGCAATCATCGCAAGTCGTGCAGCACCTAAACCTGCGCCGAAGTCGCCATCAACAGTGACGTGAAGCGGTAGCTTCAATGCAGACGAAATGAGCTGCAACCAATACGTTGATTTTGAACCACCACCGATAGCGTAAGCACTGTCTAAAGTTGTGCCGGCACTAGACAGTGCATTTTGACAATCGCGAAAGGCGAAGGCGACTCCTTGCAATACTGCTTTGGTCATCGCGCTTGCATCTGTGTTATGGCTAAGCCCTGTAAAAATGCCACGCGCATTTGCATCGTTATGAGGTGTTCTTTCTCCACCCAAATAAGGTAGAAATAATATTTCAGAAGGGGTTGCATTGGAGCTCTCTAACGCTTGTGTCAAAGCGGCAGGTGTCTGATCAAACACACCTGACAGCCAGTTAAGCGAATCGGTCGCAGCCAGTATCACACCCATCTGATGCCATGTATCAGGTAGTGCGTGACAGAAGGCGTGTACTGCGCTATCTGCGTTAGGAGAGTACTTTGCATTGGCTGCAAATAAAACACCGGATGTACCGAGTGATAGAAATGCATTGCCCGGTGAGACGGTACCCATGCCACAAGCAGAGGCAGCGTTGTCGCCAGCACCACCAGCCACCACCACATTACTGGACATTCCAAAGCGTGTTGCAATAGCTTTGCGTAAAGTACCAGAGACTTGATTACCTTCCACTAAGCTTGGCATATGCTCGCGAGATAATGACGTGGCTTCTAATTGTGCATCAGACCAATCGCGTTTGCCTACATCGAGCCAGCCTGTTCCAGCGGCGTCAGACATCTCTGATACGTGTTCTCCTGTGAGCCACAACCTTGCATAATCTTTTGGTAGTAGCACCTTGGCGACTTTGGCAAATACCTTTGGCTCATGTTTTGCGGTCCATGCAAGCTTAGGCGAGGTAAATCCTGGAAACAAAATATTGCCACAAATAGCCCGTGACGTTGGCGTATCGAGTTGCTGTGCTTCCGCGAAGCTTCGTGTGTCGTTCCATAAAATACACGGACGAAGCACCTCGTCGTTTTTATCTAATAACGTTGCGCCATGCATGTGGCCAGATAACCCAATGCCACGTACGGCTTGCATGTGTTTGGGATGGTTTATCTGTAATTCACCGAGCGTTGTCTCCATACCACTAATCCAGCTTGCTGGATCTTGCTCTGACCAACCAGTAGCTGCACGACTGACATCCATGCTTGCCGTAGCGCTGGCTATGACAGTCTGGTTCTCGTCCATTAAGACGGTTTTGACGCTGGAGGTGCCAAGATCGATACCTAAATACATAGTGACTCGTTACTCTTGAGCTTGTTGGGGATACCAATAGGATACGTGTTTATCGTCTCTTGTGATAACCGCGAAATGATTGGCGAATAAACGAAACGATGCACTCCATTCACCGTCTGGCCATTGCACACGTAAGGTTGCGCGTTCTGCAACACCTAGCCCAACGTGGGTGAAACCGAGTTGTCCTGATGCATGGCCGCCTCCGAGTTTAATCTGGCGAACCTGTGTTTTGTTACCCGTTTTGATCGCAAGGCGTGCACCTAATGCGTGGCGATTGCTGCCAGTCTGTTTGAGTTCAATGGCTAACCAATTACCGCCGGTTCGGGTACCGTGTTCTGAATCGAAACCCGTATTGCGAAACAAGCTGACGGGTGCGCCTCGGTTTACCACTAAAAGGTCGAGCAAACCGTCTGCATTAAAGTCTGCAACTGATGCACCTCGACCACGTCGATCGAGCGCAATGCCAGACTGTTCGCCGTGTTCTACAAATCGACCATCATGATTGCCTAACAGAAGGTTGTCAGGGTCGTTGCTGGCGAAGTCGCTCATTTGCTCAACGTTGCCTTTGGCAATGTATAGGTCGAGCAAACTATCGTTGTTTACATCGGCAAGCTGTGCGTGCCATCCCGTGGATGGCTTAAGGTCTTCACCGCGATAGGGTCGGTGAGCGGTCGCACCGCGTTGGAATGCAATATCTTCATACACTGGACGTTGTTCTTCACTGGCTTGCACGACATCGACCGACTGTATTTTTGTATCGCCCATGGACGTTAAAATGTACTCAGGAAATCCATCAGCATTCAAGTCACCTTCGGCAATGCCCATCCCCCAAATCACCAGCGATTGCCAACCATCGGCGCGCGTGAATAGGCGAGGGTAGCGATCTTGATCTAAGCGCCAGAGTTGTTCCTCGCCACCACGGTGATAGTGGCGATCGTTAGTAATGCGCAATGCATCTTGACCACTTTTATTCCAGTCGGTGAACAGCATAGAAAGCGCGCAGTGGCCTGGAGACAGTGCTGTTGGTTCGCTATATTCCACACTGAGGTTGGTTTGACTAGTTGCTTCCTCTGTCGCTGCGTTCGTTGCTGGAACTTGTGGCCGATGCAGCACGTTATCTTCACACGTACCCCATGGCGAACCAGGTGCTGTGCGATCAACATAATTTCCGAATGCCAAGGTTGGGTATTGTGCACCGGCCTCAAAGTTTGCTGAAAACGCTGTGGTCCAAGCCGCGCCACCGTCGAATCCGAAACTGGTGTTGGCGCTGGCGAAGGTGCAATCTGGACCGCCACGTAGCAGACGATTCTCACCAACGCGCAGCACAACAAGATCAATCCATTCGTCATTATCTAAATTGATGGGATACGCGCCAGTAACGCGTTTAATAGTGGTACTGGGCTGTGGCTTTTTATCGAATGAAAGTGCTGCACCGGTTTGACTGTTATTAACATACAACGCCGACTCATTTGCGCCTCCTGCTATAAATAAGTCGGGAAGACGGTCTGCATTGCAATCGAATGTGGCAACACCACCACCGACGAAATATTCCCATGGACCATCGTACTGATGTTCTATGCCAGCACTGATTGCCTCTTCACTGTAGTTGGGAACATCCCCATGAAAGGGCATAACAGTTTCTTGCGCATGTGTTACGTAGCTCGACAATGCTGTCGTGCAAAGTAAGGTGTTCAAGAAAATACGATTTAACGGTACAGGTTGTTTGGTTTGACTCGTAGGCTTCAAGCATCGGCGCGCAAAGACCGAATAAATCGCTCCGCTCAAAGACTTTATTATGTCGCCAATAACCATTGGGTTATTGGTTCGATGCACAGACTTAATATTTTGGTATCTCACTATCATGGTTCAATGACCAATGTTTTCAAGTAAGCGGTAATGTCACTTTTAGCGGCGTCATCCAGCTCTATCCAAGCATCGCGTGAGTCACGTGCATCACCGCCGTGTGCTGCAATCACTTCGCTTAATGTTGTTAGGTTGCCGCGATGTCCGTAAGGGGCTGTTGAGCCGATACCCCACAACTCGCTGGTCATAAACACGTTTCTTTCAACAAATCGTTGTGACAATAATTCATTGCCCAACGTATCCACTTGTGTATCCGCAATAACATGGCGTTTTAAATCGCCAAATAATGGCACAAGCCAGCGACCCTGTTCGTCTTTCTCTAACGTGTCTGCCCACTCAAGCAGTTCAAGGTTGTAACGAGCATTAAGTGCCGCACCAAGTTCACCCGTGCGCAATGTTCCAGCCGCATCAAGCGGCCCAGGGTCATCGAATTGCAGAGATGTCAAAGGCAAAGTGCGTTGATGACACGAGTTACAGGTCAGTGTGTCGAATAGTTCGGAGCCCCGTGCCGCGGCACGACTCCAGTCGGGTGATAGCGATTGGTTTACAACAGGCGGTTTAAGAGAGGCTTGCCAGAGTACAATCGCTGAAACATCGGCGCTGTTTATTTCACCTTCAATACCGTCTTCATCGAAGTCGTCAGTGCCTGTCCAACGTGCACCAAATCGTTCCGATGCTTGCATGCCGTGGTGGTGATTCAAAGCGTTTATGGTGAATTGTCGTAGGGAGGTGATAACGCCTTTCTGACTGAATGGCTTAACGATTAGATCGGTGTCAATGCCTTCAAGTTTTCTTGTATCTACTACGCCATCAGGTTGTATTTCAAGTAGGCCGAAATAGATTCCTTTGGTATTGAGTTTTACTGTAACGGCATCACCTGTGGAACGCGCCTCAAAAAGCCCCGCTTTACGTAGCTCGGCAAGCTCCGCACTCATCTCTCGTGCTAGCAACTCAACTAAGCCTGCACCAAATAAGTGATTGGTATTTCGCTCATTAGAAAACTGTGGGTCGGTGGAATCGAAATCGGCTAGTTGAAAACCTTCGGATACGAAAACATTGCTAACGAAATCGCCAGCGCCGCCTACGGTTGGCAGGTTGTGGCAACTTGAGCAAGCATTGGCATCCAAGCCTGCTGTACGGGCGAACATGTTCTTCGGTGCACGTCGACGTTTCGTTGGAATGATAGCTTGGGTTGCCATGGGTCGGCCAACACCATCGCTGGTGGTAAAGGAGGCGCTGAATAACGCTTGGCCTTGTGTGATGAGTTCTTCAAGCACGGACTTATCGATGGTGCCCGAAAATTGTTGAATATCAGTATGCGTTTTTAGTGCGCCATCATCCCACGGCTTTAGCTGTTCATGTGGCGATGCTTTGGTATCGTTTGCCATGGCTGGCAAGTCGGTCTCGGTAGGTTCAGTTGCCAATACAGTGCCTGCCGCAATGTAGGTCAATAGCAACGTAAATAGAAAGGCCTGAGAGAAGTTGATCATAATTATGATGTTTCGAGTGTTTTATCGACGGCGCTATCGGCAAACAATTCGTCAACAACAGACACGCCTTCTAGTACTAATCCTTTTTGCAGTAGCTGCAATGCATCGTGGAAACAATGCAGTAGCCCTGCGATGTCGCTGGGGTTACGACCGGCATCAGTGAGCGCATTTTCAATTTCGATGCGAATCATATGTACCGCATCGGCGTTATGCCCGATTAATGCTATGGGAAGCGGCTCTAATAAGGTGTATAGGGTGTCTAGTCCAAAACCAATTGCTTTACCGGCCGTTGCAAACGCATCGATCGCTGATTGGTCATTGTTTTTCGCCGCCACCACTAGCTGCCCAAAAGCTTCATCCGTAAGCGGTCCGGTAGGAATGTTTAAAGATGATGGGTCTAATGCCGTGCGTTGAATGCCGTAGTCAGCAGCATAAGCTTCAATGCATCCATGCTTACCGCAACGGCACAGCGCGCCGTCTTTTTCAAATTGAATGTGTCCGAGTTCCATCGCTGATGAGGTTGGACCGGTAAAGGGAGTTCCATCAAGGTATAAGCCTAGGCCAATTCCGTGCGCAAATAGCACCGCTCCAAATCTGTTGCCCAGTTTGTCTTTTTCTTGTACATGCAGTGCCTTTGTTATTAAGCCGCAATCGTTATTAACACTAACCGATACACCGAATCTATCTTCAAGCATTGCGCCTATCGGTACTCTATCCATTGTAAGAATAGGGGACCACAGTAGTTCACCTGTTGATGAGTTGGTGACTCCTTGAAAACCAATACTGATTGCCTTTAAGCGATTAATTCCAAGTGGTCTGACAATGTCATTAACACCTTTAACGGTTATATCGAATAGCTGTGTTGTATCAAGTGAACGCGTGTCTATATTGATATCGCTTCTCGATAACACGTTACCTGCGTAGTCGACCAGCGAAAAACTCATCTGGTCAATCATTAGTGCAATGGTTACAACTGATGCTGCGGTAGGGTCGAGGGCGACGGTTGTTTTTGGTCGTCCACGTTTTTGTACATCCAGGTTTTTATTTTCAGAGGTAACAACGCCTTGTTCTGTTAACAATGAAAATTGGGCAGACAAAGCGGCCTGACTTAAACCGGTTAGCTTGCCAACTTCTGCGCGCGTCAGAGGTCCTTGCTTGCGCAATGTGTTTAAAATTCGACGGCGATTCCCTGCTTTGAGGTCATCACTTCGCATGATATTGGGGCTATTCATGTCGCACGTTCATTGATGGTTTATTAAAACCAGAATTAACTTGACAGCAGTTTACTACGGTGACACAATTTTTTCCAGTCGTGAAATAAATCGACTTAATTACTTTTTCGAGCTGAGACTCAGCCGACAGTAACCATAATATTTGGAGTGAGTATGAAGAAGAGTTCTATAGCGCTGGTAACAGCAACCGCTGCTGCAATCTTCTCCGGTGGGTTGTTTGCCGAAGGAAAAACCGTAGGTGTTTCTTGGAAAGTGTTCCAGGAAGAGCGTTGGAAGCGTGATGAAGCGGTTATAAAAGAAATCGTTGAAGCGAGTGGCGACACTTACATTTCAGCTGATGCGCAGGGTTCTGCTGCAAAGCAGTTAACTGACATTGAATCACTGATCTCTCAAGGTGCAGACGTGCTGTTGATTGTCCCTTTCGATTCAGAAGCTATTTTGCCAGCAGTTGAGTCAGCAGCTAACGAAGGCATCCCAATGATCGCTTATGATGTTCAAATCGAGCATCCAGATTCGTTGTACGTGACATTTGATAACGTAGGTGTTGGCCGAATGATGGCTCAGACCATGTTGGACAGTGGCATGACTGAAGGTAACTTTGCATTCATCAAGGGTGACCAAGGTGATCCAAATGCGACATTCCTATTCGAAGGCATCATGGAAGTACTGAAGCCAAATATCGATTCAGGTGCCATCAAGAACGTTTGTGAAATTTTTACTGACGGTTGGAAGCCAGAAAATGCTCAGAAGAACATGGAGCAATGCCTCACTTCGCAAGATAACAAAATTGATGCGGTTATCTCTGAAAATGATGGCATGGCAGGTGGTGTTGTAGCGGCTCTAGACGCGCAGGGTATGTCAGGTAATGTTCCTGTTACTGGTCAAGATGGTGATTTGGCTGCGATCAACCGTGTTGCTCGTGGTACACAACTTGTCTCTGTATGGAAAGATTCTCGTGCACTAGGTAAAGTTGCTGCAGAAGCAGCCCTTATGCTTGCCAATGGTAAGAGCATGACAGACGTTCCAGGCACAGCGCCATTTTCTGGTGGAAAGCGTGGTGTTGAAGTTGTATCAATCCTATTGGCTCCAACGCCAATTACTAAAGCTAACATCAGTGCGGTTATCGATGCTGGCTGGATTGATAAAGCAAAAGCGTGTGAAGGTGCAATGGACGGTGTTGACGGCTGCTAATCGCTTTCGTTGAAAGCACCGGTATTGTGTGAATTTGCACAATACCGTTTTGTTCGGTCCTGCAATGGCTCTTGAATAGTAAGAGACGTTGCAGGATTCATATGATGCAACATGATCAAGTGCTGCTCAACAGTTTTTCCGCTCTCGCGGATTTAGTACTAGAAATTTAAATACAACAATATTCAAACTTTCGTCGTAAGGGTTCGCTCTTGCGTGCTTTGTCGATTCAGTCTTGCGGAGAATGACGTTGTCCGAACAACAAAAAGATTACAAAGAAAGTGCCATGGTACGTTTCTTACGAGCCACCGAAGTCGATACTCGGTTGCTTGGAATGATTGGCGCTTTGGTGCTGATATGGGTGGGATTTCATCTGTATGGTCATTTTGTTAATGGCTATGGTGCATTTCTAACACCAAGAAATCTTTGGAATCTATCGGTTCAAACATCATCGATTGCCGTCATGGCAACCGGCATGGTGTTGGTTATCGTTACACGCCATATCGATTTATCTGTTGGTTCGCTGTTGGGATTTAGCGCCATGATAATGGGGGTCATGCAAGTTTGGATATTGCCGAAATATCTGGGACTAGGTCACCCTGCGATTTGGATGATAACCGTTGTGGTCGGCATAGCTTTCGGTACTTTAATTGGTGCCTTTCAAGGCTTCTTAATTGCCTACTTAAGTATTCCTGCGTTTATCGTCACGTTGGGTGGGCTGCTGATATGGCGCGGTGCATCTTATCTGGTTGCACGCGGCGAGACAATTGCACCAGTGGACCCCACTTTTTCATTAATTGGCGGTGGCCCTTACGGCACCATTGGTGAAACGGGTTCCTGGATATTTGGCATTCTTGTTTGTATCGGTATTCTTTTCCTGTTGGTTAATGGACGCAAGCAACGGTTACGTTTTGGTTTTCCTACACGACCTATGTGGGCTGAGCTTTTATTAGGGGGCGTAGGGATGTTTTTGGTTATTGGTTCGGTCCTGGTGATGAATGCGTACCCATGGCCAAAAGGCATACTTAAAAAATATGCTGCTGCTAATGACATACCTTTAGAAGGACTTGCTGTTGCGCATGGATTCGCTATTCCCATTCTTGTCGCTATCGCTGTTGGGATAGCCATGACATTTCTTGCCACTCGTACGCGCTTTGGAAGATACGTGTTCGCCATTGGTGGTAACCCTGAAGCTGCAGAGCTTGCAGGTATCAATACTAAGAAAATGACCATGCTTATATTCGCTCTTATGGGTGGTTTAACTGGCATCGCGGCGGTTATAGCCAGTGCACGCTTAAAGTCTGCAACGCTTGCGTTAGGTCAGTTTGATGAGCTTTACGTTATCGCCGCAGCAGTCATTGGTGGGACTTCTTTTGCCGGTGGTATCGGTACCATTTACGGCGCAATTCTCGGTGCACTGGTTATGCAGTCTCTGCAATCAGGAATGGTACTGATTGGTTTTGATGCGGCTATTCAGCAGATGGTTGTTGGTGGTGTTCTCGTTCTTGCGGTCTTTCTAGACAATCTATACCGCAGAAACTCAAGCTAACGATACGGGATCATACAAATGGAAAACTCAACTACAGCTGTATCAAGTAGCGACAACAGCGCAGGTACTCCGCTGATAGAGATGAAAGATATCTCGATCTCTTTTGGTGGCATTCACGCCGTGGACAAAGCGTCGTGCGAACTCTACCCAGGGGAGGTCGTGGGTTTACTTGGGCACAACGGTGCGGGTAAATCAACACTTATCAAGATTCTATCCGGTGCTTACGCCCGTGATAGCGGAACCATCTATGTTGATGGTAAAGAGGCAACAATTACTAACCCGCGCCAAGCAAAAGAGTTCGGTATTGAAACTATCTACCAGACACTAGCCTTAGCAGATAACGTTGATGCCGCAGCAAACTTATATCTTGGGCGTGAGTTGCTAACCCGTTGGGGCACGCTAGACGATGCTGCGATGGAGGCAGAGACGCGCAAGGTGATGAATAGGTTGAATCCGAACTTTACGCGCTTTAAAGATCCCGTTAAGCAGTTATCCGGTGGACAGCGCCAATCGGTGGCGATTGCTCGAGCCATACATTTTAATGCACGCATCTTAATTATGGATGAGCCAACTGCCGCCCTTGGCCCTCAAGAGACTGAGCAGGTTGGACAACTCATTCATCAGTTGAAGGCTGATGGTATTGGTATTTTTCTCATTAGCCATGACATACATGATGTGTTTGATCTGGCTGATAGAGTCGTAGTAATGAAGAACGGGGCAGTCGTGGGAGCCGCGAAAACAACAGACGTGTCTAAAGACGAAGTGCTTGGCATGATCATTTTGGGTAAATGCCCGCCGGGTGCAACACGTGGCCCTGGTGCGTTAGAAGAATAGGAAATAAGCTGATGAGCACTGGATTTTTTGGTGATGTAAAAACCATACCGTATGCCGGTCCGGATTCTCGTGACCCGCTTGCATTTCGATACTACAACCCAGATGAAATGGTTGCGGGTAAACGCATGGAAGATCACTTGCGTTTTGCTGCGTGTTATTGGCACAATTTTGCGTGGCCAGGTACTGACCCATTCGGCGGCCAAACGTTTGATCGGCCTTGGTTTGGCGACACGATGAAAGATGCCAAACTTAAAGCCGATGTGGCGTTTGAAATGTTCTCAGCGTTAGGTGTGCCGTACTTTTGTTTCCACGACGCAGACATGCGCCCTGAAGGCGACAGCTTTGCTGAAAACACGCGCAACCTAGAAGAGATGACGGATTATTTTGCGCAGAAAATGTCGGACACCGGTGTGAAGCTATTGTGGGGCACAGCCAATTTGTTTTCACACAAGCGCTATATGAGTGGTGGTGCGACCAATCCAGACCCAGAGGTTTTCGCTTTTGGTGCGGCTACGGTTAAAACCTGTATGGATGCAACCAAAAAGCTCAATGGTGAGAACTATGTGCTTTGGGGTGGACGTGAAGGCTATGAGACCTTACTGAATACTAATATGGCGCGTGAGCTCGATCAGCTGGGCCGTTTCCTTAATATGGTTGTGGAATACAAACATAAAATTGGATTCGAAGGCACTATTTTAATTGAACCAAAACCGCAAGAACCAACCAAACATCAATATGACTACGATGTTGCAACGGTTTATGGTTTTTTAAAGCGTTATGGTCTTGAGAATGAGATCAAAGTGAACATAGAGCAGGGCCACGCAATTTTGGCTGGGCATTCGTTTGAACATGAGTTGGCCACTGCTGATGCGCTGGGTATTTTTGGCTCTATAGATATGAACCGGAACGACTACCAGTCTGGCTGGGATACTGACCAATTTCCGAATAATGTACCTGAAATGGCCATAGCCTACTATATGGTTTTAAAGGCAGGAGGTTTCATTACGGGTGGAACTAACTTCGATGCGAAGCTTCGCCGTCAATCGCTCGATGCGGATGACCTGTTAGCGGCACACATTGGTGGAATGGATTGCTGTGCACGGGGTCTGAAGGCCGCAGCTGCTATGCTAGAAGACAAGGCTCTAGAAGCGCCGCTTGAAGCACGTTACGCCGGTTGGAATTCTGATTTGGCGAACAAGATGATGGACGGTAGTATGGGGTTGGATGATATCGCTGCGCACGTAGTTAAAACAGCGGTGAATCCTGAGCCACGATCAGGTCAACAAGAGAAGCTTGAAAACATTGTTAATAGATACGTTTAATTTGAGTTTACAAAAACAATTATCCCCCAGCGCGTGCGGAACAAGTCGTGCGCGCAACGGTCAAACTGCTTACCTAAAAACGTTACTCTCAAAAGCGGCGGTAGCCGCCCTGTGCATGGGGTGGCTTTCGGCGAATGCCGCTGAACTAGCAATCTGCACCAGTACACAACGGCCGGTTTGTCCGTCTGCTTTAAACGGCGTTTCAGACTCTGAATTCACCTTTTCTCGACTGATTTTTGCCGACAATCAATTTGCTATCAACGATCTCGGTGACAACATTGGCTACCCGCATTGGCAAGCCGATTGTTCCGAAAGTGAACCTCACTTTATTGCAGCAATGAAGCGCTTAACGCGTGTCGACACCAATCAAGATAGCCAATCAATTTCATTGCTCGACGAGCGCATCTATGATTTTCCGATGCTCTACATCGTAGAAGCAGGCTTTGCATCGTTCGGCACACCAGAAACCGATAACTTACGTGAGTACTTGCTGCGCGGTGGTTTTTTGCTGGTAGACGACTTTCATGGTAGTTATCAATGGGGTCAGTTCACCGATTGGATATCGCAAGTGTTTCCAGATCGCGAAGTGGTTGATCTTCCGGAAAGCCATGACATCTTCAATGTGCATTTCCCCATCGATGATTTTATTCAAATACCCGGTTTACGCGCACTTTGTCTGAACCCTGGCGAAACTTGGGAGCTGCCTATTTCAAAAAGTATGGCGGTAGTAGAAAGTAATTCATCGCGTCAGCAACCTAGGTGGAGAGGCATTCTCGACGACGACGGCCGTATTATGGTGATGGTGAATTGGAATATGGATTTAGGAGATGCCTGGGAGCACGCTGATATGGAAGAGTACAGCGCGCACTACACTGCAACCGCTTATCGCCTGGGTGTCAACTACGTTATCTACGGTATGACTCACTAGCTGCTGCGTAAGCCGTGCCAGTACCTGAGCTAAAAGGTGACGCTAAGCGCGTCACCTCAGCAGATTTTATTAATCGATAGTTGGAATACGCAAGCCAACCATGTGCTGCATTACACGTAGCACCTGGGTACTATAACCGTATTCATTGTCGTACCAAACATAAAGTACACAACGTTTATCATCAGCAAGAGTGGCAACAGAATCAAATATTGCAGGCTCCGGTGTACCAACCAAATCGGACGACACCACTTCGGTTGAATAGGAATAGTTAATCTGCAAACTCAATTCTGAGTTGAAAGCCATGTCACGCACATGTTCGTTTATCTCATCTCGCGTTGCACCTGTTTTCAGGTTCAGATTGCACACCGCCATTGACACGTTTGGTGTTGGAACTCGAATGGCGTTGCCGCTGAGTTTTCCAGCCAACTCAGGTAATGCTTTAGCTACTGCTTTCGCAGCCCCGGTAGACGTTAATACCATGTTCAATGGAGCACTTCGTCCACGGCGGTCAGCTGTGTGAAAGTTATCAATTAAGTTCTGGTCATTAGTGTAAGAGTGAACGGTTTCTACATGTCCATTTTCAATGCTGTACTTGTCATTGATCACTTTTAAGATGGGTGTGATTGCATTGGTTGTGCAACTTGCTGCACAAACGATTTTGTCACTCTCTTCCATCATGTGTTCGTTGACACCGTACACGATGTTCTTAATATCACCACCGGCAGGCGCCGTGAGTAGCACTTTGCTTGCACCTTTAGGAACTAGGTGGCGAGACAAAGCTTCTTCGTCTTTAAACACACCTGTGTTATCAACGATCAGAGCATTGTTGATACCGTACTCGGTGTAGTCGATGTCTTCAGGTTGGTTTGCGTAAATAACTTTAATGAAGTTACCGTTCGCAATAATCGCACTCTGTTCAACATCGACATTGATGTGTCCGTTGAATGGGCCATGAATAGAATCGCGTCGCAGTAGACTTGCGCGCTTTTTAAGATCACCATCGCGCCCACCTCGGACAACAATGGCCTTTAAGCGAAGCGGGTTGCTTGAAGTTGTTCGCTCGATCATGAGTCGGGCAAGAATGCGTCCGATACGGCCAAAGCCATAAAGTACGATATCGCGCGGCTCATCCAGCAAGGTGCTTTCGGCTTTAAGACCGGCCGTTTGACTGCTTAAAAAATCACTCAGCGCACTATCGTCGTCCGTGCTAACCAAGCCTTGGTTTCGCGCTTTGAATGCCAGCTTACCGATATCAATGCGCGAAGAACCCGGTGCAATTGCCACCAACAAACGCAAAATTCTAGAGGTTTCGGTGACCGAGATGGACTCGCCAACTACCTGAAGTGACAGGCGGTGCGCTTTGATAATGTCGATCGTAGACGCGTTCATCAGCTTACGCCCGAAAACAGTGATGATCACGCCACGATCACGATAAAGCGTGCCGACAGGGGGTATCATTTGCTCAGCTAGTGTTTGCTCTTCTATATAAGCGTTTAGATAGGGGTTTTCGGTATTCACGTAAGCGGCAAGCCTCTTTCAGAGTTAATTACGTGCCAAATGCGCCGGATTTGGCGTCAGAGGGCGGTATTGGCGAACATCATGCACAGTATATCGGCAAATTTGCGGATGCCATTAGAGTGTATTGCTTCGAAGCTGTGCCAGCTGTTCAGCATTTGTGCTTTTCCATTTGCGGCGTGCCTCTGGTGCTCAGTCTTAATAAGGAAGATCAAGTGTTTACACGGCCTGTCGGGAAATTTTGATACCATGAGGGACTGTTCACATTCCTGTCTGATACCCGCTTCTTAATGGAATCTCAAGCACCCTACAAAACGCTTCAGCCGGGCGAGATGCTGAACTGGTATCGCATTGAGCGGATTCTTGGGCGTGGTGGGTTTGGTGTCATCTATTTGGCTACCGACACCAACCTTGACCATCAAGTTGCGATCAAAGAGTACATTCCCAGCGATGTGGCTACCCGCAGCACAGATTCCAAAGTCCATCCAATTACCGAAGAACATGGTGACATGTTTCGCTGGGGGATGGATCGGTTTATCAAGGAAGCGCGAAATCTAGTTAAATTCAAACACCCCAATATTGTTCGGGTCATGTCGGTATTCCAAGAAAACAATACCGCCTACATGGTCATGGAATTCGAAGAAGGTGAGGATTTACGAAGTTACTTGCGTAAACCCGGATCGAATAGCGAACAGTCTTTAAAGCAGTTAATTTTGCCAATATCCAAAGGCCTTGCGGAAGTGCACCGGCATGGCTTTATTCATCGTGATATCAAGCCAGCTAATATATTAGTTAGAAAAGATGGCAGCCCGGTTCTACTCGATTTCGGTTCGGCCAGAAACGCCAGCAAATACACTCAACAAAGTCTCACGGCATTAGTGTCTGTTGGTTATGCGCCACTGGAACAATACAATTCAGAAGCTGATGAGCAGCAGGGTCCGTGGACAGACATCTATGCGCTTGGCGGCACGCTCTATCATGCAATAAGCGGTAGAGACCCTATCGAAAGTACCCGTCGTGGGGCTGCCATACTCAATGGTGGTGCCGACCCACTTATTGCTGCAGAATATTTAGGTGAGGGCAAATACAGCAAAGGTTTCTTACAGTCTGTTGATTGGGCAATGAAGTTCGCAATAGCTGATCGCCCGCAGACCCTGTCGGATTGGATCCCAGCATTGCTTGCGGAAGATGCGTATGCCAGTGAAGGTGGGTTCTCAGACCGTAATACGACAAGCTATACCGGTGTTGATACCAAGGACATGGATGAACTCTCTGATGCGACGGTATTGTCTCGAGAACGTCGTACCGCAGGTTTTGATAACAGTCGATCAAACGTTGCGAAGGCATCCGCGTCATCTCAATCATCGTCTAGCACCAGTGGGAGTGGTTTGCGTGGTGTGGCGTTTCTTACGCTATTGCTCTCAGGGGTTGCGCTGAGTTTATGGTACACGACGAGTCAACGTGATGAATCTGTAAGTGCGCAGCCGATGGCTGGAAATCAGGGCAGTAGCACCAATGTCGGCAGTTCAGATAACAAAAATGCGGCACAGGATGCACTGTTAGAGCAACAGCAAGCACAGGAGGCGGCTCGCAGTGCACAGGCAATACGAGATGAAGAGCTTGCAGAGCAAGCGAGACTAACGGCTATAGCCGATGAAAAACGTGCGCAAGAGCTGCGTGTGGAAGCGGAGCGCAAGGCGACTCAAACGGCTGAGGAAAATGCTGCGAAAGAGGCAGCTCTTGTCGCTGAAACGGCGAGAGCGAATGCGATAAAAGCGGCGGCAGCGAAAGAGACGGCCGCACAACTGCAAGCTGAGCAAAAGATTGCTGAAGAGCAAGCTGAGAAAGACAAAGCGCAGGCCGCGAGAAATGCGGCGCGACAAGCAGCAGCTCGACAAGAACGACGGTTAAAGCAGGCAATATCGGCAGCCCAAAACTCTTTAAGTGTTGGTGACTTAAGTGCAGCACAACAACAGCTAAGCAATGCAGAAAGTCTTGATGCGAACGATCCACGGGTTCAAACTCTAGCGTTTGCTGTACAAACTGCTCAGGACGTTCAAGATCAGCCGGTCAGTGATGCAGATTTCGATTCTGTGACCAGAATGTTTGATGCGCTGCGCCGCGCTATCGAAAGTAAGGACGCAGTTGCGTTGGATAGGTTGGCCATATCATCTCAGCAAAGCTCTATCTTCAAATCGCTAATGAATAGTTTCGAACGCCTCGATGTGTCCATTGCGAATATTCGCGTGCGAAACGCTGATAAATCTATATCTGGCGTCCTACGCATCGATGCGATGGTTCGAGAAAACGGTGATAGAGCAACACCATCCGATAAGTACGCGACTCGATCAATCACTAGTCGACGTGTTAATGGTGGGTGGTCAAAAATTCAATGGTAGAGCGCGGGTAGCCATTCGGCGTCAGCTTTGTAGGCCGATTCGTAAAACTCAATAGCGTGACAGGGTTTAGCTTTTCTTTTCTTTTCTTTTCTTTTCTTTTCTTTTCTTTTCTTTTCTTTTCTTTTCTTTGCGTTGCGTTGTTTGTTGTGAGACGTTAGTCTTTCTCGCTTGTTGCTAAAACACCCTTGTCTTCATCTAATCCAATCCTTTCTCTGTTACTCAGTGCCTTGATATCAGAGCGTATGCGTTCGTAGACGTCGATCAAATCGGTATGCGAGCAAACCAGTGCATCACCAGCATCGCAGTCCATTGGGTCGTCTAGGCCGCGGTCTTCAGCGTACCGTTTTTTGTTACGCAACTCTCGTAACACATCAGCACCGAATAGCTGTAACGTTTTTTGTGACATCAAAATATTGCAGGCGGCTTCATCTCGTTCCAGGCGCAAACTGCGCCGCTTAGTTGCGTTCAAATCAAGCGCTTCGAGCGCGATGAGTGTGTTGTCGAAGCGATGCCAGCTGCCGTCTAAGTAGAGTGCATCAGCAATTGCGAATGGCAATCCGTTTTCAAATTTGCGGGTAAACATGCCACAGTGACATTCGTTTTTAGTGCAAATGGCACGATCAGGTACAACCGATGGTGCATCGAACCACGTTTTTTCAATGCCAAATGGAATCGATTTTTTCTTGGGTGCCGTCTTTGGCTTGGCTACCGGTACAATGGGACACGCTGTATCTTGAAACGTCACGGTTCCATCGGCTAATTGGCAAGAATGTATCGCTGAACTTACGCTGTGTACTGGTGAAAGCAGCAGACAGCATAGAGCCACAGCGCTAAAACACAGGGATTGGATACGTCGCGGAATTTTGCAGATTAACCATTTCACGAAAACGGTATCGGCATCTGCCGGGCTAGGTTAAGGCTTGGCATGAATTCCGCATTAACATTAATACGTGACATAGTGCACAGGTTTCCATATTGTGGAAACTGTAACCCCAGCAGACGGCTTAACTGCGTAAAGTTCGCCGTTGAAATTGAATAATGGACGAATAATATGATCAAGCAAGTAATGGCATTGGCTTTAGTTGTCGCGTTGAGCGCGTGCTCAAGCGACAGCAGTGAGACTCCTCCCGCAGGCACAACCACAGGCACTAATACCGGTACAACCATCGATACCGGCACAACCATCGATACTGGCACAAACACAGGGACGCCTACTGGTACATTCACACCATCTGGCGGTGCACCTGGCGTCTGGTTTGGTCAGAATAATTTTGGTGAAGGCGTGATGGTTATCGATGCAAACGAAGATATCTACGCATTCTCGTCAAATGCTGTTGGCCAACACCAAGCTGTGTTTATTACTGCCGCCGGTGCTGGTGAGCATTTCATTCACCGCAATAGTGATAATGCTGCGACAGCAACCTCGTTCACGTTAGTTGGTGATTTACCGTCAGTTGTGAACCCAAACGATATTGATACAATTTCGTACAATTTAGCGGTTGAAAACGACGGTCAACAAATTACCAATACACCAACGGCCACCACTGAGTCCTTCATCATGACATTGGCAAACTTTGACGATGTTCCACAAATTACTGTCGCTAGTGTTGTGGGTACTTGGGCTGCGCAAACCTCGTTTTGTCCTTCTGAATGCGAGCTTGGCTTAGTGATTGAAATTGCGGCTGATGGTTCAATTGTTCCGACCACTAGTCAGACAGATTTCAACGGTTCTGCTATTGCTATTAATTCGGGTACCGTTGCAGCTGCAGCCGGTTCAACCCAATTCTTGACAATCAACTTTAATTGGAATGGAACAACGCGCGCAGGTGTCATATACACAGACAGAGCTAATCCATCTCAACTAATCTTTAACACGGTTGGCCCAGATGAAGAGGGCAATAAGTCGTTGAGTGCAACAATGACTCGTCGTTAGGATTGAGTTGGCACTGGCTTTACTCCAGTCTTTTTTGCAGTAACAAAACGCCCCGTTCTGGGGCGTTTTGCTTTTGAAGTTTTGATCTCGGTCTTCTGCATCCAGAATTGATTTTAAGTTTGCATAGACGCATTTAAACAAGCCACCATTGAATTAAACAGTAAACTGTACTTTGAATAAACATCAAGGCTAGTGTAATGGCGCGAAAACGATTAGTAATGGAAGTGGGGTTGGGGACAGACCTTCGTGGTCAGGACTACACCAAGGCGGCCATCCGAGGGCTTAAAGATGCGCTTTGGCATAACTCATTATCAATTGCACCGGCGCTTGGTTATCCGCGTGAGCAGATGCAAGTGGATATCGAAATAGGTGTGGCACAGCCTGAAAAAGTCGACAAACAAGCGGTCGCTGATGTTTTACCGTACGGGCAAGCTAGCGTGAGTGTCACTAAAGGCGGGCTGGATGTGCTCAACGATGACGGCACCAACACCATCGTTATTGCGAACGTTGCAGCGGTGGTTTATCTCGAAATGCAGAGCCGGTCAGAAAACGAGGTGCAAAGCTAATGTCAACTTCGTTAAAACGCGTCATTCTTGAAATGGGCACAGGCAACGATCTGTATGGTGAGGACTACACCAAAGCCGGCATTCGCGCAGTGCAGGATGCCTTACACCACAGTTCACTTATCGTGTTTCGTTCTTTGGGTATTGATCGCGAGAGTATGCAAGTTGAAGTGACTATTGGTGTTCAGCAGCCCGATAAAGTCGATCGCGCCAAAATTGCTGAACAAATACCTTACGGTACTGTGATGGTCAACGTTGTGGAAGGTGGATTGAATGTTGTGGACGATGTGAACGGGACAACGTCTGTCATTGCATCTGCAGCTGTTGCCGCTCGGCTTGAGTTGCCAGACGGCCCGTTCGTTGTTGGCTAACGCTGTTTGAACAGATGGGCCGCGACAGTTCACGGCCCATTATTAGATACTGTGGTGCTTGGTGGTGACCGGTCAGGTTTGTGACAGGTGCGTCAATACCGTTTTACAAAAGCGCCGCGATAGCGTCTGCAAGGCCGTCCATATCGTTTTCTGGCAAACCGGCTACATTGATGCGGCCATCGCCAACAAGGTAGATGCCATTGTTATCTCGCAGTGAATCGATCTGAGCGGAAGACAAGGGTAGGCGGCTGAACATGCCTTTCTGGTTGGCTATGTAGTCGAACTGCCCAGAGTTGGTACGTTTTCGCATGGCTTCGGCAAATGCCACTCGGTTCTGCACCATCCGGCCACGCATTTCCTCCAGTTCAGTTCTCCACTGCTTATTCAAGCTATCAGTGGTAAGCACTAAGTGAGTTGTATTTGCTCCATGGTCAGGTGGCATGGAATAGTTAGAGCGGATGACGACGCTGAGTTGCCCCAGTGCAAGATCGGCGTCCGAGCTACTCGCAGCCAGAAGCATCGCAGCCCCTGTGCGCTCTCGATATAGGCCTAAGTTTTTAGAGCAACTCGTTGCAACGACCAGTTCTGGTAGTTGTGAGGCAAACAATCGAATAGATGCAGCATCTTCTTCAAGCCCGTCACCAAAGCCTTGGTAGGCCATATCAAAAAACGGAAATAAAGATTTAGCTAAACACAGATCAGCGACTTGCTGCCATTGCTCGATAGTGAGGTCAGCGCCAGTTGGGTTGTGGCAACAGCCGTGTAAAAGTACAACATCACCATTTGTGGCCGAATTGAGGGTTGCCATCATGGCATCGAAACTCACCTCACATTTTTCCGCATCGTAGTAAGGGTAGGTTTTCATCTCGATACCAGCAGCTTTAAATACTGGTATGTGGTTCGGCCAAGTAGGGTCAGACACCCAAATAGCCGCTTTTGGGCGTGATATCTTGATTAGGTCGGCCAGAATTCTCAGCGCACCGGTGCCACCAGTGGATTGTGCTGCGCGAATACGATCAGTTTCTGCATTTTCGCCAAACACCTGTGTGACCAACGCTTCGCAAAATGGACGACTCCCGATAGGGCCAACATAGGCTTTGGTGTCTTGTGTATCGAGCAGTAGCTTTTCTGCAAGCTTGACGGCTTTTAGTACTGGTGTATTACCATGAGCGTCTTTGTAGATTCCCACACCCAGATCGATTTTCTCAGCTCTGGTATCGGCCCTGAACGTTGTCATTAACTGGAGAATGGCGTCGGGTTTTGACTCTGGTAGTGATTCGAACATGGTAACTGCATCGCTTAATGTGTTGGCTTAGAACCAGATTCTATACCGTTGTGCGACTGCTGTGGGGTCAGGGTGGAGTGCTAGCTGGATTAAAATGGCTGGGAATTAGATTCCCAGCCTCCTCTAAGGTAGTTGCACAAGCGCTTATGTGCAGGCCGGTACGCATTCCATGCGGGTGGCATACCATTCTTGTTCGATGGCTTAAAAGGGGTAACGACACAAAGTGCTGTATCTGTAAGTGAACTCACCCGTTATGCCAAAGCCTTCTAGTTAGCAACTGAAAAGTGTTAGGCACAGAACAATTTGTCTGATAATAAAGTGTTCGAAGTCTCGCTCTGAACGGTATTAATTAACAACATGCGTTGAATAATTAGTCAGTCGGGTTCATCAATCGGCTCATTGCCTCTCGCTTGCTGCTTGCGCTAACCGCTGCTTCATATTCATACCCTCTGTTTTGGAGCTTGTCGGCCACCCAGCTATTGCCGTAACGAAATGGGATGTAAAGCAATCCGATCAATGCGAGCAGGCCGAAGCCTAAGGTCCACAGTTTGATCATAAGGGTAGCATTTGGGCTCGTATTCAACCAAAGACTAACGGTGGTTAGTAGCCCTGCTAAAGACACAAGCCATAAACAGCCATAGACTAGAGCCGTGCCGAACAATGCTTTTGACAACAGCCACGGGAAGGTGAAAAACAACGCAGGCCAAGAAGCCCCGCGTTTGATCGCTTTGAGGCCACCGTCACGGCTGAAAACCATAAATGAGCGCCCAACACCGGTATCTAACGACGAATCGTCGTCTAGTATGAGATCATCGTCCAGGATGTTGTTTTCTGCATAGTCGGTGAGAATGGTATCGTGATGCCCAGCGTCTATCTTGTTTTCGCTATAAGTTGTCTCGGCTATTGATTCGTCGAGTGGCTCATCGACTGAGTCACCCATGTCGCGTGCCTGGCGTTCTAAATTTTCTGAGAGCAACGCTGTGCGTTTCGATTCCGGAGAGGGCATGTTCGGAACTGTGTTGCTATCGATGACGCCAGCTACGAGTAAGTCGTCTCCCAAAAGATAGTCGTTTTGGTCGTCCTGACCGGCAGTAGCGTGTTGGGTGGTCAGTTCGCCTGTCAAACTTGACAAAGACTCGGTCGTACTGTTGTTTTTCTTTGCCAATGACTCAAGTTCCGCTATGGATTCGGCGTCGAAAGTATCGTTGTCACTGGTTTCAATCGCGTTGCCAGCAACACTAGTTGGCACGTTTGCGTCGTTTTCGTCGTAACTGAGAAGGTCGTCAATGGGCAAAGGGGCTGTATGACTGCTGACGCCGGTTCGGCTTGATTCGGGGACAACTTCATCACCATCGAGTGTTAGTTCCAAAGTGTCCAACTCATCAGAGCTGCTTAGATCCTCTTGTTCTGCTTTTCTGGTGGTTGAGAAAGTGCGTTGTTTGCCATCTTTATTCAACATCTCTTCGACCCGCAGATTGGTGTACAGAAACCGGGCTTCATCATGATCATCGCTGGCCAACGCACAGGCGCGAGCCCAAACAGCTGGGTTGCGATCATCGGAGTTGAGTTCATCGGTCGCGATTTTGTACAGTTCTTCGTCAATCATGGCTGCTGGTCTTTTCTAGGTATGTTGATTTTAGGTCGACTAGTTCACTTCGCGCAAGCGCTGTGTACAAGCACTTCGCGCAAGCGCTGTGTACAAGCACTTCGCGCAATCGCATTGTACGAGCACTCCACGCACGCGCATTGTACGAGCACTCCACGCAAGCGTTATGTACAAGCACTCGGCGCAGGGCTTATTTTGTTCTAACACTATGACAAGTGATAGCAATCATCGGTAGTGTGCCGTTAATGACAGGGGATTGGCTTCATGCCAGCTTAGACCTAAGGTTAGTAAGGACTATATTTTGCATAGGATCTTACAATATTTTTACAATTTTGACGATGCAGCTCAGCTTTTATGGTTAGGTTGGGGTCGGAGTAGGAATTAACGGAGATCGAAATGCAAGTTACGACCTTAGTGACACGAAAAATTGTCCTATGTGTGGTCGCCTTGGCGGCGGCAGTGCTGACAGGTTGCGCAACTACGCCATCTTCCACAAAGTCTGGGTCGGTGCCCGCTGATGCTCCGAGCACAGCGCAGCTAACAAGTGACTTTAGTCGATCAAAGCTTATTGCCGCAGACTTTGTTGCCACGATGACTCAGCTTCCAGAATCGAAGCCATCTGTCATTGTATTAAAGACGAATAAACCGTCCTCACGCTTTGGCGAACTGTTGCTCAGTGCTTTGCAAGGTGCAGGTTATGATTTGCGCATTGGAGATACACAATCACAAAACTGGCTTGGTTATAACGCGAATCGAGACGACACACTGTCTGATTCTGGTAATCCTATTTATACCTTTATTGTGTCAGCGGGTGAGGTTAAATTAAAACGTTCCTATGAAGTTGATGCCTACGGTGTGAAACCAGCAGGAAGTATGTTTGTTCGTGGTGCTACCACCGATGACATCGTTCTAGACGAATCTATTTTCAGTGTTCGTACTCCCAACGCAATTGCACAAGACGACCTACAGAATGAGCCCTTTGCTCAATTGGCGGAGCCAAAGGAAAGTGCGGTGTCGCTGAGTGCTGTGCCGCTGCCAAAACAGATTGTTGGTGAAAACAAATCTGAAGGGCTGACAAATGTGGTCGCCAAAGCGCCAACCAATGTAAACAATTCTCAGCGAGCACAGGAAGAGTTGGCGGATGCTGTTGCGCAGCTAAACGTAAATAAAGCTAAGTCTGATGCAACGCCGTTTGGTGAGTTTAGTAACATGTACGAGACACGAGAATCTCGCTACAAAGGCTTATTCGATTCGTATGACGTTGTGCAGAAAGACGTCTATGTGTTCGCGAACGATTCTTTAATTCTGGGTAAGCAGAACAAAGTTCAGATGCGCAATTTGGTGAAGGATTTTAATAGCGAAACCGACGTAATGTCTGTCATTGGCTGCTCGCATGGCAAATCAAAAATTGAAAACGGTAATGCCTACCTTGCTAATAATCGCGCGTTACGAGTTAAAGAAGAATTTGTATTAGCAGGCTTGGACGCAAATAAAGTACTGGAAGAAGGTTGCTGGGCACCTGTAGATTTCCCAGAGCTGCCGGCGCGCGGTGTATTGGTACAGCATAGACGCTTGAAATAAGCGTCAATGCGATCGCAAATTAACGGGAATGTATTCGCCTGATGCAGAGCGAATAAATTCGGCTGCAATGGCCGGATGACGAAGTAATTCGTTGCTGCTGTCAATCAGCAGGTTCTGTTCCGACACATAAGCCTCATAAACCGTCTGCGCATTCTGCGCATAGAGATGATAAAACGGTTGATCTTTGGTCGGCCTTATTTCGATCGGAATCGCTTCATACCATTGGTCTGTATTGCTAAATACCGGATCGACATCGAATATGACGCCTCTAAAAGGATAAACCCTATGGCGTACAACTTCTCCAATACTAAACTTTGCAACTTTCTCCATGTCCCCAGTTTACCTTGGTGCGCAAGTTTATGCATTCCGCTCAGACATACAGTGTTACAAAACTTCGCCTAGAGTACAGAAAACGGCAATAACAGTGTCGTTGGGTTCGATACCATTAACTTCAAGGAGAAATTTTATGCCTGTCAAGAATACCGTCATCGATCAGCCTGCATCGACTAAAAAATGTTTGCGTGTCGCGTTTTTAGCTGCATCACTTGCGCTGGTCACTGCTTGTGGCAGCGGTGGAGGTGACACGTCCAGCGACACTGTCATAAAAGCTGAAATCAAGCCGCTGGACCATATGAGCGATACACAACTATTGCGCTCCGCAGCAACTGGCACGAAGCAAATGCAGATGGGAGTGAACAATGCGCAAGGTTTCGCAACACAGCCAGCCTTAAGCGACACAATGAACAGCGCTAGTCGCTATGACTTGCAAGTCTTACTCGGTATGTCTGGTGAGAGTGAGAGTGATAGTGATAGTGATAGTGGTAGTGGTAGTGGTAGTGGTGGGGGTGGGGGTGTTTCTACATCAACTGGCGATGCCTCATTTGACCAGTACGATAACGACGCTGCAAAATTTGATTCTGCGTATTCAAATAATGATGACCTTAATGACTTTGATGAACAGGATAATTCAGTATCACTTTGGGATGAGTCGGGCATGGAGCAGTTAATTGACACAACACTTGGCTTGATCGGGAATGCCGATGTTACGCGTGATGGCAACAGCATGACCGTTGATCCTGATGACAATGAACTTTGCCAGTCAGCTGCATTGGATATGCAAGACGATTTTAATGAAATGCAGTTTTGTTTGGCAATGGTGTCTGATCTGTTGGTACGTATTGACGGTCAAACTGAAGACTCCGGCGAAATCAGCTATTTGTTTCAGGACGAGACGGTTATGCAAATAGAGTATTCCTCTGGACAGGCGCTATACAAGCTACGACTGCCTGGTGTGGGGCGTGTATTCGAGAAAGCCACCCAGTTGAATCCGAACGAATTTGGCAGTATGCCAGAAGTATTTGAAGGTGTTATCGAGTTAGGTATGCAAAGTGACAATGACAACAATGGAAGTGAGGCAGGTGCGATGAGTATCGCCATCACAGCGCCTATTGCAGTTCAACATACCGATGCTGGACTAAATATGCGATTGGCGGCATCGAATCTACTGAATTTTGAACATGACAATGCATCTGGCACTGCAAGCGTTGAATTGGATGCGAGGGCTTTTCTCTATTCGTTTAGTGATGGTGAAACAATCGAATTTGCGGGAAGCGGCAGCACCGTTAAGATTGATTTGATCAATGATGGCGAACAAATTAGTGTCAGCAAGCTAGGGCTTGGAAACGGTCCGCTCACGGTTACCATTGATTCGGTCGAAGTCATGAAAATGACCCTCGATACCTTTGGATTTGATATTGATGCGCTAGCCCAACAACTGGTATTAACCGGGGGTCTTAATTTTAATTTGATGGTTAATCTGGTCGGTGATATGTTTGGCGACGCTCAAAACAATGAGACGATGTTGATCGAAGCGACAGCCTCCGCCCCTAGTGCCGCTCAGTTTTCAGCCCAGCCCAATGGTTCTGTCAAATTAGAGAATGCTGGCCCGCTGGTGATTGATTGGTTCGCAAGCTTTGGAGGCGCGTCCGAAAGTGCAAGCTTTGCCGCGTCGCCAGGTGAATGTTTTACTGAAGGTAGCGAGGGCAACGCGTTGTTTTCACAGGTAGTTTGTCAATAACTTCCCTATTTGTGTTCGATGCACCAGTAAACCTTGCTGGTGCATATTTAAACCAAGTACTGTTACTGCTCGAAGTTGCTATACCTCTTCTGTTAATCTGTGTGCACCTACACCATAGAATAACCGGAGTAACTGTATGAAAACTGTCCTTTCGTGTTGGCCCATTGCTGTTGTGGCTTCAGCATTTGTAGCCTCTGCAGCTGTTGCAGACACCAACATGACCATCTTGCACACCAACGATTTTCACTCGCGCGTTGAACCGATCAGCAAATACGATAGTGGCTGTTCAGCTGAAGACAACACGGAAGGTAAGTGCTTCGGTGGGTATGCGCGCATGGTAACGGCTGTGACTGAAGCTCGAAAACGTAATCCAGATGCTTTGTTAGTGGATGGCGGTGACCAATTCCAAGGTTCGCTTTTCTACACATACTACAAAGGTGCTGTTGCCGCCGAGATCATGAACAATCTGAAGTACGACGGAATGACCGTCGGTAATCATGAGTTTGATGATGGCCCTGAGGTTTTGCGTGGCTTCATGGACGCGGTGAGCTTCCCTGTATTGATGTCGAATGCCGATGTGAGTAAAGAGCCAACGCTTGCAAACAAACTAATGAAGTCCACCATTATCGAAAAAGCGGGTGAGCAAATCGGACTCATTGGTCTTACGCCGCAAAACACCAATGAACTGGCAAGCCCTGGTAAGAACATTACATTTTCTGACCCAGTTGAAGCGGTTCGTGGCGAAGTAGCTGCACTTACTGAAGCTGGCGTGAATAAAATCGTTGTCTTGTCTCACTCTGGTTACAGAACTGACTTGCGCGTCGCCGAAGAAGTTGAAGGCGTTGATGTCATTGTTGGCGGGCACTCCAACACATTGTTGTCCAACACGAATGAAAAAGCGGCTGGTCCATACCCAACCATGGTTGGTGATACAGCAGTCGTACAGGCCTACGCTTACGGTAAGTATCTTGGTGAACTCAATATCGTGTTTGATGATGCTGGCGTAATCAAAAGCGCGACTGGCGAGCCAATTATTATCGACGGTGCCATTGCAGAAAATACCGATGTTGTTGCACGTGTCGCTGAACTGGCAACTCCCCTTGACGAAATCCGCAACAAAGTTGTGGCGTCTGCGGCAGGCATGATTGAAGGTAATCGAGATGTTTGTCGAGTTGAAGAATGTTCAATGGGAAATTTGGTGGCTGACGCCATGCTTGCTCGCGTTGCCGATCAAGGCGTGACTGTTGCTATTGCTAATTCAGGTGGTCTACGTGCGTCGATCGACTCGGGTGAAATCACTATGGGTGAGGTATTAACCGTACTGCCTTTTCAAAATACACTATCCACTTTTCAGATAACTGGAGCCGGGCTTATGGCTGCTTTGGAAAATGGTGTGAGTCAAGTTGAAGAGGGCGCTGGTCGTTTTCCTCAAGTCGCCGGTATGAAATATACTTGGGACCCAAGCAAAGCACCAGAAGACGGCCGTATTGTCGAAGCGATGGTTATGGCTGATGGCAAGTGGGGCCCTATCGTTGCAGACACGCTCTATAGCGTTGTAACCAACAACTACGTACGTGGTGGTGGTGATGGTTTCAAGATGTTTGCCACTGATGGTCAGAACGCTTACGACTACGGACCAAGCATGGAAGATGTTGTTGCTGAGTACTTGGCGAAAAATGCGCCGTACCAGCCTTACACAGATGGTCGTATTGCATCTGTACCAGCTAAGTAATTTGATTGTATGAAACGAACTTGCCGGAGGCTATTTAGCTTTCCGGTAAGTTTGATCCCTTCCATTTTTTCAGTGTGTTCATTCTAGATGTCCATTTACCCATCGCTTTTACTGGCATTTAGCGTGAAGCTACTATCGGTATTGTTTGTCTCGTCGTTGGTCGCATCGGCTGCCACTTCTGTGAAAGCTGAGTCAGCAACAAAGATCACTGCACCAACGGTTGTATCGATTAATTTATGTGCTGATCAGTTGGTTTTGCTATTAGCTGAGCCAAAACAAATATTATCGCTGTCAAATTTATCTCATGAGAAGGCAGGTTCGTATCTGTTCGAACAAGCGCGTAAGTTTCCTACTAATACTGGCGCAAGTGAAGAGGTCTTAAGACTTACACCTGATTTCGTTATCGCTGGTGAATACACAACAATAAACACGGTAAAACTTGTAAGAGAGCTGGGCACGCGAGTTGAAATCATCCCCATTGCCAATACGCTTGAGCAGATGTACACCAATATTGAGAATGTTGCACAGTGGTTAGGCCGTCAAACGCAAGGGGCCTTGTTAGTGACGGAACTGCGCGCGAGAGTTGCCGAGTTACAAATGAGGTATAAACAAGATCAAGACGATAGACCAACTGCGGCCTACTATGACGCTAATGGATATACGGTGGGTAGCGAGACCTTACGGGGGCAAATCCTGCAGTTGTCTGGGTGGCGAAACGTTGCAGCTGAGGGTGGAATCACGCACTATGGGACCCTGTCTCTTGAGTCGGTGATACAACTGGCCCCTGATGCATTGATTGACTCCCCTTATAGTGTTGATACGTATTCGCGTGGCCAGAACGTGCTTGCGCACCCGGCACTGCGTGCCAGTGGGCTTGACCCGTTGGTTATCAACATTCCAAGTAGGCAAACCATTTGTGCCGGTCCGTGGACTGTTGATATGCTCGAGATACTGTCTAAAGAGCGTGACAATTATTCGTCGGCCCGATAAAACACCTTTCGAAAAAGCATCTGGAGAATAATAAGAGTCATCCAGTGCATGCGCCGTCTGGTCTGTGCGAGGCACGCATGGGATAACATCAACGGTAATGTGGTTGACTTGCTTACAAAGCGCTAGTGTGCGATAAATAGAACGTGTTCTTTTTAATTCGAGAGGTCAACATGAAAAAACTATCTTTATTCGTTGTCGCATCTTTCATGATGCTGTCGTTGGGTGCGAATGCTGGTGAACGCTGCTTATACGGTATTGATGCAAAAGTTGCTGAAGGTACTGCCGACAAAGACCAGCTAGATCCAAAATTGCTAGCCTTGTTGAAAAAAGAGCAAGAGCAGCTAGAAAAGTCGAGCCCATACCCGACTTTTAATTAATACCCACCCGCAAATTGTTTCATCAAGAAGCGGCCTAAGCGGGCCGCTTTTTTTTTCGCCTATATTTTGTGATCAAACCCTTTGATTAATTAATGGACTCTGCAATGAGAACTGACTCTTGGCGCATCATTAATTTACGCTCATGTATGTCGTTCAGCCCATCACGATCAACATCCGCTAATTCGTCAGGATTAGGATTAGCAGAAATTTTCCCAACTGCGAGTTGAATGACTTACTTGTGCTGCTTAGTTGCCCGGTAGAGCCACTGTGCAAACTTGAGATATACTTGTCGAGAGCGCCGTTAGCACTTGTCGATTAAGTACTCGAATACTGTAAGCCGCTTTATTTCGGTCTCATTAGGTCCGTTCACGTTGATGAGCAAAAACGTTCGCTTCACTGTTGATGAGCAAAATATGAAAACAAGAAAATTAGGCCCGTTTGAAGTCTCATGCATCGGTTTTGGTTGCATGAATATTGTCGGCGGGTATGGAAAAGCTGAACCCAAAGATGCAGTAGATTTACTTAAAGCAGCGTTGGATGAAGGCTATACTTTTTTCGATACAGCTGCGATGTATGGCTATGGTGAAAGTGAAAAGCTTATTGGGGAGGCGCTGTCTAAACGTCGTCGTGAGTTTGTTTTAGCCAGTAAAGCGGGTTTGTCGAGGGATGCCAATGGTCAGCGTGAACAAAACGGACGACCAGAACGAATTAGAGAACTGTGCGAAGAAAGTTTGCGCTATTTAAAAACCGATGTAATCGATCTTTACTATCTACATCGCGTTGACCCTAACGTGCCAATCGAAGAGAGTGTTGGTGCTATGAGCGATTTAGTAAAAGCCGGTAAAATTCAAACGATTGGCCTTTCTGAGGCGTCGTCGGCGACCATCAAACGCGCACATGCAGAGCACCCAATAACAGCGGTGCAGTCAGAGTATTCACTTTGGTCGCGTACACCTGAGAGAGCGGTGTTTGACGTCTGCGATGAATTAGATATTGCCTTCGTGCCTTTCTCCCCATTAACAAGAGGCTTTCTAACTGGTAAATTTCCGGACCGTTCTAAATTTGAAGAGACAGACTTACGTTTCAAAATGCCGCGTTTCACTGAGGAAAACTATCAGACGAATCAAGGTTTGTTGCCCGCGTTCAATGCAGTAGCCGATCGAGTGGGATGCACTCCTGCGCAGCTAGCGCTAGCATGGGTCCTCGGGGTCAAAGACAAACGCCTAATTCCAATACCCGGCACTAAGCATATGGACTACATGAAAGAGAATGCCGGTGCGGCCAATGTAGAGTTAGATGATGCAACACTTGCCGAACTAGACACGCTCATCAATGAAAAGGTAGTAGTGGGAGAGCGATACGTTAAGGCGCAAATGGAGAGTACCGATTCTGAAATGAGTGATTGAGCAGTAGACCCAATCCAACGATACAGATCCCCCTTCGCGGGGACAGCTCCTATTGCCAACTAACATAAGACGTAGACCACATAATCGGGTACAAAATCTGATGCAATAGACATTCAAGCAAGCCCAACGTTCGCAAGCGCGACATTACGCCGTTAAGCACACCAGGCGCAATAATTATAATAAAGCGGATGGCGTGCAATGTCTCGAAACCACGATTGCCAATGCTTTGGTTTGTTACTTCCCAGTCGGTACTTTATTCTGCATGTCGTGCTGGCGTGGTGTTTAGCGGTATCTTCAGTGCTCGCAGAAGACAAGTCCACGACAAATGCGCAAAAGCTTTATAGCTCATCGGGTTTACAAGAACTCATCGTACAAATACCCAGCAGTACTGCAAGTTCATTCGAAGCAACGTTAACAAAAGACACGCTTCCAGAACGTTTCAGTGAAGTTGAACCTGACTCAATTAAGTCTGCTGTGCGTAAAGCGTTTACCACCGACACGTTTGATAAACACATGACCAGAGAGATCGATCGAACCATGAGCGCAGAATCGATCGAGGCGATGCTGAATTGGTATTTATCCCCGTTGGGAAATCGTATAAAGCGTGCAGAGATTGATAACTCATTATTAACCGAGCAAACCCGATTTGAAGCATTCCAGCATCAACTGACTAATTCAGGTGCAGACTCTCAGCGCGAACAATTAATATTTAAGTTAGATGAAGTCATGCATTCGACCGAATCGGCCGTTGATATGATGGCCAGTATTCAGGTGGCGTTTAATTTGAGTTTGTCACGTTTTTTACCAGAAGAGCAAAGGTTAAGCAGCGCCGATATTCAGGCTTTAGCAAAACGAAATCATGCTCAACTGACTACGCAGTACCGGAACCAGACTCGTGAGGTGTTGTTGTTTACCTATCAAGATTTTAACAACGATGAACTACAGGAATTTTACGCCGCCCTGAAAACGGTGGCAGGGCAAGAGTTCGTTGCATCTATTAACGACGGTATTAAGAAGGGTATGTTCGCGTCTAGCCTTGATCTAGGCGATGAGCTAGGTGCGCTTATAGCAGAAGATGCGAGTGGACCTGGTATTTAGTGCGTAGCTGTTAGGTTTGCAGACCAGTCCTTTGGTCTGTTTGCTCGGTTGTTTAAATACTAGGAAGTTTCACGCGGTGGTAATCCCGTGTGCTGCGACAAAATAGTTCCTTTCTTTGGTCCTTTGCCGACTGGCGTACTGTTTTTACGACGAGCCGAGCTATAGCTACCATCGACCTTAGGTTGGTATGTTGGTATCAGGTGATGTTTGCCATTGCCGATAAGGTCGGCTCTGCCCATTGCTTTTAATGCCTCACGTAATCTTGGCCAGTTGTTGGAATCGTGATAACGCAAGAATGCTTTGTGTAAAGAGCGCTGCGATGCAGATTTTGCGATAGTGACTTCTTCGCTGTCTTTGCGTATCTTTTTCAGCGGATTTTTACCCGTGTGATACATCGTGGTGGCGGTCGCCATCGGTGATGGGTAAAAATTCTGTACCTGATCGGCGCGAAAACCATTGCTCTTGAGCCAGATCGCAAGGTTCATCATGTCTTCATCGGTTGTACCAGGGTGCGCTGCAATAAAATAAGGAATTAGGTACTGTTCCTTACCGGCTTTCTTAGTGAATTTCTCAAACAACGCTTTAAATTCATCATAAGCACCAATACCTGGTTTCATCATCTTATCAAGCGTTCCACGTTCGGTATGCTCTGGTGCTATTTTCAAATAACCACCAACGTGATGAGTCACCAGTTCTTCTACATACTCAGGTGATTCAACTGCCAAGTCGTAGCGCAAGCCAGAGGCAATTAACACTTTCTTCACACCAGGTAATTCACGTGCGCGTTTGTACAAACTAATAAGTGATGAATGGTCAGTGTTCAAATTGCTGCAAATACCGGGGTAGACACAAGAGGGCAGCCGACAATTTGATTCAATTTCTTTTGACTTACAAGCAAGCCGATACATGTTAGCCGTGGGTCCACCAAGATCTGATATGACGCCTGTAAATCCAGGAACCGTATCGCGCATAGATTCGATTTCTTTGATGATGGAATCTTCAGAGCGGTTCTGAATAACGCGTCCTTCATGTTCGGTGATAGAACAAAAGGTACATCCTCCAAAACAACCTCGCATAATGTTGACTGAAAATCGAATCATGTCATAGGCAGGGATTTTTGCTGTACCGTATGCGGGATGCGGAACTCGTGCAAACGGCTGGTCGAATACGTAATCCATTTCTTCTGTTGTCAATGGAATAGGTGGGGGGTTAACCCACAACTTCTGACCACCTTGATTTTGCACCAACGCACGTGCGTTGCCAGGATTGGTTTCTAAGTGCAACACGCGGTTGGCGTGAGCATATAAAACCTTGTTGTTTTTGACGACTTCAAACGAGGGCAGGCGTAAAACGGTTTTGTCTCGCTCACCGCGACGAATGGCTTGGCGTTCTTCTTTCGTCATGAACGTCAGTTTAATCGTACCGTCCGCTGGTTTGTCGGCTGCATCAGATGATGATTGCGTGTCCGGTGCGCCGGAGTTGGAATCGCAGGCAGCAGCTTCATCTTCAGGTAAAGTTTCGTAAGGGTTAGTGTGTTTTTCAATACGCCCAGGCTTGTCGACATTCGATGAGTCGATAATGGTCCAGTCGGTTGGGAGATCGCTGATCATGTAGGCAGTGCCGCGAATGTTACGCAAACTGTCTATACTTTTACCTGCAGCAAGCCCGTGAGCAATATCAACGATGGCGCGTTCACCATTTCCATAAACCAACATGTCGGCTTTGGCATCAGCCAATATGGAGCGGCGTACTTTGTCTTGCCAATAGTCGTAATGGGCTATTCGGCGCAGAGAGGCCTCGATGCCACCAATGACGATGGGCGCATCTGCATAGGCTTCACGGCAACGCTGGGTGTACACGATTGAGCTGCGATCAGGGCGTTTTCCGCCTTCATTGCCAGGTGAATATGCATCGTCCGAACGAATTTTTCGATCGGCCGTATAGCGATTGATCATGGAATCCATGTTGCCGGCGGTTACGCCAAAAAACAGGTTTGGCTTGCCAAGTGCTTGAAATGCGTCAGTGTTTTGCCAATCTGGCTGTGAGATGATACCGACGCGAAAACCGTGTGCTTCGAGCAGTCGCCCGACGATCGCCATACCAAAACTGGGGCTGTCGACGTATGCGTCGCCCGTGACGACAATAATATCGCAGCTGTCCCAGCCGAGTTCGTCCATTTCGTCGCGGTTCATGGGCAAAAATGGCGCGCGGCCATAACACTCCGCCCAGTAAGGCGGGTAATCGAATAATGCGCGAGTTGTGTTACGAGGTTCTGGCATTTGTGCTGGTCTCGGACTGGATTCGTATAATACCTGTATATGCTTGTTTAAGTTGGGAGAAATCCTTGAAAGCATTCACTATTTCTGCACATTTGCTGGTTAAAATATTGGAAAATGTCGTGAAGATCTGGATATCTTGATGAAGTTACTGTTAAAAGTTCTTATTCCAGTGCTGGTTCTCGTTGGAAGTGTCTTTGCGGCAAAAACCATACTCGAGAATCGGCCTGAGCCTCGCACTCGCCCATCCTTCCCTTCGGTGCAGGCCGTTGAAGCGACCAAACTGGCCAAAAGCAACTACCCCGTTGTGGTTCGCAGTCAAGGCACAGTGCAACCGACGCAGTCCAGCACACTGGTCGCAGAAGTCACTGGCACTGTCGTCGTACTATCTGATGTGTTTGTCGTTGGCGGCAGTTTTTCGAAAGACGATGTTTTGCTGCAGATTGATGAACGCGACTATACGATCGCACTAACGCAAGCTGAAGCGAATCTTGCGCAAGCAACGGCCGCTTTGCAAGAAGAGTCAGCAAGAGGGAAGTTGGCAAAATCAGAATGGGAAAGTATGCAAACGGGTAGGAAAGCATCGTCTTTCATGCTGCGTTTACCTCAACTTGCAGCGGCCCGTGCAAATCGCGATGCCGCGAAAGCGCAAGTAGATCGCGCAAAGCTCGATCTAGATCGCACGCGTTTTGTTGCACCCTATGACGGACGTGTTCTGGAGAAAAGTGTTGATCAAGGGCAGTTTGTTGCAAGAGGTGCACGTCTTGGGCAGATCTATGTAACAAGCAGTGTGGACGTTCGCTTACCACTGTCTAACCGGCAACTAACGTTTCTCGATATTCCTACCTCTGGCAATGTACCGCAAAATCTTCTGCCATCAATTGAACTCATTGCAATGGTTGGTGGTGTTCAACAGACGTGGACAGGCAAAGTGGTTAGAGCTGAAGGAGTCGATGCTGGCACGCAGCAACTGAATGTTATTGCACGAGTAGATGATCCATACGCACCCAGTAAGCCGCCATTGCGCATCGGACAATATGTTGAAGCCAATATTGCTGGTCGTGTTCTTGAAGACGTTTTTGTCCTTCCGCGTGCAGCTTTACGTGAAGGTCGCGAAGTACTGTTGGTGAACAAAGACAGTCAGCTTGAACGACGTGAAATCGTTGTTGCTTGGTCTGATGAACAAACCGCTGCTATCAGTGGCGGATTGGAGGCAGGCGACGTATTGGTCACCACACCATTAAGCACCGTGACTAACGGGACTCCAGTGCGTGCAACAGTGGATGGCGTCGCGCCGCCTAAACGTGAAGGACGTCCGGGTGGAAAACCTGACGGCAAGCGTGGAGGGACGACTGACGGCAACCCAAGTAAAGAGGGGAAAATACAACGCGGTGCGGCTGGCGAAGGAATGGTCAACGGAAGTGATAGTGAAACTGGGCAGCGCAAGCGTGGTGAAGGTGAAGGCCAACGTGGGCAAGGCAGACGAGGTGACGGTGGTGAAGGCCAGCGTGGTGAAGGTGAGGGAAGACGTGGCGATGGAGAGCGTGCTGAAGGTAAACAAGCTGATACTGATGTGCCGAAAGGTTTGCCGGGCAAAGGTAATACGGTTGTGGGCAGCCGTGTCGAAACGAAGGACGACAGCGCAGAACGTCAAACTGGCAAGCCGGTAGCAAATGATGCTGATGCTGGCCAATTGAAAAAAGATGAAAGAGCTGCCGCATTGATAAAAGAGGCTGCTGAAGAAATTAAAACAACCGCAGCTGAATACAAATAGCACATCTAAGGGTCGCTCATGCATAGTCTGATTGGTTGGTTTGCTCGAAACTCAGTTGCTGCAAATCTTTTGATGGTGTTTATCATCATTTGGGGGTTGTTCACTGTTACTGGACGACTACCGCTTGAAGTTTTTCCCAGTTTTGAACTGGAACGCGTAACGATAAGAGCCGCATTTCGTGGTGCGAGTCCTGTCGAAGTTGAAGAAGCGGTTACCATAAAAATTGAAGAAGCCATTCAAAATATTCAAGGTATAAAGCGTATTACATCAACAGCCGCCGAAGGTCTTGGTAGCGTCAATGTTGAAATGGCAAAGGGTGCTGACGCTGATAAACTATTAGATGAGATCAAACAAGCCGTTGATCAAATTGGCGACTTTCCAGACGATGTCGATTCCCCGTCTATTTATGTGCCATCCAGATCTCGTGAAGTTATTAGCGTGCTTGTCTCTGGCGATTTACCTGAAAAAGAATTACGTCAGCTTGCGTCTCGCGTACGTGATGACTTGGAGTCGTTGCCAGAAGTGTCGTCGGTTGCCGTGTCTGGTGCGCGAGAATACGAATTAGCGATCGAAGTATCCGAAGCGGCGTTAAGTCGTTTTGACATAACGCTTTCCGAAGTTGCTCAAGCTATCAATAACAGTTCGTTGGATTTGGCCGCAGGTTCGATCCAAACAGCAGGTGGTGAGGTATTGCTGCGGACCAAAGGGCAAGCCTACGGTGCTGATGACTTTCGCAATGTGGTTGTTCTAACTCGACCTGATGGTACGCGTTTAACGGTTGGCGACCTTGCGACAGTTAATGATGGTTTTTCAGAAGACCCACTTGCGCAGAAATTTAATACGCAACGTACGATAGAGATTGATGTTTTTCGTACTGGGCTGCAAAGTGCGATTACAGTATCTGATCAAGTAAAGGAATACATAGCGGACAATCAGGCGAGCATGCCTTATGGCGTGTCGCTAGGATATTGGCGTGATTCCTCGAGAGCGGTCCGTGCCCGGCTCTCTACTCTTGCAACCAGTGCGGTGCAGGGTGGTCTACTTATTCTGATTTTGTTGACACTGTTCTTGCGGTTTTGGGTCGCCGTGTGGGTGTTTGTTGGTGTACCGGTATCGATACTCGGTGGTATCGCAATGATGCCTTTTCTGGGTGTGAGCATTAACTTACTGAGTTTATTTGCGTTCATTCTGGTGTTGGGTATTGTCGTTGATGACGCCATAGTTACCGGTGAAAATATCTATACGCACATGCGTAAAAATCCGAACCGCGTTGAAGCTGCGATTGCCGGCACAAAAGAAGTCGCCATACCGGTTACATTTGGTGTGCTTACCACGGTTGCCGCGTTTGTCCCACTGTTATTGATCGAAGGTGTGCGCGGTAAAGTATTCGCGCAAATACCGCTTATTGTTATCCCTGTTTTATTGTTTTCGATTATCGAATCGAAATTTGTTTTACCTTCGCATATGAGTCATCTTAATTTTCACAAAAAAACTAAGCCAAATGTTTTTGCTCGCATGCAGCATAAAATTGCGGACGGTTTTGAATGGTTTGTGGAGCACATATACCAACCTGTGCTTGCGGCAGCATTGAGAAATAGGTATCTCGTTCTATCACTATTTATTGGCAGCGCTATCATCATATTCAGCATTGTTAGTGCAGGGCATGTGCGCTTTATTTTCTTTCCACGCGTACAAAGTGAAACGGCCACGGTGTCTTTGGAGATGGTTGAAGGCACGCCGTTTGAAGTCACTCAGAAACACATTGATCGAATAACTGAGTCGGTGCAGCAACTGCAAGACAAGCACGTAGACCCTGATACGAACGAGAGTGTTATCGAAGGTATTTTGTCTACGGCAGGTAGTGCTGGACGTGGTGGCAGGGGCTCTCATGTAGGTCGTGTGCTATTTGAATTAACGCCGCCAGAAGAACGTACGCTTGACGTCAGCACTAATGAAGTGGTTGGTGAATTGCGAGGGCTGATTGGAGATATACCGGGTGCAAAGAACGTATCGTATCGTGCGGAAATAGGCCGTGGCGGTAGCCCAATTGACCTTGAAATTTCAGGGTTCGATTTTGGTGAGCTGCAGACTGTGGCGGCGTTGTTCAAGAAAGAACTAGCCAATTACCCCGGTGTGTCAGACATTAGCGATTCCTTTGAAGGGGGAAAGCAAGAGATACAACTAAGTATAAAGCCGGAAGCTCAACAGCTCGGGCTAACCTTGTCTATGTTGGCAAGCCAGGTTAGGCCCGCATTTCTTGGTACTGAAGTACAGAATATTCAACGTAATCGAGATGATGTAAAAGTGATTGTTCGCTATCCTGCAAATGAGCGTGCCTCGATAGAGAGTTTGCAGCGTTTACCAATAAGGACACCAAGTGGGCAAGAGATACCGCTTGGCAGTGTCGCTAACGTCGATGTTGGTCGTGGTTTTTCGGCTATCAAACGTGTCGACCGTCGACGAACATTAAACGTAGAGGCTGACATTAATAAAGAGACCGCTAATGTTGAAGGTATAAAAACTGACCTTGAAAGCTTTTACGAGACGATCAAAGAGCAGTATCCGGACATTCGCGTCTCTCTTGAGGGCGAGGCACGAGAGCAACGTGAGTCGTTCGGTAGCCTTAAATCAGGATTGTTGTTCGTACTGTTGGTTATCTACACTTTATTGGCCATACCCTTTAAAAGCTATGCACAGCCCTTGATGGTTATGTGCGTTATTCCGTTTGGTGTCGTCGGTGGAATCCTAGGCCATATGATTATGGGTATGAGCTTGAGTATAATGAGCTACATGGGCATGCTTGCGCTGTGTGGTGTTGTCGTTAATGATTCTCTGGTGTTAGTGGACTATGTGAACCAGCGTCGCGCAGAGGGTACGCCTTTATTTAGCGCGGTCAGAATCGCCGGTGTAGCGCGCTTCAGAGCAGTCATACTGACATCACTAACCACCTTTTTTGGGCTTATGCCTTTGATATTTGAAAGCAGCACGCAAGCGCAATTTTTAATCCCGATGGCCGTATCACTTGGGTTCGGTATCCTGTTTGCAACCGTTGTCACCCTCATATTGATTCCAGTTAATTATTTAGTGCTTGAGGATATAAGGCGCTTGTTTGGTCTAAAAGACAGTCGCTTTGTGAACACCTTAACTAAGGCGGAAGAACCGTCTGTTGACGGTATAAACGCTCCGTAATCTAGAACACGAAGGCTATGTCTGATACATCAACGAAAGAGAGTCGCACGGCAAGTGAGCAGGCTGAATTGGAAGTGGCCATTCGCGATTTGTTTGAACACAAGATCGTTTTTAATGAGTACTTGGGCTTTACAATGGGCGAGTATTCGCCCGGGTCTGTCAGCATAACTTTTGAAATGCGCCCAGAACTCATTGGTCATTTTATGCATGGACGGCTGCACGGCGGAGTGATCTCATCGGTACTGGATGCCGCAGGTGGGCTTGCCGTTATCTGGGCAATTGCTGAGCTCTATGCTACTGAATCGGCAGAGCAGATTCTCGAGCGCTTTAGAATGATTGCGACCATAGATATTCGAATTGATTACCTTCGACCTGGAATCGGTGAGAAATTCATTGCAGACGCAAGCGTTGTTCGTTTGGGACGCCGAATCGCTGCCACCCAGGCTGTCTTACGCAGCGACAGTGGTCGTGAGATTGCCTCAGCCAACGGTGCTTATATCGTGTCTTAGCAGCCGCTAAGCTGTGCTGTTAAATTATTCTTTTTTTCCTGCAGTTTGCCCTGCGAACTAGCTGACTGACCTGAACGCATTTGCTCAAACAACCCACTGAGTTGTGCTTGCGCATTGCGTTTGCAGTCATCTGAGCTCAATGCGGCATCTGGAGTGGTACGAACACCCATTGCCTGTGTCGAACCGTTTGCGTCACTCATTGGCTTTGCAGCTTTTGCAGATTCTGTTTTTTTGTCGGTCAAAGTCGACATAGATGCGGCGTCACATCCGCCAAGTTCTGAGATAAAGCCATACGGGAAGTCATCGCATTCAACGGGACCGTACGACCCTCCAGAGCAGCGTGCTGCAGATAATGCAGTAATACGTTGTGGGCCAGTGTTAATGTTTTCTTTGTGCGTATAAACGTAGTTTATAACACCAATGGCGGTGCGCGGAATGGCGTCTATTCCTCCGTATGAATCAAAAACTTCACCAGAAGATTGGCCTGTGCGCATACCCATTGCTGTTTTACGAGCGAAGTTGTTGGCTATGCGGCAGTTGTATTTTGTTTTCGATTTTGAACCGACACTGATGACCTTAGCCGTCTCGTCTTCAACAGGGCAGGGGCTTTGGTCGTAGCTAACTTCTCCATTTGAGCCAACACATTTGAAAATTGCCGCACTCGCAGCACCAGGTGCCACTATGCCTGCGCACAGTGTCGTTAATAATAGTCCGGTTTTATATAGCATTGCAGCAGCTCCTATCCCTTACTGCTGCTATCGGCTTTCGATGCTTACAATTTCAATTGTTAGTCAATATAACCATGCTTAGACATTTATTTGTGATGCGTTTGGCTATTTTGGTTTGAATTCCGGGTAACACCAATGCTTCCAAGCCAGTTTGCGTTTGCGTACTTTCGGCTTATTTTCTAAGTTGGTGTCGAGCGTTACGTAGTGCAAGGTCAAAATACCGAGCTGTTGGGAGCGGTCAGTGACTTTACTGTTCCAAGTTTTACACTGATAGTGTCCAAAAGCGCTACGAACCGCATTATTTTTATATGCGCGCAATCGGTCGAAGTATTTACGTGTGCGGTAATTATCATAAAGTGGGTACATATAATCTGGAGCGACCCAATCAGGATCATCCCCAGTTAGCTTGTACAGATTAACTGACTCACCATTACGTAGCGTGCCATGAATTTGTGGGTACATTGATAGGGTCAGTGGTTTTGGTGCGAACATACTCCACTTTTGATCAATGCGAACCAACCGTGCGGAGTAGTCGATTATGTTGTGACGTATCTTTTTCATACCAGGCAAGGTGCTGACATTAAAGATCAAAACAACCACTAGAAAGTATCCGGCAATCAATTGGCCAACAAGCGTTGGCTTTAACTTAAGGGACCGATACGGCAATGCGCTTGCAGTGATATTTCCCATCGTGCCGCGATTATCTGCAATCCAATGATATATCCGATTGCCTACCCACATAAACGGTGGGAATTTCATTAACCAACCGATCGGTTTTAGTAGCCAGCTTTGTGTGAATAGAAACGCCATAGCGGACCAATGAATGTAAGTCTTGCCAGCACCATCACTAATAACCCACGAGTTCTCTCGTTCCATAATGGCGTAGATGTCGTTGTAGTTTTGCGCCCGTAAAATTTTAACGGTATCTGGCAATAAGAGTTCACGCAATATCAAACACATCTTAAGACAGAACCCGCAGTCTTCATCGTAGTACATGACGATGCTGCTGGCTTTTGATTTCTGACGACGGTTTGCAAGGTAGATCCAGATGGCTGATGGGATGAGTACCGTCAATGACATAAAGTCGATGATAGGAAAAAGACCAATGTGAATCAGCAATAAAAATGCGACATGCAGCGATGCAAGCATCAGTAAACCAATGATGCGTGTTACTGGCCATTTGAACGGCAGCAGCACTAACACCGGTCCAATGAATTCTGTGATGATAACGAACGCGGCACCAAAGGGAAGCAGTGGAGTTAATTGTTTAAACCAATTGCCTATAGGTGTTGCGAAGTGTTGTATTTCCAATGTGTATTGAGCAGCTTCAAATGGAAATCGCCAAGGAGCGCCGGTCTTGAGAATGGCGGTGAAGACATAGAGACACAACACTTGAATGATCACTGCAACCGTTGCAACAGAAAAATAAAGTTGAGCGCTATCAGGTTGGTACCTTAGCTGGTTGGGGTTGCGTTTATATTCGGGCTGAAGTGCTGCATCGACAGACCACTTAGCTCCGAGTGGCAGAAAGACGGCCCAAAAGCTCATCACAACCAATAAAATGTCGCCGCCTTGTAGAACCATTTCGTTTCGGTTCAACAATGAGGCCAGCAGAACCCACGACAAAATACTCATGAGTTTAGTGCGGTAACCGATTAGCAAGCCAAGCGCAAATACACCTGCTGCAATGAATAAGACGATTTGCCACCAAAGATCGCCTGATGCGGCGTGTAGTGACAAATACCACTTATTATTGACTACGACCCATTTCGCGCGCGGTAAAATGCCAGCATCGGTATAAAACAGCGTCATGAACCGACTGCGTAAAACTAAGTCGACTAGTATGAGCAATGCGAGCATTATTCGCATTAATGCCAGTGATCGAAGATCGATACTAAAGACTGTTTTGGGGCTTACCCAATTGTCTGCATTAAAAACTGCCTGGAAGAGGCCTTGTAGCCGTTGAATCATCCGAGTGCACAAAGGTTTAGAACATTGAGAGCAAGTTTAGCAAAACCGACGGCATGCAACCTGAATCGAATTATTAGTCTGAATGGCCCAAGGAGCCAAAACCTATCCACTGTGGTGATGCCTGATCTGGTAACGAGACAAGGGCTCGATTCTCGATATAGTCGGCATCGAGTACAACACCGTGTTTACCAGCGAAATCGCCTTTGGTCACCAAGACTGCAAGACCAGCTGCGAAGATTGGCCTGCGATTTCTAGTTGCTTGTTTGTAGCGCGCGTTCGACGCATTGAGCATTGTTTTCAAGGAGCTTAATCGCGCTTGCTCTTCAGGGCTCAGTGATTTTCGAGCTTTAGTGTCACTCACAGCGCCGGTTTTCGCTTCGGTATTTTCTGAGTTTGCATCACTGTTGTTGGAAACAGTTTGGTTGTTTGTGTTGGTCTCATCTGAAGACTCTAACAAGGATTCGCCTTGTTGAGTGGTCTGTGCAGATGAATAATCAGATAGTCCGCTGGAGCTGCTTTCTGATTCAGTATCAAATTCATCATCCAGAAACGGTAAATTAATGATGTGCGAATCGTCACCGTCGCTTCCACGACGTTTCTCTTCGCGACGCTCACCGGTGGTTTGTCGCCAGCTGCCGTCGCCGTCGAGTGACTGGCGTCGCTTACGCTCTCGCTTCTCTAGTCGTCTCTTCTCGTCGGGTGGATGTGCGATGGTACCGGACCTCTGCAGTTCTTGGATTGGGCGCTGTTGCATAGCCAATAGCCTTGTAAGCTAATGCGCTGCAAAAACAGCCCTTATCACTGCAGTGTCTAGGCCAAATATCCCTATTTTGGCCTACAGAATATCGTCTCAGCATCCAGCAGGTGATGTTGTTCACAAGAGTGGCTGCGAAATAACTTTATTTGGGCTGACTGACATACCTAAGGTACGGTTTCACTTTTCTGAATCCCTCAGGGTATTTTTTCTCAGCATCTTCATCAGAGACGGCTGGCACGATAATGACATCGTCGCCATCACGCCAATTGACCGGTGTGGCTACTTGGTGGCCTGCGGTTAGCTGCATAGAGTCGAGGACGCGCAGTACTTCGTCGAAGTTTCGGCCAGTGGTCATTGGGTAGGTCAGAATGAGCTTGATTCGTTTGTCAGGACCAACAATGAATACTGAGCGTACGGTGGCGTTGGTGGCCGCTGTTCTGCCCTCATAGTCGCCTGATACGTCAGTAGGAAACATGTCGTAGGCTTTAGCGACCGCAAGATCGGTATCACCGATCATTGGGAAATTAACTTCTGCGCCTTGTGTTTCGTGGATGTCCTTAGCCCATTCAGCGTGGTTATCCACTGGATCAATGCTGAGCCCTACAACCTTGCAGTTGCGCTTCTCGAATTCAGGCTTTAAATGGGCCATAGCGCCAAGTTCCGTGGTGCACACAGGCGTGAAGTCTTTGGGATGTGAGAAAAGAATGGCCCAGCCGTCGCCAATCCATTCATGGAAATTCATCATCCCTTGGGTTGTGTTTGCCGTGAAGTCTGGCGCTAAGTCGTTGATTCGTAATGACATGATAGCCTCTTGGAGCTTTATTAGTTGATTGCTTTTCTAAGTATAGGTTTATCCTACGCGTAAATTTAGTGGGTAGGGGCTCTCATTTAACACTTATGACACAGTTTATTTTGCATGCCTAGTTCAGGTTTTGCTCGAGCTAGTTACAGACGGGTATCGCCGTATCCGTTACAGCTGGCAGTGGAAGGGGACAGGCCTTTTGCCAAAATAAAGGAATTCATAGAAATTTCGTTTTGGTAGTCAGTATTAAGGCAACCGCTTCCGCATTACAGAACGTCCCGTACAGAGGAATGGTAATGCCACAATTAAATTACAAGCAGATGTTGGCCGGTGTTGTTTTAGTTTCAGCCCAAAGTGGTTTTGCCTTCGCGGCAGACACTAACAGTACTGGGGTTGCGGCTGATAAATCTATGACACTTTCTACGTCTAGTGCTGCAGTGTCCGTACTTGAAGGTGACATACTTTCACGACCTCGCATGATGCAGCGTGGCATCGGAGTAAGAGAGAGTCTTTCAGTTTGGAAGGACGGCATTGTTCCTTACTACATTGATCCCGAGCTACAGTCGTACTTAGAAGTGAATATTTTAGCGGCTGTTAAGACATGGAACAAAGTGGCTGGCATTACCCTTGTAAAAATTAATCCCAGAGACTGGGACGCACCTAAAGACTACCTACATTTTCAACCGGCCAATGGATGTGCGTCATGGGTTGGGCGGCAGGGTGGAGCGCAGGCGATTTGGACTGGTGCTGGATGTAGCAAAGGTAGCATGATGCACGAAATTGGTCATGCACTCGGCCTTGAGCACGAACACACTCGGCCAGATCGAGATCAACACATCAGTATAAATTGGGATAACATTGATCCAATAAAAACGGATAACTTTGACATAAGTAAAACCGATCGCACTAACTTTGGCCCTTATGATTATGCGTCAATCATGCATTACGGTGAGTATTTTTTCTCTTCGAATGATGAGAAAACAATTGTGCCTTTGAATATTGAGAATGCGGAAATTGGTCAAAGAGATGCTCCAAGTGCTGGTGATATAAAAGCGATATCAAGTTTATATAAGAGTGATATTTCTTTGGTTAGTCATGTTGTTGCAGAGTCAGCTGGGAGTGAGGTGAGCTTATTAATCACTAACGAACATTTCCAAGGTGCCAATATGTTAGAGCTGTATATGGATGTAGGCAGTGCGCAGTTACTGACTAATAGTAATCTTGATTGGGACTGCTTTACTTTCGACACAACACTGAGCTGCAGTCGAGATCGGTTAGCAGGTGCGGAGCAAAGTTCTTTGGTGTTAAGTTTTGATAAAGTGTTAAACGCAGCAGATCTTAATCCATCATTAGGTTCTAAAACACCTGACAATAATATGGCCAACAACGGTGGCGAGTTTTCACCGGCGGCAGCGCTTGGTGCGAATCAAACTGGGAACACGCTGTTATTGGCTGATGATCAGCAGCAGGCTAGCATGGGTGCAATGGGGCCTTCAATGGGTGTAATTGCTATAGCCTTAACACTGCGTTTGATGCGTCGAAGCAAAACCAGGATCGGTTGAAATTGTAAAATATCATGCATTCGCGAACATGATCTAAAACGCGACCAACATTCGAACAATGTTGGTCGCGTTTTTTTTTTAGAAGTTTAACTTTCCCCTCAATGGGATTATTCCCATCTACAAATCCGGCGATACAAACCATAGTGAGCGCAGCCGGCAAAATTGTCATCAATTTAGAGCTATGCCACTATTCCATTATTTCTATCTCTACAAAGGCGCATTCGAAGTCATTACCATTGATCACGTCGTGTTGCACGCCGAGATCGCGATAGTAAGGAACACCGCTGGTGAGCTCCGCTTTGGTTCGTGTACCATCTGGATGATCAATTTCGAGTATGCCGGTAAATTGTGGAACAACCACATAGGCATACTCGTGAGTGTGCCAACCTGTATTGTCGCCCTTGTTGCGGAACCGCCACTCCGTTACGCGCACCTTGTCGTTGTTGATAAATTCGGTTGGAACCGCAGTGCCTTTTGATTCTTTTCCACACATAACGTTTGCCTGTATTATGATTTTTTCGTTCGTAATCTCATTGCTGATTGAACGAGAAAACAAAGCTGAATTCAATCTATTTGTAACACAATGGTGGCCTTGCATAGGCTCAATTTAGTAATAGTCGCTGAGTTCAAGCCCAAACGGTCCCGTGCTCGAGTCTTAGATCAATTGATCGGCGCTAGAACAGGTTGGGGAATTTGCTGCCGAGATGTTACGTGTTAGAGTCTATACTCACTTTATAAATCAAATGAGCTAGTAACAATATGCGTGGTGCAGGTGGGACAAATGGTGGCGAATGGACTTTTCTAATTGGGCTAATGATGATGGTCGCCGGATTCTACTTGCTGCTGAGCTCCATCGTTATTCGTAGCTCGTTTGGCTTTGGTATGCGGTTGTACGGCATTGGTAGTTTGGGCATTACGAGCGGTATGCTCATGATTCCTTTTATCATTGGTGTCATTTTTATCTTCTACAACAGTAAAAACTATTTAGGGTGGTTGCTGTGTATAGGCTCAGTATTGGCATTGATTGTTGGTGTTCTGGCTCGGTCGCAATTCACGTTTGCGTCCATGAGTGCGTTCGATCTTATGCTAATTCTTATTCTTTCATTTGGTGGCTTAGGGCTGTTTCTACGCTCGCTTAAAAGTAATCCGCTTTAACCGCATCTCTGGTTGTCCAGACACATCACTGCTTGTGATTGTTTGAAATACGTTGGGCAAGTGTGGCAATAGCGACAACGTATTGTGGCGATTTTTTCTCATCATAGCGTGCTTTGAACGCAAGGCTTTCTGGAGTCCAGTCGTAGGCAATTTCTATAACCTCTTGGTTTTTTAATGCATCACTGACCATGGCTTTTGGCAGAGTCGCCACGCCCATATTGTTTTTTGCCATAAACAGGCAAGCGGCCAAATTACTTGATGGCACTAGCTTAATGTTATGCGCGTTGATGCTTTGAAAATGCTGCGTGAGCGCTTTGAAAAGATCAGAATCCCGTGCGTTGGTCAGTATTGGATGTGCAGCGAGGCTTTTACCGTTGAGTTTCTTTTTAGACGATTTCGCTGCAGGCAATCCAATTTCCGGGGATGCGACCCAAATCAGTGGATAAGTGCCTAGATCCATTTCTCCTGAAGTAACGCGATCAAATGGGCTGTTCTGCAGTGCCAAATCGATACTTCGATCAGATAATTCTTTTGATAAGTTAGCCGATAGATCAACCGTTAGTTCTACTTGGATATTGGGGTAGCGCTCGTTTAGCGCTTTGAGTAATTCTTGCAACCAAGTATGGACAATCATCTCGGTCACGCCTAGTCGTAACGTGCCTTCTCGTTGTGATTCGTCACCGGATGCAATGGTCAGCATTTCAACAGAGCTCAGAACGGTGCGCGCATGCGATAGCAGTGTTTTGCCTTTGGCCGTTAATCGTACAGACCCTGCATCGCGTTCCAAGAGCTGGACTTTCAAAGCGGTCTCTAACGCATTAATACGTACTGAGATGTTTGGTTGCGTGGTGTTCAGTCGGGTAGCGGCCTTACTGAAACTACCTAGGTCGACGGCCCAAACAAATGCTTCGAGCTGTTTCAGGTTCAAATTCATCGTAAGTGCCTGTGTCCCGTTACGTGTTTGTGTCACCTAATCTGGAAAGCCAATACGCCAATACGCCAATACGCCAATACGCCAATACGCCAATACGCCAATACGCCGATACGCCAATACGCCAATACGCCGATACGCCGTTATGCCGATACGCTAATGTGCCAATACGCCACCAACAAGCCAGGCTGTGTCTAATCCTAGACTGCGCTTTATGCTCAGGGTCGACGAATCTGGTCCGATGAGACTTACCTGTCATTGCATTAGAAAATATTATGCAATATGTACAATAAAATAATTGGATATTATTCATTGGATCTTGGAAACTGCCTGCAACTGGTATTAAACTGCGGACCGTTGCACACCTATCCGTGGGTGTTGGGCAAAGCGTAAGACCAGAAATAGATAATTTAAGCTTAGGAAAACAATCCAATGAATCAGTCCTCACATCGATTGGGCGTGGACATAGGCGGTACTTTCACCGATGTTGTGTTGGAAGTGGGTAGTGAGCTTTTCTCAACTAAAGTGTTGACGACTTACACCGCGCCCGAAGATGCCATTATTGATGGGTTGCATCAGGTGTGTAAGAAAGCCGGAATTGAGGCCTCAGCCATTGGACAAATTATTCATGGAACAACGCTTGCGACCAACGCACTGATTGAAAGACGCGGTGCAAAGACCGCGTTAATTACCACTGAAGGTTTTCGCGATGTAATTGAGATGCGTACAGAATCGCGTTTCGAGCAATACGATCTGAACCTGGAATTACCAGAACCGCTTCTGCCAAGACAAAGTCGCTTTACGGTTAAAGAGCGAATCAATGCATCTGGTGAAATACTGGTTGATCTTAAAAATAGCGACCTTAAAGCCGTTGTCGATCAGATAAAACAAGCGGGTTATGAAAGTGTGGCTGTGGGTTTACTACACAGTTATGCAAACCCTGCGCACGAAAGAATGATTCGTGATGCAATTGAAAAGCAATTACCTCACGTAATGATTTCACTGTCATCTGAGGTGTCGCCACAGATGCGAGAGTACGAGCGCTTTAATACGGTGGTAGCCAACGCCTATATAAAGCCGTTAATGAAAAGTTATCTAGGTCGACTTGAAGGTCGTCTAAAAACGGAGGGCGTTGTCTGTTCAATCTTTTTAATGCACTCAGGTGGTGGCATTATTTCCATTCAAAGTGCAGCTGATTTCCCTGTTCGTCTGGTTGAGTCTGGTCCTGCTGGTGGTGCTGTATTCGCTGCCCACATTGCTGCGCGTTATGGATTAGATAAAGTACTGTCGTTTGATATGGGTGGCACAACGGCAAAAATATGTCTGATTAAAAATCAAACGCCAAAGACAAGCCGCGTTTTCGAAGTTGCACGAACCTACCGGTTTAAAAAGGGTTCGGGCATGCCTATATCCATACCAGTTATTGATATGGTTGAAATTGGTGCTGGTGGTGGCTCACTTGCAACGGTTGATGCACTGCGACAAATACGAGTGGGTCCCGAGTCCGCAGGTTCTGAGCCCGGACCTGCCTGTTACGGTCGAGGTGGGGCGCGGCCAGCGGTTACCGATGCAGACTTAGTATTGGGTAGGCTCGATCCGGATAATTTTGCTGGTGGATCTATACAACTTAGTAAAGCGGATTCAGCTGCGGCATTGTCGAATGTTATTGGCACAGTGCTGGGTATGGATGAGCAAACAGCCGCGTTTGGTTTAGCTGAAGTTGTTGACGAGAACATGGCTAACGCTGCGCGAGTGCATGCAGTGGAGAACGGCGAAGACCTATCCGAGTACACAATGATTGCTTTTGGCGGAGCTGCACCGTTGCATGCAGGGCGTTTGTGTGAAAAGTTGGGTATCGATCGTTTGCTGGTACCACCCGGTGCAGGCGTTGGATCGGCCATAGGATTTTTGCGCGCACCGTTTAGTTTTGAAGCGAATCGCAGTGTCTATATGCGCTTGTCAGATTTCAATCCTCCAGTCATTAAAGAACTACTTGCCGAGCTACAGTCAGAGGCAACTGGATTTGTACGCTCTTGTGACGCCGATGCAGACATTCTTGCTCAATTTAAAGTGTACATGCGCTACACCGGACAAGGCTGGGAGATTCCAGTTGAGCTGACTCAGGCTCAAGCACTTAGCCCAGATGCGGCTACTTTTCAACAACGTTTTGAAGAAGACTATGCAGCACTTTTTGGTCGAACCGTTGATGGAATGGATATAGAAATAACGGTTTGGGCAGTGAATGCGACGACACCGGTACAAAAGATTGAGCGTGTTAAAACAGAAAATAAAGCGGGTGATGCAAGCATTGCAGAACGTCGCGATATGTTCGATCCGGCAATAGGGCAAACGGTCGATGCAGCTGTTGTACTCAGAGGCGAGATGATAGCAGGACATACCGTTAATGGACCGGCAGCGATTACTGAAGATGAGACCACCATCATTTTGCCAAGTAGCATGGAAGCGATTAGGCAGCCAGATGGTTGCATTGATATAACAGTAGCGAGCTAGGGGCCGATCATGACAAATACTTTAGATAATGTATCGAACCAGGTCATGTGGAATCGACTCATTTCGGTCGTGGAAGAGCAGGCGCAAGCGTTGGTTAGAACTGCGTTTTCAACATCAGTACGTGAAGCTGGTGATCTGTCTGCAGGGGTATACGATACACACGGGCAAATGTTGGCACAGGCGGTAACCGGTACCCCTGGACATGTCAATGCAATGGCCGATGCGGTAGCGCATTTTATCCGACGCATCGGTCCTGACAACATCCTTGAAGGGGATGTGTACATCACCAACGACCCGTGGGAAGGTACAGGTCACCTACACGACATAACAGTAGTAAGTCCCTCATTCATGCATGGCCAGCTGGTCGGGTTCTTTGGTTGTACCGCTCACGTCGTTGATATTGGTGGTCGCGGGTTCGGTGCGGACGCCAACTCTGTTTATGAAGAGGGTTTATATCTTCCCATCATGAAATTTGCCGATCAAGGTGAAGTTGATAAGGGGTTGATTAAAATTATCCGAGGTAATGTTCGGGAACCTGATCAGCTTGTTGGTGATATTTACGCGTTGGCCACTTGTAACGAAATTGGGCATCGTCGTCTTGATGAAATGATGAGTGAATTTAATCTAACTCAGCTAGACGGAATTGCAAAATTTATCTTAGAGAATTCAAAACGTGCCACCATCGAACGCATTGCTGCGTTAAAAAATGGCACAGCAACGGGCTCATTGAAAATTGATGGCTTCAGTCATCCAGTTGAACTGCATGTGCGGTTGGATATTGAGTCAGATTATATTCTGTGTGACTTTGAGGGAACCTCAAAGCCTGACAAAAAAGGGATTAACTGTCCCATGGTGTATACCAAGGCTTACGCCTGTTATGCATTGAAATGTGCTATTGCGCCAGAGATACCAAACAATGCTGCATCGCTTGAACCGTTCAGAGTGGTAGCGCCTGAAAACTCCATTGTTAATGCGCTTCATCCTGCGCCCGTTGCTTTGCGACACATCATTGGTCACATGGTGCCCGATGCGGTGTACAACGCGTTAGACAAATTGTTACCAGCAACCGTGCCCGCAGAAGGCGCAGGGTGCTTGTGTAATTTTCAAGTCTCCCTACGACCTCGCACGGATGAGCCGGCACCGGCAGATGCTGTGCGTGCTGAAGTGCTGACGTTCAATTCAGGTGGTGCAGGTGCACGTCCTGAGTTTGACGGACTCAACGCCACTGCATTTCCATCGGGCGTTATGACGATGCCGGTTGAAGTAACCGAGACAGTCGGTCCAGTAATGATTTGGCGTAAGGAATTACGTCCTGATAGTGGTGGTGCAGGTCAGTATAGAGGTGGTCTTGGGCAATACATGGAAGTGGGCGCAGTTGAAGGTCATGAATTCGATTTCCAAGCTATGTTTGATCGGGTTGATCATCCAGCACAGGGCAGACATGGTGGTAAGAGTGGTGCGGCGACGACCATTGCCCAAGACGATGGTACGCCAATGAAAGGCAAAGGTAAGCAGTTTGTACCGCACGGTCGTAAAGTGATGCTGGCGTTTCCCGGTGGTGCAGGGTACGGCAACCCAAACAATCGCTCAGTTGATTTAGTTAAGCGTGATCTTGAGCGTGGATATATTAGTGCTGAAACGGCCATGCAAGACTACGGTCTTAGTGCGAGTGATGTTAAAGCGGTTCAGGATGCGGTACGTTGTGGTGAGGACGTGTAATGCTTGGAACTAATACCGACCAGAAATGCGATGAGCTGAACGCATCTTCAGAGTGCAGGGTAGCTACAGCAATGGGGCATACACAATGAATTTTGCAGCATCTTGTCTTGCGGCCGTTAAGCCTTCTGCATCAGCCACGATTAGTGAAATGGCCAAAGCCATGAAGTTGGCTGGGCACAACGTTATCGATCTTGGCTTAGGTGAACCAGACTTTGATACACCAGACTTAATTATAGAGGCGGCATGCGATGCAGCTCGCAGTGGCCAAACACGGTATCCACCAACTGTGGGTACGGTGGCGTTAAGGGAAGCGGTGGCGGCAAAGTTGTCGCGTGACAACAAACTGAACTATGGCATTGATCAAGTGATCATATCCACTGGGGCAAAACAAATTATCTATGGCGCTCTGATGGCGAGTATGGAGCCTGAGCAAGAAGTGGTTCTGTGTGCCCCATTTTTTGGTTCCTACAAAGATATCGTTCTTATCCAAGGCGGCGTTCCCGTCGAGGTTAAGTGCCCTGCATCAAATGGTTTTAAGCTTACGCCTGATGCGTTAAAGCAATGTCTAACATCTAATACTCGATGGCTGCTTATTAACTCTCCTTGCAACCCAAGTGGTGCAAGCTACACAGCCGATGAATTCCAAGCACTCGAACAAGTCTTATTGAATTACCCAGATGTATTGATTTTGTCTGATGAAATCTATGAACACATTATGTTTGATGGTTCATCTCATGTCGCGTTTGCGGCAGCCTGTCCTGCACTTCACGATCGCATCCTAACCGTTAACGGTGTGTCCAAAGCCTATGCAATGACTGGATGGCGTATTGGTTACGGAGCCGGTCATCCATCATTGATTAATGCAATGATCAAAGTACAGTCGCAAATTTCATCCGGCGCTTGTTCTGTTGCGCAGGCGGCGCCAGTGGCCGCTTTAAATGGACCGCAAGACAGTGTTGAACAATTTAGACATGCGTTTGAATCGCGCCGTGATCTCGTGGTTAACACCGTGGCTGGTATCGAGGGTTTGACGCTTGATGCTCCGGGTGGCGCATTTTACGCGTATATCGGATGCGATCACTACATTGGTCTTTACCAGACTGATGGGCGGAAAATAACAGACGATGTGGAGTTAACACAATACCTTCTTGATGATGCACGGGTGGCCGCAGTACCAGGATCGGCTTATGGTCTATCACCGTTTTTCCGAATTTCCACAGCAGCATCCGAACCAGTCATTACTGATGCACTAGAACGTATCGCATCTAGCCTTGCAAAGCTAACTGATGCACCGAAAACAACCTGACTGTTACTGTAGCCGTTAGGCGTCAAGATCACTAACAACTTAACGCATAACCACATTGGCGCAATACCCATTAACGCATCATCCATGATTAATCGTGAGAAAAAACCATTATGAAACTTGTCTTAACTGGCGCGGCTGGGCGTCTTGGCTCCTATTTACGCGAGCCACTTGCTACTATGGCGGATAGTCTTGTTTCAAGTGATATCGCAGATGGGGTAGGTGAGCTGTTTCCCGGTGAAACCTATGTGAAGGCCGATCTAAGTGATCTCAATGCCATGCTCGATTTGCTTGATGGGGCCGACATTGTTGTGCATTTTGGAGCATACGGGGATGAAGGGCCGTTCGATACTATTCTTGGACCAAATTTTGTTGGTGCGTATAACATTTGGGAGGCAGCATATCAAAAAGGTGTTTCTCGAGTGGTTTATGCAAGCTCTATTCACGCCGTAGGGATGCATGATAGAACGACCAATATCGGAACTGATGCACCGCACCGACCAGATACCTTCTATGGCTTAGCGAAGTGCTTTACTGAAGATCTTGCTAGTTTGTATTGGGATAAGCGACAAGTGGAGAGTGTGTGCATGCGCATTCTCTCCTGCGCACAGGTGACGAGCCCTCGTGCACTCGGTTCGTGGCTCTCCTATGACGACCTTATCCACTTGGTTGAACAATCTATTAACACGCCGGTTACTGGGTTTACCGTTGTCTATGGTGTGTCGAACAATGATCGTTCACCGGTTGATAACAGCGCTGCGAGTTTTTTAGGCTATCGCCCGAAAGACAATGCGGAGCAATTTGCAAAAGAGATATTAGCGGAGAGTGAACCTGTGGATCTTAGCGACCCGGGTAGCTTGCGCCATGGCGGACCGTTCGCCTCTATAGAGCTTGGGAATAGTGGCGTGGCGAGCATGAAAATTGTTGATGATACGAAGAAAACATAATTTGCCGAACTACGAACTACGAACTACGAACTACGAACTGCTAACTGCTAACTGCTAACTGCTAACTGCTAACTGCTAACTGCTAACTGCTAACTGCGAGCAACTTACAACTTACAAAAGAGACTAAAGGATGCTGATATGGGTGATAGACAATGCGTTTTAATCGTGGGTGGTGGTAGTGGTATTGGCGCAGATGCAGCCAAAACACTGTCTGAAAAAGGTTATGACATTGGCGTCATGTCTTCTTCGGGTAAAGGCGAAGCGTTAGGTAAGGAGCTTGGAGGACTTGGTTTCACCGGTTCTAATTTGGTGCCTGCAGACCTTGAAGCTTTTGTCGCAGCAGCTATGAAGCAATTCGGCCGCATTGATGGTGTTGTTAACTGCGCGGGCCATGGACCTAAAGGCCTTGTTATGGAAATCAGTGACGAAGATTGGCACTTGGGGCTGGATTACTACATGATGAACGTTGTGCGCATGACACGAATTGTGCTGCCTATTATGCAAAAACAGAAAGCGGGTTCTATCGTTAACATATCAACGTTTGCCGCTTTTGAGCCAGATCCTGATTTTCCGACATCTGCGGTATTCAGAGCCGCATTGGCAGGGTATACAAAATTGTTCAGTACAAAATACGCAGCCGAAGGCATACGAATGAATAATATATTGCCTGGATTTATTGACAGCTTGCCAGAAAAGGAAGATCGAGTGGCTCGAATACCAGCCGGTCGATATGCTCAAGTACGTGAGCTATCTGAAACCGTTGCGTTCATGGTGTCAGATGCATCGAGCTACGTTACCGGCCAGAACCTTCGCGTTGATGGTGGTTTAACGGCATCGGTTTGACTCAGTTGGCTTAAAGAAGCCATTCACAGTTGAGTGGCTAAACCGATTGCGAGAAAACCTAAAACGGCGCAACTAACCATGAAGCTCATGACGACAGTGTTGATTGATGAGTTGAATTTATTCAGAGGCCTGCCACTGGGCTAAGAATTTAGTTAGCATGTCAGTCGCTTACAGATTACCGAAAATAAAGGAAGCAGACGTAGCTTTATTGCTTTTCAGGTGTCTGCTTTTAGTCGCTGAACGGCCCAAAGCAGTCATAGACAGCAAGCTGCAAACAAAAAAATTAGATATCACTAGGTGCTGATTGATGAGTGTATTACGGGTCAAGCGAGTTTTTGTTGAACCTAGCTTGTGCGGTGCTTTTACGCTCTGCGAAGCTGAGGCTCCTAAGGGGTTTATTAAAATCGAACATTTCGAATCAGTTGACGGGGATGTGGCTAAGGTTAAGCAGGGTCATGTACCAAAAACGAAAGACGCGTTATTGGCCTTACTCGAAGCTGCTTATATTTGTCCACTTGACGCGTTTCATATTGAGCTTGCTAGCGGCGAGATAGTTCCAGTGGCTGACTCGAATATTCAAAGAAAGGTAAACTCGAAACAGATCGAATGGGCATAGTCTTTCAACAACTCTCGATGACTGCAGTGGGCATTTTGCCAAAACCTGCCTCTCGTTTACTAACAATACGAAGGTCCGCTTTGTAGAAACTGTTTGCTAATTTGGTCCATGAATGGCAATCCTAGTGGATGTTAATATCGTGCTACGACAGAATGGCTTAATAATGATGCTTCTACAATAAAGTTAATTGGGCGTATTAACCACCCAGCATTTTATACAGTCGTGCCAAATCAATAGGCTGATTCGTATCATTACTCAAAGCATCATGCAATGCATTAACACGTTCCGCATTGTCCACAGCCACCGTTCCATCAACGTGTTCCAAGTTGTTCTCAAACCCGACCCGAACTCCGCCACCTGCAGATGCTGCATGCACAAGGCATTGTGTTTCAGTTTTACCGAATGCGCATAGCATCCAATCAAATCCGCTAGTAGCTAGTTTGCTGACAACAGAACGCGATTCATCCTCATCAGCTACGTTTGAATCGGTGTAGCGACCAACGACCATCAGCACTGCATTGTGAGCGGCGGGAATAACACCCTGTGTCTGATAGGTCTGAAATTGCTGGAAGTCAGCATCTCCATACAAAATATGCTGAACCCCAATCCCTTCATCAACACACCATTGATAAAATTGTTGTCCCGACCGCAGGTGAGCGTCATCGCGCAGGATTTCACGCATAGCAACACTGGCGAATCGCGGTTTCAATGCTTCTACTAGCGCAATTTGCTCAACTGCTGTGTACATACCGAATGCCTCCGTAGTTATCTGTACAGGGAAATCGGCGCCCAGCTTATTTGCCGCTAGGTCGAGTAATTCCTTATAAGCGGATGAGTCGAGTAAGTGTTTTTGTTGCTTGTCACGCACATGCGCATGTAAAGCGTGAGCACCCACATCTTTGCACGCTACAGCGCATTCAATGGTTTGTTCAATCGTGACAGGCAAATTGGGATGCTCTGCAGTGCCAAGCCGTGCGCCGTTTGGGGCAACCATGATGGGAGTGTTGTGATGATTCATCTTGATACTTGTTGACCGAAAGGGTTGTATTACCAGCCTAAGTGCATTGCTGAGTGGTTAGTGCTCAGGTACTCTAGACAATCCTTTCATCACTTACAAGTTCTGTTAGAAATGCTCGGTTCAAGTAGTGCTACATTGAGCATAGATACCCGTATTTCGGTGTATTACGGACTGTTTTTCCTCTCAATTGGAACGGTTGCGCCTTTCGCCGCGCTCTGGTTCGATGCATTGGGTATTACTCCAGCGATGAGCGGTGCGATATTCGCGGGACCTTCCATTGCCACTGTGTTGTTTACCCTTTTTATCGGTGGTTGGGCAGACCGACTGTCTGACTGGCGAAGCGCAATCATCATATGTAACTGGATAGTTCTGGCGGTGCTGTGCTGGTTATTGTTTCGCCAAGGGCCGTGGGACATCCTTATTATTTGGACTGTGGCTGGTTTATTCACGCGAGCTGGCACACCAATAATGGACGCGGCAGCTTTGCATTCGACACAAAAAACAGGAAGTGATTTTGGTCGTATACGCTCGTTTGGCTCAATGGGTTTTATCGTTGGAGTTTTACTTGCAGGTGCGTTATACGAGCATACGGGCACACAATGGTTTGTTGTGGTCATGCTGTTGACGGTGATTATCAGATTGATGGCCGCTTACGCATTGCCGAGATTTCGAAGTGCAAAGTCCCAAAGCGAGTACTCAGGTACACCTACCTCCGCGATATCAGTGTTGCAACAGCCCGGTATCTTGTCAGTGCTTGTTGGTGCGGCATTGATTAGTGCCTCTCATGGATTTAACAATATGTTTTCGGTTGTGCATTGGACCAATGTTGGTATCAGTACCAGTATGGCGTCGATTTTATGGGCAGTCGGTGTGGTTGCAGAAGTGGCACTCATGTGGAGTTTTAAAAGTGTTGCAAAGCGTTTTTCGGCGCGCAAATGTTTAATGGTGGCAAGCCTGGTTTGCGCTGCACGATGGTTTCTAGCGGGAACAGACCCTAGTTTGCCTCAGCTCTTTCTGCTGCAGAGCCTACATTCAATAACCTTTGGTCTGACGTTTCTGGCTATTGTCAATTTTATTTCCCGGCGGGTCCAAGAAGAACATGCCGCTCAGGCACAAAGCGCATTCACCATACTGATGACATTACTGCTGGGCATGGCCATTTGGCTTTCAGGGTGGCTATACGGCCAATTTGCAGGGCATAGCTACTGGGTTATGTCTATTTTAGCCTTGTTGGGTGGGGCATTTGTGGCATGGAGTTTCCGCAGTAATCTTGAAGATCCTGTCGTCGCGTAACACGCCACATTCCCGCCAACAGTAATACAGAAAATCCCACGCAGTTTCTGACGCTGCTAGACTATAAAATACCGTTTTTTTTGACCCGTTTGGCGGCCGCTTGAAGCACAATAGGCGGCTCTAGTAACACCTGTTCGTCACTGCGAACCTAACAATGAGCCATTGCGTACTATGACACGCTTCTCAGGATTTGGTCTGTTCAAAAATGCCCTTCAGCACCAGGAGAACTGGCAGCGGATGTGGCGCAACCCCAAGCCTAAACCCCATTACGACTTTATCGTTGTTGGCGGTGGTGGGCACGGGCTTGCAACAGCTTATTATTTGGCAAAAATTCATAAAAAAGCCAATGTTGCGGTGATCGAAAAGGGCTGGCTTGGCGGGGGTAATACTGGTCGTAATACCACTATTGTGCGCTCTAATTATCTTTGGGACGAAGCTGCGCAGTTATATGAGCATGCCATGAAGCTGTGGGAAGGCTTATCGCAGGACCTCAATTACAATGTCATGTTCTCGCAACGCGGTGTAATGAACTTGGGTCACAACCTACAAGATATGCGAGACATCGAGCGGCGGGTTAACGCTAATCGTTTGAACGGTATCGACGGCGAAGTGCTCGATGCTCAGCAATGTCAGGAAATTGTTCCAATAATGGACTGTTCTGGTAGCACCCGTTATCCAGTACTAGGTGCGTCTTGGCAGCCTCGTGCAGGTGTTGCTCGACACGATGCTGTTGCATGGGGATATGCACGTGGTGCTGATCAACACGGCGTCGACATCCTTCAGCAATGCGAAGTTATTGACATCGTGATTGAAGATGGTGCCGCTGTTGGCGTGAACACTAAGCAACATGGTGTGATCAAGGCAGGTCGCATTGGTTGTGTGGCGGCAGGCAACTCTAGCGTGCTAGCTGCCATGGCAGGGTTTGAACTCCCTATCGAATCTCACCCTTTGCAAGCGTTTGTATCGGAGCCAATTAAACCCATTCTGGATACGGTGGTTATGTCGAATGCGGTGCACGGTTATATGTCTCAGTCCGACAAAGGCGATTTGGTTATTGGGGCTGGTATCGATGGATATGTTGGTTATGGCCAACGTGGTTCTTATCCAGTCATTGAGGAAACTGTACATGCCATCATGGAGTTGTTTCCAGTGGTAAGTCGTGTGCACATGAATCGTCAGTGGGGCGGTATTGTAGATACAACCCCAGATGCTTGTCCGATACTGTCAACAACACCGGTCGAGAATTTGTTTTTCAACTGCGGTTGGGGCACTGGTGGGTTTAAAGCAACGCCGGGCAGTGGGCACGTGTTTGCCGATTTAATGGCTAAAGGCAAACCGAACAAATTAGCTGAAGCGTTTTCCATGTTTCGTTTTTATGACGGCGCGCTTATCGATGAGCACGGTGCAGCTGGTGTAGCGCACTAACTGTTGCGACCTAATTAACGAATAAAATTCGGGTAACCCACATGTTTGATATATTTTGTCCCTACTGCTGCGAGCACCGTGAAGAGGAAGAGTTTCACGCAAGTGGTCAAGCACACCTTGCGCGCCCCACCGATGCAGATGCGTGCACCGACAAGGAGTGGGGTGATTTTCTGTATTTTCGAAAAAATCCTCGCGGGCTGCACCAAGAACTTTGGCAACACACGGCTGGTTGCCGAAAATTTTTCAATATCACTCGCAACACGGTGAGTTACGAAATTCTGGAAACGTACAAAGTAGGTGATGCGTCCGAATTTAACTTGGAAGAGATGCAAAATGGTTGATTTTATCCAAGCGCGATTCGTACAGAAAAACCGTCTACCTTCTGGCGGGCGCATAGACCGAGGTAAGATCTGCACGTTTCGGTTTAATAATCGATACTTCAAAGGATACGAAGGCGATTCGCTTGCGTCTGCTCTGCTTGCTAACGGTGTGAGAGTAGTAGGGCGTAGTTTTAAATACAGTCGTGCTCGCGGAATAATGACTGCAGGAGTAGAGGAGCCCAATGCCATTTTACAAGTGGGTTCAACGGAAGCGACTCAAGTACCCAATGTGCGAGCCACGGAACAATTGTTATACGACGGTCTGATCTGCAGTTCCGTGAAAGGTTGGCCGCATGTCAACGTCGATGTCATGAGTGTGGTTGGCAAGCTTGGTGGTGGCATGATGGGCCCAGGCTTTTACTATAAAACATTTATGTTTCCCGCTTTTATGTGGGAGACCTATGAGAAGTTTATTCGTAAAGCGGCAGGCCTAGGTCGCGCATCGAAACTACCAGACCCCGACACGTACGATCATATGCATCACCACATTGATGTGATGGTTGTTGGTGGTGGTGCAGCGGGGCTTATGGCTGCATTGGCAGCAGCGCGAACAGGCGTACGGGTTTTAATCGCCGATGAGCGTTGTGAAATGGGCGGGGCATTGCTGCACCTGCGCACAGAAATAGATAGCATGCCAGCGACCGATTGGGTTGCCAGTGTTTGTGCCGAACTCGACGCGTGTGACAATGTACTGCGTTTAACCCGCTCGGTTGTAACCGGCTTGCACGATCATAATTTTCTGACCATCAATGAAAGGCGCACTCATCATTTGGGTGATCGTGAGCCTGAATTCACAACGCGTGAACGTCTGCATAAAGTGCGCGCCAATTGTGTTGTATTAGCAACTGGTGCCCATGAAAGACCCTTAGTCTATGGCAATAATGATTTACCCGGCTGCATGCAGTGTTCGGCAGTTTCGGAATACATACGTCGTTATGCTGTCGTGCCAGGTGGTTCGTTAGTGGTTATGACGACCAACGACACAGGTTATCAATGTGCGTTGGACTGGCATGATGTTGGGCGTGAAGTGGTTGCCATTGTCGATACGCGTGCAAACCCTGAAAGTGATGTCGTAACCGAAGCTAACAACCGTGGTATTAAACTGATTACCGGTGCGGCAGTGATTGAAGCCGGTGGTATTGGCCGCGTTACTAAAGCCATTGTTGCCTCTATTAATGCAGAAGGGACATTCGTAACCGACGAGCCGCAAACGTTAACCTGCGATACCATCGCAACTTCAGGTGGCTGGAGTCCTGCCGTCCATTTGTCTTGTCACACAGGTAGACGACCGGTTTGGAATGAAGACGTTTTAGGCTTTGTGCCAGGTGATACTCACGAGCAAGTTTTATCGGCAGGCAGAATAAAGGGTGCACCATCACTGGATGCTTGTTTGCAAGCTGGCGTTCAAGCAGGGTTAGATGCAGCTGCGAAGGTTTCAACTGCGCAAGCTATTGACACCATTGCAATACCGTCGACCTTAGCGACAAAACAAGCACCTGCTATGGCCTTATACTTAGTCCCTCACACCAAAGCGCCAACACGTTCAGCAAAACAGTTTGTGGATATGCAGAATGATGTCACCGCTGCGGCGTTGCAGATTTCAACGCGTGAAGGTTTTGAATCTATCGAGCATGTTAAGCGATATACCGCTATGGGCTTTGGTACTGATCAAGGCAAAACGGGCAATGTTAATGGTATGGCCATCGTTGCAAAAACGCTTGGCCAAACGATTGCTGAAACGGGTACGACGGTTTTCCGACCTAACTACACGCCTGTTACCTTTGGTACTTTGGCTGGAAGCCATACGGGTGCGTTGTTTGACCCCAAGCGTTTTACACCGATGCATCGATGGCATGTTGAGCATGGTGCATTGTTTGAAAACGTTGGGCAGTGGAAACGGCCTTGGTACTTTCCACGTGAAGGCGAGTCTATGCAAGAGACATTAAACCGAGAGTGTTTAGCGACGCGTAACAGCGTCGGAATTCTTGATGCATCAACGCTTGGCAAGATAGACATTCAAGGTAGGGATGCTCGGGAGTTTCTTGGACGCGTGTATACCAATGCTTGGGCAAAGCTTGAGCCTGGTCGATGTCGGTATGGATTAATGTGCGGTGAAGACGGTATGGTCATGGATGATGGCGTAACTTCCTGTTTAGCTGAGAATCACTTCTTGATGACCACCACCACGGGTGGTGCTGCACACGTTCTCTCTTGGTTAGAGCTCTATCATCAGACTGAATGGCCTGAAATGGATGTGTATTTCACAAGTGTGACCGATCACTGGGCAACGATGACGATTGCCGGACCAAACGCACGTGCGTTGTTATCAAAAATCTGTAGCGACATCGATCTCGACAAAGATGCGTTTAAGTTTATGGACTGGCGCAGTGGAACGGTTGCGGGTACTCCAGCGCGAGTGTTCCGAATTTCATTTACCGGTGAGTTGTCGTATGAAATTAATGTACCTGCACACTACGGTTTACATGTGTGGAAAGCTTTGTTTGAACACGGCAGAGAGTTCGACTTAACGGCTTATGGAACTGAGTCAATGCACGTGCTGCGCGCAGAGAAGGGTTTTGTCATTGTTGGACAAGATACTGATGGGTCGATCACGCCTATTGATATGGATCATGCGTGGGCGGTTAATAATAAAAAACCGTTTAGCTATATTGGTAAGCGTGGCATGGCACGCGAAGATTGCTTGCGGCCTAACCGTAAGCAACTGGTGGGGTTGGAAACTGTTGACCCCACAACGGTATTGCCAGAGGGTGCCCAAGCGGTACGTAATCCTGCGCAATCTATACCGATGACAATGGTGGGGCACGTGACATCAAGCTACTACAGTGCGAATGCTGGACGTAGTATCGCGATGGCCGTTATTCGCGATGGACTGAACCGCCAAGGTGAAACAGTCTTCTTTCCACTGGCAGATGGTCGTACGATTGAGGCGCGCATATGCAAGCCGATGTGGGTCGACCCAACCGCTGAACGGCAGAAGTCTTAGGAGTTATTCGAAATGCAAAAAGTTAATGTATCTAATCAATATGCACCAAACAGCGTAACGTCTCGCAAAGATTTTGCAGACTTCAATACACCGGTTATTGAGTCAGCGCTTCAACATGTCAGCTTAGATAAGTTATCGGTGCGAACCGGTAACAGCGATGGGCTTATTTTTTGCGAGCTACCCGTAACTGGGTTGCTGGTGCTTAGAGCACAAAACGATAAATCTGCTTTGCAACGTGCATTGAGTTCAACGCTCGGTCTTGATCTGCCAGAGACACTGCAGTGTACTTTTAACACCGCGACCTCACCGTCGCAAAGCGTTTGCGTGCGCTGGGTTGCGCCAGACGAGTGGATGCTTTCTTGTGCGGTTGGTGATGCGTTCGATATAGAGACTCGACTTCGCGCAGAAATCAATGATGCGTCGGTCGCCATCGTGAACGTAACGGGCGGATACACAACGCTAAGGCTTTCAGGTGTGCATGCAAATGATGTCTTGAAAAAGAGTACAGCGTATGACGTTCACCCGTCAAATTTTACGGCCGGTAAGGTCGTTAATACTGTCTTCGCTAAGGCTCAAGTGACCTTGCGCTGCATTGATACCAACGATTATGAAATTCTCGTTCGGCGCAGTTTCGCAGACTACCTCTGGCATTGGATTCAGGTTGCATCAACAGAGTATGGGTTGAGCATTGACGTAGCCGCAACTTGATCCACTGCGAGTCCATAGCTCAAAAAGTGAATTAGCGCAGGTTGTTTTTTGCGAGAGTTGTGATAAAGCCGCTCGGGAAACACCGTGAGTAGCCATAGGTTGGAACTTTGTTGGTATCCATAACTCTACAGGAATATAGGTTGTTTACTCAACTTAATAAACAATTCATTTATCCTTTAGGGAACTGACATATGAAAATCACTGGTATCAAGCTAGTTAAAGCCTTGCTTACTTCTGTCGTCTTGGTTGTTGCATCGGTGCTGCCACTGCAACAAGCCACTGCTCAAGATATGATGCAATCGGGCACATTCAGCGGTTTAAACAATCACGTCGCAACAGGCAAAGTTGAGCTGGTTAAGACCGATGCGGGCTATGTTATAAAGTTAGGTGCCGATTTCATTTTTGACGGTGCGCCAGATCCTAAGATCGCCTTTGGCAATGACGGTGAATATGATCCTGCAACGCTAATCGAGCCACTTAAATCAAACTCTGGCGAGCAGTCTTATGTGGTGCCAGCTTCTATTGATGCATCTCAATTTAATGAAGTCTATATTTGGTGCGAAAAATTCTCAGTGGGATTGGGTGTCGCGAGTTTAAAGTAGCCCTTCACTCCTATGCCGAATAACAGCAACATTGTGCGATAACACTTATTGAATAAGTGGGTATTCATTGTGAATCGAATCGCCTTTGTTTCTTTTTCGGAATTAGATCACGCCAAAGCTGAGATGAATCCCATTAGGGCAACTCATCATGTTTTCAGGCTCAGCAGCCATGGAAGGCTATTGCAACAAACTGTGTAACCGGTATTTTTACCCGCTCACAAAGCGTATAAAGCAGTAGGCTATCACTTGAATTGTTGACGGGCACTTGATGCCAAAAGAAGGCCACATGATTAAATTAAGTGTTATCGGGTTAGCCCTGTTTTTAAGTGCGTGTAACGCACATGCACTGCGCCAAATTTTAGTGCCAGCGCCTGAGCCTGAATTTGCGACCAACGACGGGCGACTGCAATTTGATTGCACAGAGAACGGACTGGTGATCTTCGAAGGTTTCCCAGACATCGTTCGCGCCCATCCATTGATGGTTAGCAATGAAGGTGCTGTGGGAAATTCAAGCACTGCACAGCAACATAATGCAGATCGCTCAAGGTTTGCGCCTTGCAAAGCTGATCTCGTGTTCTGAATACTGATATTCTGAATTCCTTGCAGAGCCACGTGCACCGAAGGCCCATGTGCGTCGACCGAAGACCGACGCATTTTCGCCGATCACTTGCGTGACTCGCGACCGCACGCGTCCTCGCCTATCACCACGCAAGCCGAAGACCGTACGCGTCCCTCCGTCCTATCAACGCGTGATCTGAGACCGTACGCGTCATCACCGACCGCACAACGACCCCAAGTGCAGCTCTAAAGATTCCCTAAAGTATCGATTTGAAACTTCCGATGATTATGGCGATAATGCTTCTTACGGTCATTGCCCAATGGGAGAGACACCATGCCAGCTTTTCAAATCATTAGCTCCATCCATATCGATGCGCCAGCTGCACAAGTACGAAAAACTATTGCCGACTTCAAAACCTGGCCAACCTGGTCTCCATGGCTGATTATGGAACCTGATTGTAAGCTCACTTACCAAGGATCTGCTGGAGAGCTCGGCCATGGATATAGCTGGGAAGGTGAGAAGGTAGGCTCTGGCGGTATGGTGATGAGCGCACTCGATGCAAACCGGATGGAAGCCGATCTAGAATTTCTAAAACCTTGGAAATCGCATGCTGATATCGCGTTCGATATTGAATCAGTTGGAGATGCACAAACACGCGTGAAATGGCACATGAACAGTAGCTTGCCGTTCTTTATGTTTTTTATGCTGGGTAAAATGAAAGCCATGATTGCAAATGATTATGACCGTGGTCTTCGCATGCTCAAAGATTATATTGAGACTGGTGCTGTGCCATCGTCAACTCGTGTTGAAGGTTTGGTCGATGTATCGGCTGTTTTGTATGCGGGAAAATCGCACCAATCATCGATGACTGACATTGGGGATTCAATGGCTGCATCGCTGCCTGAAGTATTCAACGCAGCGACTCATGCGGGTGCAGAGATTGTCGGTATGCCATTTAGTATTTACAACAAGATGGATATGGTGAAAAATCATTGTTCGTATACGGCAGCCATTCCTGTTACGAGCGTGGTTGCTATGGGAAATGGTGTAAGTTGCAGTGAACGCCCAGCATGCAAAGCATTAAAAGTGGTTCACACCGGACCGTATCGACATCTAGGCAACGCATGGTCAACTGGTATGGGTGACATGCGCCATGCGAAGATGAAAATGGATAAGAAAAATCCTCCATTTGAGGTCTATGTTAGTGATCCCGCGAACACGCCTGAGGATGGGCTGATAACTGAAATTTATCTGCCAGTGCGTGGGTAGTCAGGTGGTCAAAGCGAATCACTGTTCGCTAGTAATAGAGGGTTGACAAATCATGCAGATAAGATGTGTGAGACACCAGCAACAAACACTGAAATTGTTTAGCGCGTAATGAAATCATCACACTACGGGGTAGTATAATCGTCAGCGAGTAAGCCATCTATGCCGTCTGTAATGCCAAATTTAATATTTCAACTGTTAAGTCGATCAGCGCCAATGCTCTTACTGGCGTTAGGGGTTGTGATCCTATGGCCAGACACCGCTCTAGCGCACGCAGTTACTCAAGGTGATAAAGGCTACATTCAAGAAATTACCGGGATAAAACTAATCCCGTTTATGTATTTAGGGGCCAAGCACATGGTGACCGGATACGACCATATCTTGTTTTTGCTTGGCGTTATCTTCTTCTTATATGGAATGAAACAGATCGCGCTCTACGTCAGTCTGTTTGCGATTGGTCACTCTATCACCATGCTCGCTGGCGTTTACTTCAATTTTGGAATCAACAGCTACATCATTGATGCCATTATCGGTTTTTCGGTGGTCTACAAGGCGTTAGATAATTTGGGTGCGTTTCAACGTTGGTTTGGTTTTCAGCCCAATACGAAAGTAGCTACGTTAATATTTGGTTTGCTGCACGGATTCGGTTTGGCTTCTAAAATTATTGAATACGATATTTCCAAAGATGGACTAGTGCCAAATCTTCTTGCGTTTAACGTTGGAGTCGAGATCGGTCAGCTGTTAGCGCTAGCTGCCATTTTATTAGTCATGCGGTATTGGCGCGCATCAGCATCCTTTGTGCGGCAAGCCTATGCAGCTAACGTATTGATGATGGTTGCAGGCTTTACTTTGATGGGGTTCCAGATTGCTGGATTTGTTATTTCTGAATTTTCGCACGCCCATTAGATACCATCACGAAACCATTAGATACAGAGATCCACTGGTAGCAATCAAACACTAGTTACAACTAACCGCTAGTTAAAATTAAACACTAGTTAAAAGGCAGAAAAAATAACCATGCAGTCCAATTCAAATACAGACAACTCGCAAACTCCCACTCATGTGCAAGGTGTTAATGCGACCGCGGGCGGTTTGGTTAAGGCAACGTTGGGTGCAGCGCTAGTTGCTGGTGCTATTCTATTATTTGCCTGGTTACCTGCAGAGCACGGTGTCGATCCAACAGGAGTTGGGCATCTGCTTGGATTAACTGAAATGGGCCACATAAAGGAGCATCTTCATGAGGAAGCGGACGCCGATGCAAAAGCTGCGCTGGCTGAAAAAACAGCTGCCCCCGCTGTTGTTTCAGCGGCAAGCAGTTCGTCGATACAGGCCAATGCCCAAATAAATCAAAAGCTAGATGACATTCAGTTACAACTTGCAGCACTTACTAAAACAGTCGAAGCCACGTCGCAGGCAGTGAGTGTGCAGGACGCAACAGCCGTTGAAAGTACAGACAAACCTGCTGAAAGCTGGTTAGATGAGGTTGAGTACGTATTAGAGCCAGGTGTGGGTATAGAAGTTAAATTAAAAATGCTCGAAGGCGCAGTTGCCGAATTTGAATGGAGTGCGAATGGTGCGGTCGTTAATCACGATACGCATGGTGACGGAAATGGCAAGGAAATTAGCTATGAAAAAGGCCGATCGATCCCTGAGCAAACAGGTCAATTGATTGCAGCGTTCGATGGTAATCATGGTTGGTACTGGCGTAACAGAACTGAAGAGGATGTGGTGGTTACTTTGCGTACCAGAGGTGACTATACTGGGATGGTGCTACCTTAACGCCGATACGTTTATTCCACCATTATATTAGCGCCACTCGAAAAGGTAGTGCAGCTTAGTCAATAGCACCTGCCTTTTTAAGCACCGCCGCAACCGGGGCGGCTACACCTGCATTGGCTGGGTGTGCGCTAGAGAGCACAAGCATGAGGGTGGTGCTGCCACCGCCGTACATGTTGGCATGTGCGTTTACATCTGCACCATGCTCAAGTAAGCACAACACGACATCCACACAATTAAGCGGTGTGATTTGTCGATGAGACTCAACGCCGTTTGCGCCAACGTAATGTAGCAGCGTGGAGGCATGTCCATAGCGAGAGCGTTGTTGGGTCAGTTCCGGGTTTGCTTTAAGCCGATCACGCAATGCATCAACGTCACCAGTGATCACTAATTCAACAGCCGACTCGAATGCTGCATCGAGTTGCTTATCTCCCAGATCGAGTACGTTTTGCCAATCTTCAAACCCGTACTCACGGGCAATGCATTCACACGTATCGTTTAAGCTCAGTTTTGCTGACATGATTTGCTTTGGTGATCTGCCAACCAATGCAGGACTCCAACTTCCTAAATGGAACACAACTGCTTCATCGTCTTCTGGTCGTGCTGTATGAATGGCTTGCGCGTGTTGGGAGAGCAAATCTTTAATCACAAGTGTAGGTGGATGCGATTCAACCGCTGATGCGTACAATCTTCGTGTGGCAGCCACGGCCGCACCAATATAAATATCGACCATGGTGGTGTTTCGCTGTTTAAATCGAAAAAATCATATAACTACTTCGCTAAAGCGTCTAGTATCCGAGCCCAGCTTCGTGTGCCTTTGTGAAAGCTTTTGGTGTTGTATTTTTCGTTCGGTGAATGGATAGCATCATCATCCTGACCAAACCCAACCAACAAGCTATCCATATCGAGTATGTTTTTGATATGACCGACAACAGGTATAGAACCACCACAGCCTGCGTAGACTGCATCGTTTTCCCATTCTTCTGAAAGAGCGGCATGTGCTCGTGCAAACTCCGGTGCATCGACGGGCATAACGGTTGCACCTGACGCATCCTTTGAGTGGAATTCAACTGAACAATCTGGTGGAAGGTTATCGGATACGTATTGTTGAAACGTTTGCTGAATTTTTTTGGGGTCTTGATCACCAACGAGTCGAAAACTTATTTTAGCTGATGCTTGTGAAGGCAGTACTGTTTTAAACCCTTCACCGGTATAGCCACCCCAGATGCCGTTAACATCACAGGTTGGTCGTGACCAAATTTGTTCTAACACTGAATAACCATCTTCCCCAGCAGGTTTTGATAAACCCACGCTACCTAGAAAGTCAGCTTCATCGTGCTTCAACGCCTTCCATTGATTTTTTATTTTTTCGCTAGGCTCTGTAACTCCATCGTAAAAACCATCGAGCGTGATACGTCCAGTATCGTCATGTAATCCTGCAAGGATTTTATTCAATACGCGAATGGGATTGATCGCCGGTCCGCCGTACATACCCGAGTGTAAGTCGAGCGAGGGGCCAGTAATGGTAAACTGTTCGCCAGTCATACCGCGCAGCATGGTTGAGATGGCAGGTGTATTCTGGTCCCACATGCCGGTATCACACACCATCGCTAAATCAGCTTTGAGTAAATCAACATTGTCTTGCATAAAGGGGATAAGCGACGGCGAGCCACTTTCTTCTTCGCCTTCGAAAAAGATCGTGATGTTGGCAGGCAAACTTCCATTGATTGTCTTCCATGCTCGGCAAGCTTCTACAAAGGTCATTAGCTGACCTTTGTCGTCAGCAGCCCCTCTTGCACGAATCACTTGGCCGTTAGGTGTGTCTTCAAGTTGGGGCTCGAATGGAGGCTTGTTCCATAGTTCGAGTGGGTCTACCGGCTGTACATCGTAGTGTCCATAGAAAAGATAATGCGGCTTGTCTGCACTGGCATGAAGTTTGGCAACGACCATTGGGTGGCCCGGTGTATCGTGGCGCTTTGCGTCGAAGCCAATGCTGGTTAAATCATCTACTAACCAATCTGCAGCCTTTACGCATTCTGCAGCATATTGCGAGTCAGTTGATATGCTTTGTAGCTTCAATAGTGCGAAAAGTCGGTCCATGGCTTGAACCTGATCGTTGTCTATCAGGTCTAGTACCGCTTGCAGCTTGCTCATTGCTTTTTTGTTCCTTAATTTATAAAGGTGCGATTTGTTGGATTATTAAATCGGATGCCCGTCGCCGTATTCAATGACCAGTGATGTGTCCTTGCGTAGATGTAAAAAAAGCCGAACGAAGCAGGGCGCTTGTTCGGCTTGAAGTGGCGATATATAAACTGCTAGCTACGCCTCTTCGGTAACCGTTTCAGATAATTTTATAAGTAAATCTTTTGCATCAATTTGGTCTCCGGCTTTAACCAATAGTTCGCTGACAACGCCGTCGACATCAGCGTAGATGGCCGTCTCCATTTTCATGGCTTCAATCGATAGCAATACATCACCGGCTTTCACGCTTTGACCGGCTTTTATTTTCACCGTTGATATAACACCTGGCATCGGCGCACCCACTTGCATTTTATCTTCGGGGTCGGCTTTAGCTCGCATAGCATTTGCGCCTGATGCGCCATGGATACGATCGGGAACTTGAATAGAACGAGGTTGGCCGTTTAACTCAAAGAAGACTCGAACCAAGCCTTTTTCATTGGCCTCACCAACGGCAACGCATCGGCATACCAAGGTTTTCCCTTGTTCAATATTGATAAACAGCTCATCTCCTACCTTCAGGCCGTAGAAGTAGACAGGTGTTGGTAATACGCTTGTTGGGCCATATTCGTTTTGTGCATTAACAAAATCGGTAAAGACTTTGGGATACATGTTGTATGCAGCAAGTTCTTGCTGCGAGATACTTTTTTGTAGCGTCTCTTCAAGGTCGGTGCGGGTTTTTTCCAAATCGACCGGTGGAATGGTTGCACCAGCCCGTTCAGTGAGAGGAGCCTCACCCTTGAGAACTTTGTTTTGAATTTGCTCCGGCCATCCACCCGGTATTTGGCTAAGCTCACCTTTCATCAAAGAGACCACTGAATCAGGAAAGGCGATTTCACGATCAGGATCAACCACATCGTCAATTTTCAAGTCTTGACTGACCATCATCAATGCAAGGTCACCAACCACTTTTGAAGAGGGTGTGACTTTAACAATATCACCCAGCATGTCGTTTACATCGGTGTACGCTTGCGCAACTTCATGCCATCGAGGGGCAAGACCGAGTGAGCGTGCTTGTTCCTTCAGGTTAGTGAACTGTCCACCTGGCATCTCGTGAAGATACACTTCCGATGCAGGGCTTTTCAGATCACTTTCGAATGCAGCATATTGAGCTCGAACGGTTTCCCAATAAAATGAGATTCGTTGAATGGCTTCTTGATCAAGTTTAGGGTCGCGTTCATCTCCAGCCAAAGCGGCCACAATTGAACCAAGACATGGCTGTGAAGTGCCACCAGAGAATGAATCCATTGCGGCATCGACTGCATCAACACCAGAGTCAATTGCTGCTAATACAGTTGCAGCCGAAATGCCTGATGTGTCATGGGTGTGGTAGTGGACAGGTAATCCCACTTCTTCTCGAAGGGCTTTAAACAACACACGCGCCGTTGCAGGGCGCATTAACCCAGCCATGTCTTTAACACAAAGAATATGTGCTCCCGCTTTTTCAAGCTCTTTGGCCATGGTTATGTAGTAGGCCAAGTTGTATTTTGGTTTAGCTTCATTGAGCATGTCGCCGGTATAACAAATAGTGGCTTCACACAACTTTCCTTCTTCGAGCACGGTATCCATCGATACGCGCATGTTTTCAACCCAGTTAAAGCAATCGAATACGCGGAACAAATCGATACCGCCGGCAGCCGCTTCTTTCACAAAGTGTTTTACAACGTTGTCGGCATAGTTGGTATAGCCAACACCATTGGCACCTCGAATAAGTGCTTGCAACAAAATGTTAGGCGCACGTTCACGTATGAGTGCTAAACGCTCCCACGGGTCTTCGGTTAGAAAGCGCATGCTGACATCAAAGGTTGCACCTCCCCAGCATTCCAAAGACAACAGATTCGGCATGGCTTTCGCGTATGCACCAGCAATATTGACGATGTCGTAGGTACGCATGCGAGTTGCAAGCAGTGACTGCGGCGCATCACGCATCGTGGTGTCGGTGATGAGAACCTGTTTCTGTTCCCGCATCCATTGCGAAAATTTCTCTGGACCATCTTTGTCGAGTCGGTTTCGTGTGCCATCAACAATGGGTTGGTCGAACCAAGGCGCATCCATTGGACGCTCATCTGCGCGTGGCTTTGGTCTATCGCGCGCATCAGGATGACCGTTGACCGAGACGTCTGCAATGTAGTGCAAAAGTTTAGTTGCACGATCTTGTCGTTTAACTTGTTCGAAGAGTGCAGGCGTTGAATCTATAAACTTAGTGGTGTAGGTGTTGTTTAAAAATTCAGGGTGACCAATGATGTTTTCAAGAAACGTCAGGTTGGTTGCGACACCACGAATTCGAAATTCACGCAGCGCGCGATCCATTCGTTTGATGGTTTCTTCAGCCGTTGGTGACCAAGCTGTGACTTTTTCAAGCAGCGGGTCATAGAACCGGTTGATGACAGCACCGGAGTAGGCGGTACCACCGTCAAGCCGTATACCAAAACCTTGTGCACCACGATAAGCAGTAATACGACCGTAGTCTGGTATGAAGTTTTGCTCAGGATCTTCAGTGGTGATACGACATTGCATGGCGTGACCATTGAGCTTGATGTCTTCTTGCTTTGGCACACCAGATTCAGGTGTGCCGATAACTTCACCTTCTAGAAGATGTATTTGCGCTTTGATAATGTCGATGCCGGTGACTTCTTCGGTGACCGTGTGTTCAACTTGAACGCGGGGGTTTACTTCGATGAAGTAGAAATCTTCCGACTCCATGTCCATTAAAAATTCAATGGTACCTGCGCCGACATAGTTGGTTGAGCTACCGATTTTTAAAGCGTAGTCAGAAATTTCTTTGCGCTTAGCTTCAGACAAATAGGGTGCAGGTGCGCGTTCCACCACTTTTTGGTTTCGACGTTGAACCGAACAATCTCGCTCAAACAAATGCACTACATTGCCGTGTGTGTCGCCAAGAATTTGCGCTTCTACGTGACGTGCACGTTCGACTAATTTTTCTAAGTAGATTTCATCTTTACCAAACGCGGCCATCGCTTCGCGCTTAGCTTCCGACACTTCAGTATCCAGATCGGCTTCACTTCGAATAACGCGCATGCCTCGACCACCACCACCCCATGATGCTTTGAGCATCAGTGGATAACCGATCTCGCCAGCCATCTTTTTAATGGTAGGCATGTCATCGGGTAGTGGTTCTGTGGCTGGAACCACTGGAACGCCAGCTTTGATTGCTAAATGGCGGGCGGCGACTTTGTTGCCAAGCGAGCGCATCGTTTCTGCACGAGGACCAATGAACAGCACGCCCGCTGCATCGCAAGCATCGACAAATTCAGGGGATTCTGAGAGCAGGCCATATCCTGGGTGGATAGCGTCGGCGCCCGATAGCTTGGCTACTCGCAATACTTCCTCAATCGAGAGATAGGACTCAATGGGTCCCATAGCGGTTTCAAGGTGAGGGCCTTTACCAACCTGATAGGCTTCGTCGGCTTTGAAACGATGTAGCGCGAGTTTGTCCTCTTCTGCCCAGATGGCTACCGTTTTAATATCCAGCTCATTGGCTGCACGAAATACGCGAATGGCAATTTCAGACCGATTAGCGACCAGCAGTTTCTTGATAGGCAACGCAGAACCCTCTTTAATGTTTGTAAAACAGATAGGGGTAGTTTAGCAGTCTGACCGTCAGGCTCTACTTAGCTTGCGGCAATTCTGTTTATTCTTATTATATGGCGCGGTATTGTTTAAAAATTGAGCGATTTTTGCTTATTTGTAGAGTATATAGACAAGATGCTCAATGAATTTCGAGCCTTGTTGGGTTTGCCTAGTAACCTTTTGATCACATTAAGGTTGGGTCAGTAGCTCAAATTCAAATGCGATGGTGACGTCCTCACCGACATATTCGCCGGTTGGTTGGCTATCTAACCCTAGTTGATAGGCCATTCGATTGACCACAAATTCACCCGATGCCCGCTTGTTGCCATCTGTGTCTTCAACTTGCAGTGTGAATGTATGGGGCAGGGTTATATCTTTAATCGTTAGGGAGCCCTCAACAGTATATTGCGATTCTTCGATTAGGCTTATCTTGCTGGATTCGAATGTCGCTTCTGGGTGATTTTCGCTATCGAACCACTCTGTGTCGGGAAGTGAGCCTTGTACCTGTGAGTTTGCCGAAGTGACATTGGCGGTTGGCACTGAAGCAGATAAAGAGCTTGCGTCCAAATTGTTAACGTTAATGGATGCCGTTACAGTGGATTCGCTAAAATTAATGGCTGTGGATTCGTTCATTACTAAGGCGACTGCACTTACAGCGCTGGTGCCAGAACTCAGACTCACGTTGTTGGTTTTAAGGTTGGCGTAGGCGAACACTGAACCACCAACAATGAAAATAAGTGCTGCGAGTACACCCATCATGGTTTTACCCGTGCCGGCCTGGGCCGAGGGCATCATACCGGTGAGCACCGTGTCTCTATCAATGAAATGATGTTTCAAAGCAGCTGCCACGTGCAGAAGCAACAAAGCGATCATTGCCCCCGTGGCCCACTCATGGAATTGTTCGTATCGTGTGATCGCTGTCGCTTTGTCCGCTAAATTATGGAGCCAAGGCAAGTGTGGCCAAGGAATAACGTTAAAGAGCAGGGTATCGATATTGAGCGGCGAGGCGGATACCATCATCCAGCCGGTTAGTGGCGCAATGAACAGCAACGCATACATGGCGATGTGTGAAAAATTTGCTGCAGCGTGCTCCCATTTTGGTGCTTTGGCTGGGTGCGGTGGCGCGCGATGCGTTAATCGCCACAACAGACGTAGTACGGCCAGTAATAAGATCAAAATCCCGAAGGTTTTATGCCACTGAGTAAGGGTAAAACGAAGTGGGTCTGCGTCTTCGAGACCGACCATGAACTTGCCAACACCGAGCATCCCCAAAATGAGAAAAGCCATTAGCCAGTGAAGGCTAATGGCGATGTTGTTGTAGCGCGATACAGTTTGTTGGGACATCAGCGTTGTTAGGTTACAGGTGACATGACAGTTACATGTATTGTAGCGCTAGCGCATCCTTGCGCTGATTAGTTTGGTCGTAAAACCAACTACTACAAACGGTAACGTATTACTGGGATTTGACCATTTCAGCAGTAATAGTCAGCGCGACCTCATCACTTACGTGAGGGACCGCTGCATCCATACCAAATTCAGATCGCATAACGGTACTGGTTGCTTGCAAACCAATGGTCGGTTTACCACTCATTGGGTGATTCATTGCGGCATTGATAACCACATCCAGTGAAACAGGCTTGCTTTCACCTTTGATAGTGAGATCGCCTATGACTTTGTAGTTTCCATCACGTGCAGCTTCCACCGCCGTTGATGTGAATGTGATTTCTGGGTGGTTGGCAAGATCAAAAAACTTCGCACCAGAAATGTGATCTAACCATTCGTCCGACCCAGTAACGATGCTGTTTGCATCGATGGTGACGTTAACAGTCGATTTTGTCGGGTCAGCATTGTCCAAATTTAGGTCAACAGTGAAATCATCAAAGCTCAAAATAGGGTTTGAAAGACCCAAGTGGTTATAGGAGAAAGAGATGTATGCGTGAGTTGGGTCGACAGCATATGCGCCAGATGGAACACCAGAAAGGTCGGCTGCGCTGCTTAGTGTGCTAAAGCCAAGAAGTGCGCCAGCTGTAATGGCATTTAAAGCAGTTGCTTTCATTAATATAGTCTCCGAAGTTGTTTTTATTGCGTGCTTGTCGTAACTGTAAACCAATTAGACAAACGACGTCTGTGTACAATTATGCTACATGTGGGCGAGAGGCTGTAATTTCACCCAGCACCCCATTATGAGTGGCTCTCAAGAAAAAAGTTCAAACAAATCACATATTTCTCGACTACTTAATTCATCACGTCGTATAATAGTGTTCGGGCGGCACTTCACGACCAGTTTTTCCAGATGCGCCCGTAGCTCAGTTGGATAGAGTACCTGGCTTCGAACCAGGTGGTCGGAGGTTCGAAAAATTGCGTAAGCAATTTTCTACAAGCAACTTTTAGTTGCGCAGCCCCGAAGGGGTTAATTCCGCGCTGGCGGAATTAATTAATCCTTCCTTGCTGGTCGCTCAAGCGACGAAGTTAAACCGTAGCGAGCATAAGCCGTTACACAGAGCGCCCGTAGCTCAGTTGGATAGAGTACCTGGCTTCGAACCAGGTGGTCGGAGGTTCGAAAAATTGCGTAAGCAATT
>ENA-ORXT01000182-ORXT01000182.1-marine-metagenome-genome-assembly--contig:-NODE-182-length-106265-cov-14.999529_pt1 | contig 106265 bp, 104 predicted proteins | sample MGYA00237868_ERZ511482 | MGnify/ENA metagenome assembly ERZ511482 | reverse complement strand
AATCCGTTTGGTCTTCGGGTTTCATTGAAACCCTTAATCCGCGCTAGATCTGAGAGGGAAACTATGCACCCGAAATCTTTTCTGCGGATGTATCTCCGAGAAAAAAAGATAAGCGATTGTTTTTGTTAGGGTTTGTGTTTTTGGGTCTGCGGATTTTGAGGTGGGTTTAGGGTAAGAACATCCTCAATGCGGACATTAACTCAGTGACCGTTGTCGCCCAAAAACGGCCGTTCGGCATAATGAAGACTCATCTCTTTTTGAGGTCGTAACCTGAACAAGCTGTTTCCTGACTTTAATGAGCGGCACTTGGAAATGTGAATGGAATTTTCTTATTCAGGCCTCTAATACAATTTTTATATTTCTGATTTCTTCTTCTTTCATACGTTTTAGAACGACTTCCACACTCTTATTCGTATATTTGTTGAAATAATTAATTTGTATATCTGAATCGATAAATTTACCTTGTACTTTTACTCCGCTGTTTGTTCCATGTGTTGGTATAAAGAATTGAAATTCAGCTCCATTTGTCGAGCACTCGGAGGAGAAGCCCAAAGTGTATTTACAAACATGGTCAAATTTGGGGGGGTCTTCGAAAGCTCTTAGATCGTTAGGTTCGCAAGCCAAAAAAGCTAAGTGTTTAGGGGATGAATTAAAATACACATAGTAATGTGTGTCATGAGAAAGAGTTGCGCCGCTGTGTTGTTCATAGCTACGCAACGGTGTTTTGGTACGAAATAACCCTGGATCAATCATAACCTGAGACTAAAGGTGTCGTTGATAATGAGAAGTACTTTCTTTTGCTGAGCCAAACTAAATGAGTGCAACTCTCTTTTGGAAACTTTTCAATTCTTCGTGCTTTCAGAAGAATTCTCTCTAGTGCTTCAGAATTCTAGCTAGTATCGAATTTTGTCATCTAGAAATAATTAGAGGGGCCTTTCTTGCTACATTCTGTAGCCAGCGTGGCATAATATGAGCGTCCTAAAATCGCTTGAATCCGCAGCTCCCTAACAGCCGCTGGTAATGTTCGAGATTTCGTACTCGCTGAGGTCCGCTTGTCACTGCCGTGGCCTTATCCGACTAAAATCGATTCACAGGATCGATTTTTAGGCTTCGCCTAATGTCTCCTAAGCCCCCAGGGCAGGCATCAGCCTGGTGTCCTCGCTACCCCAAAGCAAATCTCACCAGCCCCGCCGCAAAGAGCCCGTTGAACCCGAATTCACTGTAGCCCTCATCCGCGCGGCCTGGCTGAGGAACGCGCGTCGCGAGTGTCTCGAAGAACGCAGGGCGCTTGGTGGGGTTTGCCTATAGGCTGAACCAATCCTTCGAGGCGGCCTTCGGCCTCTAAGGTGTTTTGAAAAATTGTCAGTGATGAGGAGACGAGGGAGGGCGGGGCTCGTCTACTTCAGTTTCTGCCCGAACTTCATCATCTCGAAGAACTGATAGGACGGGTCTTCGGGCCCCGCTTTACCTATATGTGTGGGGGCGATCATGGGGTGGTCCATGGCGGTTTTTGACGGGGCGTTGTAATAGGCCCAGTCGGCGCCCGCAGCTCGCAGGGTGAATTTCCAGGTGCCGTCGCGGCGCTCGTAATTATCAAAGTAGCGTCCGCCGACTAATAAATCTGCCGAGCCATTTTTTTTATTTTCGGGCCCATCTTCAAGTTTAAAGCGGTGGAAGGCGATCATGTAAATCTCGCCTTCGGCCTTATCACCTTTCACCACGATATTTTTACTCGTCATATTATGGTGCAGGATTTCCATGGGCGCTTGGATTTCCGGAAGCCTATCAATGAACTCCATGGCCGGGCCTTTGAAGAACGAGCCGTGATCGTCCCACGCATCCGGATGGTAGAGGCTGCGCATTTTTACATGGTCATGCCGGTCCGCCGCATTGCAATAGGTATAGAGCAGCTGCGTGATTTCATGCACGGCGAGCATCTCGTCGATTTTTTCATCTCGGGTCATCGTGGCGCGGGTCATCTATCTACCTTGCTGTTAGGATTGATCCGCCGCCATTTTCTTGTTCCGCTCATCCGCTTCGGCCCAATCTTTGGGCAGGGTTTTTGCCGCCCAGAAGAAGGCAATGACCGAGAGGGCATAGGGGACGATGAGCGTAGTTATGGCGAGGCGTAGGGCGTGGACTTGGCCGTGTTGCTCCGTGAGCCTTTCGCTGAGCACGCCCACCAATGTCGGACCTCCGCCCAAAGCGATAATATTCAAAATTAAGAAGAACAGCGCCGTAGACATGGCGCGCATGTTAATGGGGGCCAAAGTCTGGGCAACCGCAAAGCTCGGGCCAAGATAGACGCCGGCGGATAAAAGATAGACGGTAATGAGGGCCAGGTGGAGCGGAACGCTCTGCACCCAAAAGGCGGCCATAAGGGCGGGGACGCCGATGATGAGGACAGCGCCTGGCAGAATGCCGTAAAAGCTCACATTTTTCTTGGCCAGCTTTTCTGTGATGACCGCGCCGAAATAGGTCCCCGCGCCGTAGCCAAAGAGATGGATCATGCCGAGCCAGAACATCAGCCATTTAAAATTATTATTGTCAGGGTTGGGCAAATATTCAGGTTTGAACCGCAGGATATAATCTACGCCCCAAGCGGAGACCGCATAGCCGCCAAAGCTCACCCAGGCGATGCCCATACACATGGCGAACCAGCTCGGAATTTTAGCTAAGGTCATAATGGATTCGCCAACGCCAACTGTTTTGAGCTGCAGATTATCACCGTCAAGCTGTCCACGTTTAGGCTCTTTTATGACGAGAGCTAAAATAAGAGCGAGACCGATACCGGCGACGCCTAAGAATATGAGCGTACCGCGCCAGCCGAGACTTTCAACAAGTGCGCCCGCGAGCAGATAGGAAAAGCCTATGCCTATAGGTATGCCAAGGGAGTAAACGCCGAGGGCCGAGGCGCGTTTTTCTTTGGGGTAAAGGTCGGAAATAATCGAGTGTGATGGCGGAGAGCCGCCCGCTTCGCCAATGCCCACGCCCATGCGGGCGAGGAACATGCTCAGGAAGCTGCTGGACATCCCCGTCAGCGCGGTAAACCCGCTCCAAGCGATGAGGGAGATCGTGATGATTTTCTTGCGGCTATATCGATCCGCCAGCCAGGCAATAGGAATGCCGACAATGGCGTAGAGGAAGGCGAAGGCGAGACCTTTGAGCCAACCGAGTTGCCCATCAGTGAAGCCAAGCTCGGCCTGAATAAACGGGGAGAGGATGCCGATGATTTGGCGGTCGATGAAGCTCATGACGTACATAAGTGTCAGCAGCCACAACACGAGTGTCCGGTAGCGTTTACTCTCCGCCATTTTTGGATCAGCCATACTTATTCCCCTGGTGTTTTTTGATTTTACAAGAAACCAAACATGAAGGGCGGTCAAGTCACATAAAGATTAAAGTCACTCAGCTTTCGCCGCGCCGCGCTCATTGCGCGCTTCGGCGTCGGCCCAGTCTTGGCGCAAACTCCCGGCGGCTTTGAGGAAGAATAAAGCGCCGACCAGATAGCCGAGGCAAATGACGGACAAGGCGTAGCGTGTGGCCAGCAAGTCATCGCTGCCCGTTATACCAAATACGTCGATTAAAGCTCCCGCTATAAAGGGCCCGGCGCCGAGGCCGATCATGTTGAGGATAAAGAAGAACAACGCTGTCGACATGGCCCGCATGTGGACCGGGGCAAGGGTCTGCGCAATGGCAAAGCTTGGCCCGAGATACATGCCTACGAAAATTAGTCTAATGCCGTAGACGCCAAGGTATGCCGGAACGTTGGTCACCCACAGCGCGATCACGCCTGAGGGGAGGCCGACACACAGCGCAAGGACGGGTATCCAGCCATAGGCCCGCACATCTTTTTTTCCCCATTTATCCGCGAACATCCCGCCGAGATATGTCCCGCTCGCATAGCCAATACCGTTGATAATGCCGAGCCAGATGACGACAGTTCGAAAGTTAAACTCCGGATCAAGAAGCCGTATGAATGTCGTCTGAAAACCGCTGAGCGCATAGGAGGCGAATGAAGCGAAAGCGATGCCGAGACACATATACCACCATGAGGGTATGCGCAGGAGCATTTTGAGATTTTCCTTAAAATCCCCGCGCTCGATAGCCGTACCTGCCTTGGTTTCCTGCGCGCCGCGGACGGGTTCGCGGATGACAATTTTGACGAAAACCGCGAGCGCGATGCCTGTCACGCCTAATGTAATAAATATCCGCCGCCAATCCACAGTGTTAGGATCCGCCCCCATGAGGCTAGCGGTCACGAAATATGCCGCCATAATTCCAAACGGAATACCCATGCCGTATATCCCTAGCGCGCCGGCGCGTTTTTCTTTGGGATATAAATCAGAGATAATAGAATGGGACGGCGGGGATCCGCCCGCTTCGCCAATGCCCACACCCATGCGCGCGAGAAAAATATGAGTGAAGTTCTGGGCCATCCCGGTGAGGGCTGTAAACAGGCTCCAGACCCCAACGGCCAAAGCGACAATATTTGCCCGGTTCAAACGATCCGCATAATACGCAATCGGCAGGCCTACAATCGAATAGAACAGGGCAAATGCAAAGCCAATGAGCAGCCCCATCTGGGTATTGTTGATCCCCAAATCAGCCTTGATAAACGGGGCCAGAATACCGACGATTTGGCGGTCAATAAAATTGAACCCGTAAACGACGGTTAGAACAACCAGTGCAAAATTGCGGTAACCCGTATTTGTATGTTCCGCCAAAATCATCCCCAATCATGATGTGTTTTATTGGTGTTCTTTACATCAGGCCCAACGTCTTAAAGCTAGCGATATTTTCGCGGCCTATGATGAGGTGATCGTGAACGGCGACTCCGATAGCGTTGGCGGCGCTTTGGATATGCTTGGTCATGTCGATATCGGACTGGCTGGGGGTCGGGTCGCCGGAGGGATGATTATGAGCGAGGATGATCGCTGTACTCTCGAGGTCGAGGGCGCGTTTAATGATTTCACGCGGATAAACAGGCGCGCGGTCTATGGTGCCTTGGCCGAGGACTTCGTCAGCGATCAAGCGGTTCTTGCGGTCGAGAAATAGCACGCGGAATTGCTCTTTGCCTTCGAACTGCATCGCGCCGCGGCAATAATCTAGCAGCGCGGACCAGCTTGAAAGAACAGGGCGGCCTAACAGACTTTCTTGGCCAAGCTTATTCGCGGCGGCTTTAATGAGTTTTAAATCGAGCGCGACTTTCGCAGACACGCCTTTAACTTCGGTCAAGCGGTCTATTGGCGCGGCGATGGTCTCGGCGAAGCTTCCGAACTTTGCAATCAAGTCCTTGGCGATGGGCTTAATGTCTTTGCGCGGGATGGAGTTGAACAGGTAGAGCTCGAGCACTTCGTAATCGGCAAGGGCTGTGATGCCGCCTTCCGCGAAGCGCGCGCGCAAGCGGTCGCGGTGGCCGTGGTAATGTGGTTTGGCTTTAGGCTCCGCCACGGGGTCTTACGCGTAGGGCGGGCGGTTGAGGCCTTTGGGGGAACCTGTAAATATTTCGGCCCCGTCTTTGGTGATGCCGATGGAATGCTCGAACTGCGCGGTCAGCTTGCGGTCGCGGGTGACAGCCGTCCAGCCATCGGACAGGACTTTCACATGCGGCTTGCCCAGATTAATCATCGGCTCAATCGTAAAAAACATACCTTCGCGCAGAACCTCACCTTCGCCGGGCGTTCCGAAATGCAAAATATTCGGGCTGTCATGGAAGAGCTTCCCAAGGCCGTGGCCACAGAAATCTTGCACAATAGAACAGCGCTCGCCTTCCGCGAATTTCTGAATGGCATGGCCGATATCGCCAGTTGTATTGCCCGGCTTGGCCGCCTCAATGCCGAGCATCAGGCTGTCATAGGTAATATTGATAAGCCGTTCCGCGCGGCGGCTTATTTCTCCGACGGGATACATGCGGGACGTATCGCCGTGCCAGCCGTCGACAATAACTGTGACGTCGATATTCGCGATGTCGCCTTCCTTGAGCGGCTTAGCCGAAGGAATGCCATGGCAGACAACATGATTGACGGAAATACAGGTCGTGTGCTGATAACCGCGATAGCCAAGGCAAGCAGGCACGGCGCCATTATCCAGGACAAATTCAAACGCTAATTTATCAAGCGCTTCGGTCGTCACGCCGGGCGCAACTTTACCCGTCAGCATATCCAAACATTCTGCCGCGAGGATGCCCGCTTTGCGCATGCCGGCAAAGCCGTCCTCGGTGTGGATTTTAATCGCGCCGTCACGGAAATCCGGGGCGTCTGTCGCATCAATGTAATTCATGGCGCTCTCTTAGCAGGGTGTTCGGGACTAGGCTACCACTTTGAGGGGGCGTCCCAGTGTAATGCCTGTTTTTGAGATTTGGCAATCATAGGCCAGGATTTCAACCCCGGCTTTGCGCGCTTTGTCGAAGGCCTCCGAGTAATTTGGATCGATGTCCCGGGCGAGGGCGAAGTTTGCGCAATCGCTGCGGTTGACGAGGTAGAGCATGACGGCCCGCGCGCCGGAGGCTGTCATGGCTTCAAGCTCATGCAGATGCTTCAGGCCACGGGCGGTTTTACTATCCGGAAATTCTGCAAGGCCTTGGCTGCGCGAAAGCGTGACGTTCTTTATCTCGACGTAACAGGGCGGCAGGGCCTCATCTTCGAGCAGCACATCAATCCGGCTGTTCACCCCGTATTTCACTTCGCGCCGCATCTCCGCATAGCCCCTAAGCTCAGGAATTTTCTGCGCGGTAATCGCCTCTTCAACAATTTTATTAGGGAGGGCGGTATTGATGCAGACAGGTACGCCGTCCACCTCGATAACCTGAAAGTCATAGCCGAGCTTGCGGTTTGGGTTCAAAGCCTTGCTGACCCAAACCGTACTGCCGGGCTCTTTCAGTCCCATCATCGAGCCTGGGTTGGCGCAATGGGCGGTAATTATGTCGTCGTCTAAGTTTATATCGGCAAGGAAGCGTTTATAGCGCTGGACAAGCACGCCTTTTTGGATGGGGGACGGGAATTTCATGTGAGGCTCTTGTCATTGCGAGCTGTGCATTGCAAGACACAGCCATGACAAAAAACGCCATAACAAAAACCGCCATAACAAAAACAGTGACTGCCGGTATCATTCTTATTGGCGACGAGCTTCTCTCAGGGCGTACCCAAGATACCAATTTCTCGACCATCGCGAAATGGCTGGAACCTCTTGGTGTACAGGTCGGTGAGGGACGCATTATATCAGATGATAAAGAGACGATTGTTGAGACTGTTCGCACGTTCTCAAAGCGCTTTGATTACGTCTTCACCACAGGCGGCATCGGGCCGACCCATGACGATATTACGGCAGACTGCATTGCGGCGGCATTTGGCGTCGACATATCCGAACGCGAAGACGCGATGGACGAGCTGCGCACCCGTTACGAGGACAGCGAGCTCAACGCCGCGCGCCGACGCATGGCCCGCATTCCAGACGGGGCGAGCCTTATCAAAAACCCGGTCAGCCAAGCGCCGGGCTTTCAAACGGAAAATGTTTTTACTCTGGCGGGCGTTCCCGGAATTATGAAGGGCATGCTCGGCGATATTGGTCACCGCATTGAAGGCGGCGCCAAAGTTTACTCCCGCACCGTGGCGGCTACCGGCATAGGCGAAGGCGACGCCGCGGCGCCCCTAGCCGAAATTGAAAAATCCCACCCCGGCGTCAGCATAGGCAGCTACCCTTATTTCAACGCAGACCTACGCGGCGTGAACTTCGTGGCACGGTCTCGGGATGAGGGTGTTTTGGATGTTGTGGAGTCCGAGTTAAAAACACTTGTCGTAACTCTGATGACCCGCTAATCAACCGTTTCCAAATCACTCGTCGATATTTGCGGGCGTGGTGGAATTGGTAGACACGCAAGACTTAAAATCTTGTTCCTGTATAGGAGTGCCGGTTCGATTCCGGCCGCCCGCACCACTTCAGGTCATATCATTAAGTGTTCTGTGGGAATGCTGGGAGTAGAACGGCTCAAATTTGAGTGCAGTGCAGACCCTAAATTTGACTTCGTGGTAATCGTCTGAGCCGCGGCGTGATGACCATCGCCTCTATAATGCTTTTCAGAGGGTATATATCCTTGGATGTATATTGATAAATTGACACGTTCTCTTTAGAGAGCGTTTTAATAAACAGATGAATCTGGGCGAAAAAGCTCGTTTCTGTAATTTGCAAATCAGCTATAACTAGACTGTAGAGTCTAAAAAATTTTCTCAAAAAAATAATATAAATCAACTAAAAGCCGTTCAGATATAGTTATAAGTCATTGAAAAATATATTAAATATATATAATTTTAATTAATTAAATTTTAATATTTACTTTTGGCATGTAATGTGTACTAATATTTTTGGGCGCATTACAAAGTTTAAAAGGTGAACAGCGCCCGTCTGTCCGATTATTCGAGCAGGCTAGTGGGCGCGGCAACTTTACACCACCGCATAAAGGATTACGGGGCGTAACAGTCTGACTTATTGTCAGCTGTTAATTGGTGAAATTGTGGAATCTTTAGTGAGAAAAACTGCGCGCTTGGCGCGGCAGTCAACGCTACTCCTTTGCTTTAAAAAAGCTGATGCAGTAAGTCTGAACTCGTCTTTGCATTTGCCGAAGTCTGGCTTGGGTGCTGCCGAGGCCGCGAAGCAAGATCTTCACACGCTCAATGTTCCTGTCTGTAATACACTTCCGGACGTACATGTGATCTGTCTGTCATTGTGGGATTTCAGTTTTCATAATCAGCAAACATCGCGTGGCCGCCGCTATTCGCTTCTGGCGTTCGCGGCTTTACGTATGCCGATTCCAGGTCGTAATGCGGTTTTGGGCCGTCGACTTGGGTACTCCGCGAGTGTTCAAAGCAAATATGTGATCATGGGGCGTGCTGCCCCCGAGTCCTGTGACAGCAAAGCAAATTTGTTGAAGCGTTTGCAAAAACGCGTCCTCGAGCACTCGCGGAGTATGCCTTTGGCTTTATCTAGAACCGCTAAATCGTTTTTCAACAAGCAGGATGGAAATATCACATGCGTTTAACTTTGCAAAGTTTTACACACCTTAGTGCCTTTAAAAACTGCCTTACGGCGGCGCTATTTGCGGTAATCGCAAGCGGCCCCTCTGCCACCGCGACCAGTTATGGTCATAACGACACTAAAAATCCTTCTAAAGTGGATTTGAAGCTTAAAGTTTTTGGACACATCAAACCGCATTGCGAAATTCATCTTCCGAGCGAAAAACTCTGGTTTGAGATGACGGATGATGCGGACATGAAATCCGTTTCGTTTGATTTGAATTGTAATCAACCCCTCAAGGTAGAAATCACATCCTTGAAAGGAGGACTTGAGCACGAAGCGCATGACCGGATACCGACTTATGCTGGCTTCACCTCTTTTGTAGAATACGACCTTGACGTCGCCTTGCAGGCACCAGGGACACATGCGCTGCGTTTTGACAGCGAAGATATCAAAGGATCGCCGGGCCACGGCCATTTCGGGGCGATACCACACGAAACAAAGGGTGACTTAAAAATCAGTTGGTCACCCACAGAGAAGCTCATCGCCGGGACATACGGCGATGTCATAGAGATTCGAGTCACTGGAGACAGTGGATCGAATGGCCATTGGTAAGATGCCATTGGTCTTTAGTAGGGTGGGGGGGCGCAACCTCTTACCTCAATTGAATGGGCGAGGTTGTCTCTCCCAATTTTTGGAGTAAAAAAATGAAAAAACTATTACTTAGTGCAGCAGTAATGCTGATCGCAACGCCAGCAATGGCAACACCTGGTGACACAGCAACAGGTACAATTCAGCTTGACGGTGAGCGCGCATGTGAGTGCGTTCTTGACTTCGGCGGAGCCGCATCAGGAAATGTATTCGTTGATTTCGGCGATCTTGACCGCACGGGCGGCCTGACGACAACAGCGCCATCAGTAACGGGTGCAAGCTTGTTCTGTAATCTCCCATCTGAAGTCACAATTACGTCGACAAATGGGTATCTGGCCTTGAACACCACAAATGCTGGTTACATGGCCAATGACGAGACGTCTTCTGACTTCTCAGTCTCAGCAGCGCCAGGATTTACGGGCGGTCTGGATTACACGGCTGAAGTCGTTGGAATTACACCACCTGTTAGCACATCAAACATTGATGGCGGTGCAGCCGGTACAGTTACATTCAGTAACGTACCTCCGCAAAATATCAGCGGTATTGATGTGAACTTTAACACGCTTCCAAACACTGATCCGTTGATTGCGGGTAATTACTCTGACCAAATCACAATCACAATCACACCATCAGCTATCTAGGCTGATTCACTAATCGAGAGAGCGGATTCCCCGCTCTCTCACATTAACATCACTGATTTGGGGCACATATCATGATTACACTTCTGAAAAATTCTCTTATAACGAGCTTAACTGCGCTTAGTCTTTCGATCGGCGCGCTATCTCTTCCCACAGCGGCACACGGGTCCTCGATAGGGGTCGAACCTCTCTTTCTGGAAATCGCACCAAATCGCAGCGGCGCAATACGTGTTCGCAACACATCCGATAGTGAGATACCCGTCGAAGTTATGGTTTATCGCAGGACCGTGGATACCAATGGCAAGCAAACGAAGACACCCGCGGATGATGACTTCATCCTTTTCCCGCCGCAAGCGTCTCTCAAGGGTCAAGCGACGCAGGTTTTCAGACTACAGCCAATTGTTGAAATCACAGACATCTCGCAATCCTATTATATTACCGTGCGTCAAATCCCTGTGCCAATGGATGAGCTTGATTTAAAGGGTGTACAGTTACAGGTGGTTTTTGCCTTTGACGCCGCAGTTCACGTCGTGCCACGTAAAACCGAAGGTCAATTGGAAATTATCAATACCCGCCTCAACACGGTGACCTTAGAACAACCGACTGGAGAGTTTGAGGAAAAAGGTAATGGACGTCGCATTGAAATTACAAGGCCTGTAACTTTGCCGGCAATTGAGCTGGACGTAAAAAACACAGGGTCTAAATATCTTTATTTACAAGACTATGACTTTTCAGCAGATCTAGCGGGTAACGCAGAAACGCAAGCCTTAGACCCTAAATGGGGTTATGACGAGGTTGTTCAAGCTGCGATTATAACTTTGGTCGAGCCCCAAAAAAGCAGAACGTTTAAGTTGCCGCTGCCCGCTGGAACTCAAGCTGATTCCGTGTCGGTTTCTGCTAAAAAACGTTCCGGCACATAGAGGTCTTGACGTGTTGTTTTCAACAAAAAAATGGGCTTTAGCACTTTCAACTGCAATATGCGCAGTTCTGAATGCTGGCGGGGCCTTTGCGGCTTCACCTATAGCCTTACCCATTCCTGCTTTAGGAAGTGAAAGTGGGAATAGCCTCACCCTTGATATGAACGGGGCGCAATACACTACCCGTGTCGTCGAGGGTGAGGTTTTTCCAACCTCGGATTCTGGAGATATTGGCACTGTGATATCCGCGCCATTAGAGGCTAAACCTGCTAACTCTAATCCTGTATCAATCGCGCAGGTAAAACCTAAGATCAAGAAACCGGTACGCAGCTTCAGTATTTCTCTACCTGCACTTATTGACGGTATTTATCTAGGCGATGTGGATGTGCGTGTGAAAGGCGAGGATATCTTTGTTCCCGTTGATAAATTGATCGCATTGCTTAAAGAGGAAGTCGTAGAAGGCGCATTGGCTGCGCTTAACACGGCGGCTATCGACGGCGAGTTACCGATTGGAGCCTTCAAAGTCGAAGGCTTCGATGTTGTCTATAATTCAGCTCTACAGCAGATTGAAATAAATTCCGACCTTGATAATCGTCAGCGCCGTCAGATTCGTCTTGGCGCTGCGGATTTGGAAGATACGGGCCCAACTGTTGAGCCAGGAAAGTTCTCGCTCTTCATCAACCCGACGGCATCAGTGGGATATAATTGGGATAATCAATTTGGTCAAACAAAGGGGTTTCAAAGTGTCCGCGGCTCTCTCGACGTCGGGGGGCGTGTCTTGGGCGAGAAGGGCGTAGGGTTCTTTTCCCGTCAATCTTACGACACGGAACCGGGGCAGAACTCATCTTTCATTCGCCGTGAAGAAACTGTCGCCTACTATGATATGCTCAACAAACTGATGCGCGTGAGCGCGGGAGATTTGAGAACAAGGGGGCAGGGATTTCAGACTGTTCCGCGTATGGCCGGCTTGTCTTTGGAGCGGTTTTTCCAGCTTGAACCGAGTCGGCTATTTCGCCCCGTTGGCGAAACACAATTCGAACTCGAGCGTCCTTCGACAATTGAAGTGCGGATTAATGGGATAACCCGGCGCGAGATTACGCTGCCGCCAGGCCGCTATGATTTAGCCGATTTGCCGCTGACCCAAGGCTCGAACATATTGGAATTGGTCATTCGCGATGATTTGGGGCGTGAGCAGACAATATCAGATCAAAATTTTTATGACTTTGGCTTACTTGAAAAAGGGATATTTGACTTCTCCCTCGCGGGGGGGGTGAAAACACGGCAAGGTCAACGCGGCCCAGTTTATACTGACGAGCCTATCATTACGGCATTCATCAGGCGCGGTATGACGAAAAACCTGACAATGGAAGCTAATCTTCAGGGCGATAGGAACGGTATCAATGGCGGTTTAGGCGCGTTATTAGCCTCAAGCATTGGGACGTGGCGGCTTGAAGGTGCTCTCAGTGATTATAAAGGTTTAGGGACTGGATATGCAGGTGAAATTGCCTATCGCTTGAGTGGTTTAAGCAATGCAGATGGATGGCGGTACTCGCTAAGTGCTAGCGCTAGACAAATTTCAAGTGGATTTGCGGCTGTACAGTCAGCGCAAGCCGACTTCATAGGCCCAATCGACATAAACACTGGTGTCATTGGTGGCAATAGCGGTTTAACAAACCGCAATGGCAAACTCACAACATTTAATGGCTCTGGCCGGCTTAGCAAAGACCGTTGGAGCCTGATTGCGTCTGCAAACTATACGATGGCATCCGGCGGTTTTGACCGGCAGACATTTATTGGGGGGCTGACCTATCAGCTTTTGGACAATGTCAGCATATCAGCGCTAGCACGCCACACGGATGACGGTATTAAGAAGCAAGACAGCGGCATTTTTCAAGTTAATTGGCGTCCGGGCCAGGGACAAGACTTTCGGGTCAGTTACGACACGGCTTTTCAGCAACTCGATGCGCGCTATTCGAAATCTGCAATTGCGCGTGTGGGAGCATTAAATTACTCGGTTAATTCCCAAAATAATTTCGAACAAGACACCAATAATCTATCGGGAAATTTATTTTACACTGGAAATAGATTTGACGGAAGCCTGGATCACAGCATTTTACAAACACCGGACGGCGGGTTCGTTCAAAACACACGGGCGACCATAGGGACGAGTATAGCAATGGTTGATGGTGCCTTTGGTATTGGCCGCCCTATTGAGAATTCTTTCGTTATCTTCGATCCACATGAAAGTCTGGAAAATAATAGTTTTATATTGAATCCGACCGAAGCCGGCCATCAAGGAAGAAGTGATTTTCTGGGGTCACCCATGCTGTCAGAAGGCGGAGCTTTTGGACGTCGCACGACCTATTACGATGTTGAAGACCTTCCCATTGGTTATGATCTTGGTTCCGGCCAGTTCACGACCAGCCCTCCCATTTTTTCGGGATATAAAGTCAAGATTGGATCAGGCGCATCCTTCACCATGATTGGTAGGGTTCTGAAAGCCGAGACAGGCCAAATCATGCCTTACATTGGGGGTAAATTAGAACGATTGGACGGTGACGAAGCGGGTGAAACTTACTCCGCATTCACTAACAGAAACGGACGGTTGGCAGCAACAGGCCTCATGCCGGGACGTTATAAATTAAAATTGTTTACTGAGCCTGGGTACAGTCAAGATGTTGTTATTCCTGACACCCCTAACCCGTTGGTTGATATCGGGGAAATTCGAGTGGAGACAGAAAATGAGTAAGCGACTTACATCGAAATTTTATCTCGCGACCCTAGCGGCAGCCCTCTTAGGTTCAGGGCCGGCTAGTGCCGACATTATGGATGATGCGCTTGCCAAGAATGGCGGAGGAAAGTGCGATATACATATCCAAGACCATTCCCGTTATGCACACAATAAATATGATTCCTTGTCGAGCTACGATTATCTAGAGCCGTTAGATATTAGAGTGACGCATAAAGGACGGGGCCGTTGCCGCGGAATATTGAATTTCGAACGCGGAGCAAGTGACGGTACGTTGACGGGAACAAATGGAGATAACTTAAAGTTTTTGTTGCTGGACTCTTACAATACGAATGCAGTGCTATTTAATCCTCAGACGGGACAAACTAATGGCCTGTACATTGATCTAAAAGCAGGGAATTCAATGCGGTTAAAGCCTTATTTTCATATCCAACGCCGTCAGCCGGGCCAAAGCGGAAGCTATACCGCGCCTATTGACATGGTCTTTAGTGCGCAGAAGTCCTCGGAGACCCGCCGACAAGCGTTGAACTTACGGACAAAAGTTAAAGCGAGTGTACAAGCGAATTTTACGGGTGTGCTGCGCCTTCCGGGATTGTCAGGTCTTTCCCTTCTCAATCTTGGAAACATTCAACCTGGCCAGACTAAACGCTTAGGTTTACAGCTTCGGTCTAATTCAGATGTTGATGTCACATTATCCTCACGTCACAATGGCTCCATGAAGAACGTCAACTATGAAGGTGAGTTTCTACGCTACGATATGATAATTGGTGGGCAGCAGATAGACTTATCTGACCAAGATTCTCTTGTATTGGGTGCGTCTGTATCCCGTAATGGGATCACAGCACCTGTAGACATTATAGTTGAAAATTTTGATTCAGCAGCTGCGGGACGATATGTTGACGTTGTCGAAGTAAGGGTCTCAGCCCGCTAGCTTTAGGACATGCTTATAATCGAAGGATTACAGGCCGCTTGGAGTAATCTGAGCCATGAAAGATGTAGAAACCTGCAGTGCAGTTTGGCTATCAACGCCGGACAGGATAATTTGATTTGATCCTTGACGTGGCGGTGAATTTGCAACCACCAAATTGAGGCCCGTGTTCAGGGCTGCGGTTGCTCCGCCGATTGAAATTCGTCCGCCTGATGTCTGGGCGCCGTGACCTATGCTTACGTCATGGGCCGTATTACAAAAGAGCGCTATCGAGCCAATAACAAAGCTGTCTGTACTAATTTGTGAAAAGTTATTTTTTGTCCGAATTTCGCAACTTGTCGGAACAGAGGCGTTTACCTGTATCGTAACGCTGGCAGGGGTTGTACTCGCAATTGCCAAACCTGTTCCAAACAAAACAGTTGGTAAGCTAACAGCTAAAATCTTAAAAAACTTAATCATACGCGCCTCCTGATTACGATTAACTTATGCGAAGTTTCTAAAGTTTATGTTAATGTCAGTTCTATCGAATATTGATGGGTCTTTTGCGCAGTATTAGACTTATAGACCTCAATTTAAACCTATGTGCATTTCAAATAAGACACTCCTTAGAATATTCTCTTGCCTTCTAATCTAAAAAAATGGTGCTAACTGAGCTTGGGGCATATCTTAGCGACCTAGAAAGCGCATATAGCATTTTAACGCCTTATCTTACTATTTTGCTCAACTTTAAACTCAGAGTAATTATTTAAACGCTAATCAAATTCGCACAAAATTTCGCACTTAGTCAGTTTTTATTTGCAATTTACTATATAAAAACAATAACTTAACTGTGCTTGCAATAGACTTAAAGTCTTGTTCCTGTATAGGAGTGCCGGTTCGATTCTGGCCGGCCGCACCACTTTAACGTATCAAGATCTTTAATCGTGGGCTTTATCCCACGATTTATTCTAATTCACTTTACTTTTTTATAAAAATGCAATTATAAACCTTCAAAATTAACTGAGGGTGGGAATTGTCCCATTTATTTATGACGCAAATATCTGATTTTGTGACTCGTGCCGAAAATTTCGCGAAATCCAGCGGGCAGTCTTTATCGACGGTTTCGCGGAAACTGTTGAATGACGGTAAGGGGCTTGCGCGTCTGAAAGACGGCGGACAATGCACGCTCAAGACACTGGACGCGGCGATAAAGAAGTTGCGGGCCCTTGAGGCGGACAATGATGTCACAGCTTCGCTGAATATGACTCATCTGGACCGCCTAGAAGCGGAGAGCATTCACATCATGCGCGAAGTGGCGGCGCAGTGTGACAACCCTGTGATGCTGTATTCCGTGGGCAAAGACAGTTCCGTCATGCTGCATTTAGCGCAAAAAGCGTTCTTTCCATCCCCGCCGCCGTTCCCGCTCATGCATGTGGACACGACATGGAAGTTCAAAGAGATGATTACGTTCCGCGACCGCCGTGCCAAAGAGGTGGGCATGGAGCTAATTGTCCATAGTAATCCGGACGGTATTCGCGACGGAGTTGGGCCATTTACGCATGGGTCCGCTGTGCATACGGATATTATGAAAACGCAGGGTCTGAAACAGGCGCTTGATAAATATAAGTTCGATGCGGCCTTTGGCGGTGCGCGCCGGGATGAAGAGAAATCCCGGGCGAAGGAACGCATTTTCAGCTTCCGGTCCGAACAGCACCGCTGGGATGCCAAGAACCAACGGCCTGAGCTTTGGAACATTTACAATACGCGTGTTCACAAGGGCGAGAGCATGCGGGTCTTTCCACTGTCAAACTGGACCGAGCTGGATATCTGGCAGTATATTTACAAAGAGAAGATTGATCTCCCGTCGCTTTACTTGGCCGCGAAACGGCCTGTGGTTGAGAAAGACGGCGTGCTTATCCTCGTCGACGATGACCGTATGCCGATTGGGCCGGACGATGTCATCGAAGAGAAAATGGTGCGCTTCAGAACGCTTGGCTGTTACCCGTTGACGGGCGCGGTCGAGAGCGAAGCAGATACGCTCCCAGAAGTCATTCAAGAGATGCTCCTAACGACGACATCCGAACGCCAAGGCCGGGTCATAGATTCCGATGCAGGCGCGTCGATGGAGCAGAAAAAAGAAGAGGGATATTTCTAATGGCCCACCATGATGATCTGATTGCCTCTGATATTCTTGGCTATCTCGAAGCCCAAGAGAATAAGAGCTTCCTTCGTTTTATTACGTGCGGGTCTGTGGACGATGGTAAGTCGACTTTAATCGGACGGCTGCTCTATGATTCCAAACTTATCTATGAAGATCAGCTTGCAAGTATCGAGAAAGACAGTAAAAAATCTGGAACGCAAGGTGATAAAATTGATCTCGCGCTTCTCGTTGACGGCCTCGCCGCAGAACGCGAACAGGGCATTACAATCGATGTCGCTTACCGTTTCTTTAGTACAGAGAAGCGTAAATTCATAGTCGCGGATACGCCGGGACATGTTCAGTACACGCGCAACATGGCAACCGGGGCCTCGACAGCTGATGTGGCTATTCTCTTGATAGATGCGCGTTACGGGGTTCAAGAGCAAACGCGCCGTCATGCCTATATTGTTTCGCTACTCGGCGTGAAAAACGTGGTTGTTGCGATTAATAAAATGGACCTCAACGGTTTTGACCAGACCATCTATAACGAGATTGAAGTGGACTTTCGCGATTTCTCTAAAGACCTAGGTTTTACGGAAATTACCTGCATTCCAATGTCGGCCTTAGACGGGGATAACGTCACGACTAAATCCGCGAATACCAATTGGTATAAAGGCCCGGCGCTCTTGGAATATCTTGAGGTTGTTGACGTGGATTACGATACAACAGACGCGCCGTTCCGATTGCCTGTGCAATGGGTCAATCGGCCTAATCTGGATTTTCGCGGATTTTCTGGGACAATTGCATCAGGCAAAATAAGCGTAGGCGATCCCATCATTGCTATTCCATCGGGTAAACGCTCAACCGTTAAAGAGATTGTGAGCTTTGATGGTAATTTGGAGACAGCGCGTGAAGATCAAGCGATTACGTTGACGCTTAATGACGAAATTGATATCTCACGTGGTGATTTTATTTGCCACAAAGATAACCCCGCCGATCAAGCAGATCAGTTTCAGGCGCATATCCTCTGGATGTCTGAAAAGGCGCTGTATCCCGGGCGGCAATATCTTTTAAAGTCCAATAACAAATCCACCCCGGCCAGCGTCACGAACTTGAAGCACAAGGTCGATATCAACGATTTCTCCGAAGTCGCAGGTAAGACGCTTGAGCTTAATGAGGTTGGCGTCTGTACATTGTCGCTCTCTGCGCCAATCGCGTTTGACTCCTATGTCGATAATCGCGCGACAGGCAGCTTTATTCTGATTGACCGCCAAACCAATGAAACTGTCGGCGTGGGCATGCTTGATTACGCCTTGCGCCGGGCGACCAATGTTGTTTGGCAGGATATGGACGTTTCCAAAGACGTGCGGGCTGCGCTGAAGAACCAGAAGCCTGTCTTGCTGTGGTTTACAGGGCTATCAGGCTCGGGGAAATCAACGATTGCTAACCTTGTCGAGAAGAAGCTCCTCGATTTGGGGCGTCATACATACACGCTCGACGGCGATAATGTCCGTCATGGCCTCAACCGCGACCTTGGGTTTACCAAGGCAGACCGGGTGGAGAACATTCGCCGGATTGGCGAGACCGCGCGCCTGATGGTGGATGCGGGCCTTATCACAATGGCCTCATTTATCTCGCCATACCGTGCCGAGCGTCAGATGGCGCGGGACTTATTAGACGACGACGAATTTGTTGAAATTTACGTCAACACTCCGCTCGAGGTGGCTGAGAAACGCGATGTTAAAGGGCTTTATGCGAAAGCTCGCAAAGGTGAGATTAAAAACTTCACGGGGATTGATTCCGAGTATCAAGCACCTGAAAATGCGGAGCTTGAGGTCAATACGGTCAAAATGAGCGCTGATAAAGCGGCAGAAATGATTGTAAGCTATCTTGAGAAGAACGGGTATCTCTCTGGGTTTGACGAGGTTTAGGAATGGATTTTGATGTCTTTAACGGCGACGCTGACGGCATTTGCGCGCTGGTGCAACTCCGCCGCGCCGCGCCGCGCCCCGAGGCTGTACTGGTTACGGGCCGGAAGCGCGATATCAATCTTTTAAAACGCGTTGACGCCAAAGCGGGCGACAATGTCACTGTGCTTGATATTTCCGCTCGTTCAAATGCGGGGGATTTAAAACGTATATTGGGCGCTGGCGCGTCGGTGTTTTACGCCGATCACCACAATGCGGGTGATCTCGAAGATCACCCAAACCTGACAACAATTATCGACACATCCCCAGAAACTTGCACAGCCGTATTGATTGATCATTGCCTCGCAGGCGCTTACCGCGCCTGGGCCGTGACGGCGGCGTTCGGCGATAACTTTCCCAAGGTGGCTAAGCGTATAGCTCAAGGACATGACTTACCTTTGGATAAACTTGAACGTTTCGGCATCCTTATCAATTATAACGGTTACGGCGCGAGCGTGGACGACTTGCATTTTCATCCTGCGGACCTCTACCAGCACCTCGCGGATTTCGATACGCCGGTGGAGTTTCTCTCATCTAAGCCCGAGATATACGCCGCCCTTGATGCGGGCTACAACGCTGATATGGCGGGCGCTATATCCGCTAAGGTTCTCGACGAAACCGATAAAGGCCTCATCCTAGTCTTGCCCGGCACGGCCAGTTCCCGCCGTGTCTCGGGTGTTTACGGCAATGCGCTCGCGCAAGATTTCCCCAAGCGCGCCCATGCTATTCTGACACAACAGAGGGGGGGATACTTGGTGTCCGTCCGCGCGCCGCTTTCTAACCGTATAGGGGCGGATACGCTCGTCCTGCAATTCGAAACGGGCGGCGGACGTTCGGCAGCGGCGGGTATTAATCACTTGCCGGAAACGGAGCTCTCGCGTTTCGTGTCGCTGTTTCGAAAGGCCTTCTAAACGGCTGGCTAATGAAGCGCCGCGCGGCTAGGCTATTCACATGAATGATTACGTCGCTCTCCAGCCTCTCTGGCTTCAAATTAGGCTTATTGCCTTAGTCGGAATTAACTTCGCCGCTATTCTCTTTGTTTTAAAAGACTGGCGTCCGCGTATTATCGTCCTCGCTTTTGTCCTTGTCGCGCTCATGATGGGGCCGATGTTCGCTAAATTCGGCTATACCCGCATATTGGGGCTCGTCCATGTCATAGTATGGACGCCGCTCATGGCTTATCTGTGGAAAACACGAAACAAGTATCCGGCTCACATTTGGACGAACCGTTACGTTTATGTGTTTATGCTGATTGTCGGCATGTCGCTTGTGATCGATTACGTGGATGTTATCCGTTACCTTCTCGGCGATACAGGAGTCGTCAATGCCTAGCGAAAAAGTTGAATTTCCTGGTGCCTTCGGCGATACGCTGTCCGCCAAACTGGATTACCCTGAAGGCGGCGATGTGCGCTCGTGGGTTCTGTTTGCCCATGGCTTTTCAATCGGTAAAGACCTTAAACCTATTCGCACCATATCTAAAACGCTCGTCGATGAAGGTTACGGGATGCTTCGGTTTGACTTCACGGGGCTAGGGGAGAGCGGCGGTAGTTTTTCCGACACTAATTTTTCTTCGAATGTGAAAGACATTCTCGCGGCGGCTGATTATTTGCGCACGCACAAGCAAGCGCCATGCGTTCTCATCGGACATAGCTTCGGCGGAACGGCCGCGTTTAAAGCCGCCCATGACTTGCCGGAATGCAAAGCCATCGCGACCATCGGCAGCCCGTGTGACACAGACCATATCTTGCACCAATTCGCAGATAGTCTTGAAGAAATCGAGGAAGAAGGTGAGGCCAAAGTTCTTCTCGCAGGACGGCCTTTCGTGATCAAAGATCAATTCATCGATGACGTTACCGGACAGGACATCGCGGAATGTATCGGAGATCTCGACCGCGCGCTCATGATTTTCCATTCCCCGCAAGACCGCGTCGTCGGTATAGAGAACGCTAGTCACATCTATTCAGAAGCCCGCCATCCTAAAAGCTTTGTGAGCCTAGACGGGGCGGATCATCTCTTACTAAAAAATCCGATGGACGCAGAATATGTAGCGCGCGTTCTCGCGGCGTGGGCGCTGCGGTATATTTAGAAAGTTCTGCCTTCAATGACGAGAGATGAATATATTAAAAAATTCGATTCCGTATCCTCCGTAGGCTAGGATTCCATCGACCAACGCTTGGACAGTATTCACACTGATACAGAAAAGAAGCATTGGTGTGCCGTTCCCCATTATTCAATAGGCGGTCTTGATCCTCTGGACGGAATCAATATTTACGATGTCCAAGAGGGGGATGCCCATCATCATTTTACCAGCTATGTAATGTCATCCCTTTGTTTTGACCCTTACAGCTGTGAGGCGGACTTTAGTAAGTGGGGGTTTGAGTTAACATTCAGATTAAAGCGTCTGCGTGATGCCGCAGGTGGTCTTCAATAAATGTCGCGATGGTGAAGTAGCTATGGTCGTAACCGGGTTGCATGCGCAGGGTTAAACCTTGGCCCATTTTCTCGCAGGCGGCTTTGAAAAGTTCCGGGCGTAGATGCTCGCGCAGGAACTCATCATCCAACCCTTGATCGATTAAGATATGCGCCTGCGTGGCCGCCTTCATCACAAGATCCGTCGCATCATAATCCCGCCACGCGTCTATATCTTCGCCGAGGTAACCTTTCAGCGCGCCTTGACCCCATGGGACTTGGCTCGGCGCAACGATAGGCGCGAAGGCTGAGCATGTTTTGTACAGCTCAGGATTTTTAAGATGCAATGTTAGCGCGCCGTGACCGCCCATGCTGTGTCCGAATATCCCCATACGGTTCATATCGACGGGTAGGGTGTCTTTTATCCACGCTGTCAACTCGTCGCGAATATAGGTCTCCATTTTATAATTTTTCGCCCATGGCATTTGCGTGGCATCCACATAGAAACCCGCGCCTTTACCAAAATCATATGTGTCCTTGTCCGGCACATCGTCCCCGCGCGGGGAGGTGTCAGGCATGACAAGGACAATACCGAGCTCTGCGGCGACGCGCTGCGCGCCCGCCTTGAACTGGAAGTTTTCCGTATTGCAGGTTAGTCCGGACAGCCAGACCAAAACAGGGGCATCGTCGGCGGCATCCGGCACGAACGTCGCAACGGTCATTTCGCCCTTACAGGCCGCGGACGCATGGGTCCACGTGGCCTGAGTGCCGCCGAACATTTTGTTCGTTTTTATAGGTTTCATATTCGTGACGCCCCTTACGGATTATACCAAATGGCAGACGACCACGCGCGGTCCTGGATGGTTTGCGGGAGGTCAGGATGCGGCGGAGTTCCGCTGCGTAGGGCATCATAAGTTGACCAGCGGCAGGTTGGGTTTTCGAGGACGCGGACATAATAAGCCGCGCGCTGATCCGTGTCGAAATCCGGGTCTTGCCAGACTGTTTTGAGTTCGGGATCGCCGGACCCTGTGCTTGGCGAGCAGTTACTCATATCTACGCTCGCGCCGTTGTCAGCGCAGCGGTAGTTTTCGTCCGGGACACTGCCATCGGAACAGGCGGCGTCATAGACCATTTCTTTATTCGTCCCGCCTTCGTTCCAAACTTTTACAATTTGAAGCCTTTGCAAGGGCGCGCCTTTGGGGTCACGCATGGCCCAGGCGAGGAAGCTTGGCGCTTCGCCGTTCCCTGACATGTCGCTTCCCATAGGGACGCCGTTCTCATACCCGAATCCGGCGAGGTCAGCATTGGCAAGGTCATTGTCCTCAAAGCCGTATCCTCCGAAGAAACGCACTTTGATGCGCGGGCCGGACGTGGCGAAAGTTTCTTTCTTTCGCATCGCGCCAAAAATAGATTCGCGCGTGTTCTCTTCGGCCCATACGCCTGCAAGGCCAGACGCCCCCCAGCGGGAGAACCAGAGCTCGCCGTTTGCGTCGCGCTCCACGCCGTCCCATGTTTTAGCATCACCTGGAGGTACAGAGCCGCGTGCTTGTGATGTCCCGTCTAGAATACCGACTTTGGACCAGTAATCTTTTTCGTCAAATGCGCCGCCGGCCACATGGCTGTCACTGGCTGATATGACGCCGAACTTGTAAGGGTTGAAGCCTTCCGCGTTTTCCATGCCAATGCCGTTGGCATAAGCTTCGCGAACAAAGCCGCCTTTGGTTTTGGACACAACGTCAGACGAGAGCAGCTTGTCGTAAATTTCGAAATTTGCCCACTCATCATTTGGGGAGAGGAGGGGATGCGTTTCGGAGGTGCCTTTGACCTGAGAGATTTCCACAATCGGTTCATTCATCATACGCTGTTTAGCGTAGTCTGCATCTAAAGGACGACCATTTGTTGTGAGTTTGGAGAACATTTCTCCTTCAGAGACATTCGAGTTGTGCGGGATAGCGAGGGCGTCACGGCCTGCCGCGCGCTCTGTGTCCATCCAATCCCAAAGATCTTCGGGGTTGGTAGATTGAATGGTAGAAAACGGAGAGCTTGGCGCTTCGTTCTTGAAAAACACATTCCGGTGAAGGTTCCCGCCGATAAAGCTGTCCGGGCTATCTTTGCGTACACTCACAGCTGTGTACTCGTATCCAGCAAAGGTCGTCAGCACGCCGGGTTCGTAATATTTATCCGCCGCAGCAACCGTTTGCGCCCAGGCGCTGTCGATAGTCTCTTGGTCATAAGCGTCGAGTTTTGTGCCGTCTCGAATAGCGCCGCCGATTTTTTGGAATGCGCCGACGATGACTTCGGGGTCTGTGCCAAACATTTCTTTGGCGATAGGGAGCTTGCTGAGTTTGTGATCTGGATTATCGAGCGCGGGCAAGATACCGAGATACGCCGCGTGATCCGTGACCGCTGCAAAGTCCAGCGGCGGCCCGTCGAGCTTCATCTCAAACCCGCTCGGATGCACAATCGTTTCGCCTTTTGCATAACGGTACACGTCAGCAGGCTCATTGCGCACATTAAAGATATAAGCGTCAAATGAGTTGCGTGTGTGAACATGCGTCTCGCCGAAATAGGCGTTCTTAGTCTCGCTATAGCCCGGTGTACGGTCGCTCGTCGTGGCCACTTTCACAGCGTCTGCAGTCTTATCCCCCGCCGCCTTCACGTCAGTCGCCGCCTTATCTCCGCAAGCCGTTAGCACCAGAGCCGCAGCCCCGACCATCAATAGATGCTTCATTATATTCCCCTTAGTTTTTGTCTTTTTAGAATTCTACAACACTCCGAATGCTTTCGCCAGCGTGCATCAAATCAAACGCTTTGTTGATATCCTCGAGTGGCATTTTGTGCGAAATGAGGTCGTCAATGTTGATGCGGCCATCCATATACATGTCGACAATTGAGGGCACGTCGGTGCGGCCTCGAGCGCCGCCAAAGGCTGTACCGCGCCAAGAGCGGCCTGTGACGAGCTGAAAGGGGCGGGTGCTGATTTCTTTGCCGGCTCCCGCAACGCCGATGATAATGCTCTCGCCCCAGCCTTTATGGCAGGTCTCAAGCGCGACACGCATGACGTCCACATTACCGATGCATTCAAAGGTATAATCCGCGCCGCCGCCAGTTATCTCAACAATGTGACCTGTGAGGTCTTTGACGTCTTTCGGGTTGACGAAATCTGTCATGCCGAATTTACGGGCCATCTCTTCGCGGGCAGGGTTGAGGTCAACGCCGACGATTTGCTTGCAGCCGACCATCTTGAGACCTTGGATAACATTGAGGCCAATGCCGCCGAGCCCAAAGACAACGCAGCGCGTATTAGGTTCGACTTTGGCCGTGTAAATCACCGCGCCGACGCCTGTCGTGACGCCGCAGCCTATGTAGCAGGCCTTGTCAAATGGCGCATCTTTGCGGATTTTTGCTAGGCTAACTTCGGGCAGAACTGTGAAGTTAGAAAACGTCGAACATCCCATATAATGCAATATTTTCTGACCCTTATGAGAAAAACGTGATGTACCGTCCGGCATAACGCCTTTACCCTGTGTGGCGCGTACGCTTTGACAGAGATTGGTTTTGGGGTGCAGGCAATATTCGCAAGTGCGGCATTCGGCTGTGTAGAGCGGGATGACATGATCGCCGACCTCGAGGTCCGTTACGCCTTTACCGACTTCGCGAACTATCCCTGCGCCTTCATGGCCGAGGATGGCCGGAAACGCGCCTTCCGGGTCATCGCCTGACAGGGTGAAGGCGTCCGTATGGCAAATGCCCGTCGCTTTAATCTCGACAAGGACTTCGCCGTCTTTAGGACCTTCGAGGTCAACCTCGACAATTTCGAGGGGTTTTCCGGCTTCAAAAGCCACCGCAGCACGTGATTTCATTGAATGTCCCTCACAATATTTTGAACAGGCGTAACCCAAATAAGGCCTGACGTTAAGCCCAGGGTTAATCTTATTTTCGTCTGGCCCTGATATTGCATGCCTATATTTTTAGACTTTTAGTCTGTCACCTAATTTCAGTTGGAGCTAAAATTGACGTCATTGCCAAAGCAATACGCACGCTCGCCGGAATATTTCGCGGCGCTGGACGGCTTTCGCGGGCTGTTGGCACTCTGCGTGGCCATTTATCACACGATTTGGCTCTCCAACGTTAATCAACTCGCATTCTTTAATAATGGCGCGGTGATTATTGATCTGTTTTTCGTCTTCTCAGGATTTCTGATGTATCGCTTGTACGGGGATAATCTTGGTTCGCCGAAACAAGCCAAGACATTTTTGAAGCGCAGGATAGCGCGGATATATCCGATCCATTTGTTTATGACCTTCATTTTTCTCGGTTTTGCTTTGCTACGTCTGGCGGCTCACAAGGCAGGTGTGTCTGTGCATGACCCCGGCGAAATTTTACCGTTTCACCCAGGCGCTGCTGAGAATTGGGCGAGCTTAATCTCTAATTTCACGCTGACGCATTCTATGGGCCTGCATGAAAGCCTGACATATAATCCGCCAAGTTGGACAATATCCGTCGAGTTTTTTGCCTATTTCACCTTTGCGGCACTCCTGATCTGGGCTCCGCCTAAAAAAGCCTGGCATTTCGCAGGTATCGCCGTTTTGATAGGCGTGATTTACGCTGTTCTCTCACGGTTGAAACCGAGCATGGATATTACCTATGATTACGGGTTTTGGCGCTGTTTAGCCGGGTTTTATACGGGCGTGATTGGGGCTTGGGTGTACCGCGGGGCTAAGGACAAGATGGCACAGAAGAATGTGCCGCCGAAGGCAACTATATGGTCGGCTCTTGAAATTGCGATTTTACTGGTTGGCGTGGCCTTTATCATATTTTGCCCGGGAAAACTGCAGTTCCTGTGCGCGCCTGTCCTGTTTTGCTTCGTGATGGTATTTGCTTTTGACGGCGGAATTATTTCTCAGTTTATGAGCCACAAGATATTCCGCTATCTCGCTAAGATTTCTTACTCGGTCTACATGATTCACGTGATTATCTCGATTTTCTTTGGGATATTCGCGTCTCGCTTTATGCCCTATATTGCCGGAGAAAACTGGAACGCATCGGGAATTGGCGGAGATGTGTATATGATAGCCTATCTCCTGACAGTGATTGTTTGTGCCCATGTGACCTATCACATGATTGAAGTGCCGGGGCGGAAGCTCATTAACAAAATAGACATAACGCGACTTTTGGGCGGCCGGAAGAAAGCGGTCATTTCGTAGCCTTGTCAGACTGCTGTTTTCGCGCTAGGCGCAGCTTATGACCAAAGATACCTATTCAAAACTTGATCAACTTGGCGCTGATTCCGGAATAGCGGCCTCGCCTGATGAGGCGGTGCTTGAGCGCGTGGCGAACCCGGAAACGGATACGCCGTACATGATCCGCCTCGTTGCGCCCGAGTTCACGAGCATTTGCCCTGTCACAGGGCAGCCCGATTTCGCACATCTTGTCATCGACTATTGCCCCAAAGACTGGATTGTCGAGAGCAAGTCTTTCAAACTTTATCTGGGGAGTTTCCGAAATCACGGTGATTTCCACGAAGCCTGCACGACAGGTATTGGCAAACGCCTTATCAAAGAGCTCGATCCCGTATGGCTGCGCATTGGCGGCTATTGGTATCCCCGCGGCGGTATTCCGATTGATGTGTTCTATCAAAGCGGCAATGCGCCTGAAGGGCTATGGATCCCGGAGCAGGGCGTTCCACCTTATCGCGGGCGTGGGTAGGGCCGACTGAACAGGGGTTTGTTCTATCGATTTTTAAGTGACTGGCATGATCTTAGATCTCCTCAACTCGTGAGAGTTAGCTAGGTTTCAAAAACCCGAGCCTGCATTTTATCTAATTCATCGATGTTATCATGATAAACAATTTCGCCATTTATAGAGATAGAGGCCTTCACCCTGAATACACCAATTATAAAAACTTTTATGGAGTGAATCTCAGGGGATATGTTGTCTAAACTGAATAAAGGTATATTTGGATTCATGTGAGACATTTTATCAGTGGCCGCGAGCTCAATCTTGTCTACCTCAAGTGTTGCCTTGCTTTTATAAGGAAACAAACTCCATGAATTCGTGAAAACGATTTCGTGCTCTTTATACTTAGCACGAGCCTCTAAAATTGTTGGTTTAAATACTCCCATACCTGATATGTGGGTTTGGGTCTTAATTCCGTCAAGTCTTACAGACGCTTTTTCGTATTCTGATTGAAATTTTCAAATTTCTTATTTCTGAACTTATTTGCGGGTACTCAAAGAAAATATTTCTCCCAAAATCATTTGAACTCTCCGCCGTGCCTCCCTATCTTATGACGATGCGCCAAAGGAGGGCCGAATGGCCAATTTAAATCTTGCAACCGACAATAGCCCAGATGTATGCGTCTGGTCGAAGCTGAAACAGGAAGCGGCGACCTATGCCACGAAGGAACAGGCTATGTCCTCATTCCTGCATGCCACTATACTTGACCAACAATCTCTCGGCGGGGCGCTCATTAATCACTTATCTGGCAAGCTCTCGACTGTGGATTTCACAGCGCTGAAGCTGCGCGATATTTTGTCTGAGGCGCTTATTACTGATCCCCAGATTGTAGAATATGCAGCAAAGGACCTGTTGGCCGTGAAAGAGCGCGACCCGGCTTGCACGTCTTATCTGCAGGCCTTTCTCTATTTCAAGGGCTTTATGGCCATCCAGACCTTTCGCTTCTCTCACGCGCTCTATAAATCCGGGCGTGACCTCATTGCTTTTCACTTGCAAAATCGCGCCTCCGAGCTTTTTGGCGTCGATATCAATCCCGCTGCAAAAATTGGCCACGGTATCATGCTTGACCATGCGACGGGGTTTGTGGCGGGTGAGACGGCGGTTGTCGGGAATGATTGTTCTATTTTACAGGGCGTTACGCTCGGCGGGACAGGCAAGTCCGACGAGGACCGTCATCCAAAGATCGGCAATAAAGTTCTAATTGGCGCGAATGCCAGTGTGCTTGGGAATATCATCGTTGGCGACATGGCGAAAATTGCGGCGGGCTCTGTTGTCCTCAAACCTGTCTCCAGCCAATGTGTTGTAGCCGGCGTTCCGGCTAAACCTGTCGGCGGGCCGTGCTGTGATGACCCAGCCGGAAACATGGACCACACACTTTAAAAATTCTTTGTAAGAAACATCTGGAGAAACACCATGACACCCACACAAATTGTGTCCGTAAGAAACTATTTATGTAAACGCTTTGGCACTGAGAACATCACCATCAAACCCCGCAAAGTTCAAGACAGTGTTGAGGTTTACCTCGACGACGAAATCCTAGGTCTACTCTATATTGATGATGAGGATAAAGACGATATTTCATACGATCTAAATATCTCAATCCTGCAAGACGACCTCGACGCTTAATGACAGTCTATTCGCTAGACGGCGTCTCGCCGACACTCGCAGATGATGCGTGGATTGCGCCAAATGCGAGCGTGATGGGCGACGTGCACATGGCCGCGGGCTCGTCCGTGTGGTTCGGCGTTGTCATTCGCTGTGACAACGAACCTGTCATTATTGGCGAGAATTCCAACATTCAGGATAATTCAGTCTGTCATTCTGACCCTGGCCACCCTCTAGTGGTTGGCAAAGGCGTGACAGTGGGGCATCAAGCTATGCTGCACGGCTGTACTGTAGGCGATAACAGCCTCATTGGCATCGGCGCGACGGTGCTGAATGGCGCTGTCATAGGCAAGAACTGCCTCATAGGCGCTCACGCCCTGATTACAGAAGGCAAGGTTATTCCTGACGGGTCCATGGTGATGGGCGCACCGGGTAAGGTCGTTAAGGAGCTAAACGAGATACAAATCAAAATGCTGGAAGGCAGTTCAGCCGTTTATGTAGCGAATGCGAAGAGATTTAAGGTCGGCTTAAAACCCGTCTAATCCGCCCAAAGTTCTCTAATGCGTTTGTCCATATCTGCGCCAACATTAAACCAGGCTGTTTCATTGGCGAAACTATCGACAATAAATAATCTGTCCTGACGCGTGAGTTGCTGGCTAAGCGCATTTCGCAGAGCCGTCGCCGTGGTGGCGCTTTTGACAATCCAGACGGTATCACCAATACGCTGCGCCGGGCCGAAGCTCTGCAGGGCTTGTAGGAAGACCATGCTTTGCCCTGACCGGATTTCAGCCATGATCGTAAAAACAGTTGAACGAGCGGCAGCCTGTGAGGGGGCGGCTTGTGTCATCTGAGGGGTGTAAAGTTCTGCCCCCGCGGCCAATTGAGCCGTTTGTTGAACCTGGACTAGGCTCCAATCCTGGAACTGAGGGTATCTATGGGCGGTCACAAACCCTTGTGCAGGATCTGCCGTAATCAGGGACTCGCCGACGATCCTGCCTTCTTGCACATAATTAGCCATCAGGGCGTGCGTGTAGGGGCCGTAAACTTGGCCTTCTACCTGCGTGTACCATGCGTCATGCACGTTCGACATATTTTTCACCTATCCACATAAGAACTTATGACGACTTTAATCGCGATTCTGTTTAAATTTAAAGGTAGGAAATCTTACAGGGCCAGATTAGTAAGACCTATGCAAAATCATACCCGTGAACCTATGTTCAACATTTCTGAAAAAGTCCCCGTCTGGTTAGCTGGCCTGCTTATCGCTATTCATATAATCGCGCATTACGGCCCAATTGTTATCAGCAACCCACTTGCGGACTGGGGCGTGCTGCTACCACTGGGCGCAGGCCAGCCTGACGCTCTGAAATCTGCTGTTCGATTGATTGGCCACGGCTTCCTGCATGGGAGTTGGGGGCATGTACTGATGAATTCCGGGATGATTGTTATTTTCGGGGTTATCACCATGCGCGGTGCGCGGGCTATGCGGTTTTCCAAAGGGCGAACGAAGGGTGTGAGTTTGGATTTTCTGCAAGTCTTTCTCATCGGTGTCATCGGTGGTGGGTTGGCACAGTTACTGTGGTGGAAAATCTCCGGCGGTCTTGATACGGCGGCTCTAGGCGCATCAGGCGGGGCGTCGGCTTTATTCGCAACAACAGCTTGGGCCTTGGGCGGGAAAGAACGTCTTATCGGTTTCGGTATGGGCTGGGCGTTGATCAATGCCGTGATGGTTTTTGCAGGGCCTGTACTCGGAATGAACTTGGCATGGGCCGCGCATATGGGCGGCTATGTTGCCGGGGCGGCGCTTGCGCCAATTCTCATAAAAGCGAATAGTTCGAGTTTCGGACTTTAAGACTCACGCGATTGAGTTAGAGAACTTCGGGCCAGCATGCCTGTCACGCACATGGCGAATGTAAGGCTGATAAGAAAAATCAATATATTTTCAAATTTAATCAAAACCGGATTCGCCAGCAAAATACCCTGAACTCCCGCGCCAAAAAGGCCTGCTAAAATCATCATTATACGGCCGCGCCTTACTCCGTTTACAGCCAAGGCCAGCCCCGCTGTCATAGTCCCGGCCGCGATGAGAATGCCTATAGTCGGCGCGGCGGAAAAGCTAGGAGTGGCTTCAAAAATTCTGCGTAAGGATGTTTCCCACCACAGTGTTGCGGGAATCAGCGCGCAGATAAGCGTCAAAGAGATCACCGTAAGCGCTGAAACACGGTAATGCTTCCAGCGCACCATCATTGAGAGATAAATAGCTGAAATGCCAAGCGCGATCGCGACTTTCCAGCCAATCGTACCCATCGCCGTCGCTTTCATATTCTGCCACAACACATTATCAGGGAAGAGCCAATAATGCGAAACGAATACAGCTCCGAGCATAGCGAATATCCAGCCGAAATAGGTATGGGTTTCGTGGCCATAAGCTCCTTCATCTTCGGCAGATTTCCCGCTTCGGTAATGCACAGTGCCCGCCATGAAGAGTGCCGTTAAAGCCATTGCGGGCGAAATTGAGCCCGCTGCCATGAATGCAAGGCCATGTCCGATGAGCCAGTAATATCCTGCGATGTTACCGATGATTATGGAGGCGCGAGACTTTAGGTGTGAGGCAAGGTATATCTGCACCGACCATATGGCGGGGAAGGAAAAGAACATAACTGACTGCGCTGTAGGATTTGCGAAATTATATCCTGCCCAAAGCAACGCAGCCGCAGCGGATACAATTAAGGCGATACGTGATTTTGCTATAGCGGTGAAAGCCAGACTGCCGCCTGCCAGGATTCCGATGCAATCCATAAAGCCAAGTCCCAACCTTTCAGCGCCTAACAAAGAGGTGCACATAGCGGTTATAAGCATAAATAGGATGGCTGTTTTGAGTAGGTTGCGTTGAGGCCTAGTGGCGCCAACATCGTTTTGTGGGGCCTGCACCTGTGCGAATTCTGTCTTTGTGGAGAACGACGCAGGTGCAGGCTGCGGCACAGCTGCGAAACGCGTATTCACGGCAAGTGGATAGACGCGTAGGGGGGCGTTATCGTTCGCCGTTGAGAATCGTTCAGAGTTAGACACTTATCAGACATAGGCCTTTGAGCCCTCACTGATAGATTTTGCACCTGAGAGGGGTAAAGTTGTTGAAGTCTACATGAAGGTGGAGATTGTTTTATGACTTGGCTGTATCGTCCGGGATTGCGGAGGGGAGCTGGCTGAGTACCTCGATAACCGACTTAATTAGCGGTATTTCGTGCTGCATGGCGCGGTAGCCGCGCTCGATAAGCTCGTCAGCTTTGGTAAATTCCAACATACCAATATGACCAATACGCGGGGCCACAAAAACATCCGGGGGGTCCCCTGCGAGACGAGAACGGGAAATGCGGTCCATGATGATGTTGAGTGTACTCATCATGACGCTGCCAATTTTTGGGCCGCCTTTGGAGTTTTTATCTCCCATCATGCTATGAAGGAGTAATCTATCGGGGCGGATTTTGTTGAGCGATTGCGAAGCGAGCTCGAGTGGATTGGCTGTATCATCAATTTCATCTTCGTCGCTGAAATCCATTTCATGGGACGTCCCCATAGGACCAAACGCATCGCCGTTCAGACTTACAGCAATCACAATATGCGCTCCCAGCGCCCGGCAAGTTGATACGGGAACAGGATTGACAAGCGCGCCGTCTATCATGTGACGACCATCAATTTTGACAGGCTCGAAAGCGCCGGGCAGGGCAAAACTGGCACGCATGGCTGGCACTATCGCTCCGCGTTGTAACCAGACTTCGTATCCGGTGCGTAGGTCGCAGGCGACAGCGGCGAACCTGCGGTCAAGCTCTTCTATTTTAACGTCGCCAAGGTAATGGTTGAGAACACGCGCGAGCCGGTCGCCCCGCATAAGGCCCGCTCCGCCCCAACGAACGTCCATATAGCTCAGCATGCGGCGTCTATCGAGAGAGCGCGCCCATTTCTCCAAAACGTCCAGTTGTCCAGCCAAGTAAGCGCCGCCGACAACGGCGCCGATGGAGGTGCCGGCAATAATGTCAGGGCGAATCCCGGCTTCGATTAAGGCCCGCATTGCGCCAATATGGGCCCAGCCCCGAGCCACGCCGCCGCCCAGCGCTAAACCTAACGGCGGGCGTTTAGCATTCGGATCGTAACGGTCAGGGAGTCTCATGTAACTTGCTTAACCCTGCCTGAACGGCCTAGCAAGGGAGAGTTCAGGGTTCACGGAGTAGCTTAGATAAATAATAACAGTAAAAGCGGAGGAGAGCGGAATGCGGTATGTATCCTTATTAGGACTAGGTCTAGTTTTTGGAGCCAGCGTATTGTCGGGCGGATGCGCGACAATTTCCAAGGATGATTGCTTGGCAGGAAATTGGGCTGAGCGCGGGCTCAAGGATGGCCGAAACGGAAAAAGTCGTTCTCGCCTGAGTGAATATAAGGATAAATGTGCAAAACATTCTGCCGTCGTGGACCACACCACTTATCTGCGAGAATATGAGCGTGGCCTCGTAAGCTACTGCGTCTATGATAAGGGGTATGACAAAGCCGCGTCTGGCGGCTCATATAATTCGGTCTGCAACGGGCCGCTCGCGCCTGATTACACAGCCGGATATGAAGACGGCAAAGAGTTCTATCAGATCAAGCAGGGGCATTCCCGGTTGATTGATAATTATGACGAGACGCTTGACGACATCATAACCATTCGAATTAAGCTCGATAACCCTGAAGTCGATGACAAAGAATACAGACGCCTGGAGAAAAAACTCCTCCGGCTACAGGATAGGCGCGCTGCGCTTCGCCGTGATATTCGCGACTATGAGCGGGACTTCGATTTACCCCGGTATAATTTCAACTAGCGCTTAAGCCGCGTCGATAGAATAACGGGAGAGACTGTCCGCCCACGTCGTCTATGGCTATAATCTGGTCAATAATATGGTCAAGGTCGTTAACTGAGATAGCGGCGACTTCTACGATGAGGTCGTGAGGCCCGAGACGGAATACATCGCGCGGACACCTTCGAGCAGTTACATACTTGTGATAATCCCAGCCGTCATGGCCGGATTAACGGTGATCATGACATGGGCTTTGATTTCCTGGTCCAAATATTTCGAGGATAGCTGCACGGTATCACCTGAAATTACGCCTTCAGTTTAGAGCCGTTCCAGCTGTTTCTGAACCGTTGAGCGCGATACACCCAGCGTTTTAGCTAGGTCGGTCGTGCTCGCCCGCGCGTTTCCGCGAAGGCGCCAAGAAATTGTTAATCTTTGTAAGTGACGCGCAAGTTATTTAATATCAGCTTGCATAATAGAGACACCAATTTGACGTATATAATAAATAATTATGGTCAAAATGATACTGTATTTAGTAAGGAGTTTTTGCTCATATGGTCAAGAAATCGAGTCACGCCCAAAACAGGATGCACAGATGAGCTTATCCGGTACATATCTCATACGCCCGATACGGAGTTCTGATGCGCGCAATCTTCTGACACTTATACAAAAGTCGTCAGGGGGGTTGTCGAGCCTGCAACCTCGGTTGGAGTTCTTGCAAGAGTATATCGAAAGTTCAGAAGCAAGCTTCGCGGGTAACATAGATATCGACACTCCCCATAAATATTTACTCGCAATGTTTGATGGCGAACGGCTGATTGGCTGCGCGGCTGTAAAGACACAAATCGGAACAGGCACGCCATTCATCAATTTCGACCTCAAAGGCGACGGGCTTGATCAATACTTGGAAGCTTCAGCGCGCTTTACTGGAGCGACCGAAGTTGGATCTTTGTTTTTGGACAGTGACTACCGCGCGAGTGGTTTGGGACGGTATCTAGCCAGAGCGCGTTATTTGCTAATGGCGTCAGAACCGTGGAGGTTTTCGGAAACAGTTATAGCCGAGCTACGCGGCGATTGCGGCGAAGAGGGTAGTCCGCTCTATGATCATTTGTTCAAAGACCGATTGGAAATGGACTTCCTCGAGGCGGACGCGGAATTCTTCGACCGTAACCCAGACACGATTGGCGACATCGTTCCGTTGGGCCGGATTTCGACACAGGCAATGCCGCTGGCTGTTCAGGCGTCAATTGGGCAACCTCATATTAGCGGCGTTAGCGCTATGCGGCTCTTGCAGTCCGAAGGTTTTATATTCTCAGGCACGATTGACCTCTTTGATGCCGGACCGATTATGTCAGTGAGCCGGGATACAATTCGCACAATTATGAACAGTCGGAGCAGCGTAGTCTCCGCGTCACCGGCTTCGACTTCAGGCGTTCCAACACTCATAAGCCTTGGCGGCGTTCAAGATTTTAGAGCTGTCGTATCGAAGGCAAAGTCTACTGAAAATGGCCTTCTGGTTCACACGGATGCCCTCCAAAGTTTGAACGTTGGTGACGGACAAGATGTTCGTTCTGGCAAGGCAAGCTGAAAACTGTTAGGCGAGACATAGATAATACCGCGAAAGCGATTTCGGGTTAGACTGTAAATTCTAAAGGATAAAGCATGACATATTCGACACCGGTTTTTGACTGGAAAGACCCGCTATTTTTAGACAGCCAACTCACGGATGAAGAGCGGATGATCCGCGACGCTGCGCGGGGCTATGCGCAAAGCAAGCTTATGCCGCGGGTTATGTCGGCCTATAGCGATGAACGTTTTGACCGCGAAATATTTACAGAGCTTGGCGAGCAAGGGCTCTTGGGCGCGATGGTGTCCGAAGAATATGGAGGCAGCGGCGCGAACCATGTCAGTTACGGCCTGGTCGCGCGCGAGGTTGAACGCGTGGATAGCGGTTATCGCTCCATGATGTCCGTGCAGTCTTCCTTGGTCATGTACCCCATTGAAAGCTTTGGGACGAAAGAGCAGAAACAGAAATACTTGCCTAAGCTTTCAAGCGGGGAATGGATTGGTTGTTTTGGCCTCACAGAAACGGACGGCGGGTCTGATCCGGGCGCGATGCGAACAACGGCTAAAAAAGTCGACGGTGGCTATATCCTTAACGGCTCAAAAATGTGGATTACAAATTCACCTGTCGCTGACGTGGCCGTTGTCTGGGCTAAGCTAGACGGCGAAATTCGCGGCTTTGTTCTTGAGCGCGGCACGGACGGTTTCACCACGCCGGAGATTAAAGGCAAGCTGTCTTTGCGCGCCTCGATAACAGGTGAAATTGCTCTGTCCGATTGCTTCGTGTCAGACGACCATATTTTCCCTGATGTTAAAGGCTTGCGGGGTCCATTCTCGTGTCTCAACAAAGCGCGTTACGGGATTAGCTGGGGGGCTATGGGCTCGGCCGAGTTCTGCTGGCATGCTGCACGCGACTACGCGATGGAACGCATTGTGTTCGGCAAACCGATTGCACAGACACAGCTTGTCCAAAAGAAACTGGCAGATATGCAGGCGGAAATCGCTCTGGGTTTACAAGGGTCTCTTGCGCTCGGACGTGCGTTGGATGCAGGCGCAAAAGCCCTCGATTCTATCTCGCTAATGAAACGCAATAACTGCGGCAAAGCCCTCGCTATAGCCCGTGAAGCCCGGGATATTCACGGCGGCAATGGTATATCTGCTGAATATCATGTGCTCCGCCATGCGATGAACCTAGAGACCGTGAATACTTACGAGGGCACGCACGACATTCACGCGCTTATCATGGGCCGTGGTCAGACGGGTCTGCAGGCGTTTTTCTAAGCTTTGGATAAAGCGTAGGCCGGATACAGTATCTCGAAATCCGGTTTTACTAGATATCGAGCAAGCTAGATTTCACTTCGGTCTATCCGGCCTAAAGTATTGCTACTTTTCCCAAAAATAAGGCTTACGCTCGGCGTCGCCCGTCTCAACTTCATCCATGGTTTCGGCGTCATACAAACGTCCGCCAATCATAACGCTGTTAATCTTATCCGAATTACGGATGTCATCAAGCGGGTTGGCGTCTAGGATAATAAGGTCGGCAAGTTTCCCAGCCTCAAGACTGCCAATATCTTTCCAGAACCCCAGATGCTTGGCCGGATTGATTGTGGCTGTTTTAAGGGCTTCGAGGGGGCTCATGCCGCCGCGGGCAAAGCTCCACATTTCCCAATGAGAGGCGAGGCCTTCGCGCTGACCATGAGCGCCAATGCTGACGAGCACGCCCGCATCCATCAACTGCTTGGATGTCGCGGCGCTTACAGCATCCGCATAATCTTCTTCGGGCGCCATTTGACGGCGAACTGAACGTGCGCGGAGTTGATCCGGGTTTGCGTGTTTGGACAGGATAGGATGTTTCCAGACTTCACTTTCCTGATAATAATAATCCTCACCGCTAATCCCGCCATAAGTCACGCTGAGCGTTGGTGTGTAGGCGACATTTGTCTGGCCGAAATATTGAATAACATCATCATAGAGCATGCTTTGCGGGAGGTTATGTTCAATAGAAGTATTCCCATCCGCCACCATAGACAGGTCCATGTGAAAGAGTGACCCGCCTTCAGAAACTGAGATAATATCTTGCTCTCTCGCGGCATGTACAACTTGCTGGCGTTGGTCGCGGCGCGGTTGATTATAGTTTTTAACCCCGTGCGCGCCTTGGCTCTTGAGACGTGTGACATGCTCAAGCGCGTCTTCTTTATTGTTGATAGACGCAAAGAAACCCGGGGCTTTCGCGCCGTAAATAATCTCGCCCGTAGAATATGTTCTCGGCGCAAGGAGGTGTCCTGCGCGTTGTAACTCGCTCGCAGGAAAAATTGTGTTGGCTGAACTTGACGGGTCGAAGACTGTCGTCACGCCTAGCGCAAGATGCGCAATGGCTTTCCAGTTTTGCTGCGGGATGAGATCGCCTGTGCCTTGCGGGCCGTGGGCATGGGCATCGATGAGGCCGGGCATGACCGTTTTGCCTTCCATGTCAATCGCATTGACTTTACCAGGCAGGTCAACAGACTCGCCAATAGATTTAATTCGGTTGCCGTCAATCAAAATTGTACCGTTTTCAATCACGCCGCCATCTTCGTCGTCCATAGTGATGATACGGACATTGGTAAGCGCAATCATACCTGAAGGTCTATCCGCGTCCATTTTCATTGAGAGCGATTTGCCTTCTGTCGGCGCGGCGTAATCCTCATCGTCCATCGCATCATTTATATCGACAGAGTACAGATTAGGCCCAAGGCTCCAATTAAGCTGTGTGCCGTCTTTGGACCAACTTGGGAAGGTTGCGCCGTTTTCGCTAACTTTGGTCACGGGAAGGGCGTTGCTACTCGCGCCAGCAGCAATGTTTTGGGGGCCCATGAGGGTTGGCATGACGAACAGGTTATAGTTCTCGCGGAAGGCAATGTTTTCGCCAGTTGGGGAGACGCGATAGGTCTGCGCCATTTCTGAACCCGCGTGAACGCGTTCATCGTCGCCAAGTAAATTTGTAGACATCAGAACACGTTTTTTGTCTTTTGATTTTGTGAAATACACACGGAGTTCATCCGCCCCGAAATGCGGGTCGTTTCCACTGCCGGAGACTTTGACAGGCTCGCCTTTGCCTTCAGCTGTCATGACAAAGATACCAGTATCAGAAGAGTAAAGGTCAGACGTAATAAAACCACCGCCGCTTTTCTCAAAGGTGATGTAATCGCCGTTTGGTGAAAAGGCCGGGCTGTTGTAATGGCCAGGAGCGAGGTCGAGCGTTTCCAGTTTTCGGCTGTCTACATTATACGTATGAATTTGGCCGAGATCAGCGTCTGTCCATGTGGTAAAAATAATGTCTTTGCCATCACGCGACCATGAGGGATGCAATTCACGCACATCATCGTCGAGCTTGGTAATGCGGACAGGTTTCCCGCGCTGGGTCCCAACCATGTAAAGCTTGCCGAGCGTTTCATAGACAGCCAGCTTGCCGTTAGGGGAAACTTGCACGAAGCGAGGCATTTTTGTTTCGAACGTATCAGGGGACACTTTAACATCAGGGCGCGGGGCGTCGATGACAGTGCGTGTATCTTTGACGCGGAAATCAATATGCTCGATATTTCCGTCGGCTACATCTACGCGGTGAATTTTTCCACGGGCCCAGAAATAGACAGACTTGGAGTCCGGGCTCCAATCCATATTTGGATAAACGCCGTGAACCGCCCAAGTTTCTTGCATGTCTTGATCAAGGTGATCAAAAATCATGGTCTCTTTACCCGATGCGATGTCTTTGACGAAGAGTTTGGACTTCGCCCGCACACGCTTCACATAAGCAATGGATTTACCGTCAGGGGATGGCGTTGGACGCACGGCCCCGCCAGCGCCGCCAACAGCATCAGACACTTCGCCTGTTTCCATGTCATATTTTTTAATCTCGAAGAGTTGCGTATTAGAGTCCTGTGCGTATTCAAAGATAGGCCCGGATGTCGTATTCGCAGAGTAGTAAACGTAGCGGCCATCAGGAGAGAACATCGGTTCGCCGATTTCCTTTTGATGCGCTTCAGAAGGCTTCTTAGTCAGTTGTACGCCGGAACCGCCCTTGGTCGAATAGAGCCAAATCTCGCCTGTGCCCAAAGACCGGGAGGTCGTAAAATGTTTACGGCCCGCAATGAAGCGGCCATTCGGATGCCATGTTGGATTGTTCAATAGGCGGAAGCTCTCATCTGAGACTTGCTCAAGATTGCCGCCCTTGGCGTCCATTGTCCAAAGATTATCTCCGCCTGCGCGGTCTGATGTGAAGGCAATCCGTGAGCCATCAGGCGAAAAGCGCGGCTGCATTTCCCACGCCATGCCGGAGGCAATATTAGTCGCGGTGCCACCAGTGACGGGAACTGTGTAAATGTCGCCAAGCATGTCGAAGGCAATGGTCTTGCCGTCGGGGGAGACATCAAGGCTCATCCATGTGCCTTCGTCCGTATCAATACTGATTTCGCGTTTGTCGCCCGGAGGATTGTTGACGTCCCATTTCTTATCCGCCACGTCGTCCTCGGACATTTCATCTGAAGTTTTGTCAGCTTTGGACTTTGTTTTGGTGTTAGTTGTGGTTGTTGCCGTGGTGACCGATTTTTTCGCCGTAGGTTTAGACTGACTATGCGGGTGACCATCTGCAAGAGCGCTGGCGACTGGTAAAGCAAGAACGCTGGCTGTTGCGATTACAGCTGCGCCGACAAAGAATTTTTGGCGAATGGTCATGGATGACTCCCTTGAAGTATTTTTTATAAATATTTGACTCGAGCTTACGTGCAGGCGGGCGCTATGTCATGTAGGCTCGCCTGTCAGGGGAAGGCGGCTAGAACCTTCCCGCAGCTCCTGGGAACACAACCGGGGTTGCATATCCTTCGTGAGAAACGGCAGAAACGCCAAAGAAATAATTATCAATGACGAGGTTTGTAAATTCCCATTCGGTGACGTCGCCGACATAGCGTGAATGTGTCCACTCGGGCTCTGTCGTGAGACGCCAGTGTACGCGGTAGCCCGCGAGATTATCCGAGTTTCTTGGCTTTTCCCATTTCAGCATAGCGGAGGCTTTGACAGCGCCGCTGGCTTCGACATTCTTAGGAAAAGCCGGCGCGCCGGCCATTCCCGCCATTGTAACCGCGTTAAGGCCAGTGAGTTTGGCCGCATAAACGGGATCAACGCCGTCCATAGTGTCGCCATAAGTAATACCGTTTTCCGTGCGCAAATCTTGATGCTGACGGTCATAATGTTCATGCACTTCCATGATGCGAATGCCCGGAATGCCGACTTTGTTGAACGGGCGGTGATGGCCGCCGCGTCCAAAACGGTCGAGACGGTAGACCATCATGATGTTGAGGTTCGTGATATATTGATCGCCCATAGCTTTGATGTAACGGGCGAGGTTGCGAGACGGACTGTCGACTTCCCCGCCTGTAAAGCGCCGGGAGCGGGCTTCACGCTCGGTTTCATTGGCGCGCGTGCCCTCAGAGAAGACACGAACCGAGGCATTATCAATGACGCCGTCAATGCCGGAGATGTTTGAAATCATATCGTTGTTTAAAACGCCTTTTATCTCCCAGCCCTTATCCAGTGCATACTTAGCGACAATCTCGCCGCCAAAGAGGCCCTGTTCTTCGCCCGACAAACCCGCATAAATAATCGAGCCGGCATATTTGCGTTTAGATAGAACTCGTGCGGCTTCTATAACGCCAGCCATACCGGAGGCATTATCATTTGCGCCGGGGCTGTCATCTATGCCGTTGAGCGCATCTGTTACGCGGCTATCAATATCACCGCTCATCATGACATAGCGGTTAGGGTCGATGCTGCCTTTTTGGATGGCGAGGACGCTCACAACTTCGGTCGGTTGTGGGATACGGTCCTTACCTTCAATCGTGTCAGAGACATAAATGACTTCAAGGCAGCCGCCGCACTCTTTTGAGATTTTTTCAAACTCCGCAAATATCCAGCGCCGCGCCGCGCCGATGCCGCGCGCATCGCTCTCAGTCTCTGACAACGTGTGCCGCGTCCCGAAATCCACGAGCGTTTGAATGTCTTGCAAAATACGTTCGGGAGAGGGTTCTGTTGCGACATTGTAGATGTCGATGACTTCTGACGGCGGCGCGGTTCCCGTCTGATGGGAAAGTGCGGCACTTGCAAAAAGTGTAAGGGCGGTCGTCGATATAAATTTTTTCATAGGTCACGGTAAACCTTTTTCAGGCCTTGTGAAAGTAGAACCTAAAGTTACGTTTTCGAGAGAGGCTTAGGCTTTGCTCTTGTCTCTAAACACCATGGCGTCGCGATCTTTCGTGGTCGTCGCCGGGTCAAGCACCCGCCCGTTCATGGCGATATAAGCGCCGGGCGGCAGCAAGAGGGCTGCAGAGACGGCGAAACCTATGTTGAAGATGGCGTCGGTCTGGCGCAGCGCAGCTGGCTGCATGGCTCCTGTAAAAACAACTGTCTTCCCGGAAAGTTCACCCAGGTCACTTGCACTCTTGACCATAGTGTCTGTGCCGTGGGTGACGAGTATGCGGTCTTGCAAACAATTTTTGATGGCTGTTCCGATAAGCGAACGGTCATCATCGGTGAGCTCAAGGCTATCCTTGCGCATCAACGAGGTGACGGCGTAATCGAAATCAACGCCCGCCTGTTTAAATATTTCGTCAATAGGCGAGTCCCCAACTTGAAATTGAGACAGAGCATCGAAATAGACTTTGTCTATCGTGCCACCGGTCGTGAAAATATGGAGGTGTTGCGTGTTCATGCGCGCTCCATAATCTAGTCAGTCAGTATACACAATACATCTTGACCCGTGACGCGACTTTCGCAATTCTCTGACTATGACCAAAACATTATCCCTCTTATTTTTAGCTTCGCTTTTATTGGCGGCTTGCAGTGCCTCAGAAGCAACGCAGGCCCCTGAACCGACATTCCCTCAAGCTGTGGAAATCTCGACAGATGATATCCAAGTCGCCGCAGTTGCCCAAGTTCTTGATTGGACAAGCAAAGTTTCAATGGAAACAAAGGTTGACAATCTGGATGAGCCTTGGGGCTTTACGTTCATTGATAAAAATACTGTCCTTATTACCGAGAAGAAGGGCCGCTTACTTATCGCTATAGCGGCGGCTACGCCCATTGAAGTTAAAGGTATTCCTAAAGTCACAGATAGCGGGCAGGGCGGTTTGTTGGACGTTGCCCTTGACCCTGACTATGCGAATAATCGGTGGGTTTATTTGACGCTCTCTGATCCGGGCCCTTCTGGTACTGCAATGACGAAGCTTGTGCGCGGAAAAATTACAGATTTTAAATGGATAGATGAACAAGTTTTATTTGAAGCGAAACCTGAGCATTACGTAAAATCACGGGCTCACTTCGGAAGCCGGATAACTTTCGACAAAGCCGGGCATCTCTACTTCTCAATCGGGGACCGGGGAAAAAAAGAGATGGCACAGGATGTCAGGCGGCCTAACGGTAAAATTCATCGCATCAACCGGGACGGGTCAATCCCTGCGGATAATCCCTTCCTGAATACGGAAGGCGCATACCCGTCGATATTTAGCTATGGCAACCGCAACCCCCAAGGCTTGATTGTGCACCCTGAAACGGATGTTCTTTGGGAAACAGAACACGGGCCGCGCGGCGGCGATGAGCTGAATGTTATTCGATCAGGTGTTAATTATGGCTGGCCGGAAATTTCTTATGGTATCAATTACAACGGCACTGTTCTGACAGAGTTTAAAACAAAGCCTGGCATGGCGCAGCCGGAAAGCCAGTGGACGCCGTCTATCGCGGTTTGTGGTTTGGACGTCTACACAGGCGATTTATTCCCAGAGTGGAAGGGTAGCTTGCTCGTCGGGTCGCTTGCCTATGAAACCCTACGTCTCGTTTCCGTTGAAGGTGATCAATATAAATCCGAAGTGACCTTGCTCGAAGCGGAAGGCCGTATACGCGATGTCACGACGGGGCCAGACGGGGCTATATATGTGGCCTTACCTGATAGCATTGTGCGCCTCAGCCCTACTAAGCCTTAGGATGAGGACAGGACATTGACAGACATAGCGCCTTACAAAAAGCGTCTTATCAAGGGCTATCAAGACTTTCGTGCCGGTGACTACCCTGAACAAAAAGCTCTCTATGAAAAGCTAGGTACGAACGGGCAAGACCCGGATATCATGCTGATTGCGTGTTGCGATAGCCGTGCAGACCCGTCTGATATTTTTGATGCCTATCCCGGCGAAATGTTTGTGGTGCGCAACGTAGCTAATATCGTGCCGCCTTTGGATGAAAGCGGCGGTTATCACGGAACAAGCTCAGCGATCGAATATGCGGTAAAAGTTCTTAGTGTGGAGTCTATTGTCGTAATGGGCCACGAGAGTTGCGGCGGTATTCAAGGCTGCCTTGACGGCATGGGGCATGATCCTGACGCGGGCTATGTGGGCAAATGGGTGTCGCTCTTAAATGAAACAAGGGACCGCGTGTTGAAGCGCGATCTCGACTCTGAAGAGCTCTCGTTTGAAATGGAACTCGAAGGCGTGCGGCAATCGCTGACGAACCTAATGACATTCCCGTTTGTGGCTGATGCGGTTAAAGCAGGAAAGCTTACGCTGCAAGGCGCGTATTTCTCGATTATTAAAGCGCGTCTCATGCTCTCTGATGAACGCGGAGCCTTTCATGTTGTTGATGCCGAAAGCTAGTCGCTTTTAAGATATTCCCATTTTAAAGGGCCTGTCACAAGCCTACGGCGCGGACCTTCAGCTTCTAAGTCCATTGTCTCGTAAGCGGCATCAGGTTCCCATATTGTGGCAAATCCGTTTTTCGTGCGCGTGAACCGTGTTTCAAATAGTTCATTGCCGCGTGAAGCTATTCCCGCAAGTGCCGCCGCTACGGTTTCAAATTTAGCAATTTCTGTAAGAGTTACATATGTCGGCGGCATTAAAAGCATGTCTGGGTTCGGCACATTCGCAATCAGGTCTTTCGGGCACATCCAGCGATAATCATGTATTTCGCCCTCATCTATTTTAACAGGCGCGTCAGGGGCTTGCCCGACAAAGAACCACGTCGAAAAGCGTCGTTTTTCTTGCGGTGGCGGTATCCAGCGGGAAAGCTCGACTAAATCATCAGGATTGATAATGAGTCCTGTTTCTTCGTGGGCTTCTCGGACAGCAGCGTGCCGCGCGCGGATCAGGTCTTCACCGCCCGGGAGGTCAGCGTCGTCAACCCTCCCGCCGGGGAAAACCCAGGCTCCGCCGAAAGATTTCAGGCGCTGGTTACGACGTAACATGAGCGTTTCAAGCCTGCCTTCCGTGTCTCGGAGGAGAACAACCGTGGCGGCAGGTATGAGGGGACTAGGCGCTATGGAATCAGGCATATCTATGCGTAGAGCTCTGCGTGACTAGCTGCAAGCCTCAGGCAGGGTCTATCGTAACTAAGCTGCCGCGCCAATAACGCCGTAGGGGTCAATTCCATTATTTCTCATGGTCTCATGGACCTCAGAATACCGTGTCGGCGGATTAATGTTGAGACGCTTACGCGCGTCTTCAAGATTTTCAGCTAAAAGGGCCGGGATATCTTCACAGCTAATGTTTCCAGCCAACGCACCGTTCTTTTTAGCTTCACGAACAGCTTTCCAAACGGGCGAGCCTTTAGGCGCGGATTTGCGAACCTCGAGTGAGGCCATGTGGGCGATGAAATATATTCCGAGGCCGCCATGCTGGCTGTAAGTAAAGTTGAGGACGCAGGCTTCACCAAGGGCGTCGCGGCTATAGCCTGTCATAATATGCATAAGATCGTGAACATCGCGGCGGCGGTTGCCGTACCAGGCGATATCAGCTTCATAATAGTCTTCGAGGCTTTTTCCAAACCGGTCATATTCGTCAACGAGACCTTGAGCGCTAAGGCCCTGGCTTTCCATAAATTCGACGTAAGCTTGCCCAACAGATCCCACAGGGAGTTGACGTAGCGTGTCATGGTCGTCAAGCAAAGCCACGAGTTCGCGACGCTGTTCAAAGCGCGCGCGGCCCTCTGGCGAACTAACAAATTTATTGAAATCTTTGGTTAAATTCCCACCGTCCAAGGCTTCAACGATGTGAAACACTTGCGTCGTATCTTCCTTGTCTGCAATGAGGTTTCGAAAGTGCTTATAAGCTTTTAGGGGTCTGATGCGGCGTGAGTTCATAAGCTTGTGTACCGCATGACGCCTGCACTATACAATAATATCTATTGTATAGTGCAGTCTCAAATTTGAATGAACTTATGCTGCCGACGGGGCCGCGGCGCGGACATCTTCGGTGACGTGGCTTTCAAATTTGGCAAAATTCTCAATGAACATACCGATCAATTTGTGAGCTTGGGCGTCGTATGCGCCGCTGTCTGACCAAGTCCCGCGCGGATTTAACAGCGCGTCATCAACACCTTCGATCGCGACAGGTACGTCAAATCCAAAATTCTTGTCCCGGCGGAAATCGCCTTGCGCCTGCGACCCGTCGAGCGCCGCGTTAAGCATAGTACGAGTGGCTTTAATCGGCATCCGATAACCCGTGCCGTAAGGCCCAGCTGTCCAGCCCGTATTGACGAGCCAGCACGATACATTGTGCTCTGCAATCAGGTCGCGGAGCAATTCTCCGTAGACAACCGGGTGGCGCGGCATGAACGGCGCGCCGAAACAGGCGGAAAACGTCGCTGTCGGTTCTGTGACGCCTTTCTCTGTGCCTGCGACTTTAGCCGTATAGCCAGATAGGAAATGATACATCGCTTGTTGAGGCGTCAGCTTGGCAATGGGAGGTAGAACCCCGAAGGCGTCAGCCGTCAGCATAATAAGCGTCTTCGGCTGCCCACAGCGGCCTGTTGAGCTCGCATTCGGGATAGCAGTTAGGTCGTAAGCCCCGCGGCTGTTTTCCGCGAGTGTGTTGTCATTGAAGTCAAGTTCACGCGTTTCAGGATCCATGACGACGTTCTCGAGGACTGTGCCCCATTGTTGTGTCGTGGCAAAGATTTCAGGCTCGGCTTCGGGGGAGAGTTTAATCATCTTAGCATAGCAACCGCCTTCGAAGTTGAACAGGCCGTTTTCTGACCAACCATGCTCGTCATCGCCCACGAGTGTGCGGTCAGGGTTCGCAGAAAGAGTCGTTTTACCTGTGCCGGAGAGGCCAAAGAAGATGGCGCTGTTATCGTCGTCATCGACATTAACGGAGCAATGCATAGGCATAACACGTTTGGCAGGAAGGTAATAATTTAGAGCTGAGAACACTGATTTCTTGGTCTCGCCCGCATAGGACGTACCGCCGATAAGAATCAGGCGTTCCGTCATGTTCACAGCGATTACAGTCTCAGTCTTGGTGCCATGCTTGGCCGGTGTCGCGCGGAATGACGGCAGGTTGATAATCGTGAATTCTTGCTCGAAATTAGCAAGTTCCTCGGCGTTGGGTTGGCGCAGCAAATGATGCACAAACAGACCATGCCACGCAAATTCGGTGACAATCTGAACCGGAAGGCGATGGTCAAGGTCCGCACCGCCAAATGTATCTTGGCCGTAAAGCGTGTCGATGCCTGCCATATGGGCCTCAAAATCAACTTTCAAAGCGGCAAATTGTTCGGATGTTATGGAGGCATTGCCTTCCCACCAGACCGTGTTTTCAGTCTCCGCGTCACGGACGACGAACTTATCGGTAGCGGAGCGGCCAGTATGTTTGCCGGTTTTAACAACCAAAGCGCCGCCTTTGGCGATTTCCGCGCCTTCATTGCGGACAGCGTCCTCGTAGAACCGCGCAGGGCTCAAGTTCCACTCGATATTGTAGTCGCCCTGGAAGCCCGGAATGTTCACACTACGAGACTTAACTGTATTGGTCATTCAGACCCCCATTGATCTTTGTTTTTTATTTGAAAGTGCCATAGCAGACACACCACATAATTCCACCCCCGTTTGTCACAAAGGTGTAATTAAGCGGTTAAACCCTGCAAATACGTACATTGATTGGCAGTTTTTAGGCCTGCCAGGATGGGCGTTCACCTATCTGTTTGTGCCACGCCGACAGTGCTTTTAAGGATTCGTCAGGGTAAAGTTTGGCCCACCGAGCAAATTCAATCACAATCCCTGCTGTTATATCCGGGAATGAAAACCTATCGCCACCAATGAACGGAGATTCTGTAAGGCGTTGGTTCAACATTTCGAAAAATGAATTTGCCCGGTCACGTCCCCGTTCAGCTAGATCTGGAATTTGCTCATAGTTTTTGGCTCCGGTGATGGCGCGGCCTTTAAAGGCCGGATGGCCATTCCGGTAGGCGTCTGCCGCCGGAGACAGACCCTCAAATTCAATGCGCGCATTCCACTGTAAAATGTCTGCCCGTTCTGCCGGTGTTGTCCCCATAAGCGGTGGTTCTGGATAAAGCTCGTCAATATAAGACGCGATTGCGAGGTTCTCTGTTAAAACTTGTCCGGTTTCTGTGACAAGTGTTGGAACTGTGCGGCGTGGATTGATGGCTGCAAAGTCGGCTCCCATCTGCTCTGCTTTAGACATGTCGATTTGGATGTTCTTAACAGCGATGCCCTTTTCAGCCAAAAATATGCGCGTGCGGCGAGGATTGGGAGCTGGTTTGTAATCGTATAATTTCAACATGTGATATCCTCGTTAAGCTGTGTAAGAAGGCCGTTCAGTCATACGTTTATGCCAAGCGAGCAGGGCGGTTTGTGTTGGTAGCGGAGACACTTTCACCCATTTCGCAAAATCCACAATCACTGTCGCTGTAATATCTGCAACAGAGTATTTATCACCCGCAACGTATTTATTTTCAGACAGTTGTGCATCCAAGTCTTCAAAAAACCACGCGAGACGCCGTCGCCCCCGTTCCGCGAGTTCCGGTATTTGTTTGATGTTGCGGCGTCCGGCGATCGCGCGGTCTTTCATAGCGGGCGAGGCGTTACGCAGCGCATTCCCAGCTGCCGTGAGGCCGTGCGCCTCTACGCGCCAATTCCACTTGGCAATCGTAGCTTTTTCAAGCGGCGACGTACCGAGCAAGGGCGTCTCCGGATATGCGGCCTCAAGATAGGCGGCAATTTCCGCATTTTCTGTGAGGACAGTACCTTCATCTGTGACTAGGGCGGGAACAGTGCATTCAGGGTTGATGGCGCGAAAAGCGTCACCCATTTGCTCATTGGCCCGCAGATCGATTTGTACGGTCTTATGCTTAATGCCTTTTTCAGCAAGGAACATGCGCGCGCGGCGCGGGCTTGGGGCGGTCGTGCAATCGTAAAGCGTGAGCATGGTAAGCCTATATGAGTTTAAGGGGCGAAAATTTGTGTGTCGTCTTTGAAACTTTTAAATTCCAGCGCGTTGCCGCTAGGGTCTAGGAGGAACATAGTCGCTTGTTCACCTGTTTCTCCGGCGAAGCGAATGTAGGGCTCTATTACAAAATCCGTATTAGCGTCTTTAAGCCGGGCTTCGAGCTTATGCCAGTCTCCCCAAGGCAGGATAGCGCCAAAATGCCGGACAGGGACATCTTTGCCGTCCACGACATTTGTAGGCTCTGAGCCGTTAAAGGCTTCGGGCTTTACGTGGAAGCTGACTTGGTGGCCGAAGAAATCGAAATCAATCCACGTGTCCGCTTCGCGGCCCTGTGTGCAGCCAATGACGTCTCGGTAAAATGTCCGGGTCTGTTCTTTGTCTTTAACAGGGTAGGCGAGGTGGAACGGTGTCATTCGAGGCCTATTTAGGGCCGTATGCGTAGTCCCCGCCGCGTTCCAGCGCGCGTAGATAGGCCGGACGTTTGTGAATTTTCGCCACATATTCATTACAGGCGTCAAATCCTTTGAGACGGCCACGGGCATTAGCGGCCTCAAGTGGGAAGATCATCTGAATATCCGCGCCTGTCAGTTCATCGCCCGCAAAATAATCGCTGCTAATGAGGGTGTATTCGCAATAATCAAGCACGCCTTTAATCTCTTTCAAAATCATAGGCTGAAGGGGGGCCGCCGCATCTCCTAAGAAGCTAGTGTACAAGGCGAGGAGAAAAGGCAACATCGCCGAACCCTCCGCAAAATGTAGGAAGTGAACATATTCGATATAGTCTTGTGTACCTTCTTTGGGGCGGAGGCGGCCTTTGCCGTACTTGTCGAGAATATAAACAATAATTGCCCCGGTTTCCGCGATGACATCATCGCCGTCGGTAATGACCGGCGATTTACCCATAGGGTGGATGGCTTTGAGCTCTGGGGGGGCTTTATTAGTATCCGGGTCGCGCGTGTAGTGACGAATTTCGTACTCAACCTCGAGTTCTTCAAGCAGCCAAAGGATGCGTTGTGAGCGGGAGTTATTCAAATGATGTACTGTAAGCATGGCTTACTATTGCCGCCTGGATTTAATTAGGCAAGCGCCTTTTTAGGACCATCATTCGCTTCAAAGAGAACCGAGTGAACCGTACCGGCAGGTTTAAAGTCCACATTGTTGATTTGGCCTTCGATAATGTCTCTAAGCAAGCTGCAGAAAATAAGCAGGTTTTCCGGGGGGCTCTCAAGTGATACTTGCTGAAAAACGTAAGCGCGGACACCGTCTATGTCGGCCCCAATAAGCTCTAAATCGAGCGTCTGTCCGTCCATGTCCTGAAGCGCGAAATTCGCATCGGTGTAAAGACAGAGCCGTGCACGTTCTTTCAAAGACGTCAAATCTGGCTTGGCGAGGACGCCAATATAAGCCAGTGCCGTCTCTGCGTCATGCATGTGGTAGGTATGCGTAATTTCCAGCAGCTTATCGCGGCTATTCCAAACGATTTCTGTTAGGGTGGTCTTCTGTTTGTGCGCCCATGCAGGCAGAGGCAAGGCCGCAACGAGTGCGGCCCCGGTAAACATGCGTAGAGCTTGACGCCTATTTGTCATCGCGGCCCATCAGGCGGTCGAGTGTGCGCTTTAGGCGGCTGTCTTTATCTTCAGCTTTGTCTTTGGAGTTTGAGCCATCAGACTTGGCATCTTTAGAGTTTTTATCCGTAGATTGAGATTTACTCTCGCTATGAGAATGATTTTCTTCTTCATCGGAAGTTGCTTCCCCAGCATCTGATGACGTGTCATCCGAATTACCGTCGCTTAGAGGAACAGACTTAATGCCATCAGTGGCTTCGCCTTTATTGCTTTTCTCGCCTTCGCCATCTTCATCATCGGTTTTAAGTTCGACAAGCATATCCGCCATAAGGCTTTTTGCCTTGTAGTCTGACTTATATAGCTCAAGACGAGAGGCCTTGCGTTTGCGTGGATAGGCATTGTTGGAATGATCCGCATCCGCTGTTTGGTGGGCCGCATCGAGCACAATCGTGTCGATAGGCTTATCGCTTGTGATAAGCTTGGTCACGAAGTTCGCATCGCGTCTCCAAATTTCAGCCGGGACCATCATTTCTTTCGTGTCACCGTCTTCATATGTAATTGTCAGTGGCAATGGAGAAATCAGTCCGCCCACGTTTTTAAAATCGACAAAATAGAGATATGTTTCGTCCTCCATCGCGCGGTCATAGGCTTTGCGTTCCCAGTCCTTCAGGCCGTCTAGGAAGGACTTAAATTTGTTGCGGTCTTTATTCGTAACTTCAAACTTGTCGTTCTCGTTATAGAAATCTTCCAGATCGTCATATTCGTTGATCCGGAGTTTACGGCCTTCTTCGCGGTTGCGGCGCTGCGTGATGTTTTCAGGCTTTGCTTCCGCGTCATCTGCGCGTTTTCTATCGACTTCTGCTTCTGGGTCTTGGGTTGACAGTGTGTATTCACGCACATCTTCGAGGGACATATCCACGTGGTCTGTCCCGAAGTACCAACCCCGCCAGAACCAATCGAGGTCCACGGCTGATGCGTCTTCCATAGTCCGGAAGAAATCACCTGGTGTTGGGCGTTTGAACATCCACCGGGTTGCGTATTCTTTAAAGGCAAAGTCAAAGAGCTCACGGCCCATGACGGTTTCGCGAAGCACAATCAGTGACGCGGCAGGCTTGGAGTAGGCGTTAGGGCCAAACTGTAAAACACTGTCCGACTGCGTCATGATTGGCACTTGGTTTGAGCTGCTCATATACCGCGGAATGACGTCGAGCGGGTTCTGCTGTCCGCCGGAGATGGGGAAGTTCTCTTCCCACTCATACTCTGCCAAATATTCGAGGAAAGAGTTCAGGCCTTCGTCCATCCACGTCCAGCGGCGCTCATCCGAGTTGACAACCATAGGAAAATAGATGTGACCAATTTCATGAATAATCACGCCGATCAGGCCGTATTTGATATTCCGCGAGTAAGTCACGTCGCCAGTTTTTTCGTCTTCTGAGGGGCGATAACCGTTGAACGTAATCATCGGATATTCCATACCGCCGCGTTCCCACGTATTCACGCTTTGCGCGGTTGGGTACGGGTAGGGGAATGCAAACCGGTTATAGACATCCATTGTGTGCGCAACGGCATGGGTGGAATACTGCGACCAAATCGGGTCCGCTTCTTTCGGGAAAAATGACATAGCTAAGACCTCGTCAAATTCACCGCCGGTTTGTTCGTGTATCATCGCGTCCCATATATATTTCCGGGAACTTGACCACGCAAAATCACGCACGTTTTCAGCTTTAAACGTCCAAGTTTTGGTCGATTTAGATTTTGACTTTTCGTTTTCTTCGGCTTCTTCCGGCGTCACGATGTAAATCGGCGCTTCTGTATTGGCGTCGTCAAGACGCTTGCGTTGCTCGGCCGTCAAAACGTCTTTAGGATTCTGCAGTACGCCTGTCGCGGAAACAATATGATCAGCTGGAACTGTCAGATTAACTTCGTAATCGCCAAATTCAAGTGTGAACTCGCCGCGTCCGAGGAATTGTTTGTTCTGCCAACCTGTATAATCCGTGTAGGCCGCAAGGCGAGGGAACCATTGCGCCATACCGAAAATGTAATTGTCTTCTTCTTCGAAATATTCATAACCGCCGCGGCCGCCCACAGCGACTTCGTCAATGATATTGTGTTCCCAGTCCATGTTGACCTGAACGGTATCACCGGGCGCAATGCCTTCCGGGAAATCAATGCGCATCATGGTGTCATTAATCACATAGCCATAATCGTCGCCGTCGCCATCGGTCACGGACTGGAACTCAAATCCGTATTCCCGGTCTTCCATAGCTTGGGCGTAACGCAGCGCGCCAAAGCTATAGCGGTCGGCCCCGGCTGACCCATCACCCCGGCGCGAACCGGCGGCGGACGCGATAGCACTTTCCCGGGCCATTGAGCCATCTTTAAATCGGTTTTGGTCTAGGGCCAGCCAGATGTAGTTGAGCTCATCCGGTGAATTATTAGTGTAATCAATAGTGAGGTTTGCCGTGATGTGCTGTTTGTCTTCATCCAGAGCCGCATTGATGACGTAATCGGCTTGTTGTTGCCAGTAAGCCGGCCCGGGCGCGCCTGACGCGGAGCGATATACATTCGGAGAAGGAAGTTCGGTTCCAAGCTGCCGGAATTTCTTGACCTGATCCGTGGCTGAGCCGGCGGGGCCTTCGGCCATCGCTTCGGCGGCCGCGAAGACCATTGTGGTGGCGGCAAAGGTTGTGGCTGTGCCGAGTTTAAAGGCTTTGAAGACTAAGCTCATTAGGAGTTCCCTACTGTTATTATGATTAAGGACGTTGCTTTAACTATGTTTGCAGGCAGAATATGCAAAATCATACTAAATTCGCGTTAAAGGCGAGTCATATTTTCCTACTAGATTAAATACGGGAGAATGTGTTGGAAGAGTAAAGGGTTTGCGGGCAGATGAAGAGCTATGGTGCATAAAATTACATGTACAATTATTTCTATGAACGAGGCTGACCGTATTGGTAGGACAATAGAATCTGCACTCGCGGTCTCCGACGAGGTTGTTGTCATCGATTCAGGATCAACAGATGACACTGTCGCGATTGCTAAAGGGTTAGGCGCTACAGTCATTTTTAATGCATGGCCGGGTTTTGGCGCGCAGAAGCGCTTGGCCGAGGACAGGGCCAGCTATGATTGGGTTCTAAATTTAGACGCAGATGAAGTTTTGTCAGAAGCCCTCATGCTGGAGATAAATGAGTGGAAAAATAATAATAAACCAGAACCTTATGGTTACAAGTTCAAGCAAATAACTGTTTACCCAAATGATGAGAAACCCCGCCCGCTCGCGGATTTTCATCACTATATTCGCCTGTATGATCGCCGTAAAATGCGGTTTGCAGATAGCCTTGTCCATGATGCTGTGGAGCCAAAAGGTTGCGCCATCGGAATGTTCACCGGTGACTGCCTTCATTATTCGTGGCGCTCGCTAGAGCACCTCGCCCGAAAGCTGGATAGCTATACAACTTTGCAAGCGAAAGAGATAAAAAAGCCCGCATGGCAGCTGCGTTTAAGGCGGCCCTTTGAATATCCGATCTTGTTCATCAGGTACTATTTCATTCGGTGTCATTTCACCGGAGGTCTATACGGCCTGAAATCCGCTCACACGATTGCGAAAGGGCGGGCTGCAAGGATTAAGAAATTTCTGGCCGCTAAGTGCTAATTACTTTCCGCGCATTTCGTCTCGCAGGGTGCGGAATTCTGTGCCTTCATACCAATTTGGCCAATCCTGGCTATTCGCCATGCCGTAGCCAAGCTCAAATAGAATTTCAGTTGTGTTCCTGATACCTGACACATCCCAGCTATTATCGAACTCATCGGCAGGTTTGTGATAGCGGTCACGGGTATAGTCTTCGCCAAATTTTTCGCCGTAAGACGTGCCATTGATAACATGGTCAATTCCGCTATCGGCATAGAGCATAGGAACGCCTTTTTTGGCAAGGCTGATATGGTCTGACCGGTAGTAGAAACCAGCTTCTGGCTTCGTATCTGGCATAATATACATGTTACGCGGATCAAGCACGTCTTTCAGGCGATCTTCAAGCTCTGAAGCTCCGTGGCCGACAACAATGATGTCTTTCGTTTCGCCTACGGGTTGAATCGCGTCAATGTTAATGCCGGCTACAGTTTGCGAAAGCGGTACGAGGGGATCTTCAGCGTAGTAGGCTGAACCCAGAAGGCCGGATTCTTCAGCTGTCACAGCTACGAAAATCGCAGAGCGTTTTGGGAGGCCTTGCTGGACGAAAGCTTCGCCGATTTCAATAATTGCCGCTGTGCCCGTCGCATTGTCCACAGCCCCATTGTAAATGTGGTCCTCACCAGGTTCGCCGTCTTTCATGCCCAAATGATCCCAGTGGGCCATGTAGAGCACATATTCGTCAGGGTATTCAGTTCCTATGATGCCGCCGGCTACATTGCGGGAGGTCGTCGTTTTGACGGTCTGGGTGAGGTCCGCAGAGAGCTTGAGTTCGCCCATAGGGACGGGTTTGAAGCCTTTAATTTTAGCTTTTGTTTTCATGTCTTCAAGGTCAAGCCCGGCGGCTTCAAATACGGCATTTGCGGCGTCCAAGTGTAGCCAGCCCTCAATCGCAGCGCGAGAAGCCCCTCGGTCAGGGCGAACCAAATCAAATTGTTCGCCGGTCCATGAGCCTGAGACAACGTCCCATCCATAACTGGCGGGCTCTGTTTCGTGAACAATTAGGACGGCTGCCGCGCCTTGGCGGGCCGCTTCCTCGTATTTATAGGTCCAGCGGCCGTAATATGTCATGGATTGACCTTTGAAGAGGTCATCGTCGCCAGTGGCAAACCCAGGGTCATTAACGAGCATCACAACGGTTTTGCCTTTGACATCAACGCCCGCATAATCATCCCAACCAAATTCAGGCGCAACTGTGCCGTAGCCTACAAACACCATTTCGCTGTCTTCAACTTTTACATTTTCGTCGAGACGTTTCGTCCAAAACACACTGTTTGTGGATTGGTCAGAGTCTACCAAAATGCTGGCGCCGCTCATAATTTGCAATGTTGATCCGTCTTGAACGGTCGCGGATGTAAGCTCAACAGGCTGGAAGTAAGTGCCATTCGTTCCCATAGGCTTCAGGCCAGCGGCTTTCATTTCGTCCGCAATGTATTGGGACGCCGCTATGCCGCCCTTGGTACCAGGAGCTCGGCCCTCAAATTCATCTGAGGCGAGGCGTGCAATGCGGCGCACGAGATCTGCTTCAGTCGCAATCGCTGGTTTCTCAGTAGGTGTTGTAACTTCGGTTCCTGTGCAAGCGGTCAGCAAAGCTGCCGTCACCAGTGTTATAAATGCGCGTTTTTTCATGATGTCCCCAATTCAACCAAGTTCGGCATGTTGTAATCAGACCTAGCCAAGGCGGCAAGCACAAAGCGTAATACGTGTGCGCGCTTGCATGGCGCGAAGTCCCGTCATAGACCTAGCTAAATTAGATAAAGGTAAGCATTTATGAAAAAATTACTCACATCAGCAACTTTATGTTTGGCCTTAACGGCGTGTTCGAAAATGGGCACTGCGCAGGCGCATGAAATTGAACCCAACAATATGAAGGCCGAAGTTCAAAAACTGATAGATACGGCGCTCGCAGGAACGCAGGGCTACGACATTATAGAAGGTCTGACGACAGACATTGGCGCGCGCCTAGCTGGGAGCGAGAATGAAGCGAAAGCCCGAGATTGGACCGTAGATTTGTTTGAAGAGATGGGCCTTGAAAATGTCCGTATCGAGCCTTTCGCCATAAATGGGTGGGTGCGCGGCGTTGAAACGGCTGAAATCATTTCTCCTTCAACGCAAAATCTATTTATTACGGCCCTCGGGGGTTCGGTCGCGACCCCTGAGAGCGGCGTCACAGCTGAGATTGTTTATTTCCCAACATTTGAGGATTTAGAATCTGCGCCTCTGGATGATTTGGAAGGCAAAATTGTCTTTATTTCCGGACGTATGGAAAAAGCGCCCGATGGGGCTGGCTACGGCCCTGCGAACAGGAAACGCCGCTCGGGAGCAACTGAAGCGGCTAAGCGCGGGGCCTCAGCTGTGGTCATCCGTTCCGTTGGTACAGACAGCCATCGTTTCCCGCATACAGGCCAAATGCGATATGCAGAAGACGTAAAACCAATTCCTATTGGCGCGCTATCTGCGCCAGATGCGGATCAGCTTGAGCGCATTTTAGTGAGCGGCGAAACTGTAACACTGAAATTGGTTATGACCCCCAAAGATGTCGGCGAACTTGAATCCGGTAATGTCATAGGAGAGATTGTCGGTACGGAGAAACCTGAAGAGATTATCCTCATAAGCGGTCATCTGGATAGCTGGGACCTTGGCACAGGCGCTGTTGATGACGGGGCGGGTATCGGGATTTCGGCGGGCGCAGCAAAAGTTCTAATTGATTCAGGTTTCAAACCCAAACGTACGATTCGCGTTGTTGCGTTTGGCGCGGAAGAAGTGGGACTTCTGGGCGGGCGGGCTTATGTCGAAGAGCATAAAGACGATCTTATCAATCACGTTCTTGCCAGCGAATCAGATTTTGGGGCCGGTAAGGTCTACGAGGTTAAGTCCGGCGTTAAAGGTGAGGGCGAAGAGACTATTCGGGCGATTGCCAAAGCTTTGTCCGGATTAGGTATTGAGATGAGCGACGGCGCAACAAATGGCGGGCCGGACATTGGACCGATGTTTGCAGAAGGCGTCCCCGCTATACGTCTGCAGCAAGACGGTACAGATTACTTCGATCTGCACCACACGCCCGACGATACATTTGACAAAATCAACAAAGACGAAGTTGCGCAAAACGTAGCTGCATGGGCCGCGATGGTATGGATGGCGTCCGAAGCTGAAACTGATTTTAGGAGTGACCGCTAATGAAACGTATTCTTTTTGCAGCCAGTGCAGCTATTCTGATGAGCGCGCCAGCGAATGCGCACGACATTAATACGGATGGCTTGATGGAGGTGTACAAACACCTGCATGCCAATCCTGAACTTTCTCTCATGGAAACTGAGACCGCGAGCTATCTCGCAGAAAAACTCGAAGCTATGGGGTATGATGTTACTGAAGGCGTCGGCGGGACAGGCGTCGTAGCCGTTATGGAAAACGGCCCCGGTAAAACGGTCATGATCCGCGCGGATATGGACGGCCTTCCCGTGGAAGAGAAAACAGGCATGGCTTATGCCAGTAAAGCTGTGGGCAAAGATGCCGAAGGTAAAACATGGCCGATCATGCATGCATGTGGTCACGATATTCATATGACAGTCCATCAGGGCACGGCGCAATATTTTGCGGACAACACAGGTAAATGGTCCGGGACACTTGTCATGATTTTGCAGCCTGCCGAAGAGCTTGGGCAGGGCGCGCGTAATATGATCAAAGACGGCTTGTTTGAACGGTTCCCAAAACCGGACTATAATCTTGCGCTTCATGCCAATTCTGGCATGCCGTCAGGCATGATAGGCGTCACGTCCGGCTGGGCGTTGGCCAATGTCGACTCTGTTGATATTACCGTTCGCGGTGTTGGTGGACACGGAGCTTATCCTCATACGACGAAAGATCCGATTGTTCTAGCCGCTCAGCTTGTTACCGGGTTTCAGTCAATAATTTCGCGTGAGATTTCGCCTCAAGCGCCTGCTGTTATAACTGTTGGCTCTATTCACGGCGGGACAAAGCATAATGTTATAGGCGAAGACGTGAAACTTCAGCTGACTTTGCGCTCTTACACGGACGATGTGCGGGAGAAAACAATCGCCTCCATTGAACGGATGACAAAAAATATGGCGCTGGCTTACGGCATGCCGGAAGACAAGCTGCCCATTGTTAAGGTCAAAGATGAATTCACGCCTGCGGCTTATAATAATCCAGAGCTAGCCGCCCGCGCGCTGAAGTCTATGCAAGATGAAATTGGCACTGAAAACGCGGTATCTGTTGATCCCGTGATGGGGGGAGAAGACTTCGGACAATTTGGCCGGACGGAAGACAAGATTCCGGGTGTGATCTATTGGCTTGGCGCGGCTGACCCCGCAGAAATACTCGCGGCGCAAAAAGCGGGCAAGTCTATGCCGTCACTTCATTCGCCGTTCTTTAAGCCGTTACCCGAACCTGCAATCGCAACAGGTGTCCAAACAATGACAGCCACGGCGTTGTCTTTGTTCAATGATTAGCAATAAACCCTAGACATCTGTTTATATGCATTTAATTGCATAGGTTCGATTTCTTAAAGGATATATCTATGGCTCTCCCTGCAATTCTTCAAAACCTTGAAATTCCAGTTATTGGCTCACCCCTGTTTATTGTCTCTGGTCCGGATCTTGTTATTGCGCAGTGTAAGGCTGGGATTGTGGGGTCATTTCCGGCTCTCAATGCACGTCCGAAAGAAGAGCTTGAGAAATGGATTATCCGTATCAAATTGGAGCTCGACCAATACCAAAAAGAAAACCCAGATAAAAAAGTCGCGCCCTTCGCCGTGAATCAAATTTGCCATGGGTCTAATGACCGTCTGCAGCATGATACAGAAATTTGTGTGAAACACGAAGTCCCCATTATTATCACAAGCCTACAAGCGCCCAAACCTGTCTATGAGGCTATTCATTCCTATGGCGGTATCATCTTACATGACGTTACGAATATCAAACACACGAAGAAAGCGCTCTCTATTGGCGCGGATGGAATTATTGCCGTTTGCGCCGGGGCAGGTGGCCATGCGGGCTTGCTCTCGCCTTTCGCGCTCATTCCGGAAATTCGTAAGTTCTTTGATGGCCCCTTATTACTTTCCGGCTCTATGTCTACGGGTGGGTCTGTTTTGGCGGCGCAGGCGATGGGCGCTGATATGGCGTACCTCGGAACGCGCTTTATTGCCTCAAAAGAAGCCAATGCGGACGAAGCCTATAAACAAGACATTATCGATTCGACTGGCGAAGATATTGTATACTCGTCTTTATTTTCGGGTGTTCACGGAAACTATCTTTCAAAGTCTGTGGCGCGAAACGGGATGGATCCTGCTAATCTTCCGACGGCAGATAAGTCGACAATGAATTTCGGTTCCGGCGGGAACATGGAAAAGAAAGCTTGGAAAGACATTTGGTCTGCAGGCCAAGGGGTAGGAAGTATTGATGACGCGCCAAGTGTTCAAGAGATTGTGGATACGCTTAAGAGAGAATATCTCGAAGCAAAATCCCGCATTGCTTGATAATTAAATAGCCGCGTTTCGCGCAAAGCTGACAGAGTTAAATACTGCCTTTAATGGCGTTCACACTACATTCAGTCATTGCTTGGCACTTCGCTATAGGTTAAAGGAATTTAATTATTCGCGCCGTTCGGCACGTTTGTTCTATCTAAGGAGGAAAATATGGGGAGATGGTTACTGGGGATTCTAATCCTCATTATTGTCTCAGGTTTGTTGTCATGGATCGGGCCATGGAACGCGAAGGCGCGTTCTGCCGAGATGGGGCAATCAATTAATCAGGCACTTTCGAGTGCAGGCTATACTGATTTAAAAGCTGAGATGAGTGGTAACGTCGCGACAATCGTGGGCAATGCCAAAAGTAAAAATGAGGCAGCCGAGGCTATTGCGATAGCTCAGAACGCGAAATGTCCAACTTGTCCTGACAAGGAAGCCGGTAAACGCTGGCACATTGTAAAGAACGGAACGAACGTTGCTAAGGTCGTTGTACCGACTCAGTCGCCTTACAGCTTTGATGCGACGAAGTCAGAAACTGGCGGCGTTGTTCTTAATGGCTATGTAAATGATGAAGCAGAACGCCAAAAGGTTTTGGCTGAAGCGAATCGTTTGTTCCCAGGTAATGTTACTGACCGCACGGTTCGTATCGCTTTGGGACAGCCAAATGCAGCATGGTCAAATGTCATCAATTCTAACATGGGTGAACTTGCTCTTCTTGATAGCGGCGAGCTGACGATGAGAGACGACCAAGTCTTTCTACGTGGACGCGCAGCTGATGAAGGCATACGTGCTCGCGTTAATTCCATAGTGAGCCAAATGCCATCGGGCTATAATGGCGCTGCTAATATTTCTGTGCCAAATGTGGCTGCGTTAAATGTTGGCGAAGTTACAGATCAGAATATCTGCCAGACGCTCTTTAATGAACTTAAAGGCGATACGAAGCTCAACTTCGCATCTGCTAGAGCTGAGATTAGAGGAAGTGATAGCTTTAATTTGCTAAACACTTTGTCTTCAGCGGCTAATCAGTGTGCGTCTTTCAGAATTCAGATTGATGGACATACTGATTCACAAGGCGACGCCGCCTATAACCAAAATCTTTCTGAGCGCCGAGCACAAACTGTGGTCGCATATTTGAGAGATCAAGGTATAGCCGTCGACCGTATGAATGCGACTGGGTATGGGGAAACAGCTCCCATTGCCAGTAATGACAACCGTGAAGGTATGGCACAGAACCGCCGTATCGAATTTACCGTAACACAAGCCAAGTAGGGGAACCGAAACCATGAGCAATATTATTAACTACATTCTGTGCTTCAGCTGGATTCCTTGGCTGTTGATGGGTCTTCTCGGATTAATTCTGGGTTGGCTATTATTCCGCGGTAAAAAGCAAACCGGCAATCTATCTGTAGAGGGCGAAGGTGCTCTTCGTGCAGAATCAGATGGCCTTCGCTCCCGCGTTAAAGAACTTGAAGGCCGCGTCTCTACACGTGATGGCGAAGTCTCAAATCTTAAAACTAAGCTTGCTGCAGCTGCAGCCGGCGCCGCAACAGCCGGTGTGGCTGTAGCTGCCGTTGCCAAAGACGACGGCGATGATGACGAGTCTTACGCTCTTGAATGGCGAAACCGCTACCTAGCGGCTCGCGTGAAGTATCTTGAGGGACGTCTTGCAGAAGCGCCTAAAGCAAAAGCTAAACCTGCAGCGCGCAAAAAGCCCGCTGTTAAGAAAGCTGCACCTAAGAAGAAACCTGTGGCTAAGAAAAAGCCAGCACCTAAGGTTCTTTATGCAGACGGTCCAACGGACGGCCCTAAGGATGATCTAAAGCAGATATCCGGTATTGGTCCGAAGTTTGAAAAAGACCTAAACGGCAAAGGCATCTACTATTTCCGTCAAATCGGAAATTGGAAAGCTAAAGACGTGACAATGGTTGAAGGCGTGATTGACAGCTTTCCGGGCCGCATCGGCCGCGATGAGTGGGTCAAGCAAGCTAAAGGTTTGGCGAAAATCTCGACTAAAAAGCCAGCGGCTAAAAAAGCCGCTAGCAAGAAAAAGCCTGGACCTAAGCCGGGGACCAAACGTGGTAATCTGACAGCTTCTGGTAAGCAGCGTCAGAAGCCGGGACCAAAAGCGACCGGTAAGACGAAGTCGTCAAAGGGCCCGGACGTTGATAAAATCCATGCCAATGTCAAAAAATACCACGGTGCAGCAAATCGTAGTACAGTCGAAAATATTGTGAAATATTGCGGTGCTTCTCTTTACAGCCGCGACAGTTCTTTGATTGCATGTTCTGACGAAGCCGAAGTCAAACGCGTTGCTAACGGGTTTGCTACTAAGAAGCTCGGCATGAGTTCGGGTCAAATGGACCTCGTTCAAGCAACGTGTAAGGAAATGAAGCCGGATCGCTTCAAGAACCGCGCCGCATTCTATTACCTGCTGGCTAAACGCGCGGGTAAATTGGATATCTTTAAATAGAAAATCCGCAGAAATAATCTGAAAAAGCCCGCTATATGCGGGCTTTTTTATTGACTAATCCGCAGAGCGCGTTTGTCCCTTAATTTCGGAGCATGAAACAAAATGCTCACAAAACTTCCGCCCTTCACAGTCCCAAATGGACGTGGCCTAACTTCAGCCCCGCCGAAATGGCGTGCCGTCATTGCGTTGAGAGTTATCATTGGCCGGAATTTATGAACTGCCTGCAAATGGCACGGTCTGAAACGGGCCGTCCGTTTGTACTGATATCCGCGCATCGTTGTTCCCTGCATAATGCCCGCGTCGGCGGAGCGCCGCTCTCTCAACATCTTAAATTGGCCGCAGACATCTCTTTGCAAGGCCACGACCCGCGCAGTCTTTACCGTGCCTGTCAGCGTGCCGGTTTCACGGGCTTTGGTTTCTACTCATCATTTTTACACGTTGATCTGGGGCGTCCGCGCCGCTGGTTCGGCAAAAACTCAGCGAGGACATTATGGCAAGCATATTTGGATTAGGATTGGACGCGGCTGCGGGCGGCGTCTTTGGTATCGTCGGAACAGCCCTCGGCCGCGTTGCGGGCTTCTTTGAGCGCAAGCAGACGTTCAAACACGAGCGCGAGCGTTGGCAGTATGAGTATAAATTGCATGAGCTCCAGATGATGGCCGACGTGCAAGAGACTGAGATGGAAATTGCTCTGACAGCTCAACGCGGCTCATGGCAGGGCTTAGAGGCGTCCATTAAAGCGGACGCGGCGATTGGGCAGGCCTCGAAGTGGGTGATTAATGTCTTGCGGTTAGTGCGGCCAACTTTGACGCTTTTGCTCTGGCTCATCACAGGGTGGATATTCGCTGAGACACAGAACGGATCCATTGCTGAGGCCGCCGTATTTGCCGCGACAGCGGCAACTTTGTGGTGGTTTGGAGACCGGGCCCCCAAGCCTCCGCTAAAACTTTAAATGGGCCCGATCATGTTTCTCATGCCAAAAACGACAAGGACAAACAGGATTATTATCATCGTGATTAGATATATGAATCCGATACTGTAGGCTGTCCAAACGGTTTTTATGACCCCGCGTTGGAACATGGTTTTAAGACTTATAGGGAGATAAAGCGCCAGATAGGCAAAGATGATAACCATTAACCAGCTATCAGGCATCCAGGGAATACGGCCTAAGACTAATCCTAAAAATAACAAAAAGAATGTAACCGCATGTATATAGGCGGAATGAACCAAATGGTCATATAGAAGGGCATTGCCGCGCCCGCGGATAAAGATAATTCCCAAAAACATCGTGAACGGCATAACGATAAACATTACTCGCGGGAGATAACGGGAGAAAACTTCATTAAAGCGCGACGGGTTTCGAATGAAATTAGTGACAGCTTGTCGACCCTTGTTGGGGTTTACATTTTTACCGCCAACTTTGAGGTAACCTCCGCCTTCTTCTTTCGCGTCGTTTAAATCCTTTTCCTCTTTGTCGTTGGTACCCGCAATAAAACCATCGAGAAAGTCTCTACGTGAGGCTTCTGCGGGATTGTCCGTTTGCGTATCTGTGTCGCCAAGGCTGGGCTCGTTCTTTTCCAGATCCTCTATGCCTGAATTTGACTTATCCTCAAAGGTGAGGCCGCCTTCGGTGAAGTCGAAAGTATACATTCCGCCGTGCTCAAGCAGAATGTCAACGAGGACAAAATTACTGTCAGCGTTGCGTTTGTCTATCTGCTTCTGCGTTTCGAACATATTGAGCGACCCAGACAAAATGAGGTCAGGCGGCATAATGTCGGCGACGTCTTTCGTTATACCGTCCTTAACTTCCACATTGATGTCAGCGCTAAGAATTTGAGTTTGAGAGAAAGAAATATACCCAAAGAGAATGATACTCATAGCAAGATAGACACGTACAGGCGACGACCATTTCGTACGTTTCCCGTCTGCAAATTCGCGGGCGACTTTACCAGGTTTAAATAATAACGCGCCCCAGGTTCTCCAGATACGACTTTCAATGGCGGTTATGGAGCCAATAAATTCCTTGAGCAGACTAAATATCGATCGTCTGAAATCATCGTTTTTCTGTCCGCAGGCGTCACAATAGAGTCCGTTAATGGGAGCCTCGCAGGAAAAACAGTGATGGGATTGATTCTTATCCGGCACAGTGTCAGCGCTCAATGGCGCTTTATGCGTCACTGCAAGTCCAGCGATTTCTAAATCTGTCGGATCCATGAGTCTCTCCCTAGAACTCTATAACGCGAGAAGTCTATTGCCGTAAATATGCAACTTTTTGCATAAAGACTTTGCCACGCGCGTCTGGCCTGATAAGAAAGCTGAAACGGGAGAGACGAATGTTTAAAGGTAAAAGTGTTGCAATCACAGGCGCATCCGGCGGCATTGGCCGGGGCCTTGCAGAAATGTTTATTGCTGAAGGCGCCAAGGTTGCCATCAGCGACTTAGAAGTGCCAAGCGAAGCAGCTAATGCGATTGGCGCTGCGGCCTTCAAATGCGATGTGTCCAAAGAACAAGACGTTATTGAGTTTATCGATTTAGCAGAGGCTGTGAACGGCCCTATAGATATTTACTGCTCGAATGCTGGCCTTGGCTTCAGTGATAATGGCCACGCCGCAAATTCTGATAACCACGCGTGGGAAACAAGTTGGCAAGTCAACCTGATGGGCTCTGTCTATGCAGCTCGGGCTTTACTGCCTGGCTGGGTTGAGCGCGGGTCTGGTCATTTTGCTATCACAGCCTCTGCGGCGGGACTTTTAAACCAAATCGGAAGCGCAACATACAGCGTGACTAAACATGCAGCCGTAGGCCTCGCGGAAGCTATTGGCATCACGCATTACGACGACGGTATCCGCGCCCATTGTATTTGCCCGCAATTTGTTCGGTCGAATATGACCAAAGGCATGAGCTTTGCGGAGAACCATAAAGACGGCTTATTAGAACCTTCGGATGTGGCCAACGCTTTGAAGGCAGCCATTGAAAAAGATGAATTTATGGTCTTGTCGCATCCGAACGTAGCAGATTATTATAGAATGAAAGCCAACGACTATAATGGCTGGATTACGGGGATGGCCTCAATGCGGCGTAAATTTACCTCAAAAGACACAGAGATAGGACAATAGATATGGCCAGATTTGACCTCACAGGAAAAGTAGCACTTATTGCTGGCGCAAGCCGGGGCATAGGCGAGGCGATTGCGCATGGTTTTGCTGAGCATGGCGCGACCGTGATTTGTTCAAGTCGTAAACAAGGTGACTGCGAGAAAGTGGCCGAAGCTATTCGCGATAAAGGAGGTAATGCGATTTCGGCTGAACTTCATCTCGGCGAGCTGTCAGACCATGATAAAGTCCTAGCCATGATTGAGAAGGAATATGGCAAGCTACATATTCTTGTAAATAACGGGGCCACAAATCCTTATTTCGGTCCGGCCCACAAAGCGCCGGAGAGCGCTTATGATAAAACTTGGGAAGTTAATGTGAAAGGTCCGTATTTTCTTTCGTCTAAAGCTATCCCCATGATTATAAAATCCGGTGGCGGGTCTATTGTAAATGTCGCGTCGATTGATGGTATCCAACCCGGTAAAGGCCGCGCCATATACGGTATGACCAAAGCAGCCGTGATTTCGATGACTAAAGGCATGGCGAAAGAATACTCTAATTCGGGTGTTCGCGTGAACGCGCTTCTCCCAGGATTTACCGATACAAAACTCGCCGCAGGCCTAAAATCACTCCCTGGCATGGACGTGTATATGAAAGAAAATCTTGCTATTTCTCGTATGGCGCAGCCTGAAGAGATGGTCGGTTCGGTGCTTTATATGGTGTCAGAAGAAGCCAGCTACTTTACCGGGCAGGGCATGGTTGTTGACGGCGGCGCGATTATTTGATCATGAGCTCAGAAAACCCCACAGTCCCGGTTCGCAAAGGCGAAGAGCTCAATATTAAGGCGCTTGATGCTGTCCTAAAGGAAGTCGTGCCGGGTCTAATGGGTGACGCGAAAATCACGCAATATCCGTCAGGTGCCTCTAACATAACATATGCGCTCGATTACCCGGAGCGCCGTATGGTCCTTCGCCGTCCGCCTTGGGGGGACAAACCTAAGTCCGGCCATGATATGCACCGAGAGTACAAAGTGATGACTGGCCTCAAGGGCCATATCCCTGTCCCGGATACGCTTTATTATACGGACGATGCCTCTATTATTGGTGCAGAGTTTTACGTCATGGACCGAAATGAAGGTCATCTGATCCACACTAATATTCCTAAGGATTGGGCATGGGGGGAGGGTGAAGCCCGAACCCTTTGTGAGAATTTCTTCCAAACGCTCGTCGATATGCACCAAGTGGATTATAAAGCTGTGGGTCTTGGTGATTTTGGTAAACCGGAAGGCTATGTCAGCCGCCAAATTCTGGGCTGGAACCGCCGCTGGAGTAAAGCGTGGACAGAAGACGTCGAAAAGTTTGAAGACGTGCAGCAATGGCTTGTTGATAATATGCCAGCGACTGAGCGCGGCGCTGCCATTATTCATGGCGATTACCGGATTGATAATTGCATCCTGAAACAGGATGATCCGACACAAATCGAGGCTATCCTTGATTGGGAAATTTCGGCGCTTGGCGATCCGATGATGGACCTTGGTAATACGCTCGCCTATTGGATACAGGCGGATGATCCTGACTTTATGAAACACACTGTGCGCCAGCCCTGCATGGAGCCGGGCATGATGACCCGTCAAGATGTTCTGGATTTTTACGTAGAACGCACGGGCGCGGACGTCTCCGGATTTCAATTCTATTACGTCTACGGCATTTGGCGCCTTGCTGTGATTATACAGCAAATTTACGCCCGCTATTACCGTGGCCAAAGCGACAATCTGCGCTTTAAAGATTACGGACATATGGCTGAGGCCTTAGGCAAACTCGCGCAGTATAAAATTAAAACAGGAACTTTGTAGGAAGAAAATATTATGAGCAATATGGATCTAGGCATGAGCGAAAAAGTCGCTCCGCTCGTTGAAAAAATTCGCGATTTCGCTCGAAATTTCGTAGCGCCGCTCAATGAGGAGTTTGACTCGCTTATCGGGACAGGCCCGAATGGCCGCTTTAGCTATTCAAAACGTCAAACTGAAATTCTAGAAACCATGAAAGCAGAAGCGCGTAAGCGCGGTCTTTGGAATTTCTGGCTGACAGACTCCGAAGAAGGCTACGGTCTTTCTACAGTTGAATATGCCTATGTCGCTGAAGAGCTTGGCTGGGTGCATATGGCGTCCGAAGCGATGAATTGTTCCGCGCCGGATACGGGAAACATGGAAGTGCTCGAGCGTTACGGCACGGCCGGGCACAAAGAGAAATGGCTGAAGCCTCTCCTTGAAGGTAAAATCCGTTCGGCCTATCTGATGACAGAACCGGATGTAGCCTCGTCAGACGCAACGAACCTTGAGTTCTCTGCCGTCAAGGACGGCGACGAATGGGTGCTTAACGGTGAGAAATACTGGTCCTCAGGCGCAGGCGACCCGCGCTGTAAGGTCTTCATCCTCATGGCGCATACGCCCAGCGAAGAGCGCTCTAAGCATCAGCAGCATTCTATGTTCGTCGTAGACGCCGAACTCGAAGGCTACGAAGTTCTACGTCCGATGTTGGTCTTTGGCCATGACGACGCCCCTCACGGCCATATGCATGTGAAGTTCACCAATGTCCGTATTCCGGCTGACGCTCTGCTAATCCGTGAAGGTGCGGGTTTTGAAGTCTCACAGGGCCGCCTCGGCCCTGGCCGTATTCATCATTGCATGCGCTCTATTGGCCAAGCTGAAAAGGCTATGCAGCTTCTTTGTAAGCGCTCTCTCGAACGCGAAGCCTTTGGTAAGCAACTGGCTTTCCTCGGTGCTAATTTTGACATTATCGCGGAGTCCCGCATCAAGATTGAACAGGCGCGTCTGCTTTGCCTCAAAGCCGCATGGGCCATGGACACAATGTCCAAGCGTGACGCAGCCCCTTGGATTTCCATGATTAAGGTCGAAGCGCCCCGCATGTCGCTCAAGGTTATTGACGAAGCGATGCAAATGTATGGCGGGACTGGTATTTCGCAGGATACGCCGCTCGTACAGATGTTCCAAGGTCAACGCACACTGCGCTTTGCTGATGGCCCGGATTCTGTGCATCGTCGTCAAGTCGCGCGTAAGGAACTGCGCGGGTACACCAACCAGAAAATTTAAGTCGGTAAATTTTAACCGTATTTTGAATTTTCCATCTTAAGCCTCTCCCTTCATTGGGGAGAGTTGCATGGCGGATATTGATTCAGGAGTCATCAGAGTTCGGCCGGAAAAGTCTGCCCTGGCGCTGGTCACCGTTTTTACACTCTCAATTTTTCTGTCTGCTGCTTTACTTTTTTCTGTGCAGCCGATGTTCGCTAAATTGGCGCTTCCGCTTCTCGGCGGGGCGTCTAACGTTTGGAATACGGCTATGGTGTTCTTCCAAGGGACATTATTAGCGGGGTATATTTATGCCCATTTACTGTCAAAATACTGCCCTCTGCGCGTACAAGTGCTGGCCCATGCCCTTGTTACCAGCGTCGGTTTATTCTTTATTCCGCTCACAATCGCATCGGGTTGGGAGCCGCCTGCAGGCGGTGCACATGCATTCTGGTTGATTGGCCTTTTCGCAGTGTCAGTAGGAATACCATTTTTTGCAATATCTGCAAATTCCCCGCTGTTACAACGTTGGTTCTCCCGAACCGATGATAAAGACGCAGACGACCCTTATTTCTTATATGCAGCCAGTAATGCGGGAAGCCTATTATCCTTATGCTTGTACCCAATTTTGTTTGAACCGCTTATGCGCTTGCAGGGACAAACAGCACTTTGGGCTGGCGGCTACGTGTTGATGATTGGGTTTATTTTAATAGCTGGGGCATTTGCTTACATACACCTTCAAGATGATGCTCGCACTAACATAGTAGCTGCACAGACTAAGCAAAGGCTAACATTTGGCCAGCGTGCGACATGGGTTGGTTTGGCCTTTATTCCTTCGAGCTTACTGCTCGGCGTCACAACACACATGACAACAAATATCGCGTCGGCTCCGTTCCTCTGGATATTGCCTCTCGCACTGTTTTTGCTCACTTTCATTATAGTCTTCGCAAAGACTCCGCTTGTGAGCACGTCGCAACTCTCCAAGCTTTTTCCTTGGGTTCCATTGATAGCGCTTTTAATTGGGGCAGGCGGGCACATGAATGTGTTGATGTCGATTGGTCTCAGCCTTTTGTGTTACTTTCTCATTGCCTTGTTTTGTCATTCAAGACTGGCAAGCGACCGTCCAGAGGCTCAAAATCTGACAGAGTTCTATATCTGGATGTCCTTTGGCGGCGTGCTTGGCGGTATTTTCAACGCTTTAATAGCTCCCCAAATTTTCACTGGAACGTATGAATATTTCATCGTCCTTTTCCTAGCTACGTTTGTGGCCTTGGTTCGTGGCGAAACTAATAAAGATAAATTTCGCCAGCTCGGAAAAATGTGCATAGTTGCAGGCTCTGCAATCATCATATTTATAGTTTTGGAGAATGTGAGTGATGGTATGTTGTTCCGTATTGCCATCCCTGCGCTTATCTTTTTTGCAGGGCTACGCTGGATCCGTCCACAGCGCCGTTTCCTCTATGCAGATGCTGGATTTATCTTTGCCATTATGTTTTTCTTACCTGCCGGACTGAAGAATGTTGTTATGCAGGATCGATCTTTCTTTGGAGCAATCAGTGTCGTCAAGCATGATACAGAATTTGGCGATATCCATAGCTTCTTGCATGGTGATACTGTTCATAATCAGCAATTTCGTGAGCCGGCTTTACGCAAAGTTCCATTGGCGTATTATGCAGAAGGTAACACATTTCATGAAGCTCTAACCGCTGTTCGTAGCCGCAAACCAGATCTCAATGTGGCTATGATTGGCCTCGGCGCAGGAGCGATGGCGTGTTATGAACAGCTCGGTGATGATTGGACATATTTTGAAATTGATCCTGCAGTCGTCGATATGGCCCGAAATCCTGATTATTTTACATACATGCAGGACTGCTCCATTGATAATGACATACGTATCGGTGATGCGCGTTTGACGTTAAAAGCGCTGCCTGTGGCCTCACAGGATTTCATTATAGTCGATGCATTTTCGTCTGATTCAATCCCAACGCATTTGGTGACCCGCGAAGCTCTGGCGCTATACAGTTCACGCTTGAAGGATGACGGTATTATTTTCTTCCATACATCAAACCGTCTCATGGACGTTGCCTCAGTCGTATCCCGTATAGCAACCGACGCTGGACTTGCGGCCAGAGCCATAGCTCTGAGAGATTTTAAAGGGCATCCTTACGAAACCTATGTAAGAGATTCTTCTGGTCTAATTGTGGGTAAAGCAGCTGATATTGAAGCGATTGCAGGTAATAATGAACAGTGGATGGAGATCATACCTAGTCCTAGGGTGAAAGTCTGGTCTGATGATTATTCCTCTATCATTGGGCCTATTTGGTCTCAATTCGCAGGTGAGAGTTTAAGGGAAAAACCTCGGGAATAGGTATCGCTTACTCGACAAACCACTTCAAAAGAAGATAAGCTGAACGCCTAATTTAAAGGAGTTCTCATGCCGTCATTTGATATTGTATCCGAAGCTAATCTCGACGAAGTCAATAATGCCATCCAAAATGTCATGCGCGAAATAGCTGTGCGTTATGACTTCAAGGGCTCGAAATCCACGGTTGAGCATGAAGCCGGGGTTATCAAAGTCTTCGCGGATGATGATTTAAAGCTTAAACAAATGCATGAAATTTTACGTGGGAACCTTCATAAGCGAGGCATCGAACCGGGGCAGCTTGATTTGCAAAAAGTTGAGCCTGCTGCGGGGATGTCTGTGCGCCAAAATATCCTCATAAAAGAGGGTATAGACAAAGAGCTCGCCAAAAAAATTGTCAAAGAAATTAAGGGCTCAAAGATGAAAATCCAAGTGGCAATACAGGGTGAAGAGCTTCGTGTATCGGGTAAAAAGCGAGACGATTTGCAAGCCGCAATGCAGTTCGTCAAAGACCTAGGGCTTGAGCTGCCCCTGCAATTTAAAAACTTTCGAGATTAGCGTTTGTAAGCCACTTTCCCGCCGACAATTGTCATTCTGGTTTCAGTGTTCAGGATGGTTTTCCCGTCTGCGGCCATGATGTCATCTTCAAAAATTGTAAAGTCTGCCCATTTCCCAACTTCAATTGTGCCTATTTTTTTCTCTTGATAACTTGCATAGGCCGGCCAAGCGGTAAACATTTTCAAAGCTTCCTGGGCCGTGACCCGTTGCTCCGGGTTCCAGCCGGGACCGCTGAACCCTTTTAAATCTTTACGGCGTGTCGCAGCGTAAAATTCTATTCGGGGATCGCCGGCTTCGACAGGAGCGTCCGTGCCGCCGACAATGATTGAGCCGCTATCAATCAAAGACCGCCACGCATAACCGCCTGCAAGACGGCCCTCGCCAAGACGGTCAACGGCAAAATGTAGATCGCCAATAGCATGAGAGGGCTGCATGGACGGTATGACGCCCATGGCGGCAAACCTAGGAATGTCAGCTATGTCTAGAATTTGTGAATGCTCAATACGCCAGCGAGGTTCAGCAATAACGCGTTGCTCAGGGGGAACTGCTGCGAAGGCTTCTGCGTACCAGTCCAAAATAGTTTTGTTGGCTCTGTCGCCAATCGCATGCGTGTTCACTTGGGTGCCATTACGCAGGGCAGATGTGAATATTGAAATGGCCTGATCTTTTTTCAAAGTCATCAGACCAGTATTCTCGCCGTCGTCGCTGTAGGGCGCTAGAAGAGCGGCACCTCGAGAGCCTAACGCCCCGTCCGAATACATTTTGATAGCGCGGGTTATGACGCGCTTGCTGTCATCACCTGGGTCGTCAGGGTCGATGGATGCGCTGTTTCCGCTCAAATAATCTATAGAATTATAAACGCGGATTTTTATTTTACCGTCACTGGCGAGCTGTTCAATCATCGGGACGTCAGCTGGGTTAACTGACATGGAGTGGATGTTCGTCCAGCCCCGACTGGCGTAAATTTCTGCACCTTTTATATAGGCGGCTTTGCGCTGTTTCGGTGTAAGTTCGGATATCAATTCAGAGACAAGCTCTCCAGCATTATCGATGAGCATGCCGCTAAGTTCGCCCTTATCATCTTTTAAAATATCGCCGCCAAAGGGAATTTTAGTTGAGCGGGAAATGCCTGCCATTTGAATGGCCTTAGAGTTTACCACAATAGCGTGACCATCCGCACGTTCAAGAATGACGGGATGATTGGGGGAGACAGCATCTAAATCTTGCCGCGTGGGAAAGCGGCCCTCTGGCCAATGGGTTTCAATCCAACCGCGTCCGTAAATTGTTTCACCCTGCGGGGTATCTTTCACGACTGTTTTGAGCCTTTGTACAAGTTCGTCAATAGAGGCCGTGCCCTCAAGGTTGAGAGTCATCTCGCGGAGACCGATGCCAAGCAAATGTCCATGGCCATCCGTAAATCCCGGATACATGGCATCTCCGCGGAGTTTGATTTTCTTGGCTCTCACGCCTGCATTCTTGCGGCACCAATTTTTGGGAGTTTTTTCATAACCAACATAGGTAATTTTACCGTGCCTCACAGCGACAACACTGGCTTTTGGTGCAGTGTCGATAGCTGTATAAATCGGGCCGCCAGAAATACACCAACTCGGCAGTGATTTATCGATTGTCTGCTCAGTTGACTGTGCCTTGCCGCAAGCCGTAAGTGTGAGTAGGGCGGTGCTAAGAAGTGCGATACGTGTGAAGGCCATAATATTTATCCCAGAGATTTATATACGCCCCAAACCTCTAATTGGTTGCAGGAGTGAGAACTTTTCCGACGGCCCGCGCCCATCCCGCCAAGAGAGGTTGACGTGTATCATTTTGCATAGACGGTATGAAATGTTTTTCGCGCTGCCAGTTAGCGTTGATCTGAGCAAGGTCTTTATAGAGCCCGCATTGCAGCCCCACGAGATAGGCTGCGCCCAAAGCCGTGGTTTCCATCACTTTAGGTCTCTCGACAGGTAAGCCCAGTATATCAGAGAGGAACTGCACCATCCAATTATTGGCGACCATGCCGCCGTCGACCTTTAGCGATGTTGGGGTAATGCCGTCTTCCGCCATAGCTTCGAAAAGGTCATGAGTTTGATAGGCCATGCTTTCGAGTGTCGCGCGGACAATATCGGCGCGGCCCGTATCCCGCGTAATCCCAAAAATAGCGCCGCGCGCATCCGGATCCCAATAGGGCGCGCCAAGACCTGTAAACGCGGGGACTAAAAAAACCCCATTGTTACTCTTGGTTTTCTTGACAAGCTTTTCCGTATGCTTAGCCTTTTTAATAATTTTCAATTCATCGCGTAGCCATTGCACAGCTGCGCCTGCCACAAATATCGATCCTTCCAAGGCATAGGTGGTTTTGCCGTTCAGGCGGTAAGCTACGGTCGAGAGTAGGCGGTTTTCTGATGTCACGCAGTCTTCGCCCGTATTCATCAAAACAAAACACCCGGTTCCGTATGTGCTCTTAATCGTGCCCGCTTCAAAACAGCATTGGCCAATGGTCGCAGCTTGCTGATCACCTGCGACGCCCAGAATTTTGATGGGTCCACCTAAAATATCCGTTGTACCAAAATCTGCGGCGCAATCATAAACCTGAGGTAAGAGCGCTTTAGGGACGTTAAAAAGCTCGAGCAGATCGTCGTCCCAGTCTTGCGTGTTGATGTTGAACAGGTTTGTACGGCTGGCATTAGTCGCGTCAGTAGCATGAGAGGCACCGTCTGTTAGGCGGTAAATCAAAAAGCTATCAATCGTCCCAAAGGCGAGCTCCCCCGCCTCAGCGCGCTTGCGAGCGCCTTTAACGCTATCAAGTATCCAGGCGGCTTTCGTGGCGCTGAAATACGGGTCAAGCAACAGGCCGGTTTTTGCGGCTAAATCTTTCTCGCTATAACGGCTTTTAATGTCTCTGCAGACGGCGGCTGTTCGGCGGTCCTGCCAGACAATGGCGTTGTATATACATTTGCCGGACTTGCGATCCCAAACAAGAGTTGTCTCGCGCTGGTTTGTTATGCCTATACCTAATATCTTTAAATTTTTCTTAGCCGCATAAGCATGAGCTTTTTTTAGTGTGGATAGCGTTGTTTTCCAGATGGCTTCAGGGTCATGCTCAACCCACCCATCATTAGGGTAAATTTGTGGAAACTCTTCTTGCGCGGTGAACAGCACCTTGCCTTGAGCGCTGAACACCAAAGTGCGTGTACTCGTCGTGCCTTGGTCTATGGACAATATTACGGATTTATCTGCGGCCATTCTTTCCCTGTATGCGTATTGTTGATATCTACAAACTGTTCTAAAGCCATTTAAACCCGCGTCAAACGGCGTTTACAAAGGATTCCCATGGACGACATGTATGATTTGCTGATTGTCGGCGGCGGCATAAACGGCACAGCGATTGCGCGCGACGCGGCGGGGCGGGGCCTCTCTGTGTTGCTGTGTGAGAAAGATGATCTCGCGAGCCATACTTCATCGGCGTCGACCAAACTCATTCACGGCGGGCTGCGTTATCTTGAATATTACGAGTTCAAACTTGTCCGTGATGCTTTGATTGAACGCGAAGTGCTACTACGGTCGGCACCGCACATTATCTGGCCCATGCGGTTTATACTGCCCTATGATGAAGGCTTGCGTCCCGCTTGGATGCTCAGACTAGGCTTGCTCTTATACGATAACCTCGGCGGGCGAAAACTGCTACCGGGTACCAAAAAGGTCAATCTGGAAGACCCTGAACATCAAGGTATCCTTGAAGACCGCCTGAAGATCGGATTTGAGTATTCAGATTGCTGGGTCGATGATGCCCGCTTTGTTGTCCTCAACGCCATGGATGCACGCGAGAAGGGCGCTGATATTCGCACGCGCACCGAAGTGATTAACATGTGGCCCGAAGATGATCATTACGGCGCTAATATTAGAGATGCCGAGGGTGAACGCGCGGTACGGGCTAAAGGCATCGTCAACGCCGCTGGTCCTTGGGTCGAAAAAATACTCCTCGACATACAGCCGGACGAGAACGATGCAGGCATGCGCCTTATCAAAGGCTCGCATATTGTTGTGCCGAAACTTTTTGAGGGCGAGCATGCCTACATGTTTCAGAACGCGGATAACCGGATTATTTTCGCAATTCCCTATGAGCAGAAATTTACGCTGATTGGTACGACGGATGTCCCGCAGGCAGAACAGACGGCTGAAATTTCACAAGAAGAGATTGAATATCTTTGCCAGTCCGCGAATGAATATTTGAAAAAGGACATATCGCCGGATGATGTCGTTTGGTCATATTCGGGTGTGCGCCCGCTTTATGATGACAAATCAGAAAATGCGTCTGCTGTGACGCGGGATTATGTGCTGGATATTGATGAGTTTGCCACAAAAGCCCCATTTATGTCGATTTACGGCGGCAAAATCACAACGTCACGCAAGCTCGCGCAGCATGCCATGAAAGAGCTTAAGCCGTATTTTTCCTATGACCGCAAATCATGGACGGCTAAGGGCATCCTTCCGGGCGGAAACATCAAGGATGCAAATTTTGATGATTTTTTCGAAAAACTTTCCCGCAAATATCCGTGGATGCAAGCCGGTAATCTGCGCCGTATGGCGAGAGCTTATGGGACTCATATTACGAAAATTCTTGGCGAGGCCAAATCCATATCAGATTTGGGTCAGCATTTCGGCGGCGGCCTTACCGAAGCTGAAGTTCGTTATTTACGTGAACATGAATGGGCAAGGGCGCCCCGTGATGTTCTCTGGCGCCGCAGCAAGCTTGGACTCCACATGACCCAAGCCGAAAGAGACGCGTTTTCCAAGTGGTTTCTGGCTTTTCAAGCGTAACGGCTTAGGCTATAGACCGCGCTTCCTAGTCGCCGCAGTAGCTCAGGGGTAGAGCGCATCATTGGTAATGATGAGGTCGGCGGTTCAATTCCGCCCTGCGGCACCAGTTCTCTTTTAAACACGAAATTTGTGTGCGAATACATATATTCCATGAGTGATACATCGAAAGCTAAGGCCCAAAAGCAGCGCGAGCAAGAGGCCAAAGACGTGCGTCTCAATAAGGCGTTGCGTGATAATCTTCGCCGCCGCAAAGCTGCGACGCGCAAATCTAAAGACTAGGCTAACGCTTACGCACTATTTCTTCATCTTTCGCCTTAAATCTGTCATTCAATAGGCACATTGATTCGCTAACTCATTTGCGAACACGGAAGAGATTTATGGACAAGATTGTGATTGAGGGTGGGTATCCGCTGAACGGCGAAATTCTAATTTCGGGGGCGAAAAACTCGGCCTTGAAATTGATGGCAGTGTGTTTGTTGACGGATGAGCCTGTCGAGCTGACGAATATGCCGCGTCTCGCTGACACGCGCTTTATGGGCGAACTACTCTCCCACATGGGGGCGTCTTATGAAGAGGTCGGGGATAGCACGACCAAGCTGCATGCAAAAAAACTGACGTCAACTGAAGCCCCTTATGACCTGGTACGGAAAATGCGGGCGACGTTTAACGTGCTTGGCCCGACATTGGCCCGTGAAGGGAAAGCTAAAGTCTCACTGCCGGGCGGCTGCGCGATTGGTGCGCGTCCAGTGGATTTGCATTTGAATGCTCTGAAGGCCATGGGCGCAGATATCAAGCTCGAAGAGGGCTATGTCATTGCAACGGCTAAAGGTGGGCTCAAGGGCGCAGACATCACATTCCCGTTCATTTCCGTGGGCGCGACCGAGCACGCTATGTTGGCGGCGGTTATAGCCTCAGGGACGACGGTCTTAAACAATGCGGCCCGCGAACCTGAGATAAAGGATCTCGCGGATTGCCTGAACGCGATGGGCGCGAATATTACAGGGGCAGGGCGTTCGGAAATTACGATCAAGGGGGTTTCGAAATTAAAAGGCGTATCTTACGCCGTGGTTCCTGACCGGATTGAGGCTGGAACTTACGCGCTTGCTGCGGCGACCGTGGGCGGCTCTGTGCGTCTTCGTAATATTCGGCATGACCATCTGGGGTCTCTCTGGCCTCTTATTGCGCAAGCGGGCGCAAAGGTCAGTCTAGACGAGACGAGTGTTTTGATTGAGCGCGGTGGCGGTCGTCCGAAAGCTGTTGATATGGAGACGCAAGCTTATCCGGGTTTTCCAACCGATCTACAGGCGCAATTTATGACATTGATGTGCTTTGCCGATGGCGTGTCGATTATCCGGGAAAACATCTTTGAAAACCGTTTTATGCATTGCCCAGAACTCGCCCGTATGGGCGCGGACATTACAGTTACAGGCCGTGAAGCTATTGTGCGCGGCAAGCCTGAACTCCGGGGCGCGCAGGTTATGGCGACCGACCTTAGAGCCTCCGCCAGCCTTATCGCGGCGGGTATGGCCGCGCGCGGAACAACAAATGTCGGCCGTGTTTATCATCTCGATCGCGGGTTTGAGCATATCGAAGTTAAACTTGGCCGTTGCGGTGCGCGCATCAAAAGGGTAGCTGAATAAAAAAACTTTATTGAGTTAAAAACCTAATGAGTACGCATCTAAGACTTAAAGCCGAAACGCAGGCTGATCTTCAAATTATTTCTGCGGCCATGCAGGATGCTATCCTGCGTGTGGGCGGTATTGATTATAATGCGAGAGGCCGTTTCCTAACTTTGCGGGCTACGAGGTTTCGCCATGAAGGCGAGCAAAGCGAGCGCATCGAAGCGGGTCTTCGACTTGATGGTATCCTGAACATAAGATCGCGTGGTCTAAACCGTAGCGACCCCGACGCCATGGCTGTTCTGCTGGACATTGATTATGTGGAAGACGAAACACCGCCTGGCGGAATTATGACATTCGTATTTGCGGGAGGCGGCGAAATTCGGGCCAGCGTGGAAGCGCTAGACTTGATGCTTGCAGATGTCGCCGAGCCGCGCCTGACCGATAAAACACCGCTTCACCCTGATTTGGATACGTGAGCGACGACCATTACATTGTTGAGCTTAACATAGACGAAGCCAGTCTGCCTTCGACCAGTGCGGAGATGCAGCATGAGCGCCGGGTCGCGATTTTTGACCTGCTAGAAGAAAACGAATTCCGTCCACTAGAGAGCCCGTCCGGGCCCTACATAGTGAATGTATCGCTTGAAGACAGTAGCCGCCTTATTATGGACATCCAGCGCAGTAATGGCAGTGACCGGGGCCGGGTTTCATTATCCTTGGCTCCATTTCGTCGGATTGTGAAAGACTATTTCATGATTTGCGAGAGCTACCATAACGCCATCCGTACAGCGACATCAGCTCAAATTGAAGCCATTGATATGGGACGCCGGGGGCTTCACAATGAAGGAACTCGTCTTCTCACCGATAGTTTGCGTAATTCAGTGGAGATTGAATTTAATACAGCGCGGCGGTTCTTTACGTTGATTTGTTCCCTGCATAGGCGGCCATAATGGCTATCAAATCCACCCCGCCGCCTAGTTCTATTTTGTTCGTGTGTTATCTTAATAGCATTCGCTCCCCTATTGCTGAAGGCCTTATGAAAAAACGCTTTGGCGAAAAGACATATGTGCAATCTTGCGGACTCGCATCAGGTGAACTTGATGATCTGATGGTCGCGATTATGCGCGAAAAAGGTATCGACATGAGCGATCATCAGGCCAAAACGCTGGATGATTTGGGGGATAAAAACTTTGATATCGTCATCGCTTTTACTGAAGAAGCTGGCGAAGCTGCGAGTGTAATGTTTTCTGATACGGACACAGAAGTCGAAGTTTGGCCTACGCCAGACCCTACGCAAGGGCGGTTAGATGTGCGGGCTATAATGGATAATTACCGCTCTGTTCGGGATTATCTGGATAACCGTCTCGTAAGACGGTTTAAATCTTCGGACGCTTAGGGGTGTTTTTTCTAAAAAAAGCCCTATATATCCACTGTGAGTCGTGTAAAAGCGCCTCGATTAAAGAACCCGCGCGTTGCGGTGTTTATCTAAGGAGCTAATTTGGCTAAAGAAGAACTACTCGAGTTTGAAGGTGAAGTTGTAGAACTTCTCCCGAATGCGACTTTCCGCGTGAAACTTGATAATGACCATGAAATTATTGCACACACGGCTGGCCGTATGCGTAAGAACCGTATCCGCGTACTTGCGGGTGATAAAGTGACTGTTGAAATGACACCATATGACCTGACTAAGGGTCGTATTACGTACCGCTTTAAATAATCCGGCCGCCCTGAATGCGCGGCCCTTCCTCCACAAAATTGATACTGGCTAGCGCGTCGCCAAGGCGGCTGTCGCTGTTGGCGCAAATTGGTATCAAGCCGGATGCAGTTTTGCCGGCTGATATCCATGAAGACCCATATGTAGGCGAAGTTCCCCGCGAGCACGCGCTGCGTTTGGCTCAAGAAAAAGCGGCGAAGATTGCAGGTGAAAACCCTAACACATTTGTTCTGGCTGCAGATACTGTTGTGGGTGTTGGTCGGCGTATATTGCCTAAAGCTGAAACCGAAGAGCAAGCCCGTTATTGTCTTGAGCTTATGTCCGGCAGGGGGCACCGCGTTTTTACGGGCGTCGCTCTTTCACTGTCCGGCGGCATGACGAGCCGGGTTGTCGAAACCCGTATAAAATTCAAACGCCTCTCGGAAAAAGATCTCAACGGGTATATCGAGAGCGGTGAATGGAAGGGCAAGGCAGGCGGCTACGGTATCCAAGGTTATGCCGAATGCCTTGTTAGCCGCCTCAATGGTTCCTATTCTAATGTTGTGGGGCTACCTCTTTTTGAAACGCGTAATTTATTGATTGGCGCAGGTTATGAAACGTAGATGCGTTATTGAAGAAGCTGTCGGCGAGACGCGGGCGGTGGTCTTTGAGGGTAAAACTCCCGTAGAAGCCTATGTCAGGCGTTGGACTGAAGCAGATAAACCGCGAGTTGGCGACATTTTTGCGGGCAGGGTGATTGAGGTCGATAAATCCATGGGGGCTGCCTTTATGGACATGGGTACTAAGCCTGATGGGTTTCTGAAATTCTCTAACGCCCCCGGCGCGCCGCGTTTTACGCAAGGCATGTTAATCGCTGTGGAAGTCACACGCGAAGCCGAGCCGGGAAAAGGACCTGTCCTAAAATATCACGGCGAAACAGACTTGGATAAGCCTGCAAAAATTTCTGGCGACAACCTTATGGCCTTTGTTGCCAAGCGCTATCCAAACATCAAATTCGATAATGCTTCTGTTAGTGTCATTGAAGCGGCGACAGAGCGTGAAATTGCTGTGCCAGGCGGCGGAGATATCGCTATAGACTTTACGCGTGCACTCGTTGCCATCGATGTGGACAAAGGGCCCGCTGCGAGCGGCTTTGCCGTAGGGCAAGCCGTATGTCCGCTAATCGCGGCGCAGCTTCGTTTGCGGAGTATTGGCGGGCTTATATTGGTGGATTTACCGAACCTACGTCAGCCTAATCAGCGGGCGAAACTATTTAAAGCGATGGAAGCGGCGTTTGCAGAAGACCCAAACACTGTCAAGGTCGCGCCGATGTCGCGTTTTGGCACGGTGGAAATGACACGAGCGAAAACTGGCCCATCGCTAGATGAGGTTCTGAATGACCGTTACGGTCGCCCTACAGTTGAAACGTTGGCCATACGCGCCCTACGAGCTTTAGAGCGGGAAGGGCGGGCCTCCGGGGGAGCTAAGCTGAAACTTACCGTCCCGCAACATGTGTTGGATTGGCTTGAAGCGGGGCACATTGATTGGAAGGCGGCTATGACGGAACGGCTGGGCGCGCGTTTCACTTTCAAGCTTGGCGACGAGACAAACGTAAAGGCCGACCGATGAAAGACACTTGCGCCATATGCAAAAAGAAACCTGTGGTGGAGGCCTGCAAGCCATTCTGCTCCAAACGCTGTGCAGATATTGATCTGGGCCGTTGGCTCAAAGGCAGTTACGCCATACCCGGGCGCGACGGCGAAGCGGTGGTTCCCGCCAATGACGTGAACCCCGATGCGGACGTCGCATTTCGCGATGAAGATTAAATTTGTTTGATATCAGAGGTTGTCTGAAATTTTGTCAAAAACATCTTTGTTATCAATAAAGTAGGTGTCTATATTGAAGCGGTCTTTGTGGGCGTTTATCTTGTTCCAATGCGTATATGAGAATGTACTGACCTTTATGCCGTCAGCGTGGTAATCTTTCACAAGCTCACCGCTGATCATGTTTTGGGGAACGCAAACGCCGCCGCCTGTCTTTTTAATGAGGTCACGTAGCTCGCCGCGTAGGGGCCCGTCGACATACCATCCCATGCGTTTGCCATGAGTATATCCCGGCTTGTCTCTAGAAATGATGCCGTCCTTCGCCGCATAAATTTTATGTTTAGCGATGGTCACTTGACCGGGCCGTTTACACCAATGGGAGAGGCATAGCGGCGTCTTAGGATCAATGTCGTGTAAGCGGTATAGAACATCCGGAAGCCATGATACCCATACAATACGCCCCGCCAGACTATTGGCCCTGGCGAGAGACAGAATTTCTTCTTCAAACCCTGCGTCTTTTATGTCGATAAGAAAACGGGCGCTCTTATTAGTGTGTTTGGCTGCTGCAGCGAAGAGGTCATCTGCGGTGGGTATGTGCGCAAAGGTGCCTCCGAGGGCTTTGAATTCTCCCGCCATAATGTCTTTAATATGAGGCTTGCTGCCATCTGCCGTTTTGGCATATTCGTCATGATAGATCATAGGCGTTCCGCACTTGGCCACGCGAATGTCGAATTCTAAATTTAAGACGCCGAAGTCTAGGGCCGCATTCAGGCCCCGTATTGTATTCTCATAAGGCGCAAATCCCCGAAAACGGTGCGAGATAAGAGTGTCGAGCCCCGGCATCGAGCTAGTCGGCTACCGGCAAGTCAAATCCGCCCCACAGCACGGAAAAGGCTTCGCATTGAATGATCACGCTTTGATAAGCAGATAAGTCAACATCTTCGGGGATGATATAAGACTGGCTACCTGAGTTTGATTTGAGTACGCCAATTTTAACTGCGCTTTGCAGTGCTGTTTTTCCGCTGAGTTCAGACAAAGGTTTTGGCGAAAGATATACTTTCAGATCCGGCCCACTTTTGGTCTTAAAATCATTTGAGAACGTAAGCAGTGACGTGCCGTCTTTTTCAACAATCCCGCCTTGGCCTTTAATCGTGTAACGCTTTTTCACAAATTCTGTCTTGGGCGCTTGCATCTGCGACGCTTCTACAATCTGCGGAAGTTGTGTCTGGGCTATAGCTGGCGTTAGCAGGGCTCCGCTAATAATAGCTGCCGTAATTAGTGCTGTTTGTTTCATGCTTACCCTCGTGAATGCGTTTTCACTAAAATGAAAGATTATTGTGGCACATCCAGCACAACTATGCGTGAGGAGATGTTGATGTCGTATGAACGAAGGCTGTTATGGGCGAAATCTGTCGTCACAATTTTGTTATTTGCCATTATGGTTTTATGTTGGGGCGGTTTACAGGCCCCTACGGACAGTGCAGGGCGCGCAATTTTCTGGTTTGCAGGAATTGTGATGTGTGTCGGGACTATACTTTTATGGCATCCCCTACATGGGACAGGGCGATCTGTACGAATTACTGGCGTTTTGGCCACGGGCGTTCTCGCGACGCAGTTTCTAACATTGGGGGCTAGCCTCCTCACATTAGCGGTTTTTTGGTGCGTTGTTATCGCTGTTATGGCCTCTGTGAATCGTAAAGCCGCTGCGCCAGCGTAAAATCCTATATATTCTCTTGAATTCTGCGTAGACAGACCTTCATGTCTGGCCTATAACGCGCGCTCTTCGCGAGTTGACTCGCATCGGTATGCCCGAATAGCTCAGTTGGTAGAGCAACGGATTGAAAATCCGTGTGTCCCTGGTTCAAATCCAGGTTCGGGCACCACTCCTTTCCTTCAAACATCCACATATGCAAAATTTTGGACTGTGAATAGTCTTGGCGCAAATACTAACATGTGCGAGCCTAGCAAGAGGCGTTATGTTTATAATCTAACTGAGGGCAATTGTTATACAATAGCAGTTGTCAGTATTGTCTTGACGTTTGGGAACGATGTAAGAGTAAGACTATAATCGCCGTATTTGATTCGGAGAGGGGTGGGGTTAATGTCTAATGATAAAAAAAATCCACAAAACATCGCTTATCATATTCGGGGTACGTTTAGAGCTTTTGAAACGGCTTTGAACCGACATTTATTATCGATAGATATGCCTCTGTCGTACTTTCACGTATTAAGGATAAAGTGGGATAAGTCGGGCCTGAGCCAGAAGCAGATCGCAACTCAGTCTTTCATGTCGGAAAGTGTGGCGTCTCAAGTTGTACAAAATATGGAACGGGTGGGACTCATCATTCGCGAACCGGACCCGGATGATGGACGGCAAAAAATTGTATTTCTAACGCCAGACGGACGGCGTAAACGTACCGGTGTCTTGAAGTCTGCAATGGATATCGTGACCACTGTATCAAACACTGTTTCAAAGGCAGATGCCGAAACGACTATTGCCGTGCTTGTGGAGTTACGTGAAAATTTGGAAGAGCTGAACGATTCATAGTCTGAGTTTGAAACTTTATAATCTTATGCAAACTTTAGGCTACGCAAATAATGAAAGCCTACAATAGCTGCATCACCTTACTATAGTTTTTGAGGGTTATCACGAAGTCCTCAGGGGATGTTTCCGTGGAAAATGACCTCACAAGTCTTTCGTTTAACCTGCTTGCAATCTTCTCGTAAAGTTTCAAACCCGATTGAGTAGTTTCAAGTGAGAGACGACGCCTGTCTTTTTCATTTGGCGTTTTCTTGATATGACCAGCGTCAATAAGGGAATTTACGGCGCGGCTGACAATTGTCTTGTCCATAGGCGTAATGGCCGTGACCTCGGCAGCAGTACGGCCGGGTTGGTCCACAACGGCAGCGAGCACGCGCCACTGGCTCTGATTGAGATTAGATTCTTCACGGACAACGCTCATGGTGTAACGGCTTATTTGGTCTGCCAGTACGGTAACCTGGTACGGCCAAAAACCATTAAGCTCGATATGAGAGGGGGCTTTTTTACTCATAGTTCAAGACTGCAAAATATGTGTTGCAATTGCAACTAATATTACTTAGTTGTTATCGCAACTAATAAAATCCATTGCGGAGACGGGCATGACAGATCTTTTTGAGAATCCAGCGGGGTTGGACGGCTTCGAATTTATTGAATTTTCAGCTCCTGAAAAGGGCGTGTTAGAGCCAATTTTCGCAACTATGGGATTTGAGAAAGTCGCCACACACAGATCGAAAGATGTTGATTTATGGCGTCAGGGCGGGATCAACCTCATCACGAATTATGAACCTAATAGCGCCGCCTTTTATTTTGCGCGAGAGCATGGCCCCTCGGCTTGCGGTATGGGCTTTCGAGTCAAGGATGTCGGCAAAGCTTATGATCATTTACTGGCGCAGGGCGGCGAACCCGTCAAGATGAATACGGGGCCTATGGAGCTTCACATTCCTGGCATACGCGGCATTGGGAATTCTATTATCTATCTCATTGATCGTTATGATAGCGGGAATAATGAGTTATCTATCTATGATATCGACTTTGAATATATCAAAGGCGTTGACCGTAATCCTGAAGGGTGCGGATTTAAACTCATCGATCATCTGACTCATAACGTTTATGGCGGGCGGATGTCCTACTGGGCTGATTTTTACGAGACGCTCTTTAATTTCAAAGAGATCCGCTATTTTGATATTAAAGGCGAATATACGGGCTTAACATCTAAGGCTCTCACAGCGCCGGACGGTAAAATCCGCATTCCTTTGAATGAAGAAGGGAAAAGCGGGGGCGGACAAATCGAGGAATTCCTACGTGAGTTTAACGGCGAAGGCATCCAGCACATCGCGCTCATCTGTGATGATCTTACGGCCTGCTGGGACAAACTCAAAGCTAGAGGTGTTCCTTTCATGACAGCGCCGCCAGAGACCTATTATAAGATGTTGTCGGAGCGTTTACCGGGGCATGGCCGCGATGAAGAGGCTATACAAACACGCGGTATTCTACTTGACGGAACGACCGAAAATGACAGCCCGCGTTTGCTGCTTCAAATATTTGCAGAACCGCAGATCGGTCCTGTATTTTTTGAATTTATTCAGCGCGTTGGCGATTATAAAGACGGTTTCGGTGAAGGTAACTTCAAGGCATTGTTTGAATCCATCGAGCGCGATCAGGTTGAGCGCGGTGTCTTGGAAGGGGCTTAGCGCGGGTACGCATCGGCGAAATGGCGCGGAGCCTTATCTAACGTCAGCGCGCGATAGAGTTGACGTCTAGTTGTCGTCAGCTATTTTTACGACTGTGGATTTATATATTTTCAGGAAGCTCTCTAATTTATCTTTCGCGACAACATGGTCTACCCCGAGTATGTCTGGCGATTTTAGGTAATCCTTCTCGATGATGTTGGAAATAATTATAATCGGGGTATCGCCTGTGATTTCTTTCAGAAAAGGCACGGATACCCTCGCGGTTACATCTCCTGAGAGGACATTGTCCAACAGAATGAAATCAAAGTTTTTTTGTTTTATCAGATGGACAGCTTGGTCAACACTGCGGGTATGATCCAATCGGTAGTGATTACCGAACGCTTGTTTACAATAATCCGTGATGAGACGTTGTTCCCATTCCTCGTCATCGATTAATAATATTTTGTACATGGAGTGACCTTCTAGATACCCTCGTCTTTGCTATTAGCGCTTTAGGCCAAAGTGACAGAAACGGCGGACGAGTCAAACTATCTCGTAAATTGAGGGGCCCATTCGCCCCGAGAGCAGCCCTAAAGCCCGCCTGACTTTAACATATCCTGAATCAACCGGTGCAGGTTTTCTACATGCTCTTTGCTAAAGTCTTTTTCCAGGCACGCGGACGGTGCATAGTGTTCAGCCTCCGTGCGGCGATCCGGGGTGAAGACGCCGCTGAGGAACAGAATGGGCATGTCCTTGCCAGCGCCCCGAATATATTTTGCGAGATCCGTGCCGAGACCGTCTGGCAAGTTCCAGTCGACGATGGCGGCGTCATAGTCCTGGGCGTCTATCATGTCTTGCGCGCCGTCGACCGTGTCAACAATCAAAAAGTGCAATGCCGAGTCGGGTTTGTAGCGCTCTATATTCATTAAAAGCAGTTCCGCGTCCGCTGCTTCGTCTTCCACGTATAAGATTTTTAGGTCAGTCAATTTCGAGGTCTTTGCTCACGGTGAACGTAAACGCTGCGCCCATGCTAAGTTCTGACTCCACGGAGATATGGCCGCCATGGCGTTCCAATATTTTCTTCGCGGTTGCTAACCCCATGCCCATGCCGTCTCCAAAGCCTTTGCCGACGCCGCGCCTTAGCGGTTTGAAAATTTTGTCTTTATTGGCTTCTTTCATACCGATGCCGCTGTCTTGAATAAGAAAGGACCAATGGTCTGTTTCGGAAGTGGACGTGATAGAGATTTGAGGCGGATCGTTCGCGGGGTGGTAGGTGAGGGCGTTGAGTATCAAATTATAGAACACCCGCGTTATCATCGGTTTGTAGGCAATTATCACGGGGAGCTTGCCGCAGGTAATTTGCGCCTCTTTGGCCTGAGCCAGATCCGCAAGTTCCGAAAGCACGTCCTCGGCGACAGCGTTGCAGTCCACGGATGTGAAAGGGGCGTCAGTGGTGTTGAGCCGGGAGAAATCCAGCAGAGCCTCGAGTATTTTCTTACCCTTTTCAGAGCCCTCTAATATGAGACCGAGGTGGCGGTGAGTTTTTTCGTCCAAGCCGTCAGCATTTTTGGCGGAAACTATCTTAGCAAACCCTTCGACCTGCCGGAGTGCGCCGAAGAGATCATGTGAGACGATATAGGCAAATTCCTGATATTCATCGCGCACACGCTCCAGTTCAACTTGCGCATCTTTTAATTGCTGTTTTAGGTCAGTCATGGGGTAAACGAACTTTTCTATGCGCTAATCTTTGGCGGTAAACAGACGATATCGACCCAGAAATTTTCGACGTGCTGAACGACTTCCATGAACTTAACCGCGTTCACGGGTTTCACAATGTAGCAATTGGCGTGCAAATCGTAGCTCGCGACAATGTCTTTATCGGCCATAGAACTGGTCAAGACGATGACAGGAATGCGTTTCAATAATTTATCGGCCTTGATGGCTTCCAAGACTTCGCGGCCATCTGTGCCGGGCAGGTTCAAATCAAGCAGAATTATGTCGGGGATAACGGCGCCTTCATTGCCATTGCGTTTAAACAGGTAATCCAAGGCCTCATCGCCGTCCATAGCGATATGTAAATTATTGCGGAACTTGGCTTCCTCAAAGGCTTCTTTAGTAAGCTCAATATCGCCTTCATTGTCTTCGACAAGAAGGATTTCGGCAAGTTTAGATTCTTTGGTCATGAGTTACCTTTCTCTGACTCGGGCTTTAACAAAGTGAAGTAGAAAATAGACCCGACACCTTTTTCCGAATTTACCCAAATGTCCCCGCCGTGACGTTGTACAATCTTTTTGCAAATAGACAAGCCTACACCTGTGCCCGCATATTTACTTATACCGTGTAGCCGTTGAAAAACCTCAAAAATTTTACCTAAATGTTTGGCCTGCATACCAATGCCGTTATCCTTTACGGAAAACTCATAGTAAATCCCATTGTCCTCAACCCCTATATGAACATGAGGCGCTGTATCCGAGTTTTGATATTTCAGTCCATTAACAACTAAGTTTTGAAAGAGCTGCAAAATCTGCGTCTTGTTTCCAGTGAGCTCAGGCATAACATCATGGGTAATGCGTCCGTTATTTGCCTCTAGATTGGCAGCCATATTTAAAGTGACAATATCTATTAAATCCTGACTGTCAAAACTTTCCAAGGTTTGAGTATCTGATCCTATACTAGAATAGGCTAGGATGTCTTGAATGAGGTTCTGTGCACGTTCCGCACCATCTGTGATAAACTGGAAGTATTTCTTCCCTTTCTCATCGCCCTCCAGACTATTAGCGATATGCACCTGTAACTTCTCAGAAAAACTTCGTATCATGCGCAGCGGTTCTTGGAGGTCGTGAGAACATACAAAGGCAAATCGCTCCAATTCCTCATTGGAATCTGTAAGACGGCTAATCAGTTTATCGCGCTCTTCTTCACGGGCGTATTCGGCAGATTTTGCATCCTGAACACGCTGCGAGATATCCGTACTAATAACGACATACTGCCCGTTTTTCATTTTTTTGTAGGTGCTATTTATAACCCGCCCATCCGCCGCGTGGACCTCAGTTGTGCCTTCATTTTCAATTTTTTCCATAACGAAGTCGACGCGGGCTTGGCAGTCATCAACACCCATGGCTGGAAAAAAGTGTTTAACCTGAAGAGCCACGCTCTCCTTGAAGGAAAGTCCTGTATCAAAATTAGCATATAAAATTGGCAGATAGTTTCGCGCAACTTCATTGGCAAAAATAAGTTTCAGGTCTTTATCGTAAATCGCAAAGCCGTTGTTTAACTGGTCTAAGGCCGCAAATAGACTGTCTGCTGATGAACCTGTGACTTCAAATCCTGAACTCTTCATGTCTATTTTCATAGGGGAACCATCCTAACTAGACTAAGCCTCAGATTTTAAGATTGTAAAATGGAAAACAGAGCCGACGCCTATTTCGGATTCCACCCAAATAGCCCCGCCGTGTCGTTCTACAACTTTTTTACAAATTGACAAACCTACGCCAGTGCCAGCGTACTGGTTTTTACGGTGCAATCTCTGAAAGACATCAAAAATCTTACCGAGGTGTTTTTCTTGCATGCCAATGCCGTTGTCCTTAACGGAGAACTCCCAGTAAAGTCCGTTGTCTTCAATGCCGACATGAACGTGAGGGGCTGTACCCGGGGCTTGGTATTTTAGGCCGTTATTAATCAGGTTTTGAAAGAGCTGCATCAGCTGTGTTTTGTTCCCAGTGAGCTCTGGCATGACGTCATGGGTGATACGCCCGCCGCTAGCTTCCAGGTTGGCCGCCATATTTGCTTGGATGACGTCAATAAGACTCTGGCTTTCAAAAGTTTCCAAGGCTTGCGTATTAGAATTGATACTGGAATAGGCGAGGATATCTGTGATGAGATCTTGCGCACGTTCGGCCCCGTCCGTGATGAACCGAAAGTATTTTTTCCCTTTTTCGTCGCCCTCGAGGTCGTCTCCGATGTGAACCTGTAGTTTCTCCGAAAAACTTCGGATCATGCGTAGGGGTTCTTGTAGGTCGTGGGAGCAAACAAAGGCAAAGCGTTCGAGTTCTTCATTAGAGTCTGCAAGTTGATCGACCGTCTTACTGAGCTCTTCGGTACGCAAGTCAACAAGGTCTTCAACGACTTGCCGGCGATGTATCAATGAGGCAAATGTAAAACTCGCCAAAAGAGAAAGTAATATGCCGGCGATGCAGGCCGCGATGGGGACCCAGTATAAGGGGCGGTCTGTGTCCTGCAGGGTTGACGAAATGTGCCAATTCCGCCCGGCGAATGAGAATATTTTATCGTATTTAAAATGGAAACTTTCTGAAGGAAGACCGTAAACTTTTTGCGGGCGGCTAGGATCAGTAATGTCCGTGATTTGTATATCAAGACGTTTTTCTGTGTTGAATTCTTCAGAGACCAAATCACCGACCAAAAACAGGGCAGCAGCCATGCCTCTTATGCCAGTGTCTGACGGGCCTGATATTTGATTTTTAAGGCCTGGGTTTTTCACAGACGCATAAATCATTATGCTGGCGTTGGGGCTGAACTCTTGAGGGTTTGTAATTGGGGCTGAGGCAATAATCCCTTCCGTGCGAATAGCCTGCTCAATGCTTGGCCCACCTTTGGGGAGCGTGGCAAAATCCAACCCAATTCTCGGTTTTAGTCCAGTTCCTGGTTCCGCAATGTAAAGTGGATAGTATTCTGCCCTAGGTTCTGATTTTGTGAATTTTGCAAAGCCATCACCTTTCCGAATAAAATCGCTTTCAACGCCCTCTAAACGCAAGAGCTCCTCGAAGGTGTCCCTGTCTGTGTGATCAATACGCGGCAACCATGCAAAAGAATATAAGGTTGGATGATTTTGTAGTAAGGTTTGGGCGAATTTACGAAAGTTTTTTGTTTCAACCTCATCGGAGGACTCATAAAATCCTTTTACGGCATCAAGTGAATTAATGTTACCTTTTACAGCCCTTTCCAAAATCTCAATGCTCACCTTACTATCGGCGATAAATTCGTTCTCAGCTATTTTGTTTTCTTGGCTTGAAATGATGGAATAGGCCAGCACACTCGCTGCAATGCCAAAAATTAAAATAAGCAAAGCTACCCAATATTTTTGCAAATTTGAAGGTCTCGCGATTTTCATTCAGGCCGCCTAAATTTGGAAACGTATAGATTGATTTAGCTTCAACTATTGCTCGCTCATGTTGCTCTTACAAGGTTAATAAAGCCCTCATATCGGAGACGACATGGAAGTACTTAGGCCACCTTTTATAAGACGGAGGAACGGACTCCCGGATTATGCTATCTATTAGGTATGATTTATGATAAAACTTCAGTGTCATTCACATAAAATTTATGAAGTCACTGATGAAATGATGGACTCGGAAATATTAATGTCTCAAATATTAGTTATAGACGACAGTGAGTTTGATCGCCGCATGATTACACGTGCCATGAAGCATGCGGATAAGAACTTGACCTTTTTTGAGCTTGCACGCGGTGAAAACGTCATTGATACAATGCGCTTAGTAAAACCTGACGTCGTTCTTTTGGACATTCGAATGCCTGGTATCGGTGGGTTTGAAGTTCTGGACCGTATAAAAGACGATAGCTCTCTGGGTGATTGCAAAATCATTATGATATCTGGATCGTGTGCGGAGACTGATAAAGTGCAGTCTAAAGCAGGTGGCGCGGCGGCTTATTATACCAAGCCGAATACAAAGTTCGCGTATGAGACTATGGCTCAAGAAATACATGGCTTATATCTTTCAACAGCGGCCTGAGGTCTGTTCTTGTAACTTTGTACGAGATTCTGTAGGCCATTTGTAATGTTAAATATTCTCCTCATAGATGACGACAAGGTCGAGTTTCGTTTGATACAGCGCATGCTTAAGGACTGCTATGATGGGCCGTTCCTTTTGCGCTATGCGGATACGCTCGAAAAGGGCATTGAGATTCTTAAGTCACAAAAGGTCGATATGATTCTTTTGGATGATAAACTTGGCAAGGGACGCACAGCTGAGCAATCTGTGCCTGCGCTCCGTGCCGTGACTCGGGATATTCCTTTTGTCCTGATTTCGAGCGCGATTGATGCGGCCTACCTTAGGGATAAGACAATACTTGACGTCTATGATATCGTTGATAAATATAAGCTTCGTCAGCGAATTAGGGAAGGGTTACTACACCCTTTATAGCGCCGTAATCGGCCCGGTTAACGGCCTTATATTCTTCTACTTATACAGGTTCTATTTTTGTGTGCTCTATTGAGTCGCGCCTAACTCTTCGTTAGGCTTAATTAGGGCGAGAACGGAAGCGACTATGGCTAAAGAAACGAAGAAAATCGTAAAGTCTAAATCCAAAACGGCAGCAAAGCCAAAATCAAACAAAAGTGCCGCTGTTTCAAAGGCGAAGACTTCAAAGCCTGATGTCGCAATGGTCGCCATAGGCGCCTCCGCCGGCGGATTGGAACCGTTCGAGCGATTTTTTGACTCCATGCCTGTTACGTCTGGCATTGCCTTCGTGGTTATCCAGCATTTATCGCCTGATTTCGAAAGCATGATGGATGAATTATTATCCCGGCATTCGAGCATGGATATTAAGCGTGTGGTTGATGATCTTGAGGTTGAACCGAATACTATTTACCTCAACCCCCCGCGCTCGAAAATGATCGTCAAAGGTGGACGTTTCAATTTAATGGCGAATCCTGACACACGGCAACTGAACCTTCCGATTGATATATTCTTTGAGTCTTTGGCCTATGAATACGGGGATAAAGCTATTGCAGTGGTGCTGTCGGGTACTGGCAGTGACGGTACGCGCGGCGCAGCCGTCGTAAAAGAGCATAAGGGAACTGTTCTTGTCCAATCCCCCGAAAGTGCAAAATTTGACGGCATGCCTCGCTCTGTCATTGAAAGTGGTAATTTTGACGCCATAGCTGAACCCCACCAACTTCCAATGTTGATTAAACGTATCGGGGAGGGGAAAACTCTTGAGCCCTCTCCAGAAGGTGTATTAGGAGACGATCCTGCAAAATATGTCTTTTACCGGTTACGTGAAAAATTCGGTACAGATTTTGGCTACTACAAAGAAGCCACCATCCGGCGTCGATTAGACCGGAGGGCCCAGCTGTGTAACATGGATCTCGATGTTTACGCCAAGCATCTTGACGGAGCGCCTGACGAGCTTGACGCGCTTTATGCTGACCTCCTGATTGATGTCACGTCGTTCTTTCGTGATCCGGAAGGGTTCAAGGCTATCGGCCAACATGCTATTGAACCTCTCGGAAAGCTGATGACTCATGATAAGCAAATCAGAGTCTGGATACCTGGGTGTTCAAGCGGTGAAGAGGCCTACTCGTTCGCGATTGCTTTCACAGACTTTGCCCGTGAGAATAATCTGCCGATTAATCTGAAAATAATGGCGACGGACATCCATCAGCGTTCACTAGGGGCTGCCGCGGAAGGTATATATCCAAAAACCAGTCTCAAAGGACTAAGCGCTGAGCAGGTTGAGCGTTATTTCGAAAAGCATGTTGACTATTATCAGGTAAATCGGTCTTTGCGCCGCCTTGTCGTTTTTAGTCAGCACAATCTACTTCGGGATCCGCCTTTTACACGTATCGACTTGGTTAGCTGCCGAAACGTAATGATATATTTTGAAGACCAAGCCCAGCATAAAACACTAGCTCTTTTCCATTTTGCATTAAACGTAGATGGAACGCTTTTTCTAGGCCCAAGCGAATCTTTAGGAAAGCTTGAAGACGAATTTGAAATAATAGACCGGCGGTGGAAAATTTACCGTAAGCTACGTGATGTCCGGCTTTTAGACGCAACATCACTGCTTCCACGCGATAGTGCCCACAGGCCCAAAAACGATTATAAAGCTCCGTTTTTAACGGGCAGAACAGGCACGCTGCAGCGGTTTCAGAAAACGCACGGTGACGCATTGGAATTAATGCTCAAGCGTTTCGCCCCGCCTGGTTTCCTTCTCAATCGGACAGGAGAGGTTGTTCACGTTTTCGGATCTGCTGGGAAGTTCACGCAGATCGAAGGCGGTATATTCAGTAACCGGATTATTGACCTTATCGACCCGCAGCTCAGGCTAGCAGTAACCGCGGGGCTAGAGCGTTTAACAACCGCAGAAAAACTGGAATTTGAACGTCGCGTTATCATGTCGGGTGAGGATGGTGAGTCGAATTCTGTCATTGTTTCGCTCAACACCTTAACGCCTGCTGCAGGCGATGCAGGGCACTTTCTGTTAACACTAATGACGTCCGATAACGATCAGAAGTCACTCGGGCCGTTGCCAAAATTTCTTGATACGAGTGAAACGTCGAATATCCTCCAGAGAAGAATTCAGGATCTTGAGCGAGATTTGACATCAACCGAAGAAAGTTTGCAGTCACTCGTCGAAGAATTGCAAACAAGTAACGAGGAGATGCAGGCCTCCAATGAAGAACTTATGGCGTCCAACGAGGAACTGCAGTCAACAAACGAAGAGCTGCATTCAGTCAACGAAGAACTTTATACTGTCAGTGCTGAGCATCAGAGTAAAATTGATGAACTGACCGTCCTGACGGACGATATGAATTTGCTGCTTAAAGCGACTACGATTGGTATTATCTTTTTGGACGAAACCAACAACATTCGCCGGTTTACACCTAGCGCCACATCTGTTTTCAACTTGCTCGGTCAGGACATAGGCCGTCCGTTTGAGCATACGACATACCGATTTGAAGACATCGACTTGATGGAAGAGATTGGCAAGGTCAAGCGGACGTCGACGGAGTTTTCTGAGGAAATTAGTGTTGAGGGTAATGATTATATACTGCGCATCGTGCCCTACATAACTTCCGTAAAGCAGGCCTCGGGGATTGTGATCACCCTTGTCGATGTTTCAGAGTTTAAGACTGCGGAACGAGTCCGTCTCGCAGATCAAGAAATATTCAAATCTGCTATTAACGATATGACGGACGAGTTCATTCGCGTTGACATTAATACAGGGACGATTGTCCTCGCCAATGAGTCTTTCGCAAAGTCGTATAATCAAAAAAGAGAAGATATTATCGGCCATACACTTGTCGACCTTGTCGGCAAAGAAGAGGCAGAACGCACGTTTGAGTTTGTCAAGACTCAGCCATCAGGTGTGGTTTACCCCCATGAAGTTGTTGAAAATAAGGGGACGAGTAGCGAGAGGGTCATGTCACGCAGAGTCAGAATCGTTGCGGATGACGAAGGTAAATCAATCGCTTTGCAAGCGATCGGGCATGACGTTACCGAAGAGCACAGATACCGGGAAGTTTTAGAAGCTGTCTTGGGACTCGGCGAAAACCGCTTGCAGGATATATCCGAGAGTATGGCCTCTATTCTCGCGATTGGCTGTAAATACTTAGGTCTCACTCACGGGGTCATTGCTAAAATTGAAGACGATGATTACCTTGTTCATAGTTGCCACGGTTATGACGAAGATGAGCTCGAGGTCGGGGTTGCGCTACCTTATAAAAAGACTTTTAGCCGTGTTCTTATTGAGACTGAGGAACCCGTTACTTTCAACCGGGAAACGGACAAACATGCGCGAAAGGGGTTGTTCTTTGATACGACGCAAACAATTATTGCTGTCAGAACACGAGAACATAATGACCAATATGGTGCACTCTCATTTTCCAGCCATAAACCCCGTGAGCGTGAATTCTCGCCAATAGAAATATCCATAGTCCGTTTGTTAGGACAAGCCGTCGGCTCGATGAATACACATCATAAACAGCTTTCCTTACTTGAAGCGCGCAAGCAAGAACTAGAAGGCGTAAATGAAGGTCTAAATAGATTTACCTATCTTGCCTCCCATGACCTGCAGGAACCCTTACGTAAAATTCAACAAAGTGGTGAATTCCTACAAACTGATATCGGTGATAAAATAGACGAAGAGGGCAAGTATTTCCTTGATATTATGACGGGGTCTGCGGGGAGAATGCGCTCATTAATTGATGACCTTCTGCTCTACTCTTCTTCAGCAAATCAAAATCTAGCAAAACAGCGGATTGAACTCGCTACCTTAGTAGAGACGGCTGTCGAAGAACTATCAGAGAAAATCACTCAAACAAAAGCTGTTGTCAAAATCAATAAATTACCAACGGTTACGTGCGATCCAGCTGTAATGAAGCAGGTCTATTTGAATATCATAAGTAATAGTTTGAAGTATTGTCGTTCAGATGTTTCGCCTAAAATTATAATTTCATCCAAAGCGTTCAAAAATCACACTCGTTTGTCATTCAAGGATAATGGTATTGGAATGGAACTTGATGACACCGTTAATATACTAGACCCTTTCATACGTTTGCATTCCAAGCATGAGTATTCAGGTTCCGGCATTGGCCTTGCCATTTGTAAGTCTGTTTGTGATCGGCACGGGTGGAAGATTGAAATCGAGAGTACGGTCGGAGTCGGAACCGAAATTGCAATACTGATTCCTGCAGATCAAATTCAATAAGATGTAATTTTAGATTTTTTTAACCATGTCCGTTAAACTATTTTTTACTACGTTAATTTAAAAGCGTTCCATAAGATAAAGTGGAGTGGTTGGGCGTGATCAAGCAGGGTGATACATATAAAATTGTCATGGTCGATGATGATCAGGATGATTTGTTTTTAACAAAAATTTCCTTTCGTAGAGCCGGTTATCCAGTGGATTTTTTAGGTCTTAAGTCTGGGGTAGCTTTATTTGATTTCATCAAAAACCAGGGTATCGGTTCAATCGATATATTGTTGCTCGATATAAATATGCCGGTCCAATCTGGCCATGATATTCTTGCTAAACTTAAAGATTACCCGCATTTTGGCGATATAAAAGTTGTTATGTTTTCTACGTCAAGAATGCCGGGTGACCTTACAAAGTCTTTTCAAAAAGGCGCAACTGATTTTATGGTGAAACCATCGAGCCAAGCTGATACCGAGAGTTTCCTAGACCATATAGGTGATATGCTCATGTCAGAACAAATGGCTGTAGCGTAATCAGCCTAAAATTGCGATAGTCTGCTCTGCGGCGGCAAATCTTAACATCTAAAATTTTATATATGTGTGGAGTTAGGCTGGCTCGTCTCTACAATTTTATGGGGGCAGGGCTTTATCCATTAGTCTGTCTAAGATTAGCAATTATCTTTCGGAACTGAAATAAGGATAATTTAGCGGTAAAGTGTGACCGCTAAAATTTTATATATGTCTAATTAGAGAGTGCAAGTTTCACGCGTTTTGGAAGCAGAACGTCGTCACCTGCGTCGCCACCTCTTACATTCCAATACAGGATCGTTTTCTTGATAAAGAGCTTGGACATATCCGAATATAATCCATCCGCGATAGAAATTTTTACCATACCAGTGATAACGTCGAGCTTGTGAGGCAAGTTCCTAATTTCTTTAAATATATTGATTAAAGCCGTATCATATTCAAGACTCATGATTACGTCATCGAGTTCTTGTTTATGAGATAGGAACCAATCGAATATCATCCGGCGTGTCATGACAAGACTTGGATCTATGACAACTGCGAGTTCCATCATCGCGTCTTTATACGCTTCGACTTTTTCCTCAGTCAGCCGACCGTCAGCTACAACAACAAGACCAAGCAAAGTGAAAATATACTTCCACTCTTCCGGCCCTATGGCAGGCATTTTATTCATTTTGGTCTTGCGCCCCGGAGCCTGGATCGAAATGGGCATCTGCCTCTCCGGTATATTATTGAATAGTTAAAGTCGCATACTACTGTTAAACAAATACCAAGATTTATACTTAATGAAATCTGAAGAATTAACCTAAACGAAACGTGAAAAATAACGACACTTATTCATGACGTTTGCGAGGTTTCTATTTGTTTGTCTTTGAGGCCGTCCGGCCTTAAGTAATTACATCTAAGTCTTTTACGGGACTACAGCTTGAAGCCGCAGGAATTAGCGAGTTAGAAACCATGAAATAGTAAACGCGCTTTAACTTTTTAGAGGTTAATGCCGGACATCAATATTCTCCAGTTTTACTGTGTGTATTAATTATTTTTTGATAGGATAATTAGCTTATTTCGCTGGCGCGAGACCGCAAAATTAGTAGTTTCTATAGAAAATTCGCCAGATGCGTTCATATTGGAACAGTCATAACAAGCTCAACGGTAATCCCGCCAATCAGGTGATAACCGAACGACTAAAGGCTTATTATATGACACTTGTTCACGTTCTATTGAAGGACTTACTTACTACCCGTAAGATTAAGTCATTCTCGAGCCAATCAGAGCAGTCATCACAGGCGCTAGAAGGCAGCCTTGATGAAGTCGGGTTCTTAAACCCCTTAATTGTCACAAAACAAAAATCTAAATATCTCGTATTAGATGGTAAAAAAAGGTTGCAAGCTCTTCTTCAACTTACCAAGTCCCGCGGGAGGTCACGCGTAATGAGCAGAGTTTCGTGCGTCATGGAATGGCCAGCGCCTCATTTAACCGGGCGGAAGTCACGTCCGGCTCTCATGCGGGCTCCTGAACTGGCGCACGCCATTGTATCGGAAATCAAAGGTGGCCAATCTATGTCGAGCATCGCTACGAAGTACGATTGCAGTAAAGATGACGTGATTGAGGCTCTATCGTTTCAAGGGCTTCATCCTACAGTTTCAATGCATTTTAACAACGAAGCAATTAACTGGGAACAAGCTGCAGCGCTGGCAACAATTCAAAACCCGTATGCTCAGCTAAACCTGCTTTTACAACTCGGTCCGTTTGTGAGCGACACTGAAATCATAGCGGCCATCTGTGAAGGCGCGACGGTTATTGACCTTCCAGATGGAAATACAATCTGCTTACCGAGCCGTAAGCTCACACCTATTCAGAAATTTGACAGCGCGAGCCATAACAGCGCCTTTCTAAAGGAGCTAGCGGCTTAATACATATTTCCCTATTTGTATGCTGCATAAACTGTCAAATCCGCACCCCAAGGCAATACCTTTCCGGTCATTAACTTGAGTGCATATAAGGCCGGAGTTTCCACCGAACTCCGGCCTTATTATTTATAAGTTATAATACACAGTCACTTTATTTCGTTTCGTCCAATTTTCAGGGACTCAGAAGGCGATTTGCGGATCCTGATTTAGCTCATCTGCAGGCGGCGCGGGCATAGCCCAAGCGACCGCATCATGACGAACTGTGCCGCCCTGCGGCGGCCATAGCCCGTCTTGTATCGGGACGCGCATTATCAAAATTAAGGAACGGATATATATAGCGCACGCCGCCTTGATTGAGCAGCACTGCGTCTGCACCGTTTAGAATCATACTGTTTTGCCGCCACCTGTAGTGATGATATCATAAGCCGGTTTGGGGGCAGGCGAACGCCGGACAGGTTTCCAGCCTTTGTGGCCGGTCACTGATTTTTTTAAAACATTAAAAGCTGAATACCTCATAATTGTTTGACGTCAGACAAGGTCTTTAGGGGGTAATATTCTCAATGGAGCTCAAATAAATTAATATCAGATTTCTTTCATTCGTTTTTTGGCTTTGAGGGCCAATTCATCAAATTTTGAGTTATCCAGATAAAGGACTTTCATTTCCGCCAAGGTTAACACTATACACTCCTCAGATGGCAGGTGCCCCCCTGAAACATATTCAACTTCGTATATCTGCCCATTCTTTTTGGCGATATAACCATGTTGTTTTATAATCTTTGGTAGTTCGCACACATTAACCTCCAAATAAGGGTTTGATTGTCAGTTTTTCTATAGGGGGTAGGGACATAATTGCCTCAGGAACGCCGCCTGACGTGAGACCTCCAGGCTCCCATAATGCATTGGCTCCGTCTTCATTTCCTGATGGGATTTTTATTATTTTTGGTCTTGGCATCTCTGCAATCATCATGTCGTTCGGGTCTATACTGCCGGGTGGGAAACCTAAAAGTTCTTCAACTTTTGCAATATCACCATCAGCCTTTTTTAAAATATCATCTACATATGCTTTTGGCATTACGAAAGCTGGGTCAGGGCCCGCAGTTCCGTATTTCTCCATCATCTTTTTACTAACTACTCTGGCTCCGCCGTCATCAAACTTAGCTAGATGATTGTCGATATATTCTGGGGTCAAATATTGTCAAATGCGACCATCCTTCAACCTTTCGGTTTAATGTAACCTTTGTCCAACAACTCTTGAATAGGCATTGGCATTTTATGTTGCGTACCGCCGCCAGGCTGGTCAAACCGAGGAGTTATTTTACTAGATTTTGCGCCGGGAATTGGCTTTTCAACAGTATATTTCCTGAAAAGTCGGTCCAAAGTTCCTGGGGTTACAGACCGTTGTTCAAAAGTACTCAAGTTGGTGAAGTGAATGTTCCTATGCCTACAAACTGGCCCTAGTTATTTATTAGCCGCCTCATCCTTCTTAGCCGCCTTCGCCTTATTCTCCGCCTCTATTTCGGCTTTAGACTTACTATCCTTTATCCACCATTGGCTCTTTCACCCAATCGGGCATGACCCATCCCGGCGTAGGTTGGGATTGGCGCGGGCGCCAACTCGACATAAAGGAACCTCCCAACTCTGATTCAGAGTTGTAAAAAAAATCGTGACGATCCCAGACATCACCCCGAGTAATTTTATCGTGGTAAAAAGGCCATTCGGCCTTTTTAAGCGGAAAAATAATATCCTCTTTAAATAGCTTCTTGGCTATATTTTTCAATTCAACTATGAGCCCGGTCATATTTTTGATCTCGTTATCCGACAGGCCTTCACCCGTCCGAAGAATGTCTTCCCCCTTCTCAATTGCATCTTGGATTAACTCGATCACCCGGAGGTAATTTCGTGGCTTCACTATCCCATGGCAAACCACTAATGACGCAATCCGTCTTAACGGCTGCCTCAGGTCAGGTAATTCATCCGGTAATGAGTAATTGAACGCCAAATATCCCAATGTGGCCACCATGTCCCGCGTCCCGGGAATGGGAAAGTTCTCGGCTTTTACCTCTTGCTTGAGCCACATAAGTTCCCCGCGCAACCGTCCGGCCGCAGTGCTGTTGTCAAACTCGTAAGGCTCTAGGAGTGGTAGAATATAATTCACGACTTCAAGAATATCCCCATATTGCTCCTTAACATAAACATCATCGGGAATGGGGGTTTCTGTGTAGGGATTAATGGCAGGTCTTATGGGGTCACCGTATCGTGCCTTTAGTTCGTTAGGGAATAACATACTATGGTCCTATCGGAGAAACTACTATACCGGGCGGCGGTGTCGCTTGGTGGCCGACCCCGAGGTCGTCATAGGAATAGGTAATGCGCCCTAAAAATACATAGATTTATCGTGCGGCACTTTTATCCAGTCTTTTGAAGAAAGGATGTGTTTTATGTCGTCGCCCTCCAGCAGAAATGTGATTTGACCAATAAACTTACTTATCTTTACAAGCGCGTCATCATAGTCAGAGACGCCAAAAAAATCATCTATCTCACCATCGATATTATTATGCTTGAAGTAATCCTGAAGGCTGAACCATTGATTAGACTTACTGTTCATTGCCTGCTTATCAACGTTCCGAATTGAAAACCGAAGAGCATGATAATACCCGTTGTCATCGATACTGTGACCATCCGAGAACGAGAACTCAATTTTTTTCTGATAGTGTTCAGAAATAAGGTCAATATCGAGACTGAAACTTTTTGGTGAATTCTCAGCCACTTCCGATTCGTCGGACGCAACCTCATCATCTAAAATTTGCGCTAAAGAAACTTTTACCTCGTAATTGGTAATCTTTGGCGAGACTTCATCTAAATAAACTCTTTCGACAGTATCAAACTGTATTTTGGTTTTTGAATTCATCTTCATTTTATTACTTTTTACCCTCCCCAACTCACAGAGCTTTGTTCCATCTTATAAAACAAAATGTTTGAATTTATAGGGTTACCGATGTCTAAGATCGTAGCATCACTAGTATTTTTGGCCTTTATCCAAGCTTCGTTGACTTTATGCATCGAAAGTTTGTGCCGTAGCGGTCATCGCATTCTCAAACGCTTCTTTTAAGCTATCGACCGCAATTCAGTTCGGCGCGGCGTGGCTCCAAAAAGGCTATACTTTAATCCGCGCTATCACCGTTGAAGGGCTCTTTCACCCAATCGGGCATGACCCATCCCGGCGTCGGTTGGGATTGGCGCGGGCGCCAGCGTCCTGTCAAAGGACCGGATATTCTGCGCTCGGCATCCCCCAATTCCTTATGCTTCCTAATCAAACGAAACCGGGGCCTGAGGTTAAAAAAGTGTACAAAGTCCGCGCGCACCATCTGAAAATCGAGTTTTTCTGCATGGAGTAGCCTGCACATTTTACGATAATCACGAATTGTGTCTTCCAGATTTTGCCTTTCGGTTTCAACAATTGTCTCATCAGTGCGAACAATCGTTTCAGTGAGTTTGATTGTTTTGCAAATTATTCCTATGAATCTTGGATAATGCCGAGGTTTTATAAACCCTTGGCATTACACCAACGTCACAATTCCGTACAGGTCATCCGATATATCTGGAAATCCCTCTGGAAACATAGGATTGCCGGCCAAGTAAGACACAGTACTGACATGGTCGCGCGATCCGGGAATTGGAAAACGTTAGGCTTCGACTTCTTGTTTTAAGAACTGTAACGCACCGCTCAGCCGTCCAAGAGGTTGATGATTATCCAATTCGACTTCGCCTATTATTGACAAAAGGCGATTTGCAATCATCAATAGATCAGAATACTGCTCATCTACATTTAAATCGTCAGGAAATCTTAAGGCCATTCACGGGCCTGTGTGTGAAATAATTTTGAGCAACAGGGGCGAGCGTTGAGTTACAATTATTTATAATTATTATGGCGATCAGACCTCGTAATCTTTCGGCCTTATTGCTGATTTCATTTCGTAGACAGCATTACAAAACTCGTCATCAATATTTTCTAATTCTTTTGCACACATAAGTCCAATTTTTACATTTTCGTAGTCATCTGATGTGAGCTTTCCACTTTCCAATAATTTACTTTCAATAAATTCCATCTGTGTCTTTGCGTATAGATACAAATTGTTATTAGGCATCTCACGCATTCTAATTGCAATAATATCATTACATTTTTCTATATATTTTTTAGTGTTCATCATCTTTTTTACCTAAGGATATGGCGCGAATTTAGAAATGTCGGGAACAAAATACTGCTGTCCTCCGCCTGGCGTCACAGCTGATACATTTGGGAATGACCAATCATCTACAATCGAAGCTGCCTTGGAGGATAATACGTCCATATCTTCGGATAGCTTGTATAAGGCCTGTGTTTTGGATTCAGCCATGTCAGTGGCCCTATTGTGACCGACCGAGCTGACGCCAATGCTACCGGGGGTCTCATCAATTGGAGCAAAATAATTTCCTTTTGGCGCGCCGGGAGACTGCCACTGTCCCATAACTGTACCTTTTTTTAAACTAATGACTTCAACAGGCTGATTAAAATCAATTCCGCCCATATGGTCATCAATTTTAGCATCATTCCAACCCTGTTTTTTATAGAAATCTCTGGCAGTTGTCTTCCTAGATGATATTAAATTAGCGTTGCGATTTGCTGCGGCTTCATCATCTGCCGTCTTCTTAGCCGCCTCGTCTTTCTTAGCCGCCGCAGCCTTCGCCTTGTTATCCGCCTCGATATCCGCTTTCGATTTGCCCCCGGCTCCGCCCGCGCTGCCGCTGCCGCTGCCATCAGGCTTGGAGCTGGATTTGGCGCGCATTCTTCCTGCGCCGCGTGTGAGGAGGCCAATAAGGAGCTCTGCGCCGAAGTCTGTGACGATTTTAGCAAACATTTTAGATGCGTCGTCGAGTTCCTGCAGGGTCGTCGCATGGTATATATGCTTAACCCATTTCCAGAGCTTGGTGACAGCGGAGAAAATACTCCATCCGAGTATCGCCCAGCCGATCGCAACCAAAATAGCGTCTACAGCAAAACCCACGCCCGTGAAATGCGATGCGGCCCACGCGGCGAGCACAACAGCGATAGACACAATCGCTGTGGTTGTCATGGCGTTCTTGAGAGTCGTTGCAATTTTAGTATCTAAAATGTGCGTCACGCTGTTTTTGAGGACATAGGCGAGTTTGAGTTTCATGTCGCTCAAATCGCGCATGCTGGTCGCTTTTTCCGCACGCGCGATCTGTTTTGCGTCAACACCTTCTTGCTGCCCGAGGTCCGCGCTCATATCTTCCAGTTGAGTGTTGTCTCTTGCGAGAGCACTTAGGGCCACGGCTGGCAGGATGAGCGCGAGCAGAGTGCCGCGGCTCACGAGCCTTGCCACGCGCTCCTTTATACCGCGCTGTGAGAGCGGACCGTTGCCCCAGCCGTCAATCTCAGCTAAAATTTCATATAGTCGCCCGACGCCGTGGGAAGCGTAAGTTTGTATGTTGAGAATGATGCGTTCCGTAAGGCCAGGCTTGTCTTGTTCGATCATTTCACAGAATTCGGAGCCAAAGACATGCAGACGGCCAATGAGTAGGGTTTCACCCGAAAGGAGTGGGATATTCGTCGCGCCGGACACTGCTGATATGTATCTTCCACGATTTGACACGGCAACTCCTCCTCTCACTCGGTATTAAGACGGGAATTTGCACGCGGCAAGGCCTATAAATTAGTCACGGATAAAAATTTATCAATTCGCTACCAATTTTTAGCATCTTGAAAGAATATTTTTTGGCCTGATGTCGCCACAGGCGAATTTGCCACAAAATGGCCTAAAATGGTGTTAGAAATAACGCATCAGACGCAACTTAAACAAGATTGTAATTGCAATTGTTGTGCTCGTTGGTAATTTGAAACCATAAGAGTTTATCTCGTTTGAGATGCTCAGCGGAATGGGAGTGGGGTATGGACGTCGATCAGAAGGACCGCGGCGCGGAGTTCATCACACCGCTTGGCGCAAATGTATTGGCGCTCACAGCCCTTAGTTTTCATGAGGAATTAAGTGCTGAATTTTTCGGCACTGTTGACTGCATAAGCTCTGATTTTGAAATCGACGCCAAGACACTGCTCGGGAAAAATGTCTCAGTGAAACTCCTCCTGCCAGAGGGGGAGCGATTCTTTAATGCCATTGTCACAGAATTTCATTTTACGGGGTCAGACGGGACCAGCGCTAATTATCGCGCCGTGCTCAAGCCTTGGACATGGGTCATGGCGCAGCGCACGGATTGCCGTATCTTTCAAGATATGACAGCCCCTGAAATTATTGAAGAGGTGATCAGCACGGCAGGGTTTGCTGAGTTTTTTGATAAAAAGGCGCTCTCTGACGAATACGCCAAACGTGAATATTGCGTGCAATATAATGAGAGCGATACTAATTTTGTCTATCGCCTGATGGAAGAGGAGGGGATTGCGAGCTTCTTTGTCCACTCTGACAGCAAGCACATGCTCACACTCTCGGATTGGAACGACGATTTTGAGCCCATGAGCGGCTATGAAACACTGCCGTTTTTCCCAGAGCAGGGACAACAACGGGCCGAGGGCGAGCATATTTACAGCTGGCATTTGCGCAATGCCCTCACGTCAGGCGCGCATGCGACGACTGATTATGATTTTAAAATTCCGCGTAAAGATATGTCTGTGTCTTCATCTGCGCCCGATGGGCATACCCATGATGAGCGCGAGGTTTATGACTGGCCGGGCCGATTTGTTGAGCGCGCCGACGGGGAGCGTTACACCAAACTTCGCCGCGAAATGCTGCAATCCGGGCGGGAGCGCATTTCCGGCCGGGCCAACGCGAAAGGTATGTCAGCAGGGCATTTGTTCACCTTGGAGAACTTCCCGCGCGCCAACCAAAACCGCGCTTATCTTTTACTCTCAGTCGAGCATAACTTCCGCGTCACAGACTACCGCAGCGGCGCGGCTGCGGGGCAGTGGTATGAATGCAGCTTTACCTGTTCTGATCCAAAATTACTTTACCGCCCGTCGCGCACGGCCAACCGTCCGCAGATCGTCGGGCCGCAGACCGCTCTTGTGGTTGGCCCTGATGGCGAAGAAATCTGGACGGACGAGCATGGCCGTATCAAAGTACAGTTCCATTGGGACCGTTACGGAGAAAGTGACGAGAACAGCTCATGCTGGATCCGCGTTTCGCAAAGCTGGGCTGGTAAGGCCTGGGGCGGACAGTTCATTCCGCGCATCGGCATGGAAGTGCTTGTCGAGTTCCTAGAAGGCGACCCGGACCGTCCGCTCTGTACAGGCGCCGTCTATAATGGCGACAACCCATACCCGTTCACCCTGCCGGAAAACAAAACCCAATCGGGTATACGGTCGAATTCGACCAAAGATGCTACAGGCGCAAACGAACTTCTATTCGAAGATATGACAGAGATGGAAAACATCTTCGTCCACGCCCAGAAAGACTACACCGAACGCGTGCTCAACACACGAACAACGCGTGTCGATAGTCACGACGTGCGGAGTGTGGGGGATAATGAATATATTACAGTTGATAAAGCGTCTCACAGGCATGTGGGGAATACGTCGATTAATATTGTTGGTGGTACAGGGCCAAGTGCGACACTTTCCGCTGCCGCTCAATTGGTTCATTTCGGTGCTGGGATGACTTTTCTTGCGACTTCCAAAGAAATCACAGGGAGCGCTGGCGGAGCCGCTAAGGGGCTCACAATTGGTGCAGTAGCCGGGTATCTGGGGGGGCTAGGGGCTAATGCTTATGCCGCTCATGTCCAAACTGATTTTGGTAAACTTGTTGCGGGTCAAGATCCCATTGCGGATGCTGGAAGAGAGTTAATTTCATCCGGACAACTGTTAGGGGACGGGACGTCATGCTCACCTCTACCGTTCGGCACAAATGTTGATTCTGTAGGTGTCACGAATGTCCGATTGGTTGGTGGAATAGATATCACTTCTGTGGCGGGTTTGAAATCAAGCTTTACCGGGATACATCATATTAAGGGTGTGGGTTTTAATGACTATCTTAAGGTAGGTAAGGACCAAACCATTAAAATTGGTAAAACGCAAAAAGTCGATATCGGTGAAGATCAAGACACAACCATAGGTAAAGACCGAACTATAAACGTGGGCGAAGATGAGTTTAAGAAAATCGAAAAGAAAGCCCAAATGCAGGTTGGGAAAGAGTACAAGATATTAGCTGGGGAGAAGTTTTTAGGCGAATCTAAAGTTTGGGAAATGTACTCTGATAAGTCGATAAAAATGTCGGCTCCCGGCGGATTTATAGAGATTACCAAGTCAGGAATACTTATTCGAGGTAAAAAAGTTAAAATAGAGGGCAAGCGTGTTGATTTTAAAAAGAAAGGCGGCGGCAAAGGCACCGCGTGCTTGAAAGGGATGGCAAAAACAGCGACGCCATTCGTCAAATAATGTCTAAATTTCCGATGAATTACGCCACCTTATTTACAATCTTTTACACGATAGTTTTTTTGTGGTTTGCTAAAAGCTTTTTTGTTGCGATCTTCTC
>ENA-ORXT01000181-ORXT01000181.1-marine-metagenome-genome-assembly--contig:-NODE-181-length-106991-cov-57.305582_pt1 | contig 106991 bp, 87 predicted proteins | sample MGYA00237868_ERZ511482 | MGnify/ENA metagenome assembly ERZ511482 | reverse complement strand
CCGAGGGTGCCGCCTTCGGAGATCTTGATGTCAGGGTTGATTGTGAGCTTGAGATATCGGTGTTGACGGGTGGCCGTGAGCCATCCGGCGTCGATCATCTCGTCGGCCACTCTTTTCACTGACCGCTGGTGGACGCCCAACTCGTCAGCCAGTACTGAGTAGCTGAGCGGTTCTTCGACGGCATGCAGGATCAGCAGCAGGCGGGCGTTGAGCGTGTGGAGCCGCGGCTGCTTCATTTCGTCGGCGTTTTCGGACGTAGCGGGCACTCCCAGAGGCTACCTGATGGCACGTTGGCAAACAGTTGTTCGACTTAGTAATTGTTTTTGTCACAGTACCTGTTTATAGTTACGTAAGTCGCCTGGGCAATAGCCGTTCGACGACGCCAGTTAGAACATCCAAATAGCGAGAGGCAGCCAGCGGTAATGCGGCTCACAACTCAACTTCAGGTGTCACGTCCAAGGGCTTCACGCCCTGTGGCACCACTGCAATTCGAGAATCAGAAGAACCACGAAACCTTGAATCGACGGGATCGTCGTCTCATCTACTTTTTTAGCTTGGGCATCTGTGGCCTTTTGACAAGTGGGGTTTTCGCTGGCCGGAAGACCCTGATCCATTCTTGGACTGTCAACCCTCCGATTACACAGTCCCAGTTCACCTGCACCTCTGCCCGCCACGAATAGTGCTTTTCAGGTTCACGGATTCGGCGTTTGTCTTCTGGCCAAATTATCCAGCCGTTGGCATCGAGCCAGATGAGATGCCGCCACACCGACGCCCTTGATAATCCCACAAGTTTTCCAACAGAACTTGTGTCGATCGCCACGAGTCCGCCACGTTCAGATTTGCTGGCAACGTGGTGCAGGATGCTGATCCGGTTGCGCATCACCTCCCGCTTCACGAGGGTGCGCTCATCGATCACGGGTTGCACTCCACGACGGGCGATTTCGTGTTTGTACAGCACCTCGAACGACCGTAACAGCCTGTTGCAGCACAGGGCTATTCGTTTCACCTAAATCGCTGTATTCGATCTGCTCGTCGGTGAGCCCATATTTACAAGTGACTGGCCATCAGGCCAGACGCGAAGAGAGCGAACCGGATGCAACCGGCTCGCTCTCGGGATGAACACCTCTCGCAAGGAATTCAAATGCTCAATAACAAATCTACTACGCACGACGCCCAGATCGGCCGCAGCCAACGCCATGCACGCCAACTGGCATCGCCGTTGGTCCCAAGATTTCCGTTCGTCGTCGACCCTGGACTGCCGCTAGCCAGGTGTCGACGGCGACGGATTGCCCACTACATCTCACTGATCTCGCTGGTGATGCGGTTGACGGCAGTCGCTGTTGGCCTGACCACAACAGTGGTGGTGAAAGGTTCGGGCGGCGACCCGACCGGCCGATTAGTCGTACTGGAACCCTGGTCTCGCGACTGGATCGACACGCAGAACGCCTATTCACCTCTTGAGACGGCTGTGGCTGCGGTCCTCGACAAGCACCGTGACACCTATCGAGCCTTGATGGCCGATCTCGGTCCCATCGTCAGTACGTGTCCGTCACGGCTATCGATCGCTCTGTTCATTTGGGCGCTTGACGAACTCGGCGTCGACCTCGACGACGAGACCGCGGTCAACGAGTGGCTCACAGACGATGGCATCGCCAGAGTATGCGAGCTTGTCGAAGAGTCACCGAAACTAACGACCCGGCCGTTTCTGCGTGACCAGAACCTTGTCCGTATCGGCATGACTCGCGGCGTGACTGGTCTGACTCCACGTAACCAACTTCGGTTCCCGCTTGTTCGCACTGTCGGCTGGTTTAACCCGGCAGAAATGTGGCAGTTCATCAGCGATTGTGACATGCAGCGGTCGCGGTACAACTGCGAACGGGCACGCAAGATACTCACTCTGACGTTCGGGGCCGGGTTGACGGCCACCGAGGTCGCCGATGTCGGCCAATCAAACATCTATGAGGCACAAGGTTCGGTATGGGTCGATGTCCAGGCTGGGCCGAAACCGCGGCGTGTGCCCGTCGATGACGACTTCGCGCACCTGATCCTGGGTTTGCGGAACATGCCCGGCCAGGACCTACTTCACGGCACACGCGATGCCGGTCAGCTACAACGCGTACAGCGAATCAACCAGTCGCTACTCGAAGGCACATGGACGCTCGGGGTGCGCCCGTTGTTCCGGGCCATGAACCTGACATGGCTGCGGAACCGGGTGATGGCGAACGCTGACATGTCCGCAGTGTTCGCTGCGTCGCAGTACAAGACGATGAAGGTGTTCGCTCGTTGTCTCGACGAGGCCGATCTGGTCACGTCGGGGCAGTGGCGGTCTGTGTCGCGTCCGCACCCGGATTCGGAGGCACCGCGATGAGCATCTCGGAAGCACATCGTCTATCTAAGGCCGAGGTCCAGACCGCCGTTGATGGTCATGAACCGTCCCGGATCGACATGCGGTTCATCTGGAAAACGCACCGGTCACTGATCATCAGGGCCGTGTATGCGGCGAAACCGACCAGCGAGAAATCAGCGATCGCGATCTCTACCGCTGTGATCGCACACATTCTTTACGCCCACCAACAGTGGGGTCTCGGCGAGAAGCTGTGGACGCCAGCTGCGGTGATGCAGACAGCGAAAGAACACTACGCAGACGAACTCAACCTCCAGTCCGGCGCTACCCGTGAGAACGCCCTGTTGCGGGCTGCACGCGGGATGGAACCGCACCTATGGAACGAGCGGTACATCTCACCGTGGAAGAACCGGCACCCCGACCCGCTCATCTACACCGAACAAGAAATCTCGGTGTGGGAACGCCACCGCTGGTTGATCGGCTCAGAAACACATTTCCTGAACTTCAACTTCACTTACTCCCTGGCACTCGGAGCCGGAGTAATCCACCGCCTCGGGCAACTATGCGGCGACGACTTCGCCCTCAACAACGGCCAACTCACAGTCGCCCAGATCAAGCCTGACCGGCGCATCGTCATAGCGGCAGACCAGGCCCCGTACCTCGCTCAGTTCGTGGGGCAAGGCCCAGAGCCGATCCTCAGCACCGAACACGACTTCCACGCCCTCTCTGAGGGCATGAAACGCCAAGGCATCGACTGGCCCCGCATCCGCAGACTCCGCTCCACCTGGGTCGTCAGAAGAATCCGTGCCGGAGCGAACCCAGCCGCAGTCACCGAAGCGCTCGGCAACAAAGGCTCCGCCCTATTCCGACTGCTCGCCTACATCGAAGTCGACGACAGCCACCGCGCAGGTCTCGCAGCGAACCCTCCCGGCGTCAACCCGATCCGTGTGCACCCCAGATACGGCAACTGACCCCAGATACGGCAACTGACCCCCGATGACCAACCAAACCAACCGCAACCCAACCCCGCCACAGAACGGACACCAAACCATGAACAACCAACCAAACAAAAACCCCAAAGCCAGGTGGCACCACAGAACGCCCACCCTGTCTGACCCCCGCACACTCGTGTACGAGTTCTATGAATCCGACACCTTCGTCGCCGTCTCCAACGGCCGCACGGCACAACCCCAGACACAGACTGCCGACCGGTTCGCCGCTCGCAACCAGGCAGAAGCACACTTCGCTCTAGGAACAGCGCACCGCAAGGGCAGCCGCTGAACCCATGACCGACTTCGACCCAGACGCGCACAACGGAACCCCGACAGGCAACCAGCCTGCCGCGGGCTCCGGCGCGTCCGGCGTCGACCTGACCGCCCTAGGAGAGAGCGCCACCTCGTTCACCGAACGACTCGGGCAGCTCTCACCAGAACAGCTGACAGCGATTCAGGAAGACCTCGACCTGAACGTCCCCGACGTAGGCCGAGACACGATCTTCGACATCGACGACGCCGCGTACATCGCCCTCCACATGCGCGGCACCAACCCGGAACTCTGGGCATTCATCGAAGCTCGCCTGAACGCCGCCCATGAGCGATGCGGGCGCGGTGACAAACAAGCAGCGTCAGCACGCTTCTGGCTACTCATGGCGATTATCGCACGCCTCACCGGACGGTCAAAGAGCGTCGCCGGGCTCACACAGGCAGCCAACAGCCTTGGCAGCAACCACCCGGCGCTACTCAAAGTGCTCGGCAGCCCACTGTGGTCCGAAATCAACACCCGCCGCAAAAAGGTGTCGAAGAAAGGCGAACCCGAAAGATACGAGAACCGTCATGCCCAGCGGCGACGTCTACGCCGACCAGTTCAGCACGAGGAACATCACTTCAAACCAATCAAGGGTCACCTCGACGACGCGTGGGACGAATCAATCCCGTGGGAAGACCTCGAACAACTCGGCCTCCACATCCCCGCCGAAATCAGGACACTCGGGCAAGTCACCTACGGGATGCTCATCGGCCTCACCTTCCTCCAAGCAACATTCTGCGTAGACGACCGCGAACACCGCACAGGGTCACTCGCCATCGACGAAACCAAAATCGAAGCATGGTGCGACGCCAACAAGAAGAACAAGCCCTACGGCGACGCCGACGCCAACTGGCAGAAACGGACACCCACATTCAGCGACCGACGCAAATTCATCAACGGCTACGGAGCCCAAGTCGGCGCATACGCCACCGCCCTCGACCGACGCAACAAACCCACCCACGGCCAACCACCCCTCATCTCCGGCATGTACACGTTCACCGGCAAAATGCAGCACCCCGTCACCCAAGCCGCGCCAGCCGTCGGGCTCCTTCACGCATTCCACGCCCGCGAAAACCTCCCGCCAATCAACCAGCTCAACTTCGACAAGGGCTACACCCAAAAACGTCCCGAAGACCTCTACCGCGGACTCCACCAACACGGCATCGAAATACTCCACCGCCACTACCCATGGATGGACAAACGCATCGCGATCGGCGACAGCGGATATTCCTACGAACACGGACGCCTCTACCGCGACACCATGTTCCCACAACTCCGCAAAAAGCGCCTAGACAAACTCGCCAGCCCCGAAACCGGAAAAACCAAAAAGATCGAAATCGAAGAACGGCTACGCACCCGAGACATCGACACCGAACACGAGCCCGGCACCCCCGAACACGAACAAGCAATCGCAGACCTAGAACACGAACTCGTCCAGCTCGAACAACGACTCACCGACCTCAACACCGCCCACGCTGACGCCGCCGACCTCGCATTCCAATTCTCCCACTACCAATACGACACCGCCGACTACGGCACCCGAACCGTCAAAGCCCTCACCTTCAACGGCCCCCACAAAGCCCGCGTCGCCTACTGCCCCAACCACAAACCCACCAACAACGACACACCCATCCTCAAAAACGGTGAACCCCTCCCCCAGACAGGCTGCCAACCCCAACGACGCTGCCCCCACCGCACCCGAAACCAATGCCTCGCCAACGGCGGCTGCTACCACCGTCCCCACCCCAACCAGAAACTCCTCGGACCCACCAACCCCGACGACTGCGCCACCGAACACGGCCACTGCACCCACACCCAACCCGAATGCTGGCGCGACCACGCCTGTAACTGCGACGGAACATTCACGCTCCCCCTCGTCAACCCCATCGAACAAATCAACGCACGCACGAGAACCGAACGTCACCACGCACGCAACGCCGTGCCCGTCTACGACGACACCACCGAGCAATGGCACATCGACCACACCGACCCCGCCACCGGCAAAAACACAAAAATCAAAACCGACTCGCCGATCATCGAACGCATCATGTCCCGCACCACCTACGGCTCCCGCCACTGGCTCAAACAAGAAGCTGAACGCAACCGCGCCGAAGGAACATTCGGAATGGCAAAGGGCACCATCGGCCGCGGCCTCAAACGAGGCGGCATCAAACAACGCGGCACCGGCTCCTGCGGAATCTTCACCCTCGCAGACATCGTCCGAAACCAAATCATCATCCTCATCAACAACCGCGTCGACAACGAACTCCCCCGGCTCCCCTGGACCAACTACCGAGCAATCAAACTCGTAAACCGAGCCCAACAAGGCTCACGCCAAATCGACGAAACCACCGCCCGCATCCTCCTCAACACAGCCAACACCCAACACGAAACACCGACCGAAAAACGCCAACGAGACACCGGCCCACCAGACCCAGGACAAGAAGCCGCCAGCCCTGACGCAGGGACCCCCGACAACTAGAAACCACAAACCCTCCACCACGAGGCCAACCAAACGCGAACAAGGAGAGCACCCAAACGGGTGCTCTCCTCGCTTTTTGTCCCACCACCAAACAACCCGACCCAGACAGCCAGGCCGCAAGCGCTCAAACCGGCAGAATCAGATCAAATCGAGGGGTCTACCAAATGAAAAGGCCGACATCTACCAGATGACCGCCCATCTCGTGTCTTGATGAAGACCCGATCGAACCCATTGATATGGACATCCTGAACCGTCGGGTCTTGCAGCCACCGTTCGAGTTCGCCAAAGCCGAACACCGCGTTCAGGGTCTCGTCGATCATCTGATCTTCGAGTTCGGGTGTCATGGGCTCATGACCAGCTGAGAGCGAGGCTTCGTTGCGACGGCGCAGTTCTTTACGCAACGTGGACCGAGCAAAGCGACGTTCGTCGTCGATCGCCATTGGCTCGAGACCTGCGACCTCGCGCCGATTGATCTCACCTGCTACCGCGTCGCCCACCAAATCGGCGAGGGTGTACCTGTCGCTCTCGACGCTCATGCGTTTCCTGCCACGAGCGCGCTGTCGAGTTCGTTGTAGAGGTCGAGTAGCTCGCCACTGATGCTGTCGACCGCCTCGGGCTCACCCAGGTCAACCATCGCGGCTGCTTCGAGGTCGGCCATGGCTCGCCGCAGCTCGCTTCGGTTGTTGCCTGCTCCGGCGACGAGAAAGCGACGGCGGAAACACTGTTCGCATCCCGGCACCAGCGCCAGTCCTTTGAGGGCTGCCCACCTGGCCGTAGCCAGATCGCCGAGTTCGAGTGCAAGGTCAGCGCATTGGTGGACCAGTTCGTCGATCGTGTACTCGACCTGTGCTCGAACATGGTTGTCGGCCCACGCAAAGCTGCTGGCGGCGCCACCGGTGAACGGCACCCCACGGATCAGCTCGAGCGCTTGCTTCAGCAGGGTTACCGTCATGGCGTCGTCGTTGGATTTCTCGGCGAGTTCGCCGAGTGCACGAACCCGGTCGAAGTCGGTGGTGACCGATGTCGACAACCGGTATGTCTTGTCGGCTCCAGCGCGCGACAGGTATGGCTCGCCGTCTTCGCCTGCTCCGAGCCCGGTGCGTGCACGTGACATGACGTTGGCGAAGGCCTTGTCGGTGGGCGGGTCGAACGGCGGCCATACCCACGTCTTGATCTGGTCGGCATCGACGCCGTGACGATGAAACGCCAAGTAGGCAATGACATCGACGGCTTTTAGCGACGAGAACGGAGCGGCGCCTTGAACTTCAACCGGCCCCAGGATCCGCAGTTCGATCGAGCCGGGCTCAATCGGACACTCCTCTGCTGCGGCGACATCGAGCACGTCATGCATTTTCACTGTTGGGTCGACGAGCTCGATCGCCGTTGAGCTGGTCGTCTCGACCAGTTCGGCTACCGCTCGGTAGTCATCGTCGTCGAAGGCCGCCAGCGCGGCGCGAGTTCCCGATGGCTCGATCGTGGCGCGATCCGAGCTGAGAACAAGCCGAGTGTGTGACTCGATAGACGGGGCCAGCACCGCAGCGCCTATGGCAAGCAGTTTGTCGAAGCTGTCGTCGGCAGGATCGGGTGGTGCCGTAGCGAGTACGACAACGGGGGTGGCGAATTCTACGGTCGCAAAGTCTTGGGCGCCCAAGCCCGAGCGCACGATGTGGGCCAACGCTTCGGAGTAATCTGCAACGACCTGAGCCCGCTCGAGGTCGTCGACTTCTTCACCCACGCCAACTGCAATGACACAAATGTCGTCGGCTCGCTCGGACACCGCAAGATCGATCAGTGCGCTGCGCATGAAGCGACGAATGGACTCATCGGTGCCTTCGACTCCGACCGCAGTCGCAGGGATGAGGTCGAGCAGTACAGCGTCGCCGGTCGCAATATCGGTTCCGACAACGATCGACGCCGCCATGGGTAGCGCCAGCTCGGAGTGCGCCTCGGCGGGGGTGGCGCTGTCGACAGTGGACACGCCCACGGCAACAAGCTCGCCGGTAGCACTGGCATGGATCTCAGGCGGCGTTCCCGGACGCAAGGCCTCTACCGCCGATGCCGGCAGTGCCCGCCAACCCAGACCCTGGGTGCTCTCTTTCAGTTCATGTGAGGCATGCAAGATGGCCGCTTCGAATGCGGCGGCTTCTGACGATGACGCAGGCGCACGAGTACCCGCAGGGCGAGTGCGGCGTTGTGCGTCGCGCCGCCGTCGCACCGCGCTGGCTACACCAGCCGACAATATTGCGGTGCCGAGCCCAACCAGCCCAAAGGCAGGCACAGTCGACGGACCATCAGTCGATGTGTCCGCTTGGCCCGACGCCGGAAGCACCGGCGACGGCTCGGCTGCGGTGTCGGTTGGCCCGGCAATGGTGACTTCGGGTTCCACGGGGACCGGGGCTTCCGCAACAGCTGGCGTCTCGATCGGCTCAGCGGCCTCACTGGGCTCGGTGGGCTCAGTGGGCTCAGTGGGCTCAGTGGGCTCGAGGTCCGCGCGCTCGAGGTTGGCGGGCTGGGTCGTCGTGCGCAGATCCACGGGCCCGTCGGCCACCGAGAAGTCAGCCGGGACTTCGGAAGGCGCTTCTCTCACTTGCTCGACTGTCGAGGAGGCCAACTGCTCTCCCGAAAACTCGGCTCGACGCGACGAATCTGGAGCCGTCTGGGCGTCGTTGGCAACCTGATCGCCGGGCAGAGCGAGCATTTCGTCGGGATAGATCATGTCGACGTTGCCGCTCGTGACCTGTTGATTGGCCTCGACTACGTCGGCCCAGTAGGTGGCGACCTCGGCTTCGGTACCGGGCCGGCCCAGACGTTCGGCGACCTGATCCTGCGCGATCGTCCACATGGAATCGCCCGGCTGCACCCGTTGCTGTCCCGACAAGTCACCAGTGCCCCTTGCGGCGAGCGAGCCGAACCGGCTGATCTGGTCGGCTCGGACGACACCGGGCAGTACGAGTTCGGTACCAGGCGCAACCGACTCGGTTTCCGCCGTGATGGCCAGTCCGCTGGCGTCGACGGTGCCCTCGTTTGCGCCGGCGATGAGTTTCCATGAGACACCATCGCCATAGGCAGCGTCGGCCAGATCCCAGAGCTCGGTGTGCTCGTCTACCACCATGACAGCTGCTTCGGCCGGCACGGCAGGAGCAGCTGGAGCATCTCGCGGCGCGGCCACCGCCGCTGCATCGTTCGCCAGCACGTGGTCCCGCAGATCGATGACTCGTTCGATCGGGGCGGGCGAGCCCACAACATCGTTGAACGACAATGCGCCGACTGTTGGCGCAATGAGCGGGCCGGTAGCCAGGATCGTGGCCAGAGTCATGGCCGCCACCAGTCGGGCGGCAAAGCCCTGAAGACCCGGCACGATACGCAATCGTCGGGTCTCGGTCCGCCGCGCCGTGGCGATGACTTCGGCGACAAGGGCCACGATCAGCTGAGCCCAGATCACCCAGATCAAGACAGCCAATGCACTCAGAAGGAAATTGGTGAAACCCTGGCCATTCTGTGTGAGCAGGATTCGGATTTCGTTCACCGTGGGCAGGTCGGCGGGAAACGGATTGCCCACCAGCGTTATCAGCAAGAAGGGCACGCCGACGACGAGCATCGCCGTAAGGATGAGCGCGCCGAGGGCGCGTAGCCACGCGAGCCCCTGCCCTCTCATATCTCTTCCCCTGTTTGCCTCATGCGACCCCGTGCTCCAGCAGCTCCAAGGGTAGAGCGCAGAAGCTTCGCCTGCCAGATGAAGCTCGTGCGAGACCCCATTTGAGGTACCTGTTGCGTTTCATGCCTTTTCAATATACTTCAGCCGTAACGGTCTGTAAAGCCGACAACTGCATCCTCTCTCGCCGCGTCTATCGACGACACGCTCGCCTGCTAGCTTCGGCTCGTGATGCTGTGGGTCTACGTGTTGTTGCTGACCGTGGGGGTGGTGGCGATCGTGCCGGCTGTGCTGCGGGCGATCGATGGTCAGCCCTCCGCCGTGACGATGGGGTTCGCCGGCTTCGCAGGGTTGTTTGGTGGGGCAACTGGCCTGGTGGCCCGCCAAGCCACCAGCAATGGTGTGGCGGCCTTCATCGCCGCAGCCGCGATCGGGCTGGCGGCGGGTGCGCTTCACCCCGAAGTGCTCGCTGCACTGGGTGGCCAGAAGAAGCCAGAACTCACGCACGACGAGCCGTAGTGGCCGTCTAACCTGCTGGGCATGAAGAATCTGATGCCGAGCCACGAGCGCCAGCCCCGCAATGTCAGCGACACGGTCGCTGCTCTGGAGGCCGAGCTAGATGGGTATGTGCCCCCGCAGGCCTACGCCGTGGGCGTGGCGACCGTAGGCCCCTCGGGCGGCGTGCTCGACGTGTCGTTCCCCCATGTGAACTGCGACGAGTCGTGGGGCACCGCCGCCGTGCTGGCCAATGCACTCGACTACCGCAGCGGCACCGCCAGCTACGAGATCGCGCAGAGCACACTCGACGACGCAATTGCTGCGCTCCGCGAGCTTGCAACCGGCGACGGTCCGCATCCGAACCTCGACGCGTGGGCGCTCAGCGGCAGGGTTGCCGGTCAGCCAGCGCTGGGTGGTGAGCGAGTGGTGGTGGCATGCATGGTCGACAATCTCTTCCAGCCTCCGGTCGATGCCATCGACGCGTACCTGCGGCTGCACCTGCTGTCGCATCGCAAGATGATTCCGAACAGCATGAACCTGAACGGGCTGTTCGGCCAGCTCAACACGGTGGTCTGGACCAACCTGGGACCTTTCGAGCCCGAGGGCTTCGAGATGACCCGTATGGCGCTTCGGGCCGACGGTCACAACGTCGAGGTCAAGCTCGTCGACAAGTTCCCCCGCATGCTCGACTATGTGGTGCCGAGCGGCGTGCGTATCGCCGACGCCAACCGGGTTCGCATGGGTGCCTATCTGTCCGAGGGCACCGTGATCATGCACGAGGGTTACTGCAACTTCAACGCCGGCACGCTCGGCTCAGCCATGGTCGAAGGCCGCATCAGCCAGGGCGTGGTCGTTGGCGAGCACAGCGATATCGGCGGCGGCGCGTCGATCATGGGCACACTCTCCGGTGGCGGCACCGAGGTCGTATCGGTCGGCAAGAACAGCCTGATCGGCGCCAACGGCGGCATCGGCATCTCGATCGGCGACGACTGCATCGTCGAGGCCGGCTGCTACATCACTGCCGGCACGCTGGTGACCATGCCCGACGGCGAAACCGTCAAGGCCAAGGAGCTCTCGGGCGCCAACGGCCTGCTCTTCCGTCGCAACTCCAAGACCGGCACCATCGAGGCCATCGCCCGCGAGGGCGCCGGCTGGCAAGGCCTGAACGCCGACCTGCACGACAACTGACAGCGGGGTACTCACCGGGCCCTACAAAGGCCAACGCCCCGTTCGTCCGGGGCATCAGCCTTCGTTGGTTGCGGCGACGATTTGTCGCTCTGGTGCAACCAACTATGAAGGAGATCCCCGGCGCGCTCTGTTACGAGCAGCACCCAACTGGCGGTCGAACGTCACGGCAGTTTTGTAACCACCGCGATAGTCATAACGAGGCGATGGTGAGACCGCCAAGCAATGTAGTCACATTGCCAGAGTAGTATGACTACATGGAAGTAGGCATCCGCGAACTCAAGGCGAACTTGTCGCGCTATGTCGGCGAAGCCGCCGCTGGCGCAACCATCGTGATCACCGATCGAGGCAAGCCCGTGGCCAGATTGGCCTCCATCGACGAGACATCTCACTTTGAACGCGGCATCGACGAGGGATGGATCGAACCGGCTCGTCGCACCAAGCTCACACCGGCACAACCCGCGTCTGGAGTCGAAGCGATCGCCAGCGCACTCGAAGAGGATCGCGGCTAACCGTGCTGTACGTAGATACGTCGGCACTATTGAAGCGCTACGTGGCTGAACATGACTCGCAGGCGGCGATCGACATTATGAATGCCGACCCTGTTCTGATCACGTCACGACTGACCGAAGTCGAGGTGCGCCGCAACCTCGCTCGTCTGCTCAGCCCCGCCGATGCCACAGCGGCGAAGACCCAGTTCCTTCAGGACCTGGATGCATTTGCACTCGTCAGCCTGGATCACGTCACGTGTAACACCGCCGCCTCCGTTGCTGAGCAGACGCTTTGCCGTTCGCTCGACGCGTTACATCTTGCTTCTGCTCAGCGCGCCGGACCAGCAACGACGATTCTCACGTTCGACAACCGACAAGCCCAAGCGGCGCGCTCACTGGGCCTCCACGTTCTCGGCACCTGAAGAACAGCACCGATAGCACGGAACTGCCTCGTTCGTTTCGTCGTGTCGGTACCGGTGCGCCAATTCGTTTACCTCGTTGCGTTTGGCCGAGCGCTTACCACGTGGCAATGATCGCGCCAGTGCTGGTTCTTGCAGGACCTCGAGGCTCAGCATGCCGCGACTGCCACCGCCATCGAGCGAGAGCACGCGTCGCTGGCCAGGATGGATGGGTGCCGGCACTCAGTCATCAAGTTGGTATCCGCCACGCCGCTCACGCACGAAATCTGCTACTTCGCCACCACCCGAAGAACACCGGCGCCAGCTGATCTGCTGTAGTCGTAGTGACAAGGAGTTCTGATGAGCACGTTCGAGCAAGGCATGGTGGTCGCCGCCCAACCCGAGGCGGTCGAGGCCGGGGCTGCGGTGCTACGAGCCGGTGGTAACGCAGTCGACTCGGCGATCGCTGCGGGGTTGGTCGCCGGTGTTGTCGATCCGCAGATGTGTGGCATTGCCGGCTTTGGCAATCTGCAGGTCTACCTCCCCGATCAGGGCATTCACCGCTGCATCGACTTCCACGCCAAGTCTCCCCAGACGACACGACCCGACCAGTGGGAAGACCTGATCGTTGGTGAGACGCGAGACGGTTTCGGCTTCATTCTGCAAAACAATGTGAACGATGTCGGCTATCAGTCGATCGCCACACCGGGTTCTATGCGGGCGTACTTCGAAGCCCAGACCATGTGGGGCGAGAAGGATTGGGCCGAGATCGTTGCGCCGGCCATCGGGTGGGCCGAGCGAGGGTTCGTAATCAGGCCGCACGTTGCGGGCTGGTGGGTCGAGGGCGCCACCATGGGTCGAGCCGACAATATGGGGCGCCTGGCGTTCAGCAGCACTGGTCGAGATATCTACTTCCGGTCAAACGGCGACCACAAGCGGGTGGGCGATGTCGTGGCCAACCCCGACCTGGCGGCCACGTTGCGAATCATCGCCGCCGACGGCGCCGACGCTTTCTACACCGGTTCGATCGCTGAGCGGATCGTCGATGACATGGTGGCCAATGGCGGGATGCTCACCGAGGCAGACCTTGCCGACTACGCCACCACCCACAACGATCCCATTCGTACCGACTACCGGGGTTTCGATGTCGCCAGCAACCGTCCGCCGGGTGGCGGCGTGATGGTGCTCGAGATGCTGAACATGCTCGAGAACTTCGATCTGACCGCGATGGGACACAACAGCGTGGACTATGTGCGCACGGTGACCGAGGCCATGAAGCGAGCCACGATCGACAAGGACCGCTTTGTCGGCGACCCCGCGCATGTCGACGTGCCGTTGGACCAGCTCATCTCGAAGGCGCATGGGGGCGAGCATGCCTCGGCGATCGCTGCTGGCGAGCGAGCGACGGTCGACCGGGTCGCCTATGAACCAGCAGATACCACCCATGTGTGCGTGGTGGATCGAGACGGCAACGCCGCATCGATGACGCACTCACTGGGCATGCCCTCGGGTGTGATCACCGACGGGCTCGGCTTCATGTTCAACGGTTGTATGGCCGTGTTCGATCCGCGACCTGGCCGAGCCAACTCGTTGGCGCCCGGCAAGAGTCGGTTCACGTCGCTCTGTCCCACCATGACGTTTGCAGACGGCGAGCTACGACATGTGGTCGGCGCGCCAGGCGGAACACAGATCGCCATGGGCGTCACGCAAGCCCTGCTCAACTTGATCGACTTCGACATGTCCATGCTCGAAGCCGTCTCGGCGCCCCGGGTGTCTGGTACCAGCACCGCGATCGACGTGTCGAACGGCGTGCCCTGGCACGTCAGCGATGCACTCGAAGCCGACGGTTACCAGGTCATCCGCAGCCCACGCACGAACGACTTCGCTCGGGTCTACGGCATCCGCGCCGCCAACGGCCACCTCGACGGAGGCGCCGACCCCGAATCCGACGGCGCCGTGCAAAGAGCCTGACGGCGGCCGAAAGAAACAGTGGCGAGCTCGAGTTCGTGGTCAGCCGGTGTGGCGGGCGACGACCACGACATCGTCCATATGGTGTGCGCCGCGGTGCTGATGATGCTCGCCCGGGCGGGGGCGCGTCTCGTGCGTTTCGATCGTCCACGAATCGTCGAGCGCAGCGACGATGTCCTCGGCCTGCACCCATTCTTGACGAATGAACGCAACGTCGTCGGGTGGCGGGTGCGGCGCATGGCCCACGACGAGAAGTGTCCCGCCTGGAGCGACCCCCGCGCTCAGCATGTCGACGATCTCGTCGAGGCGTTCGATCGGAAAACCCGGGTAGTGCAGTGACACCAGATCGAACGCATCGGCGGCGGGTCGTTCGTCGAGCAGATCGACTGCCCGAAAGTCGATCGTGAGCCGTCGCTCTGCGGCAGCCTTGCCGGCGCGCTCGATCGCTGTAGGGGCGATGTCTGCTGCGGTGACCGTCCAGCCTCGCTCCGCCAGCCAGATTGCGTCGGCGCCCTCACCGCAGCCGACGTCGAGCGCACGGCCTGGTTGCAGGCCTTCGATCTCTGCCACGAGCGATCCGTTCACCTGACCGCTCCACCGTTGGTCAGCTTCGCGATAGTTGGCGTCCCAGTCCATCTTGTGCGGGTCGACACGATCGGGCCCGTGATTATTGCGCTCGTCGGCGGCGGTCATGAGTTCGCAGCGGTGGGGGCGGCTCGGTTGAGCTTGAGTCGTACGGCGAGCAGGCCGGTGATGGCAATGAAGCCGCAAGTGGCCATGAACGGGATGGACACGAATCCCCAGGTGTTGACCCAGACGGCCGAGCATGGGGCGTCGATGTCACAGCTTCCGCTGTCGGCGGGCCACCACCGCAACTGCGTGTGATAGAGCCCGTAGCCCAGCCCGCCGAGCACCAACGGCAGTGCATACCAAGCGCCCATCACGTCTTTGCGGAATGTGGCGATCCCCAGAACCGGCACCAGCGGATACATCATGATCCGTTGCCACCAGCACAGCCGACATGGCCGGAAGTTGGCGATACCCGAGTAGTACAGGCTGCCAAGCGTGCTGGTCAGCGCCACCACGAACGCCAGCGGCAAAACCAAATCGGCTACGGGGCGCAGCTTCTCGACCTTGCCGGTGGCCACGACCACCAGCAACACCAACCCAACAGCCAATGCCATGAACGCCAACAAGGCAAAGAAGACCGATACCTGATCCGTTTCCATGTCTAGCTGGTCGCCTGTTCCATACCTGCAGTTCCTTACGGTCCGGTTACAGCTACTGCATCGGCGTGAGCCGTACGGCTCGCACATCTTCGGCCGACGCCATGAAATCTTGGTCGGCGAACGACCAGCGGTAAACAACGGCATTGGTCGAAGACGAGCGGTTCACCGGCATATGCCGCTGCAGCGTGCCTGGCTCGACACCAAGCCATACGCTGTCGATCAGCAATGCGTCGACGCGCCCGACCTCATCGATATGAATGCTCACCAGTGCGAACGTAGCGCGCTGGCAAGTCAGATACCGGCCAAACGTATTTGCACCTCCGCTGCTGCGGGGTCCGCAGCACACCAAACAGGCATTAGCTTTGACAAATGCGATTCACGATCCGTGCCGGAACGAACTCGAGCGGCATCGCCGACCCGGTGATGCTCCGAGCGCTCGGTTTGCCCCATGGTGGCGTCATCTCCGTCGGCAAAACCCACACTCGCGTGTCCGGTGGAGACACGAACGGTCCAACCGATCTGCTCCTCGATGGACAAACCATGCGCAACGCCGAGGTCCGTCCTGGCTCGAGCATCGACGTCAAGCGCGTCATCTTGCCGGTCGCCCAAGTCGTTCGTTTCAACGAACACTCACTCGAAGCACGTGTCCTGGCCAGGGCACTGCAGGGTGCTCCTGTGACCGCAGGAGACACCGTGTCGATCGATGCCGCCTACTTCGACGGTGACAACGACGTGGAATTGACCGTCACCGCCGTCGAGCCCGACATCGGCGTGGTTGGATCCACCACTCGCTTCGCCGTTGGATCGGGCCCCGGCGAAACCGCACCACGAACCGAGCGTGCACAATCGGCTTCCGGCCAGCCAGGTGCAGCCCGACCCGCGACTGGCGGCCAAGCCGCCGTTGTCGAGCAAGAGCATCCTTCGACCGCCGACGCCTTGCTCGCCGGGCTCGACAACGAAGTCGAACTGGTTACCGGCTGGTTCTCGTTGCTGGCCACCGCACAAGACCTGGCGACATCATGGAAGTTGCCCGCCGTGGCCGGCATGTTGCTCGAAGGCCCGAACGGATGCGGCAAGAGCGAACTCGTTCGCGAAGCAGCCAAGCGAGCCGGCACCCAGGTGACCGAAGTCGACATCAGTCGGGTCTTCAAGCCTGAGAAGCTGCTCGACCGGCTGTCGTCTGCCGTCAACGCGCCGAAGGGCCCGCGGGTCATCTTTGTCGATCGCCTCGAAACGCTGACCGGCGACGACGCCCTGTCCACGTTCCGTACGCAATTCGTAGCGGTGCTGCGCTGGTTTCTCGAAGAGGTCGCGTCCAAACCCCAGGTCGTATGTGTACTGGGTGTCGACTCGGTCGCCGATCTGCACAAATCGCTGGCCAAGTCGCCGCTTCTCCCCCGCGTTGTGAGCATCCCGCCACCAGATCTCGACCGCCGACAACGACTGTTCGAGGCAGCATTTTCACGAGTCCCCGGCTCCGACGACATCGATGTGCACCGACTGGCAACGCTGTCCTCGGGCTACTCGGGGGCGGATGTGCTGGCCGCAGTGGTGCATGCCTCATCGATGGTGACCGGCAATGACGAAGAACTCACCACCGAGATAGCGCTCGAGGCACTCGAATCGACCACGCCATCACTCGGCTCGGTGCCAATGGGCGAGATAACCGGCTTCGGGTTCGAAAAAGTTGCCAACCTGACCGACGTGAAACAGCGATTGACCGAGGCAGTCATCTGGCCCATGACCCAACCCGAGCGTTATGAACGGCTCGGCATCGAGCCGCCAAAGGGCATCATGCTCTACGGCCCGCCGGGCACCGGCAAGACATTCGTGGTGAAAGCCCTGGCACACGAGGCCGGAAGCGCATTCTTTGCCGTCAAGGGCGCCGAGCTGCTCGACAAATACGTCGGCGAGAGCGAACGTGCCGTGCGCACGGTGTTCTCTCGGGCGCGCGACGCAGCACCGTCGATCATCTTCTTCGATGAATTCGATGCGCTGGCTCCCGTCAGAGGTAACTCGTCGAGCTCGGTGTCGGACCAGGTCGTTGCGGCCTTGCTCACCGAGATCGACGGCGTGTCCGACCGTGGTCAGGTGTCGGTCATTGCGGCGACGAACCGTCTGGATCTGATCGACGGCGCGCTGCTGCGAGCAGGCCGGTTCGAGACGCACATCAAGCTCGACCTGCCCGTCAAGAGTGCACGGCTGGCACTGTTGAACATCACCGATGTCAACCTGGCCGACGACGTCGACCGCGAAGAACTGGCCGCCCAGACCGACGGGTTGTCCTTCGCCGACCTGACCGGCGTCTTGCGTGAGGCGGCGCTGGCCACGTTGCGACGCGACGAAACGGCCACCGAAGTCGGCTGGAGCGACCTCGAAGCTGCGCTGGCGCTCTTCGACGACCGCCGCGGCCCCTCCGCCGACGAACGCGGCGACCACTAGACCTTGTTCTCGCCCTAACCTGCGGGTATGTCGAAGCAGTATGACCTGGTAGTTATCGGCGGGGGAACCGCCGGGTTGGTGGCGGCACATGGCGCGGCCGGCATTGGTGCCTCGGTTGCCATGATCGAACCGAATCATCCTGGCGGTGACTGTCTCTGGCACGGCTGCGTGCCCAGCAAGCGACTGCTGGCCGCAGCCCACGCCGCGCACGTTATGCGAACCGCTGGCAAGCATGGCATCACCCCCGTCGAGCCCGAGATCGACTTCGCCGCCGTCATGACCCACATCAGGTCCGCGCAGAATCACATTGCCCATCACGACTCGGTCGAGCGGCTCGAGAACGCAGGCGTTGACGTAATTCCTGCGATGGGCAAGTTCATTGGCGAGGGCGAGATCGACGCCGGCGGCCAGACAGTCCACTACCGCAAGGCCATGATCGCCACCGGCGCCTCGCCAATTGTGCCCGGTATCCCCGGACTACGCGAGAGCAACCCACTGACCAGTGACTCCGTCTGGGAGCTCACGGAGCTACCGAAACGACTCGTGGTCATCGGCGGTGGCGCTATCGGCAGCGAACTCAGTCAGGCATTTCGCCGCCTGGGCAGCGAGGTCACACTCGTCGAAGCCCTACCTCGGCTACTCAACACGGTGGGCGCGAACGTTGGCGAACTCATCGTCAAACGCTTCGAAGCCGAAGGCATGAACGTCATGGAGGATGCCAAGGTCACCGGCGTCGAAGGTTCCGCGTCGACCGGCGATCTGGTGGTCATCGTCAACGACGAGATCCGCGTCGAAGCAGATCAGGTACTGGTTGCCGTGGGGCGGCGACCCAATACTGCCAATCTCGATCTAAATGCCGTCGGTGTAGAACTCACCGAACGCGGACACGTGCAGGTCGACGACAAGCTCGAGACAACCAACGACCACATCTACGCCGGCGGCGACGTGATCGGCAAGATGCCATTCACCCATACCGCTGGCATGCATGGAAGCCTGGTCGTATCGAACGCCTTGTTCGGGCTTCGACGAAACGCAGACCACGAACGCATTCCGTTTGCGATCTTCACCGACCCCGAGGTCGCCAGCGTTGGCCGCATCACTCCCGAAGGCGACGAGGAACTCACGGTCTCGCACTTCGACTACGAGCAACTCGATCGCCAGGTCACCACCGGTGATCCGGTCGGCTTCGTCGACCTTTTCACCGACTCCCGCGGACGACTCGTCGGGGCCACGGTCGTTGGCGAAACCGCAGGCGAAACAATCAATGAGATGACGGCACGAGTGCTGGCAGGCGACAAGCTGCGCGACATCGGCCAGATGGTTCGCCCCTATCCAACCTTCGCCGAAGGCCCGGCCAAAGCCGCCAACGAGGTCCTACGAGACCAGTTCTTCAGCGACCGCGTCCGCAAATTCACTCGCCCTGTGCTCAGCCTGCTGCGCAAAATCGACAAGCCCTAACCCCTGGGGTCAGGCACAGATGATGAGGCTTGAAGTGTGTGTATTGGGACACTAGCGGAGTAGCTGGGTGATCATTGTCAGGCGTTGCACCAGGGTGATGGCCACCAGCGTGGCCCAGATCCACAGCAGGACTTCGGCTTGGCCGGGCAACGCCAGGATCACGATGTACGCAGCGATGGTTTCGGTGCCCTCGGCGATGCCGGCGGGGAACTGCAGACTTCGACCATCGCCTTCCATCTCTCGCTTCGTTGCCAGGCTCGAGAACGCCAGAAACGATGAACCCGACAGGTAGTACGTGAGGAAGACGACCAGCGCAGCCAGTCGAGCTTCGGGCAAGGCGATGCCGATTGCGACCAGCACTCCGCCGTAGATGGCGAAGTCGGCAGTGATGTCGAATAGTCCACCAAGATCCGTGGGGCCTCGCCGGCGAGCCAATGGTCCATCGAGTCCGTCGGCCAGTCGGTTCGCCAGCCATAGCGCCAGTCCAAGCCACCAACGTTCGTAGGCAATGGCCACACAGGCGGCGACGCCGATCGCGAAACCGCCTGCAGTCACCACATTCGGCGACACCCCGATTCGATCGAGGGGCGCTACCAGGCGATCCAGCGGCCCATCGAGCCGGGACCGGAATGCAGCGTCGAGCATCAGTTACCCGGTGTGGCGCGGCGCGCCCGCAGACGTTTGGCGTACCAGCCGCTTCCGACCAGGATGGCGATGAAGGCGCCCAACAGCAGAATGAAGACCGTGCCGGTCGGATCGTCGGCCTGATCGCCCAGGCCGGTCGCCAACATCGTGGCCGGGGCCATACCCAGCGCCGATGCCAGCACATACCGAGACAGGCGAACCGCAGTCAGACCCGAGCCGTAGTTCAACAGGTTGAATGGCACGACCGGCATGAGCCGCAGGATCAAGATCGAGGTGAAGTCATTGCGACCAATGAACTCGTCGATGCTGGACAGTCGACTACCGAACAACGACTGGGCGCCCTCGCGACCCAAATAGCGCGAGACCGAGAAGGCCATCGTGGCGCCGATCGTGGCCCCCGAGAGCGCGGCAGCTGCACCCAGAGGGAAGCCGAACACGGCGCCGGCAGTCAATGTGCCGAGCGTGCCAGGAAAAAGGAGGACCACTGCCAACGCATAGACCAATACGAAGGCGACGAAGCCCCAGTTACTCTCGCCCACATCGGTCAGCAGATCACGAGCACCGCCGGTGCCTACGACAAGAAGTGTGATGCCAACGCCGACCAGAACCGACAGGAGGACGGCGAGTCGAGCAATGGCGAGCTTGGAGCGAGGTTGCTCAGCGGGTGTATCTGCCATGCCTCCATCATGCCCCGTGCTGGTGGAATCGGCGTTGTCTGGCGATCAGGCATGTGCTCGCAGACCACCGTGTGCCGGGCTCGCCTAGATCGAACGCCCGGCGTCGGCCCAGTACTCGTCCTTGAGGAGTCGCTTGTAGAGCTTGCCGGTCGGATGTCGAGGTAGTTCTTCGCGGAAGTCGACCGAGCGGGGGCACTTGACGTCGGCCAGCTGATCACGGCAATACGCAATCAACGAGCGCTCGAGCGTGGCCAGGTCATCGTCGTTGGTGGGCATGTTCACCGGCTGCACCACCGCCTTGACCTCTTCGCCGAAGTCGTCGTTGGGCACGCCGATCACGGCCACGTCGAAGACCTCGGGGTGCATGGTCAACACGTTCTCGGCCTCTTGGGGATACACGTTCACCCCGCCGGTGATGATCATGTAGGCCTTGCGGTCGGTCAGATACAGGAAACCGTCTTCGTCGACTTTGCCGACGTCGCCCAGCGTCGACCAGCCCTTCTCGTTGCGAGACGACGCCGTCTTCTCTTCATCGTTGTGATATTCGAACTCGCCGCCGTCGCTGAAGAAGATCGTGCCCGCTTCGCCCGGCGGCAACTCGTTGCCCTCGTCGTCGACGATGTGCAACACCCCGGTGAGCGGCTGCCCGACGGTGCCGGGGTGGGTGAGCCAGTTCTCGCTGTTGACGTAGCAGAAGCCGTTGCCCTCGGTGCCGGCGTAGTACTCGTGCAGCACCGGACCCCACCAGTCGATCATCTTGTGCTTGACCTCGATCGGGCATGGCGCAGCCGCATGCACGGCAACACCCAGTGACGACACGTCGTACTTGGCGCGCACTTCTTCGTCGAGCTTGAGCATGCGCACGAACATGGTCGGTACCCACTGGCTCGTGGTGACCTGATGCTCTTCGATCAGTTGTAGTGCGTGCTCGGGATCGAACCGTTCCATCACGATCACCGTGCCGCCCACGCGTTGCACGGTCATGCAGAAGCGCAGCGGCGCCGCATGGTAGAGCGGCGCAGGTGAAAGGTACTTACAGCCGTCGGTGACGCCGAACAGCATGGTCACCAGCATGAGCAGGGCCGGGGCCGTGCCCAGTGGCACCTCGGGCGCAGCCACCTTGACGCCCTTGGGGCGCCCGGTCGTGCCCGACGAGTACAGCATGTCCGAAGCTTCCCTACGGTCAGCCAGCGGCTCGGCTGGCTGCGCCGCAATGGCATCCTCGAAGGATTCGTGGCCGTCGATGTGGCCGCCAACACTCAGACGGAGTCGAACGTCGGGCGTTGACTCCAGTATCGCGGCGGCAGCTTCGGCCTTGTACGGAGACGCCATGAAGGCCTGCGCACCGCAGTCGTTGACGATGTACTCGACCTCTTCGGATGTCAGCCGGGAGCTGATCGCCGTGTAGTACAGGCCCGCATAATGGCAACCCCAGGCAATCGGTAGGAACTCGGCCCGGTTCTCCAGGCAGAATGCAACATGGTCGCCCCGCTCGAGTCCAGCCGCCCGGAACAGTTGTGACAAACGGTTCGCCATGTCGTCGAGTTCGGCATAGGTCACGACCTGGCCCGACGATGCCATGATCAGCGCGGGGCGATCGGGCGAGCGTTCGGCGACTGCGCCGGGATAGTGAATGGCCTCGGGAGTCTGGGCTTCGTCTGCGGTATTCGACATGTCCGAAAAGGTAGTCGGCCGAAGCGCTCAGAGCCTGATCCCAAAGTCGTTGGCACAAGAATGGTGCGCTGGTCCGTTGGGCTCGTTACATTTTCTGCCATGACCTTGCTAGATCAGATCAGTGATGCTCTCGGCGCCTCGGGTGCTCTGGGTGACCTCTCCAGTTCCCTGGGCGCTTCCCGCTCCGACACCGACTCGTTGGTGAGTGCTGGCCTGCCAGCCATTCTCGGCGGGCTGGGCGCACAATCCGGAGGCGACGGCATGGGCGCACTCATGGGTCTGCTCGGCGACGACGGCGGCGATTTCATCGGTCATCTGGGATCGTTCTTCCGCCAGGGCGACAAGACGGGTGTGGCCTCCAAGCTGGTGGGGGCGCTGTTCGGCAGCCAGCGCAATGCGATCGAATCGCACGTGGCAGCAAACTCCGGCGGTGCCATCTCGACCGTGTCGCGATTGCTGCCGATGCTGACCCCTGCAGTCATGGGCTTCATCTCGAAGATGATCAAAGACGACGGGCTCGATGCCGACGGGCTGGGCGAACAACTCGCTGCGTTCGGGGCCAGCGGGCCGCTCGGCGACATCTTGGCCACCAATGCCGAAGAAGACCAAGCCGGCTTCATCGAAGGCATCACCGCAGTCCGTGATGCGGGCGGTCTGGGCGCATTGATCCCCGCCGCCGCACCCATGTCAGCCGCCTCCACCGCAGGTGTTGCTGGTGCTGCCGTGGCTGGTGGCGGCGCCAGCGCCGTTACCACGCTGGCTGCGCCGGTGGAAGAAGATCGCGATCGCAACGGACTCGGCTGGACCGCCGTGCTACTGCCGATCATCGCACTGATCGCGGGCCTGGTGCTGTGGCAGTGCACCAGCAGCGCCGACGTTGCTGACGATGGCGACGAGACCGCCGAGGTAGAAACCGCCTCCGAACCTGCAGCCGAGCCAGAACCGGAACCGGAACCCACCGTTGCACCCGAGCCGGATCCCACCGCCGTTCCCGAGCCCACCGCTACACCCGAGCCAACGCCAGAGCCCACACCGGTTCCTGCGATCACCATCGCTGATCTCGCTGTCGGCACCCCTGAACTCTCGACGCTCGTTGGTCTAGTGACCGACTTCGGTCTGGCCGACCAATTGGCCGATCCCGATGCGGGCCCATTCACGGTCTTTGCCCCGACCAACGATGCATTCGCCTCCGCCGGCCCTGTCCTGGAACGCCTCGACGACGACCAGACGCTGACCGCCGTCACCTACCACGTTGTGCCTGGTGTCGTCACTGCCGCTGATCTGACACCCGGCGCCACCTTCGAGACTCTGGCCGACGAGATCTTGACCGTCAACGACGATGGCACCCTGACCGGCGGCGTGGGCGTGGTCACTGCCGACATCACTGCCGACAATGGCGTGGTACACATCATCGAACAGGTGCTTGTTCCCGGGTCGATCTCCCGCTCGCTGGCTGCGCAAGACGTCAATGCTGCGTTCGAGCTGAATCCCATTCAGTTCAGCCTCGGTAGCGCCGAGATTCTGCCCGACTCACAGGTCACTCTCGATGAAGCAATCGTCACCCTGACGTCGCTCCCCGAAGGCACGATCTTCGAAGTCCAGGGCCACACCGACAGCCAAGGCGACGAGTTCGCCAACCAGGCGCTCAGCGAAGCCCGCGCGGCATCTGTTGTTGCCTATCTTGTCGACGGTGGCGTGGATCCCGACATGCTCGTGCCTGTTGGCTTCGGCGAAACCGATCTCAAGGTCGATCCCGAGGTCACCGAAGAAGACTTCTTCGCCAACCGGCGCATCGAGTTCAACGACATCAGCAACAGCTGACCGTTCGCCGGCGCGACTTCAGACGAAGTCCAGCACCTTGGCCCAGCCGCCATCTTCGGGTCGTTCGATGAAGTGGTCGGCCAGATCGAGGGCGCGCTGGTCGCCGCCGACCACGGCCAGAGCAACATCGGCCATGGCCAACATCTCGAGATCGTTGCCACCGTCGCCCACCGCAATGATCTGGTCCGGCACGATCCCGGCATGGGCCATATAGGCCCGGATGCCGACTTCTTTGGTGACGTTCGCCGGCGCCAGCATGAGGCTGTACGGCGGGTACACATGGTCGCCATAGGCGGCAACCTGCACGCCGTCCAGCAAGCCCAGTGCGCCGAGTGCAGGTTCGACCGCAGCGACCTCGATGCCGAGCATGCTCATACCGAGTACATCGGCGCGAACTGCCAGCTCTTCGAGCGTTGACCAATGCAGATCGTCACCAAGCGAATGCAGGTGTTTCGCGCCTGTCGTCACCCCCGGAATGGCAAACACACGGGTGTCGGTCAGATACCCCACCGGTGCGAGCCCGAAGTCGGCAAGCACATCGAGCGTCTGGCGCAGGTCCGCAGCGGCGAACGTGACCTGATGGAATATCGCATCGGCTGAGAAATCGAACCCGACCGCGCCGTTCAAGAGAACCGACGGCAGTGTGAAACCATTCATCTCATACGCTCGTCGAGCGCTGTTGCGCCTGCGGCCCGTGGCCGCCAGCAGTTCTACATCGCCTCGGCTGACAAGCTCGTCGATTGCCGCCCGGGTGGCGCGATGACACCGCAACTCGTGGTCCCACAGGGTGCCGTCGAGGTCGGTGACGACCAGTGTCGTCATACGCCAGCGTTCACTGATCGAGCGACAGTGGTCGAGAGCACTCGGGAATCGCTACCCGTGAATCAGTGGTCGACCGCGCCGCGCAGGTCGCGCAGCTTGATCGCCGTGCGGCCGATACGCATCTCGGCTGCGTCGAGTTCGCCAGCGCTGCGAGCGCTCGAGAGCGCCTTCGAGATCGAGTCGACGAACTGCTGTGATTCGTGCCATGTCTGTTGGGCCGAGTCGTCGTGTGACGCCGCAACCAGAGGTCGCAATGACTCGACCTCGGGGCCGAGTTGCGCAGCCCAGTCGATCAGCACGGCCCTGCGTTCGACGAACTCGCGCTGGCGCCTGAGCCTACGCTTGCGAGCCTGCATATACGACCATGCACCCGACAGCATGAAGAGGCCGGCGGGAATGAGCAACAACAGCAGCGCCGTGCGGCCAAAGGTGCGCCCCAGCGGGTCCAGTCCCTCGGTGGCGATCACGTCGACGAATGCCGCCGATGACTCGCCGATGTCGAATTCGACCTTGGCAGCATCGATGGCTCGTTCGAGCTGGTCGGCGCTCAGGTCGCGGCTGGCCGCTTCGAAGGCGGATCCACCAGCTTGATACGACAACGCCGTGCCGCCATAACGCTCCACTACCGATCGCGCAGATACGACCTCGGCGTCGGTTGCGGCGACCACGACCCGTAGCGAGGTACCGGCGCTCTGCGCATCGGCGATGGCTCGGCGCAGTTCGGTACCCGGCACATCGTCTCCGCCATCGGGCGTGAGATCCGCAATGGAATTGTTCGCAATGTCGAGTTTGGCGGCTACGTCGGCCGGTAGTGGTTCGACCGACTCCCCGCATCCTGCGAAGAGCAGTGCAATCCCCAAAAACACTGCAACAAGCCGAGGGACAGGCAGCTTGGTGGCACGATGATGTTGCCGTTCAGAGGTGCGTTCCGATGTGGTCACGAGCCTCGACCGTAGTCGTCTTCGAGTCGCTCGATGTCGTCTTCGCCGAAGTAGTCACCGACCTGCACTTCGATGAACACCAGCGCTTCGTCGGCGCGATTCGCGACTCGATGCGCCGAACCGCGGGGGATGTCGATCGCATGACCCGAATCAACCGTGTGCTCGACGTCTTCGAGAGTCACCAGAGCTTGGCCCGAAACCACATACCAATGCTCGGCTCGCCTCTGGTGTCGCTGATAGCTCAGCCGCGCACCCGGCGTGACGGTGATGCGCTTCACCTTGTGCGAGGGCGAATCCTCGAGCACCTGATAATTACCCCACGGACGTTCGTCGTATTCGAGATCAGCCATGGGATCAGACTTTCGCATCGCGGGCATTGCCCGAACTTGTATCGAATACAGGGTACCCGGTGCCGGCAACCCTCGCCCGCACGTATCAGCCCAACGACCTAGGCGCGCCCGACGATCCTGGTGACGTCGACCTCGATCGTGCGACGATCAGCACCACGGTCACCGGGTGGTCGGTAGCGCTGCGAATAGCGACGCTCGGCATCAGCGTTGATGCCGGGGTCTGCGGTGACCGTTGCGGCGCCGTGCAGCGTGAACCAGCGGCCACCATCGACCTGACTGAGTGCGGCCACGAGCGTTCCTGCCGACTCGATCAAGCGCACCTTCTTGGCTTGGGCAAAGGTGATCACCCGGGCGGTCTGCGTCGCGTTGTCCCAGGTGAAGCCCACGGGCGTGACATGGAGCGAGCCGTCGACGCCGACCAGCGAAAGTGTCGCCAGATGACGTTCGGTAAGGAACTCGAGAGCGTCGGCGGACAGGTCGTCTGGTGCGTGAGCCACCAGGCAACAATATCGGGTTCGCCATGGGTGCTGGGTCTCTCGCAGCTGCGCGGATAGCGACAAGCTCGGAAACGGCCAGGCTCACGTGCCGCTCTTCATCGATGCGCTCGAGGGCCGCTCGGCCCAGGGTCAGCTTGCGCTCATTCCAACGCGCACCCTGCGAGTGTTGAACCTTCTCGCAGCACCGCCATTTTGTGATGCCCTGCTAGGTTTACGAGGTCCTGTTTGTCGACGACTCTGGTCTGCGCACGCCAATGCCCTTGTTTACAAAAACTGTTGAGCCCGACACACCATTCAAGAAGAACGACGTCGTCAAGGCAACGACCGATCTTCCAGGCGTTCCGCAAGGCACGTTGGGCAAGATCAAGGTCATCAACGGCTTCGCGTGGACTCGCTATTGGGTGTTCTTCGAGAACGGCGTCGACGTTGGCCAGCTCGACACCAACGAACTCGTGCGCCCCCAACACTGGGACTACTTCTTCGAACAGAAACAACTGGCCGAAGAACGAGCAATCGCTGCGGCCGAAGCTGCGGCCAGTGGAGCCGAAGTAGCCGCCGATGCGGGTGGCGATGCCGCCGCCGCTGTCGACCCCAACGATCCATTGGCGAAACTCCGGGCATTGGTGCCAGCGCATCTGCTCGAACGAAGTGCTGCTGCTCGGGCTCGTCTCGGCGGCTGACAGGTCTTCGTCAGGCGGCTCGCGGGTTGGCCACCCGGTCGCGGACCGACCGCGCAATGATTCCGCTCGCTTCGGCGACGGTTCCTTCTAGGGGGAACAGCGCACTGGCACCGGGGATCATGCCTCGGATCGTCAGCGGCAGCTCTTCTCGGAAGAAGCTCTGCCAGGCCCGAGCTGCAATAGGAAGATCGGTGTCGCGCATGAGCATCGGGAAGCCCGTGGCCTCGGCCAGATGCGCAAGACCGGTGATTGCTGGCGCCGTGATCCACACGCCGGCGCCGGTCGCAAGGGCAGATGTGGTGGCATGAAGGGGACCGATCCAGTCCGACCATGCAGTGTCGAATTCGGCGCCGCCCGTGGGGTTCGTGATGTGCACATTGACGACCGCCGGCAATCCGCTGGTGCCCAGTTCGACGACATCGGCAGCGACACTCCACGGTTGCGATCCAAGTCGCGATCCGGATGCGCCCCAACGCTGTGACAGCACCCCGCCATCGAAGTTGCCGGCCGCAACAGTCGATGGCGCCACCCCGCCCCGTGAGCTCGTGCCACCGCTCACTGCGCCAACGTGCGGATCGCCAGAGGTCGTGCAGAATGCCAGGCGATGCTCGAGCACATTCAGCAACGTGAGCTCCTCGAGCATGTCAGCCGACGCCACTACGCCGTCGACTTCGGGAATCGAGAGAGCCTCGATTACCCGGTCGAGCAGTTCTCGGCGGTCGACCGGTTCGCCCGTGCGCGGGTCGAACCTGTGGTTGCACCCGATCAAGACCAGCTGCCCATCGGGCGGAACGAGCTGATCTGGTCGACGACGCGATGCAAGACGTTCCGCAATGGATTCCGGACGCCGCACTCGCTCGGTCACAATGCGGGACCAGCTTGCGGTGTGTAGCCAATAGGCCCGCATAAGCCAGACATTACTCAAGGGCACTCCACGAACCCGTGACCCACGGCAACCAAGCTCACGCATCTCGATCCGCGGCTTCCCCGCCACTGCGCAGGGCCGGCCAACGGTCTTGGATAGTCTCGTGGCAATGCAGTTCGTGGAGAATCAGCGGCAACCAACTCGATTCCGGCGACTCCTCGGCGTGGCAATCCTGCTCACGGTGCTGATCGCCATCGTTGCTCCGAGCCCCGCATCTGCCCACGCCGAACTTCGCCAGGCATCGCCCGACCGCAACGAAGTCGTGGGCGGCGCCATCCACTCCATCACCATGCAGTTCTTCGACCTCGACGTCACCAAACCCCAGACTGCGTCCGTGTTCGACCCTGCCGGCAACGAACTCGCCGGGCAGGTCAACCGCGAAGATCAGCGACTCGTCATCTCGCTCGTCGAGCCCATAACGACGCCCGGTGAGTATCTGGTCGCATGGGCCGCCAATGGGATCGATGGCGATTTCACCGAAGAGACGTTCACCTTCCGCTGGGAAGAAGGTGCACCCGAACCCAAGGGACTCAACTTCACCGAGCCCGTTGGACTCGACCCGGTGAACTATGTGCTGCTGCTCGTCGGGGCTGCACTCGCGGCTTTCGTGGTGCACCGTTTCATGGTTGCTCGACGCGAGATTCGTGCCGAACGAGCAGCTGCTGCCGACGCGGCGCTGCCATGATTTCGACCAGCGCCTGGTCCCAAGCCGAGACCCAGTCGCCTGGGCTGCAACGTCATCTCCACCGGTTGGCCCAAGCCAGCGCCATGCTGGCCGACCTGTCGCAGGCCGACGTGCTCATCATGCGCAGCGAAGGGCACGGGTTTCGCATCATCTCCCACGTGCGGCCGATGAATGCCCGCACGATCTACCCCGTCGACCAGGTCGACGAGGTCTCGCCCATGAGTACCCGCCCGTTGCTCACGCACGCTTTCGAGTCAGGAGCGGTGATGGACGGCGGGGTCTTCCTGCCCCGTCAGGGTCGTTGGATTCGCACGCTGGCGGTACCGATCCGATTCGAGGGTCAGATCGTGGCGGTGCTGGCTCGAGAGTTCGCGCCCCACATCGAGATCATGCCCGGCGACCTGGAGCTGCACGCCTTCGCCACCTTTCGCCGCTTCGCTGCCATGATCGCAGCTGGCAGCTTTCCGTTCGGCGTCGAGACCCGGCGCCATGATCACCCGCCCCGTGTTGGTGACGGCATCATGTTGTTCGACAAGGCGGGCAAGCTCGAATACGCCTCACCCAACGCGCTCACCGTGCTGCGCCAGGTAGGGGCCAACATGGTCAACCTGGGTGATCGATTGGGCGACATGGGCATCGACGCTCCCGGTGTTCGACAGGCATTCGCGAATCGGCTCGACTACACCGACGAAATCGAAGTCGACAGCCGCGTTTTGAGCACCTACTGCGTGCCGCTGCTGACCGAGACTGCGGTCACCGGAGCCCTGGTGCTGTTGCGAAACATCACCGAGCTACGCCAACGAGATCGTCTGTTGATGACCAAGGACGCAACCATCGCCGAGATCCACCACCGAGTGAAGAACAGCTTGCAGACCGCGTCATCGCTGCTGCAGTTGCAGAGCCGCCGGGTGGACACCGACGACGCCAAATCGGCGTTGGCCGAGTCGGCGCGCCGCATTCGCACGATCGGCGTCGTGCACGAGCTGCTGTCTCATCGCACCGACGACGAAGTGCAATTCGGCGAGATCCTGACCATGCTCACGACGATGATCCGCGACTCGCTCGTGGACCCCACTCATCCGGTGCAGTTCGACATCGACTGCGACCCAGCCATTCTGCCGAACAACCTGACCACACCCCTGGCACTCATTGCGAGCGAACTGGTGCAGAACGCCATCGATCATGCCAATTGCTCGATCGTGACCATCACCTTGCGCACCCAACCCGACGCAGTGGTGTTGACCATCGCCGACAACGGGATCGGGTTCGGTGCTCTGGATGCGCCCGTGCCCGCTCCGGAGTCCGCCGGCCTGGGCATGACAATCGTGGGCACGATCGCTCAGAGCGAACTCGGCGGTTCGCTCACGATCGGTGACAACCAACCCGGTGCTCGCATCGAGGTTCGGGTGCCGCTGTTCGACGAGCGATAACAGCAGCGCTGGTTGTTGCCAGGCGCCTGCGTGGACAACACGGCGTGGGTTCGGCACAATGGCTGCTGTGATGAACCGATTGCTTCTGCAGATAACCGCTGGTGTTACTGCGGGGGCCGTTACATGGACGGCCACGGAGTACGTGGCACACCGCTGGGTGCTGCACGGCCCCTTCGGGAAAGGTCGGCTCTCGCGGGTACCACTGGGCGGGTTGCACCGGGCGCATCATCGCGAACCCCTGGCCACGTGTATTCCCGCTCGAGCTGCAGGCCATAGTGCAGTTGCGGCTGCATCGGCCCTGGTGTCGGTGGGTTTGGCGACCATCTCTCCTGCGGCCTTCGCCCGGACCGCAGCCGCGTCGTTCTCACTCGGCTACTCGACCTACGAGATCAGTCACTGGAACCTCCATCACCGCACCGCCCGCACCCAATGGGGTGAGCGGTTACGAGAGCGCCATCACCGGCACCACTTCGGTTCACCCTCGGCGAATCTGGGTGTGACCTGCAGCTTCTGGGATCAGGTCTTCGGTACCGAAGCACCTGTTGCCGCATGAGCGATTTCCCGCTCCTCAGCCGACTGCCCGACACCGACGACCCCGACGACATCCTCGAGGGGTTCTTCGACTATCTCGAATCGACCGGCATCGACCCGTACCCCGCACAAGAAGAAGCCATCCTCGAACTGTTGTCGGGCAACAATGTGATCCTGGCCACGCCCACCGGGTCGGGCAAGTCACTGGTCGCCACTGCGGCCCACTTCGCCGGTCTTGCCGGGGGGCGGCGCAGCTTCTACACCGCGCCGATCAAGGCACTGGTGAGCGAGAAATTCTTTGCGTTGTGTCGCGACTTCGGTACCGACGCCGTGGGCATGATCACCGGCGACGGGTCGGTGAACCCCGATGCGCCCATCATCTGTTGCACCCAAGAGATCCTGGCCAACATGGCGCTGCGCCAGGGCGCCGATGCCGACGTCGACATCGTGATCATCGACGAGTTCCACTTCTACAGCGATCGCCAGCGCGGCTGGGCATGGCAGGTCCCGCTGCTCGAATTGTCGAATGTGCAGTTCCTGCTCATGTCGGCGACGCTCGGAGACACCACACGATTCGAGTCCGGGCTCGCAGATCTCACGGGTCGATTGACAACCCTGGTCAAGACGACCGAGCGGCCCGTGCCACTGCGCTTTGCCTATCGCGAGTCGACGCTGCTCGAGTCGGTCGAAGACCTGCTCGAAGCGGACCGTGCGCCCATCTACATTGTGTATTTCACCCAGCGCGACGCCACCGAGGCAGCACAGAACTTCATGAGCACCAACGTGCTCACCAAGCAAGAGAAGGCCGCCGTCAAGGCCGAGATCGGCGGCTTTCGATTCGACAGCCCCATCGGCAAGGACCTCAAGCGTTTCGTCAACCATGGCATTGGCGTGCATCACGCTGGCCTGCTGCCCAAATATCGACTGCTCGTCGAGCGCCTGGCACAGAAGGGCCTGCTGAAACTGATCTGCGGCACCGACACGTTGGGCGTGGGTGTCAACGTGCCGATCCGGTCCGTGCTTCTCTCGCAGCTGTGCAAATACGACGGCGTACGCACCCGCACACTCAAGGTCCGCGAGTTCCAGCAGATCGCCGGCCGCGCCGGCCGCAAGGGATTCGACGACGTCGGCGATGTGTGGGCCCAGGCTCCTGCCCACGTGGTCGAGAACATCAAGGCTGAACAAAAGGCCAACAACGACCCCAAGAAGCGCAAGAAGTTGGTCAAGAAGAAGCCACCCGAGCGCGGCTACACCCATTGGGCCGAAGACACCTTCACCAAGCTGATCGAAGGCGATCCCGAGCCGCTCGATTCGAGCTTCGACGTCACGCACCAGATGCTGATGAACGTGCTCGACCGACGGGGCGACGGCTGCAGCGCCATGAAGCACATTCTGCTGACCAACCACGAACCCCGCAAACGCCAGCGCGACCACATAAAACGCTCGATCAGCATCTACCGGTCGCTCCTGGACGCCGAGGTTGTCGAGCAACTGAGCGAGCCTGATGACATGGGACGCACCGTACGGGTCACCATCGACCTGCAAGATGATTTTGCGCTGACCCAACCGCTGTCGCTTTTCGCTGTCGAAGCCATCGAAGCGCTCGACCGCCAGGCGCTCGACTACGAACTCAACGTGTTGAGCGTCGTCGAAGCCGTGATCGAGTCGCCCGGTGTGATCTTGGCCGCGCAACTGAACCAACTCCGGACCGAACTGGTGACCGAGCTCAAGTCGGCGGGCGTCGAATACGACGAGCGCATGGAGAAGCTCGACGAACTCGAAGCACCACAACCGTTGGCCGACTTCCTGTATCCGGCCTTCGATATCTTCCGCCAGCATCAGCCGTGGGTGGGCCATGACACCGTGCGCCCCAAGTCGATTGCTCGTGAGTTGTGGGAACGAGCGATGACATTCAGCGAGTACGTGCACCACTACGGCCTCAAGCGTTCCGAAGGTGTGTTGCTGCGCTACCTGGGTGATGCCTACAAGGGCTTGGTGCAGAACGTTCCCGAAGAAGCAAAGACCGACGAGCTCTACGACCTGACCGATTGGTTGGGCGAGGTCGTACGCCAGGTCGACTCCAGCCTGCTCGACGAGTGGGAACGCCTGACCAACCCGACCGATGACCCCGAGCCCGTTCTGCCTGAGCGACGTGACGTCACCCAGACCCATGCCTTCCGCACCATGGTGCGCAACGAAGCATTCCGTTGGGTCCAGCTGCTCGCCCGCTCGAAGACGACCACGCTGGCCGAGACCAGCGCACTGTCGGCCGACGACATCGCCGATCAGTGGGCCGGCTTTTTCGATGCCCACGACCAGGTCATCACCGGCCCCGAAGCCCGAGGACCCCAACACTTCGTGTTCGACGCCGACACCGGCGTCGTCACCCAGACCATCGTCGACCCCGAAGAGTTCCTGGAATGGAAGGCCACTGGCAAGGTCGACTACGAAGCATCACGCTCCCAAGGCCATGCCGTGGTCGAGTTCACCGGCGTCTCACCACTCTGAGACGTTTCTGAACCGATCGGACGACTATCTCTGTCGATCGGTTCACAAACGCGATGGTTTGGGGTGTCGAGGATCTGTTGTAGATTCTCATTCGTGAACGTTCTTGTTACTTACAGCAGTCGATCGGGCAACACCGAGCGGGCCGCCGAGTACATCGGCGGCGAGTTTGCTTCCCGAGGCCATGACGTGCTCGTGCGACCGTGGGACGGACTGGATTTTGCCGAAGTGTCGGCGGCCGACCTCGTCTGTGTCGGTACCTGGGTACACGGCCTGTTCGTGATCGGCCAACACGCCGCCGACACCGATCGCCTGGCCAAGATGCCCATGTTGTGGGACAAGCCGGTCGCTGCGTTCATGACCTACGCGCTCAACGCCGGGCGCGCCATCGACGACATGGCCGAGTTCCTCGAACGCAGATTGGGAGCCAATGTGATCGCCGGCCAGTCCATGCGTGCTCGCGACACCGCCAAGCTCGCGCCAGGCTTCGTCGAGGATGTGCTCGCCCGCATCAAGGTCAAGGCCTGAGCGGCACTACTAGACACCGCTGGCTAATGCCGGTGTGTCGTATCGACGGCTCCTTCACTCAGGGCGAAGGCCGGCCAGACGGTCGACGGCGTCGTCGAGCATGGAGTCTTGTTTGCAAAACGCGAACCGCACCAGGTGCTTGCCTTCGTGCTTGTTGGTGTAGAAGACCTGGCTGGGTATGGCGACCACGCCAACCAGTTCGGGCAGCGCCAGGCAGAACTCTCGGCCGTCGTCGTAGCCGAGCGGTCGAATGTCGACGGTGGTGAAGTACGTGCCCTGAGGTGCATAGACGTGGAAGCCAGCATCGACCAGACCAGTATTCAGCCGGTCGCGTTTGGCCTGCAAGGTGGCGGCAAAGTTGGTGAAGTAGTCATCACCAAGACGCAGTCCGACGGCGATTGCCGGTTGAAATGGCGCAGCGTTCACGAAGGTCAGAAACTGTTTGACCGAGCGAATGGCGTTGATCAGTTCGGGGCAGGCGCACGCCCAGCCGACCTTCCATCCGGTGAACGAGAACGTCTTGCCGCCCGAGCTGATGGTGATGGTCCGGTCGGCCATACCCGGCAGGGTGGCGATGGGAATGTGGGTGGCGTCGTCGAAGGTCAGATGCTCGTAGACCTCGTCGGAGATGACCAGCAGGTCATGATCGAGCGCCAGTTCGGCGATCTGCATGAGTTCGGTGCGTGTGAAGACCTTGCCCGTTGGATTGTGCGGCGTGTTCAACAGCAGCACCTTGGTCTTGGGGGTGATCGCCGCTCGCAGCTCGTCGATGTCGAACTGGAAACCAGTTTGGCCGGGCTCGGGCGGGCGCAACGTGACGACGCGCCGGGTGCCGCCCGTGAGCGCAACGCCAGCGGCATAACTGTCGTAGTACGGCTCGAACATCACGACTTCGTCACCCGGGCGCACGAACGCCAACAAGCTGGCGGCGAGTGCTTCGGTGGCTCCGGCGGTGACCAGGACCTCGGTAGCAGGATCGAAACTCAGGTTCCAGAAACGTTCTTGATGCTCGGCCACAGCGTGGCGCAGATCGAGTTCACCCGGCAGCGGCGGATACTGGTTCACTCCCCCGGTCAACGCCGCCGCAGCTGCGTCGAGGACCTCCTGGGGACCATCGGTGTCAGGGAAACCCTGACCGAGATTCAGCGCATTGGTGCGAACGGCTAGTGCGGACATCTCGGCGAAGATCGTCTCGCCGAACTCGGCCAATCCCGGGTGCCCAATCGGCTCACCGTTCATGATGCGGCCTGCTTGGCGTAGGCCTCGTCCATCAGATCCTGCAGCACCGAGCCCAGTTCTTCGCTGAAGCGCTTTCGATCGCCGACCGTCACCCGCTTGCCACTGGCCGCTGGGGGCTGCATGATCTCGCCGACTTCCATGACGACCTTGACCCGCTTGGGGAATTTGGTGCCCTTACCCATTGCTTCGCCAGTGCCGGCAATGCCGACCGGCACAACTTGTGCTCCGGTCTTGGCCGCCAGATAGGCAACTCCGTCGTAGATCTCACCCACCTGCTGACCCTCTTGACGGGTGCCTTCGGGGAAGACGAACATGGCTTCGCCACTGTCGAGCAGCATGCGAGCAGCCCGCAGGGCTTCGCGGTCGGCGGTGCCCCGTTCTACGGGGAACGCACCCAGCGATGCAATCAACCAGGCAAATGGCTTGTTCTTGAACATGGTGTGCTTGGCCAGTGCCCGACATCGCCGAGTGGATGCACCTGCCACCAGCAGCGAGTCGAGATTCGAGCGGTGCACCGGCGCCAGAATCAGCGGGCCATCGACCTTCAGGTTGTCGACAGGACCGTGAACCTCGACTTTGAAGTACGGGTTCATGATCTTGCGTATAAAGGTGACAACGACCTGGTAAACCTTCATCGCCGACGCCCGTGCCCCCACGTCGAGTGCGTATTCTTGCGGATCTTCGATTGCAGCCACGTCTTGAAGGTAACCGTCCGTTACTCGACCCGCATACCCATGACCGAGCCATGTACGGTGAGCGCATGAACCGCCGCTCGACAGTTGCGCTGAGTTGTGTTGTTGTGCTGCTCGTGTTGTCGAGCTGTCGGCGCGAAGACAACACGATTCCGCCGGTGCAAGAAGAAGACCGCATCGTGCAGACCGCCACGCTCGGCGACGACGGTTCGTCGCTGATCCTCACGTGGGATCCCGTCGAGTGTGAGACGTTCCTGAGCGCCGAAGCCGAACTCGATGAGAACTTCGCCAATGTTCGCATCCGGGTACTCGTCGACGTCGAGAACTGCCCACCCGGCGGCTTCAACCAAACCACAGTCGACCTCGGTGAGCCCCTGGGCGACCGCCGAGTCTTCGATCGAGCCTTCGCCGACACGGTTGCATTGGAGTAGCAGTGTTGCACCGCTGCGCTCGGGCCGGCGTTCGCCGGACAGCTTGAGGGGACCGTCGACCCACCCAACTCAGACAGCCGTAGCGAAGCAAGGCGTACTACCCGCGCAGCGTGTTGAGTACTTTCCAGTAGTCGGGGAAGGTTTTGTTTACGCAGTCTGGGTCGGCGATGTCTATGCCGGGTGTCATCAGGCCGGTAATGGCGAAGCTCATGGCCATTCGGTGGTCATGATAGGTCTGGATGGTGGCGGGCTGGGGCGTACCCGGCTGGATCAGGAAGCCGTCGTCTTCTTCGATTGCGTCGATGCCCATGCGTTGCAGCTCCGCCACCACCGCAGCAACACGATCGGTCTCTTTCTTTCGGATGAAACCAATGCCGGTGACCCGCACTGGACCTGCGGCGAAGGGAGCAATCGCTGCCAGTGTCTGCGCGGTATCGCTGACCTGAGACATGTCGACGTCGATGCCCTGCAGCGTGCCCGTGCCCTGCACCTCGATGTAGTCGTTGGCCACGGTGACATCGGCTCCCATTGCCGCCAGCACGTCGACAAAGCCGACGTCGCCCTGTAGCGCATTGGCACCCAAGCCCGAGACCCGCACCCGGCCGCCGGTCACGGCCGCAGCGGCGAAGAAGTACGACGCAGCCGACGCATCGGGTTCGATCATGTAGTTCGTGGCGGTGTAGCCGTGGTTGGCTGCCACCACGAACTGGTTCGGCGACGGCTGGTCGACCGAGGCACCGAAGGACCGCATGACGGCACACGTCATGTCCAGGTACGGGCGGGAAACGACATCGCCTTCGAGACGCAGTTCCAGGCCATTCGTGGTGCCCGGCGTCGCCAGCAGCATGCCCGACGCAAACTGGCTACTGACCGACGCGCCGAGCGTGAGCGATCCTCCGTCGTAGCCGCCTCGCAAGGTGATCGGAAGCGTGTCGGGGGCAATGGTCACGCCGAGTGATCGCAGAGCTTCGACGGTCTCACCCATGGGACGGGCACGCATCTCGGGAGTGCCGTCGATGATGTAGATACCTTCGCCGCGGGCGGCGAGTGGCGTAGCGAATCGGGCGGTCGTGCCCGACATACGCACGTCGATCTCTTTCGGTCCCGGTGCCAACGTGGCGCCCACTCCGGTCACGGCGTAAGCGTGGGCACCGTCGAGTTGCTCGACACTCGCTCCCAGCACCTGAATCACGCCGAGCATGGCCTGGGTGTCGTCGGCATCGAGAACACCGCGGAGTTCACTGACACCGTCGGCCAGGGCGGCTGCGACCAGCGCCCGGTTCGTGATGGACTTCGACCCCGGGATGACAACCTCGGCGTCTACGTGGCGGCCGAGTGGCTCGATCAGCATGTCGGCGACGGTAGCGCGCCCGGCCCCACACCCGTAGTGAATTACCTCAGTGCGGCAAGGACGCGATCGGCGATTTCGGGGCGGGAGACGATGAACCCCGGTGAGACCGCGCGGGGTTTGTTGTAGACCAGCGGATTGCCGTGCGCGTCGGTCACGGTCAGTCCGGCTGCTTCGGCCACCACTGCCGGCGCACACACGTCCCATTCCCAAAGTGGGCCGGCGTGCACATAGGAATCGACCTGGCCGGTCACGACCAGCATGGCTTTCACTCCTGCCGAGCCACAGGTCATGAGCTCGGCATCGAGTGCCTCTGCGACCCGGACGCCGTCGATGCGGACTCGCGATCGCCCGGTGACGATGATGGGCTTGTCTCGTTCCACCTGCGGCACGACAGCTGGCATGGCCGTGCCGAACACCATGCCGATGGCAGGAAGCGAAACCGCAGCAGCCAGACCCTTTCCCGACTCGACGAGTGCCACGTGCACCGCCCATTCGTCGGCGCCGCGACCGAAATCACTGGAACCATCGAGCGGGTCGACGATCCAGACCCGGTCGTGGTCCAGTCGATGACCGTCATCGTGGCCTTCTTCGCTCAAGATGCCGTCGTGGGGGCGCCGCGAAGTCAGCGCGTCCATCAGCAGATCATGAGCCTCGGCATCGCCCTGCTCTTCTGGCCACCAGCCACCCCACTGACCAGTACGCATCAGCCGTTCTCGCAGTGCGACCAGGTGATCACCAGCGTCGGAGGCAAGGGTGGCCGCCAACACATCGTCGTTCGTAGAGGACTCGATCACGTCAAGCTAGCGCGAGGATCCGCTACGTTTGCGACTGTGGTGCAGGATTCGACAACCGGTGGCGATGCCTCCGGGGCCAAGGCCGAGCGCTCATGGAAGCTCGATGCCGATGGTGATGGCCTCGGTCTCGATGACTTGGTCAACCGGCTCGACTCGTTCCAGATGCTGCGCAATTCAACGGGTGATGATGCCGATCAGGCACTCGACAAGCTCGGGGCGACCAGCGACATCGACCGTGAGATCGTGTTGCAGCTCGGGGCCAAGCGTCCCCTGGGTCACCCGCTGCGGTTCGAAGAAGCCCACGGTCTGGCCGTGCGCTCGCTCGAGGTCTTGGACCGTAACGGTCACCGTGCGATCCCCGTGAAGCACCTGGGTTTCCTGTCGCCGGTGGTCGGCTTCCTGGTGCAGATCGTGACCCAGTTCATCGTCCGCAGCTACATCGGCAATGTCATCGACAGTATGAATCGGTTGTACGAGCGGCGCGAAGCGGCGTCGCCTGCTGACTGGGAGTACCTGCCCATGCTCACGCGGGCTCGCATCCATACGGCACGCATATTGCCCGGCTTCAAGCGCAGCAAGCTGGCGTTGCCAGGTTTTCTGTTCGGAGGCGTGATCCTCTCGCCGCTCGTCGGGGTACTCCAGGGTGCAATCAGCAGTCTGAACAGCAACTCGATCCGTGTGGGGTTGTACATCGTCGTCTTCGTCTTGCTCAGCGTTGTGTCCTGGGTGCTGGTCAAGGGAAGTGCCGTTGCCCGGCGCCGTATTCAGCTGACGGCCAAGACGCCGATCAAGGCGCTCTATGAGGTCATTGGTCGCTGTGGCAATCCGCCGGGCGATATGAGCACGGTGTTCGCGGTGATCTCGTTGGTGTTGACGATCGTGTCACTGGTCATCGTCGCCGTCGGCATCGTCGACGTGGTCTTCTTCTCCGGTTCCGATGACACCTGAGCTCGAGCCACTGCCCCGTCTACGACGCAAGCGACGATTCGACCTCCCCAAATTCGCAGGCCGCTTCTCCCCGGGGATCGCCGAAGTCGAAGCCCAGGTCGACCGCTACCACCAGCGGTGGGACGAAGCCAACGAGCTAGCCCGCCGAGAGACAGGGCCCTTGTGGGTGGCGCTGGGCGACTCGTCGAGCCAGGGCGTGGGGGCGAGCAAATGGGAAAACGGGTGGACACACCCGGTGCTCGACCGCCTACGAACGGCGACCGGCCAAACCTGGAGGCTGATCAATCTGTCGATGAGCGGCGGACGTTTCCTGGATGTTGCCGATCGCCAGGTGCCGGTGATGAACACCATGCTCGACACGCCACAACTCGTGACGGTGGTGATCGGCAGTAACGACCTGATGTGGCGACGCGGGATTCGTGGCATCACCCGTGATGCTCGTCGGGCTGTCGAACGCGTGCCCGACGGCGCCTATGTCAGCAAGCTGAACGGACCCGGGCCTCGTCCAAAGATGCTAAACGACATTTTCCAGTACGGCGCCGAGACCAAGAATCACCAACTATTCAACATGTGGAACTGGCCGTCGGGTCGCGGCGCACTGGCTGCCGATCGAGTTCACCCCAGCGATCTCGGCTATCAGCATATGACCGAACTGGCATGGTCGGCTCTGCAACAGGGATTGGAGCTGTAGCGTTCCACCATGGCTTGGTGGCTCATCGTGTTGATCGTTCTCGGCGCACTCGTCGTGCTGGTTGCGCTGTACGACGTCGTGCAGTCGTCGGATCCCATCGTTCGCAACTTCCCTGTGGTGGGGCACTTTCGCAAGATTCTCAACAGCAGTGGCCCCAAGCTGCGCCAGTACATCGTGGCCGCCAACAACGAAGAGCGCCCGTTCTCCCGGGACCAGCGCACCTGGGTCTACGGAACCGCTGCCGGCGGTGGGGCCTACTTCGGCTTTGGTACCGACAACGTGATCGACCGCGACAGCCACATCATCATCAAACAGAGCACCTTCCCCGACACCACGCCGATCGGCGAGAACGCACCGCTGCCCTGCGCCAAGGTCATGGGTGCCTGGCGAGACCGCACGCACCAATTCCGGCCCGACTCGGTGGTGTACGTCTCGGCCATGAGTTACGGCTCGCTCAGTGCCCGCGCCGTCGAAGCCATCAACCGCGGCTGCGATATCGCCAGCGCCATGCACAACACCGGCGAAGGCGGCATTGCGTTCCCCCACCGCCACGGCGGCCAGCTGATGTTTCAGTTCGGCACCGGCTACTTCGGCTGCCGTAACGACGACGGCACCTTCTCACTGCAAGCACTGAAGAAGACGCTGGAGACTGCCGACGTTGGTTGCATCGAGGTCAAGCTGAGCCAGGGCGCCAAACCCGGTCTGGGCGGCGTGCTGCCCGGCAAGAAGGTCACTCCGGCGATTGCCGAGGCTCGCGGTGTTGAGATCGGCCAGACCGTCTACAGCCCGAACCGACACTCGGCCTTCGACGACGTCGACGGGCTGATCGACTTCGTAGAGATGATCGCCGACGCCACCGGGCTGCCCGTGGGTATCAAGTCAGCGGTCGGCCAACAGAGCTTCTGGAACGAATTGGCGATGCGCATGGCCGCTCGCAACCAGGGACCCGACTTCATCACCATCGATGGCGGCGAAGGCGGCACGGGCGCTGCTCCGTTGGCATTCAGCGATCACGTGTCGCTGCCGTTCCGCGAAGGCTTCGCTCGGGCCCACAAACCGTTTGTCGACGCTGGCCTGCACCAACACATCATCTTCTCGGGTTCTGGGCGGCTCGGGTTCCCTGCCGACGCGCTGTTGGCCTTCGCCATGGGCGCAGACATGATCGGCTTGGCTCGCGAACCCATGTTGGCGCTGGGCTGCATCCAGGCACTGCGCTGCCACGACGGACATTGCCCCACCGGCATAACCACCCACAACAAGTGGCTGGTTCGCGGCCTGGACCCGACCGACAAGGCGACCAAGCTGGCCAACTATCTAGTCGGCCTACGCGGCGAGATCCTGAAGCTGTCTCATGCCTGCGGCGTCGTGCACCCGGCGCTCGTGACCCCCGACATGATCGAACTGATCGACGAACCCCACCGTTCCTCGACCATCGCCGAACTCTTCGATATCGACGCCACGCTGCCATCGATCGACGCCGACCAACAGCACGCGATCGAAGACGTTATGCACCGCCTCGGTAAAACCGCCGCGGCAACGCACTGAGTCAGCCAACTCATGACCGGTGCAGGTTCGCCTCGATATGGTCAAAATCCAGCCGGCCTCGACGAGGTCAGCAGCATCGTGAAACAACGAATCAGACCCTGCTGGATCCAAGGTCACATCGAGCTGGTCGTACACGTCCCAGGTCGCAGGTCCATAGACCTGGACCAGTCGGTCCAGATTCCCGGGCTCCGCACTCATGTCTTGAGTATGGCGTGCGTGGTATCTACCCGCCCGAGAGGCACGGGTTGATGGCTCCGAAGAGGGTTTGTTCTTCTGGCAGTTCGCCATCGAGCGTGGCTTGCACCAGCAGATCGCGTCCGGCTTCGTCGATGCAGGGATGGGTGGACTCGGGCAGCGGGAAGCCGAACTCGGCCAATGCATCACTGAGCGACACACAGTCGCCGACCAACTCTGCAACCGGCAGGCGTTCGTCGGTGGTGGCGTCGGGCAGGGTGAAGATGAGCAGCGAACGGGCGGCGTCTTTGGTCGACAGGCCATCGGCCAGGCAGGCCAAGCCGTCGTCGCCTACCAATCCGCCGAAATTGCTGGCGATCACATCGGTCAAGGCTGCGCCGACCTCGTCTGGCTCGGCACAGGTGAACAGGGCATCGACCGTGGCGTCGATCTCGCTGCGCATCGGCGCGCGGTCGACCGCCACGCCGGCGTCGTTCAGGCAGCTCTCGATCTCAGCCGGGAAGCCGATGTCGATACCGGCAGCATCGAACGGGTCGCTCTGCGCGGGGTCAGCATCGGCGGCAGATGGCGGCGTGGTGTTCGCGGCACGGGTGGAGATGGTGGCGAAGCACATTTCGTCGTTCGTGCCGTCGGCCCACACGACATAGGCCGGCTCCAGGTCGGGTGAACGTCGACTGCGATCCCATGCGCATTCGAGCAACAGCTCGTCGTCACGGTCGATGACAATCGACTCGGACGGGTAGTAGTTGTATTGCCAGTCGAAGTCCCAGTCGGGTATGTCGAGCAGGATCCGCTCGTCGGGCTGGCCTGCATTCAATGTCATGCGGATGGACAGGCCGATCTCGTGCTGGTGGCCGAACACCGAAACGATCTCACCGGCGTTGCGAATCGGTATCACACAACTGGAAGTGGCAATGCCATTGGTCATGTCGGCGAAGTCTTCAGGACCAACACCGCACACCCGGTTGATGCCATCGGCCAATACACCCTGAACGCCGTACTTCTCGTAGGCCGCCGCCAGCGCGACGTCGCGATCACACATCGGGCCGGTCTCGGAGGACGCGCATGGGATCTCGGCCGGAGCGATGAACTCATCGAACTCGATCTCATCGAGCTCTTCCTCGTCGGACCAGTCGAGGCGGATGGTCGAAGCATCTTCGGGAGCGTCGGCGGTGTCGAAGTGATAGTGGATCTGTAACACCATGAAATCGCCCGGCTCGACCAGGACGCCGGAACCTTCGGGGAACTGCGTCGGCAGTTGACCGGGCGCCCATCCCAGGATCAGCTGGTCGTTGGGCAGGCCCGAACCGCCATAACACTGCCAGCCACCGAGTTCATCTCTGTCGGCCATGAACTGGGCCGTCGACAGATCTCGAGCTGGTGCCAGGTAGCCAATGGCGTGGTGCACGATCTGGGTTTGATCCGGCACGAACTCGAATCCCTCGAGCCACTGCGGCTCATCGAGACCGATCTCGTAGATCAGGCAGCGATAGTCGTCGACCACGGCCGTGGATCCCTGGAACGGCTCGGCTGGCGAAAGTTCGACGTCGGCGTCGAGCATCACGACACCCTCGGTCGAGACAATGGCGGTACTTGCCGCCATGTCGATCGGTCCTCCGGCCTCTGCCCATGCCTGGATTGCAGTGATCTCATCGGCGCGTAAGCTGCGGTTGTCGTGAAACGGCAGTGACAGATCACTCGCCGGCCACGGTGGCATATAACCCGTACTGATCACTCCCCCGATCCACTGGTGGGTCTCGACCAGGTCGCTGGCTTGTTCGAGCTGCCAATGGCTGGCACCCGGGCCGCCGGCGTTGTGACAACTGGCGCAATGTTCGGCGAAGATCGGCGCGATCGACGTGGAGAAGTCGTCGTTGAACACGACCAGCTCGACCATCGAGTCTGCTGCGTCCTGCGCCGCAGATGCCGCGGCAGGCGTTGGAACAGCCGCCGCCGTTGGCTCGGGCGTCTGGGTTGGTGCTGGTTGCGCTGGTTCTGGAGCCGATCGATCTGGTTCCACCTGCGCCGCGGCTCCGGCTTCGGTGGCATTCTCCGTTGCAGAAGCCTCGCTCGGCTCCGCCACGGTTTCGGTGGCATCTTGGCTGGTGCCGCCACCGCAGCCGGCCAAGGCAAAAAACAACATCAAAAGACCAGCAGATCTTGCGCGCAGCGACATGTCACAAGCGTAGGGGCATCGGCTCGCTCACTCCAGGCAGGAGGCGGGTCGTTTGCACCACACGGAGATGTAATGATGTGTGTCATGACCGACTTGGGCATACCGGGCGTAGGAGACGCGCAACTCATTGCATCCGGTGGCTCAGCACTCGTGTACGAGGCTCTCAGCGACAGCGGAGAACGGCTTGCAATAAAGGTGTTGCGAGGCATTCGCGGCGCCGAGGTGACGCGCCGCTTCGAGCGTGAGATCAGCGCCGCCGAACGGCTCGAGGGCCACCCGCACATCATGCGCGTGCACGACGCCGGCGTCACCGCTGCTGACGAGCCCTACCTGGTCATGCCCCTGGTGCCCGGTGGCAGCCTGAATGACGAACTCGAGCTCATCGGCCCCTTCTCACTGCAACAAGCGACCCGCGATGTGGCCATGGCCGCCGATGCGCTCGAATTCGCCCACCAGCGTGGCGTGCTGCATCGCGATATAAAGCCCGGAAATCTGCTGCGGGCCGATGATGGAGGCATCATCGTGACCGACTTCGGTATCGCTCGCGTCGTCGATGCCGGCATCAGTTCGGCAACGGTCGGGGCCAGCACGCCGCTCTACGCCGCTCCGGAGATCCTGGCCGAGAATCAGGCGAGCGTGCGCAGCGAGGTCTACGCGCTCGGAGCGCTGCTGTATGCACTGCTGGCGGGGCGCGCTGCATTCTCCGACAGCGACAATATCTGGGCGACCATGAACCGAGTTCGAACCGAGTCACCGCGGGCGATTTCCGGTGTCCCGGCCCCCGTCATGCGGGTCATCGACCAGGCCATGGCGAAACATCCGGCGGACCGGCCCGCCAGCGCCGTGCAGTTCCGTGACAATCTGCGTATGGCGCTGACCGCCAACGCCAACTGGATGCCGCCGCTACCAGCGACCACCGACATCGCCCTCGACGACGTGGTGCTCGGACCTTCGCAACATGCGCCCGCGGAACAGAGCACGCCCGTCGCCTCGACGGTACGTGCGCCGTTACCGAGTTCCAGCGCAGCCGCAGCCCCCGCCGCTTCTGCGCCCATTGGTGTCCCAGTGGTCAAGGCACCGCTCGGTCAACCCTCGACCCAGCAGCTGTCCATACCACCGGTGCCGGCGCGACATCGGCCAGCCCCGGCAATGGGAGACGCTCCCCGGCGCGATTCGACCATGCTCAAGATCCTGAGTGGCGCAGTTGTGTTGGTGCTCGTCGCAGGTCTGGCCTGGTGGGGCACCACCCAATTGCTCGATCCCAACTCGGTGAACGATGAGACGGTGGCGCCGCCGGTCGACAACTCATTGCCCTCACCCGACACCTCCGCAAACACCCAAAGCGGTTCCGACGAACAAGATGATGCCGCGCCGGCCCAAGACGACGAGGTCATCGACGTCCTGCCCAGCTCGCCCGAGATCGCCGACACGTTCGTGAGTTTCACCGGCGATCACTACTCGGCATTGCTGCCCGAGGGATGGGCACTTGCCGCCCGCGACATCGAAGAGCCCTACGGGTTCCGCAGCGAATTCGTGAACGACTCGATGTACCTGAACATCGACACCACACCGAAAGAACAACGCGAGCCCGGCGGCGACATCGCACAAAGCGCTCGCGACATTGCGTCGGGAATCAGCTCCGCATCCGAGGTCCGCACCGAAAACGTCGACGGCCTGATCATGCACTCGTTCACGTTTCGCAACACCCAGGGCGTCGACAGCATCGACATCTTCTTCGAAGTCGACGGTGACGGCTATGCCGTTGTTGCCGGCTCGGCCACCGATCCCGACATGGCGTTTGCGATCGCCCGCCTGGTCGCCCTGAGCATTCGTAGCAATCCGGCGTAAACCGGGTAGACACCAAGGGTCATGAACAGCACAACCTTGTTCGATCATGTTGGTGGTCAACCGTTCTTCGACACGCTTGTCGATCGTTTCTACGATGGAGTGGCGACCGAAGCGCCGCTGCGAGCCATGTATCCCGAAGATCTCGAGCCCGGCAAGCGAGCACTCGCGCTGTTTCTCGGCCAGTATTTCGGTGGTCCCACCACCTATAGCGACGAGAAGGGCCACCCGCGCCTGCGCATGCGGCACGTGAACTTTGCCATCGGCCCCGAGCAACGCGATGGCTGGCTACGCCACATGACAGCTGCTGTGCACCAGGCCGACCTTGACGATGCCACGCAGACGCAGATGCTCGATTACTTCGCCATGGCTGCCGAGCACATGATCAACATCTGAGCAACCCTCTATGCAACTTCCCGATCAGAACGACGACCAACGGCGCAAGGAACTGCGCAAACACAAAGCCCGAGCGACCGGGCTGTTGTTATTGGCGACCGTCGCGTTCCTTGTGTTGGTCGTCACGACCGATGGGTCCGGATGGTCGGGCTACGCCGAAGCAGGAGCCGAGGCCGCCATGGTCGGCGGTGTGGCCGATTGGTTCGCCGTCACGGCGCTGTTTCGCCATCCGCTGCGACTACCGATCCCCCACACTGCGATCATCCCCAACCGCAAGGACCAAATCGGCGAATCACTCGGCGATTTCGTGCAGGAGAACTTCTTGCAGCCCGACGTTCTTCGTGAGCGACTGGCCGCCGCTGACCTGGCGGGTCGTATCGGCAATTGGCTCGAGGTTCCCGGCAACGCCCACAAGATCGGCGATCAAGTATCGACCGTGCTCGGCAGCGCCATCGAGGTGATGCGCGACGACGAAATCCAGTCTTCGGTCGAGGACTATGTGAACCGTCGGATCGACCAGTTCGAACCCACACCCGTTGCTGCCCGTGCCATCGAGTTCGCGATCGACGGCGGTCACCACCACGCGGTGTTCGACGCCGGTCTCGAGGGACTGCGAAATGTGTTGACCGACAACCGCACCATGATGCGAAAGCGCCTGGCCAGCGAGTCGCCCTGGTGGGTTCCCGAACCGGTCGACGACCGCATCTTCGACAAGATCTACAGCGCCCTCAATACGTTCATCGACGAGGTCACCGCCGACCCCGAGCACGAGTTCCGCCGCAATCTCGACAGTCGCATTGCCGACATGGCCGACAAGCTTCGCGAGTCACCCGAATTGCGCGAACGGGCCCACGAACTCAAGGGTGAGCTGCTGGCGCACCCGGCGGTTCGAGAGTGGACTGCTGGGCTGTGGGGCAACATGAAACAAGCGCTGTTGCTGGCCGCAGATGACCCCACCAGTGAATTGCGGCTGCGAGTTCACGCCGCCGCACTCAGTGCCGGCGAGTCGCTTCGCAACGACCCGGTGTTGCGGGCCAAGGTCAACGACTGGCTCGTCGGGGCTGTAGCGCATCTGGCGGGCGAGAGTCGTAGCGAGATCGCCGACCTGATCTCGTCGACCGTGGCCGGCTGGGATGCCCAGGACACCAGCGAGCGCATCGAGCTCCAGGTGGGGCGCGACCTGCAATACATCCGCATCAACGGCACGGTCGTCGGTGGTCTGGTTGGCTTACTGATCCACGGCGTCGCCCAGATCCTGGGTTAGCGGGCTGGTACCAGCTGGATCTCGACCGAGCGAGCGGCGGGGAAAACAACCGACGCGGTTTCCGCCATATCCGCCAGCGTGAGCTGTTCGGCAATAGCCGATCGGTCTCGGAACTCGCCCGATGGCCGGTCTTGGTAGAAGGTGTGGAACAGCAACAGCTCGAGCCACTGATTGTTGTTGGCGAACCGGTAACTCTCGGTCAGTTGGTCGATCGCAAGATCGAGATAGAGCTGATCGAGCTCACCCGCTCGAATTCGCTCGAGTTCGTCGTGAACGGCGTCGGACACTTCGCCGACGCGCTCAGGATCCGACTCGACTTCGATGATCGTGTCGACCCACGGCTTCGGTTCGCTCAAGACCGACACCGCTGCATTGGGCGCATAGCTGGCACCGAGCTCTTCACGTAGGAGATCGCGAAGTCGGGCATTCACCACCAGATCCAACGCCTGGGCGGCAACATCGGCTTCGAGAGTGAACGGGTAAGGAGATTCCCAGTTGATGCGAACACGGCCTTGATCACCCACGCCGGCCGCAACGACCGCGAACAAGTTCTCTTCGGGTAAGCCGGGATCACGGTCGACGAGCACTTCCCGGCGCCCCGAGTCGGGCAATGTGCCCAGGTAGCGAGCGCCGAGATCGATCAACTCCGATTCGTCGAAGTCACCCACGACGGCGAACACGAAGTCGCCGGCATCGGCGAACCGGTCTCGATAGGCGGTGAGCAGCAAGTCGGAATCCAGCCCGTCGAGATCCTCTGCGGTGGGTAGTAGGCGAAACCAGGGGCTGTCGCCGTATCGAAGTCGCCACAACTCGAGGTCGGCCGCAATCTGTGGATTCAGCGATGGATCTTCGGCCAGCGACCGCCAGGATTGATCGAATTGGCGCACCTCTGCATCGCTGATGATCGCCTGGGTCATCTGCAGGTTCACCAATTGAAACATCGTCTCCATGTCATTGGTCGGCGAATCGCCCGATACGCCCTCGACCGACCGATCGATCGAGCTGCTCACCGATGCCAACGACCCAGCGAGCAGGCGGTCCAACGTGACCGCATCGATCGATTCGAACCCGCTCCCGGAGACCAGAGCAGAGGTACGGCCGAGCAGCGGGACCTCGGGGCCGTCGGCAGCAAAGAAGCCACCGGGGCTGCGTGCTTCGAGCCGAACGATGTTCTCGGCGATCTGCGTTTGGCGAAAGACGAGCCGAGCGCCGTTCTCGTACGTCACGATGGTGGCATCGAGTCCGTCGAGGCGTTGCTGGTCTATCACCGATGACGGTTCAGGCCGAGCCATCAGCTCCGAGATCGTGTTTGCGGCGCGTTCGACCGGGTCCACTTCGCTGCCGATCGTGCGGTAGTACGAGTCGGCAAGTTGCTCGGGTGTGGGCAGGATCTGCTCGTCGTTGGCCGGGCCGGTGAGAAGAAGATACGGGTCCGTCGAAAGCACCTCGAACAGGAAACGCTGTGCATCATCGACACTGATCGACTCGAGGACCTCGTTCGCAATCACTTCTCGAGCAGAAGCTTCGGCGGGGATCCCGCGGCCCAGCGCAAACTGCACGAGTTCGTGGGCGATGTCATTGTCTTGGCGAGTGGTGCTCAAGGCAAACTCTTGTGCGATCTGGGCTCTGGCTGCTTCGATCTCACGATCGAGTTCGTCGGCGGTGAAACCGAACTGTCGGGCTCGTTCGATCTCGACCAGGAGTTCATCGAGAGCCTGGTCGATCTGCGCCGGATCGGCGACGGCCGACAGGGCCGGAAGCTGCGCAAATGGCACGAAACTGCCCGCCCATGCATCGGCTCTCACCAGCACGCTGTCGCCGCCCTGGACCTGCTCGAAAAGCCGGTTGTCGAGCATCGACATGGTGATGGTCGCAACGAATTTGGAACGAAGGCTTGCCGGTGTCTGCACCGGCTGATCGGGTAGGCGCCACTGCACTTCGACCTCGGTGCGCTGGATCTCGCGATCGGTGATCACATCGAAGACGGGCTCGGGCAGCGGCCCGGGGGCGATCTCGAACTGGGGGATATCCAGTGCGTCGGCGGGTGGCTCCTGCACGAAGGTGGCGACGATACGACGCTCCATGTCGCCGATGTCGAAGTCGCCCACGGCGATGATCGTCATCAGCTCGGGGCGATACCAGCGCTCGTAGAAATCGCGAACTTCGACCTCGGTCATCGAGTCGATGACGTCGGCAGAGCCGATGGGGTCGCGTCCCTGATAGTCCGAGCCGGCGAACAGCACATCGCGCACTTCGGCGCCGATTCGGCCCGACAACGGCTCGACCCGCTGGCGCCGCTCTTCGCGAATGACACCTCGCTCGGCAACCACATCGTCGACTGCGAGCGTTGCCGCCGTTGCCCACTGCTGCAGCACATCGAGCCCGAGCTGCAGCGTGGCAGACGAGCGAGTCGGCACCTGCAACTCGTACACCGTCTCTTCGTAGTTCGTGTAGGCGTTCACGTCGGCGCCGAAGCTCGAACCGAACCCTTCGAGCACCTGCACGATCTCGGTCCCGGGAAACAGATCGGTGCCGTTAAACATCATGTGTTCCAGAAAATGGGCGACGCCTTCGGTGCCGGGCTCCTCGTTCAACGAACCAGCTTGTACAACCAGACGGAGTTGCGCTTGGCTGCCTGGCCGTTCGTTGCGACGGATCAGATAGCTCGTGCCATTGGGTAGTTGACCCCGCACGACGTCGCGGTCGAGCGCGAACTCGTCGTTCCATTCATCGGGGACGTCGAAGGCCTCAGGCGCGTCTGCGGTGAACGGCGTTGCCGCCTCGCCATCGACCCGCTCAGCACCATCGGGCTCTGCGGCATCGGACTCTGCCGCATCGGGCTCGGCGGCATCGGGCTCGGCGGCATCGGGCTCTGCACCATCGGACCCGGTTTGGTCGCCGGGGAGCACCGCGATCACCGATGGCTCCACTGTGGCGGCGGTAACCGATGCGTCTTCTGCGTCGATACCAATCGTCGTTTCAGCTCGACATGCCACAGCAACGAGTGCCATCGCCAGGACAAGAGCGAGTACTCGTCGCAGTGTCTGCACGCCGCAACCGTAGTGGCCAAGGCAGCCCCCGGTCAGGCGGGCAGGACCTTGCAACCCGGGCGAGCGTGCGTATCTGCTGGCGTGCCCAGCAGGATGAGTGGGTTCAGCTGCCGGTGTTCTCGCGCAACAAATAGGGCGGCGCCAGCTGTATCGATGCGGGAGCTTGGTCGGTGACCGGAGGTCGAATTGGTTCGACCTTGGTGATGCGATCAGCCATGAGTTGGCGGTGGCGTACGAGCAGGATCACGTAGCCGACCATGACCATGTCGATCAGCACGTGCGCAGCGATCCACCGACCGCCGGCAAAGATGGCAAACATCAGGGTGACCAGCGCCAGGCCGGTCAAGCCGATCAGCACCTGGCGTCGGCGCTCACGAGCAGCAGAGGTGGAGCTGGGCATGCCGATGCCAGCGGTGTCGGAGGTCTCCCACGCCTGGTGAAGTGCAGATTCATCGGCAAGGGGCGTCTCGTCGAGATAGGCAGCCGCCGAGGTAGCCAGCGGCGAACGAGCGGGCTGAGCGGGAACTCCCCCATCGAGCGGGCGGAGTTGGACCACGTTGCTGGCCGAGTTGTTTGCACCCGCGGCACCGAAGCTGCTGGGAGGCAGAGGTGCAGCAGGTCCAGAAGCAAGAGGGCGAGCTGCGGCCGCAGCCTGGGTGCCCAGCGGGTTGACGCCAGATGTGCGCATGCCGGTCGGCGAGCTGACCGCCGAGGTCGAGTGGCGATTCGACGCCTGCTGCAGGGGCAAGAATCGCTGCGCAGAACTCACGCCGCCACCTTGCATCGACCGGAACGTGCGGCCAGACGCACGGCGATCCTTCAGGTAGGGCGGCAAGAGCACCATTGCCCACAGAGCTATCAGTATTACAAGTACCACGTAAGTCAACACTTTGTTGCGGCTTCCAGTAATGACACTGTTACAGCTGGCGCAAGCCGAAAGGTGGATTTCCACAGGGGAACCCGATTTCGGACCGGAGCACATAGGCAGAGCAGGTCTGGCGAATATTGCGAAATGATTACGACATCATTGTCTACTAGCTCCAAACCCAGGACACAACTCGCAACCAAAACTCTTAAGACACCAGTCTCAGCAATGGATTACTGACCCTTCAGACGTACGACCAATCTCCGTCACACATCCGTCACGATCCCGTCTGGCGGGCCGCGATGATCGTCGTGAACGTGTCGATGAGCTGTGGATAGTTGTTCCTTGCCCACGACTGCACGCTCGAGAACTCGTCACCCTGGGCCAATTCACTCTCATACTGACCAGTCTTCCAGTGGTGACCGCCCATCTCATGGCGGTTGACATGGGAGAGGTCTTCATCTTCAGCTCCCTTGGTCTGAGCAGCTCAACGCAGATGCGGACATCTCCCGAGTCGGCGGCTGCGGTCCGCCGCCTGTCGCAACTCCGGGTCCACCGTTAACGGCGTCCGCCCACTGCCAAACGGTCTCGCTCCATCGGCCTTCGTCGGCAATGTCGAGCAAGGCCGTCCACTCGGTGGACGTCGCCAACATGGCGGCGGCCTCGGTAGCAGCGGGTACGTTGCCAGCCTCTGTGGCCGTAAACCACTGGTCGAGCCATGCACATGCTGCGGCACCCGTCACCCTGGCCTTCAGCTGATATTCATCAGAAACCACGGCCGAGGTGTCCAAGTCGTTTGCGGCGAAGTCGGCCGGCACTGGGATGTCGGCCAGAATCTCCCGTATCGCATCTGGCTGGCTGGTCCGGTCGATCACACTCGGCGGCATTGCGTCGAGCCACTCGCCGGTGTCAACCGTCCGCAACTGCCGCAGCAACGCCGCGAACGTGTCTACATCGACCGGCCCCGCCCTGAACTCGAGTGTGGTTGAGTCGTGTTCCCACAGAGCGGTGATTTCACCGGAGCGGTATTGGATCACCCTGGCAGATGTATCGAGCACTGGAAGGATCCCGAGATCGACATTGTCTACCAGACGACTCTGGATCACCTCGTCGAGTGTCTCGGAGCGCCAGTGCAGATCGGCGCCGTCCGAGGTGCTCCTGAAGCTCATCTCGCCGCCGTATTCGGTTTCGTCTGCTCGTACGACCGGCCACGAAACGTCGTCGATCAGGATTTTCGGTGAGCGCTCTGCGAAGTCGATCAGTTCGCTTGCGTACGCCGTCGAGGAATCTGGTCCATCGCTGCGAGTCTCGACGGCGATCGCCGCCATCAGCAGTATGACCACGATGCTGGCCGCAGCGAGCAGGGGCCGAGCAAACCTCTTCTTCTCGAGCACAGGGGTCTGAGGCTGCACGCGTTCGTTCGGGTCTAAAGCCATGGTCCCCACGAGCAGGTCGTCAAGAGACTCTGCAAGGTTCGCTTGCACAAGCTGGTCGTCTGTGACCCGCGCGGAGTCGGTAAGGCGTCGGTCGATCTCGGCATCAGTCATTGCAACGTTCTCCTGGAGTCGTGGTGGGGGCGGCATGGGTGGATTCGAGCAACCGACGTAAGTTTTTTCGTGCTCGGTGGAGACGGCTGCGGACGGTCCCGGCAGCCATGTCGAGTGCTTCAGCGACCTCGGTGGGCGACAGCCCTTCCCAACAGGTCAGCATCAAGAGTTCTTGATCAAGCGGATCGAGTCGCTTCAGGGCCGCATCCATCAGGAGCGAATCATCGCTGGCGGCGGTTTCGTCTGGTGCCACCTGTTCGACGGCTGCGACGAGACGCTGAGTCAAGGCATTGCGCCGTCGGTTCGAGCGCCCTTGGTTCAACAGCACGTGGCGCGCCACTCCGAAGAGCCAAGGCCTGGCTCCATCGCCTGCGGGAACATCCTGCAGCCGGCGCCACGCCACTGCAAAGGTCTCGGAAACCATGTCCACGGCATCTTCGTTGCTGGTACGACGTAGCCCGTAGCCGAGTAGCGCCAGCGCATGGTCGTGATACAACGCCGTGAAGCACTGCCGATCACTGTCCGACCTTGTGCGTCGCAACTGGCGGTTGTCTCTCATACCTACTTCATGTCCGCCTTGTCCCCCAGCGTTGCATAGTTTGCCGACGAGAAGGTTCGAAGGCGCTTGCGGACGCGTGCTTGAGAGCAACTTTTCCTTGATTTCTTCGTTCGACGGCCGTCCTCTCTCGAGATTGTCACAGGGCTCGTTTAGGCTTAGTCGAGCGAAGCTCGACCGACATACTTCGCTTTGCGGCCCAAGAGAATGCAAAGAACCAACACGTCGACTTGACCACAGCGCCAGATAGATCGGTCCGGTCCCTCCAGCTGTTTCCAACGAATCGGCATCAAGTCAAAGGTGGTCCTATGGCCACAACAAATGCACGCCGTACATCCGGTTTTCCCGTTTCGACTACGCGTCCGATGGCGCGTCCGTTGACCGTTCGACTCGAAAAAGTCGTCGAGTCCTGGGCAAGAACACAGTTCGAGTTGGTCACGCTTGCGGCGGAGTTCGCCGACTCGCCAGAGTGGATCCTGACCGGCTCACCCACTGCGGCGCATTGGCTCGCCATCGTCGCCGATGTCGAACCGTGCACTACGCGTGAATGGATACGCATTGGCCGCAAGCTGGTCGAACTCCCAGCAATCGCCGAGGCGTTCGAGTCCCGAGCGATCTCATACAGCAAAGTCCGCACCCTCACCCGACTCGCGACAGCGGATAACGAGCGCGAACTGCTCGTCATCGCCACCACCACAACCGCAGCAGATCTCGGGCGAGCGTTGGCGACTTGGTTGCACCGGAACAGCAGCGACGAAGAGCTCGCCGTTTGCCACGACAAACAACGTTCGGTGAAATGGCGCACCGAGCCCGACGGCATGGTCGCATTCTCGCTTCGCTTGCAGCCGCTTCTCGCTGGCATGCTGATTGTCTTTCTCACCACGTGGATCATGCGCACCCGACCCCAGAAGAACATCGACGGCGAATGGCCCACTGTCGCCCAACAACACGCCGACGCACTGAACGCGCTGGTCACCGACGGCGCCGGCCCCATCGAAACCGAAATAGTCGTGCATGTCAGGGGCACCGGCAACGCTCTCGACGACGGCACACCCATCCCAGACAGCGTGGTAGCCGATCTCATTCCGACCGCTTTCATCAGCGCACTCGTACACGACTCCGCCGGCGATCCCATCGACGCCACCAACCGACGCCGACACCCAAATCGGCGCCAGAAGCGCCTCGTCGATGAACGCGATCGAAGCTGCGTCGACTGCGGACGCCACGAGCTACTTCACTACGACCACGTTCCCGCCTACGAGGAGACGCGCCACACCGTCACCACCGAACTCGAACTACGCTGCGCGCCCTGCCACCACACTCGCCACAAGAACGAACGCTGATCAGCGTTGCCCAAGCGGAGCGGTGAAACACACCCAAGAGCGAGGGACGAGCGAAAAGCGCGGAGGCACGGAGCGCACCAACCAACCAGAAAACCATCTCCGGCGAACGCCGGCCCGAGCGGAGCGGTTAAGCACGGCTCCAGTCGCCGGAGCGGCCGCCGGATTTCTGCCAGAGGCCCAGGTTCTCCACCGTCATGGCGCGGTCGCGGGCTTTGCACATGTCGTAGATGGTCAGCGCTGCGACCGAGCATGCGGTGAGCGCTTCCATTTCGACACCGGTGGGCCCCACTGTTTCCACGGTGGCTTCGATGTCGATCCAGGAGTCGCCGATGTCGAAGTTCACCTCGGCCGATCCAATCATGATCGGGTGACAGAGAGGAATGAGATCGCTGGTGCGCTTGGCGCCCTGAATCCCTGCGATGCGAGCTACGGCAAGCACATCGCCCTTGCCCACGACACCTTGCTGAATAGCCGTGGCCGTCTCTTTGCTCATGACTACACGAGCGCGAGCCACACCAACCCGCTTGGTGGACTCCTTGGGTGTGACGTCGACCATGCGGGCGGCGCCGTGTTCGTCGAGATGGGTGAACCCGTGGTCGACAGGGTCGCTCGCCATCTCAGCCGCCGATCTGGCTCATCGACCGATGCGGTCGGATGAAGTTCACCTTGCCGATTTGATGGCCAGCCCATTTTGCGCCGACCCCACGCTCGATCTCGGCGGCGAGTTCTTCGTCGGATGCGCCGTTGCGCACCAGGGTGCGTAGATCGAATTCGTCGACCGCGAACAGGCAGTTGCGGAACTGACCTTCGGCGGTCAGGCGAACTCGGTCACAGTCGCCGCAGAACGCTTGGGTGACGCTGGCAATGACGCCGACTTCTCCCTTGCCGTCGAGGTAGCGGAATCGTTGCGCGGGTTCATGGCCTCGTTGGATTGGTTCGAGGGGAAAGACCTTGCTGATGGCATCGACGATCTCTTTTTGGCTGACCACGCGGTCGTTGGTCCAGCCTTCGTCTGCGTCGAGCGGCATCCACTCGATGAATCGCACGACGACGCCCTTGTCTCGACCGAAGCGGGCGAAGTCGACGAGTTCGTCGTCGTTCACCCCCCGCATGACCACACAGTTGATCTTGACCGGGTCGAATCCGGCTTCGAGTGCAGCATCGATTCCATCGAGAACCGTGTCGAGTTCATCGCGGCGAGTCAGCTCGAGGAACCGTTCTTGTTGCAGCGAGTCCAGCGAGATGTTGATCCGGCGCAGGCCGGCGTCTTTCAGCAGTTGGGCATGTCGGCGCAGCGTCGACCCGTTGGTGGTCATGGCAACGTCGGTGCCGAGCGCCGCCAATCGGGTCACGAGTTCGTCGAGGTTGGCTCGCACCATTGGTTCGCCACCGGTCAGACGAATGCTGTCGACCCCAAAGGTGTTGACCATGACTCGTGCGATTTGTTCGATTTCTTCGAACGACAAGATGTCGGCGCGATCGAGCCATTTGAGGCCTTCTTCGGGCATGCAGTACGTGCAGCGAAAATTACAGCGGTCGGTAACACTGATGCGCAGGTCTCGATGGACCCGTCCGAATGTGTCGACCAGGGGTCGTGCCATGTAAGCATCGTACTTGTCGCCCTGCGAAATGCTCAATCACCCCGCCGCATCTTCCACTTGCCAGACGCCGCACGAAGCCATACCCCATCGGCACAGAAGGCGTAGTCAGACCGACCCACTCACCTCAAGCACGGGCGCGGCGGCCCGATGGAGCGGCAGTCAATGAAGGTACGACGCATGTCTCGATTACGCCAGCTTCCACCATGGATCATTTCGTTCATGATCGTCGTGACCCCGTTGCTGGCGTTTCGCATCTCTGCGTCGGTAGATGCAGGGGTGCCCGGAGCTGTGGCCCTGCGCACGTACCTCTTCTGGGCGATGGTGTGTGCCCCGATTGCTTATCTGGCAGATCTGCTGGGTCGCACCGTGCTCGAGTATCGGGTCGTGCGCCTCGTCGTCGCCCGAGTACGTTCTCGCCGCTGAGCGTCAGGCCGGCCGGCGCGGCGGTCGTTGCGGCGCCGGGCAGCAGGTGGCGCTGCATTGGGTGGGCACGAGACCCAGCTCACCCAGCGCAACGGGAACCACGCCATTCGTCTTCTCTTGCACCAGATCGACCACCATGTCGACAAAGCGACTGTCGCTGCTCGATGTCGCGACCCGCGTGAACCCCAGGCCAGCGGTCTCGGCGGCCGCAGCTGCGTCAGTATCGAGGTCTTGCATTACTTCCATATGGTCGGAGATGAACCCGATGGGGACGACGACCACGTGGTCGACGGCACGGGTATCGACGGCGGTGATGGCATCGCAGATGTCTGGTTCGAGCCACGGCATCGACGGCGGGCCACTGCGGCTCTGCCACACAACGGACCACCCGGGCATGACCGCAGCCTGCGAGACACGGTCGGCCACCAGCCCGGCGGCGTTGGTGATCTGCTGCTCGTAGTCGCACGTGGCCGCCGAAGACAATGGGATGCTGTGGGCGGTGAAGAAGACGTGGGTACGAGCGGGATCAAGCGCTTCTAGCCCGGCGACGACACCGTCGACCAGCGGATCGACGAATCCGGGGTGGTTGAAGAACACGCGCAGCTTGTCGATGGTCGGCCCACCGCCAGGCACGGGGCCGATCGCAGCGGCGATGTTCTCGCGATATTGACGACATCCGCTATAGGAGCTGAACGCCGAGGTGACAAACGCCACGGCGTGCTTGACACCGTCGGCGTGCATCTGGGCCACGGTGTCATCGAGAAAGGGGGCCGAGTTGCGATTACCCCAGTACAGAGGCAGGTGAATGTCAGCGGATGCGAAGGCATCTCCCAGCTCACTCAACAGTGTTCGACACTGCTCGTTGATCGGGCTGACGCCGCCGCGGTCGAAGTAGTGCTGGCCTACGAGTTCGAGGCGCTCGCGAGGTATACCCCGGCCCGCAGTCACCCGCTCGAGGAACGGAACGACTTCGTCGGGCCCTTCCGGTCCCCCAAAACTCACCAACAGGAACGCGTCGATCGGATCAGCAGCCGACATCAGACACCCTTCTTTGTAGTCGTCTTCTTCTTCTTCTTGGTAGCTGTCTTCTTCTTCTTGGTAGCGGTCTGCTTGGCAGCAGTCTTCTTCTTGGCAGCAGTCTTCTTGGTAGCTGTCTTCTTGGCAGCGGTCTTCTTGGCAGCGGTCTTCTTGGCAGCGGTCTTCTTTTTGGTTACTGCGGTTGGTTGGCAGTTGGGGCAGCGCCACATCTTGCGGCCCGCCACCTCAAGCAGTTCAATCGGCGTGTCACACACCAGGCAGGGTTTGTCGGCGCGTTTGTAGGCATACAGCCGACCGCCCCGGGGAATCGAGCGCGCCGTCTTGTGACCACCAAGCGCCGGGTCGACGGTCACGATTCGGTTGAGCTTCTCGCCTTGGCGCAGTTGCTCGGTGGAGAGATCCCACAACATGCGTAGCTCCGAATCGTCGAGCGCGTTCGCCGGCGTCAACGGGTCGATACCCAAGATGAACAACAACTCGGCGCGGTACACGTTACCGATGCCCGCGATGACCTTCTGGTCCAGCAGGGCGGCGCCAACGGCAATACGTCGGCGCTTCATGGCCTCGATGAATGCGGTTGCCTGCGCTTCGGCATCGGAGTTGCTCGCGGCATATGCACGCAACGGATCGGGCCCAACCGAATCGGCAACCTTGTCGGCGAGATCAGGGCTCCCGAGGTCGCACACCATGGGACCTCGCAGGTCCCAGTTCACCTCGTCCGACGCCAGTCGAAGGCGAACAGCACCAACCGGATCACCCTTCGTTTTGCGGAACTTGCCGATCAGGCCCAGGTGCACATGCAGCACGTCGCCGGCGGCGAAGTGGCCCACCAGATGCTTACCGAAGGCTTCGAACCCCTTGCAGGTCTGCCCATCGATCTTGGCGGCACCGGCTTCGAATCTGCCCTGGGGCGACGACGCTCGAACCTTGCTGTCCTCAAAGGATGAGTTCAGATCTCGAGCGAGGCGATGAATGGTATGGCCCTCAGGCACCGGTGTATCCCCTGTTGTAGGTCGTAATCACGTTGCGGTTGCCGCCTTCATGGCATCGGCGGCTTTTTCGAATGCGGAACAGGCATGTTCGGTATCCTGCGAGACCTCGTCGACGATGTCGTGAAAGCTGGCCGCTGACGCCGCTATTGCGGGCCCCCCGACGACGAGATGGGTAGCTGGCAGAGCAGCTCGAATCGCCGATGCTTGCTGCACCGCCTGGGCAATGATCGAGTCGACCACTGCGCAGAGCCCGACGCCGATCAGATCGTCGCTCTCGCGAGCCACGGCCACAAACGACTCGGTTGGTGTATTGGCGCCCAGGTCGATGACCTCGAAGCGACGATCGCTCAGGCAATCCGCCAACATGGCACTGGGCAGAGCGTGAAAGTCGCCTGCGAACGCGCCGATCACGATTGTGCCTCGACGTCGCCCTCGATGGCGGAACCGGGGTCCCAGTTGCCCCATGAGGCGATACGCCGTCGATGTCGCTCGATGTTCGTCGGCAACGGTCAGGTCTCCGCACCGCCATGCTTCACCCACATGGATGAGCGCAAATCGCAGCAGCTGTTCATGCACTTGACGCGGCACCGCCCCCGCACTGAGTTCATCCTCGATGATGTCCCAACAACCGGCAGTATCGCCTGCGATCAGACGCTCGGTGAACGACTGTACGGGTAGCGCTCGATCTACTCCCTGACCACCGGGCTCGCGTCGCCGGGCTCCGGTCCCCTCGGCAATCACTGCGGCGAGATCATCGGCAGCGACCCACCATTGGCCACCACGCTTGGTCGCCAGCATGCGCCCGGTGCGCACGTAGCGGTAGGCAGTCATGTAATGCACGCCAAGCTGCTCCGCGGCAGCCGCAAGGGTGAGGTCGTTCACTTCAGGGGAAGAACTCACCGCCTGCATCCAGTTAGGAGATGGTGCATCGTGCGATTGCCGACTTGTCGATGATTGTCAATGATTGTCAATTGCGTGGCCTCAGGCCACTTCGATCTCATTGTCGCATTCTTTTTCGCTTTGTCGCGCCTTTCGGGCCGCCGCAGCAACTGCCCGACGGTGAGGTGAGCGCGGGCCGAAACCTTCTATCGCCCGCTGCTCATCGTTCTCTCCGCCCCATAGTCCGTGTTCACGGCCGCCGCGTCCGGCGTCGCGGCACTCTTGAGCTACGGGGCAGCAGGCGCAGTACGCACGGGCGAGTGCCTCGCGTCGGTTACGGCGCCCATCTCTTTCCCCGGGAGTGGCGAAGAAGATGTGCGTTTTTCCTCGACACATCGCCTGAGCGTGCCAGCCTGGCGGTTGGAGATCAGGGTGCAGCGCGAGAAGTTCGGTTGAGGGGTGGGTTTTGACTCGATCGGGCATTGGTTTCTGTTTTAGCACTAAAACCGCTCCAGAACACCCGTCAGGCAGAAAACTGCCACCTGTCACTTTCGAAATGCACGCGCGTAGTGCGATACTGCTGGGCTATGTGGAGCAGGAACTACATCGCGCTCGCGATGGTCTTTGTGGTGGTTGCGTCCACCCTGCTCAGCACCGTTCGAACCGCGCCGCCGGTCGATGCTCAGTTTTTCGACGAGGTCGATGACCCCGCACTCTTCGACCTCGACGTGGCCCGGGCCGAACTCGATGCGCTTCGTCTCGAAGCAGCACGCCTGACCGATGAACTTGGCGACTTGCTCGACTCCATCGATGGATTGACCATCGAGCGCGACTTCATATCGCTGAACGATCAGGGCCGCAACGAACAAATGCAGTCGGCTCGGACTCGGGCTCGCAACATGGCGATCAATGCCTACATCGGCATCGGGCCACCCCTTTCTGGGCTGGTGATCTTCGATGCCGAATCCGCCAATGATCTCAGCTATCGCAATGGACTTCTCCGCCAGCAGGCCGAACGTCTGCAGACGGCGGCCCAGACCTACGCCCGTCTCGCCGGCCAGGCCGACGAGAACGTCCTCGAGCTCGGCGATGTCATCAACGACGAACTGCGCGGAGCCGAAGCGTTGAACCGGGCGCTGCGGCGCACCCTCGGGCAGATTCCCTACGCGGAGTGGGTGGTGAGTATCGCCGAGATCCACCGACGGGCCGACGAGTCATTCGCCAGAAGCCAACGCCGAGAGCCGACCCCTGAGCAGTGGCGTCAACTACGTTTCTGTGAGTCGACCGAGACCTACAACATCGACACCGGGAACACGTTTTATGGCGCCTATCAGTTCACCTGGGAAACCTGGGGAACCGTGGGTGGCGACGACAATCCCGCGCACGCGCCGCCGGCCGAACAAGACGCACGCGCTCGACTGCTCTATTCCCAACGCGGCTCACAACCGTGGCCGATATGTGGTCGCTTTCTACCCTGACCCATCTCCCCTCGGCGCCCATTCGGGGCCGGGCCTGCCTTTGCTTGCTCAGCGAATAAGATCAGCGCCGTGACTGTTGCCATGGTGCTGATCTTTGCTTCGTGCATCGCGGCCGGAATCGGGTTCACCTTTCACACCAACCTCGCCATGCGAACCGAAGAACGGTTCTTCGCCGGCTGGGTGCTCGGCATCGTCGGCTTCACGCTCAGTGGCGTCGTGTCGACCCGATTGTTCAGCTTCGACGGCGTCGCAGTCGTCGTCGCCGCAGTCGCAATGCTGGCCGCATCGCTGCCGGGCTGGCGAAGGGGGGCCACCCGATGGCAAGAAGAAATTGCCGACCTGCGCCGGCGGCTCACCGAGCCGCTCAAGAGCGGCACGAATCCGATCCTGCTGGCAGCATTGCTCATACCCGTGTGGGTGCTGATCGGGCGCATGTTCTCTTTCGCTTATCAAACAGGAGCCGACGGCAGCATCCAAGTCGGCCATCTTGCATCCTTTTCCGACTGGCAAGCACATCTCACGTACACCGCCTCATTTGCCTACAGCGAGAACACGGCATTGAACCTGCCGCTGGCCACCGGCAACGACATCGGCTACCACGCCGGCATCAACTACTTCGCCGCGCTACTCATCCCGGCGGGAGCCACGCTTCCAGGATCGTTGCAAGTTTCGGGAGCGTTCACGCTCATGGCATTTCCCGGCGTCATGTACAGCGTCGGCATGCGGGTGTTCAACCGTCAAGCCGTGGCGCTGCTGGGCACCACCTTGTTCCTGTTCTTCGGTGGGTGGGGCTTCATAGACTTCTTCCGAGACCTGAGCAATGGCGGCGTCGACGCGCTCCGCAGCCTGCCGCGTACCTATACCCGCCTGCCCGATATCCCGATCGCCGACGCTCGCACCTGGTGGAACGCCAATCCCATCGTGCTCGAGAACCCCATCGTCGGCCATTTCTATCCGCAACGCCCGACGATGATCGGCTTCCCGATCGTGCTGCTGGTGCTCGGGTGGCTGTGGACAGCCTGGTCCAACATCGAGGATCGCGGTATCGACCGCAAACGTACGATGGTGTTCTGTGGCGTGCTCGTGGGTCTCACACCATTCTTCAATCTGTTCGCATTCGGCGTGCCACTTGCCTTCGTCGGGTTGTGGTGGATCGGGACCCGATTTCGCAGCGAGTGGCTCTACTTCCTGATTCCTGCAGCTGTACTGGCTGTGCCCGTGGTGCTGTTCCTGCAACCGCCATCGAGCTCGCTGGAATACCCCTACGACTGGGTCGAACACATCCGCAATCCAGGCGGCATCCCTGCTGAGCTGGGGGCGACCAGTCGAGTGGCGCACTGGATCGTCTTCTGGTTCCGCAACCTGGGCTTCTTCCTACCATTGCTGGTTGCGGCCCAGCTCATTCGTGGCGTGCTCCCCAAGCGGCTCGCCATTGGTCTGGCGCCGGTTTGGTTGTTCTTTTTCGTACCCAACGCCATCAAACCGCACCCTTGGAATGGCAACAACACCCACTACTTCATCTTCGTTCTCCTGCTGGGGGCGTTGCCGGTTGCCGCACTATTGGTCCACGCAGTCCGCAAGATGCCGATCACCTGGCTGGCCATTGTTCCCCTGGCCTTCACGCTCACCGCCAGTGGGTTCATCGATGTGCTGGTCACCAACGACCAGGCCACATCGCCGTGGCCGTTGACCGCCATGGACAGCGCCGGGATAGCGGTTGGTGAGTGGGCACGAAGCACCGACGTCGACTCGGTCTTCGTGATCGAACTCGGGTGGGCGCCGGGACAAGCCTCTCCCCACCAGCACCCGGTGCCTGCTCTGAGCGGTCGCGATCTCGTGGTGGGGAATGACGGCTGGGTGTTCGACCTGGGGATCCCCGACTGGTCACAACGCAAAGAAGCCTCTCGGATCATTCTCGAGGCGGGTGCCGGGTATCAGGACCTGATCGAGCTCTACGATGTCGACTACCTAGTGGTCGGCCCAGATTCCCGCACGCCCAACTGGGATCCAAACATTGCATTTTGGGAAGAAGCAGCAGATGTCGTCTATCGACACGCCGGCTGGACTGTCTACGAAGTCTGAAGCCGTCACAACCGAAACCGACATCGATGCCGACCGGATGACGATCGGCGGCTTGCGCATGCCCCGCACCGGCACGATCATCGTGCTGCTGGTGGCGGCTGCGCTGGCACTTCGCTTGTGGGAGCTCGGTGCCCGCCCACTACACCACGACGAAAGCCTCGACGCCTGGTGGAGTTGGCGCTTCCGCAATGGGCAGTACACCGAGTACGACCCCGTGTACCACGGCCCACTACGGTTCTACATCACCGCTGGGCTCTACGAGGTGTTCGGCGAAACCGACGCCGTCGCCCGGTTGTTCTCGGCTCTGACCGGTACCGCCGTTGTCGGCCTGCCATGGTTCATGCGGCGTGAACTGGGCCGGGTGGGCACAATTGCTGCCGCCGCTGCACTCGCCATCTCACCCACGATGCTCTACTACTCGCGCTTCGGTCGTGAAGATGCCCAGATGGTCTTCCTGACCCTGCTCGCCATGGTGCTCGGGCTGTCGTACCTGCGCAAGCCACGCATCGCCTCTGCTACCGGTCTCACGTTCACCTTGGCATGCAGCTTCGCCATCAAAGAGTCGACCTACCTCTTCGTGTTGTTGCTGGCAGTGTTCTTGCTGGTCATCCTGGCGGCGCAGTTCGATGCCCAGAATCGAGTTGCACGCGGAACCGAAACCGACCCCGACAAGCTGAACCCGGCGTTCGTGAGTGCGTCACTGTTGTTTGCCAGCGCCGGCCTGACCGTCATCGCCGTTGTCGGTCATCTGTCCGGCGAACTCTTCCCACTCATCGCGCTCTACATGGCCGCCCTGGGCGCATTCGTCGTTGCCACTGCTCTGCCTCTGCTTCGGGTCCGCAAAGATGATCCCGACTTCGAGTGGCCGCCGCTGTTCAAGGCATTCGGGGCCATTGGATGGGGTGGCTGGGCGATCGCCCTCGGCGTTTTCGCCATCTCATGGCTGGCGTTCTTCACGATCTGGTTCCGCGAACCCGGTGACTGGGCCAGCGGCTTCACCCGGGCCATCGAGTACTGGGACAGTCAACAAGAAGTCAACCGCGGCGGCCAGCCCTGGTACTACTACTTCTACGCATTGCCCATCTACGAATGGTTGTTTGTGGCGCTGGCTGCAGTCGGCACATGGCGAGGGCTCCGCAAGCCGACCATCATGTCGGTGCTCATGGTCTGGTTCGCCGTCGGCAGCATGATTCTCTACAGCTACGCCGGCGAGCGTATGCCGTGGCTGATCGCCCACCCGCTGCTGCCCATCTTGATCCTGGCCGCACTGGGCGTGCAACACCTGTGGCAATTCCGAGACCGAGCCGCCATGCCCGCCGTTGGGGCTGTCCTTGGACTCGCCCTGCTGTTCACCGCGGGCACATCGATTCGCGCCAGCTTCCCCAACGGTGCCGACAGTCGCGAGATCCTGAGCCAAGCCGGCCAAGCCACCACCCACCTGACTGCGGCCCTCGATCGGCTCGACACCATCGACGACATCGCCGTGCGCGAGACCGGCGAGCCAGCTCGGCTGGCGATTGGTTCTGCGAACGCATGGCCATACAGCTGGTACCTGCGTGACCGCCCGAACATGACGTGGTTCGACAGTTGCATGGGACCACCGACCGATGGGTCCGCCGATGTCATCATCGTCGACCGCACCATCAGCTGCACCACCGACAACACCGCTCGCGAGATACGACCGCTCGAGGAGTTTCCCGATTACGAGTCGACCGTCTTTGCCATGCGTTCTTGGTGGGTACCCACCTACAACGATGCCGGTCCGCTCGGTTGGATTCGCTACGCCCGCGATCGTTCGCTCTGGGAGCAGAACCCGAACCCGGGATTCGTTGGTGTTCGCGAGGTCTCCGACGAAGAACTCGACGGTGGCATCCTGGCCACGCTCGACCGGCTGCAGGAAGGTGCCGAAACCGGCGTTGGTGGCTTCGTCGGTTTCGCCGGGGCCGACGGTGACCAACTACCAACCCGCGTCGACCCGGGAGCCTTCGTCGAACCCGACGACGGTCGCGATGGCTGTGGTTCGGTCGACCAGTGGTTCCTGGTCCACAATCGCTTCGCGTTCAGCGAACGAGTGGTGAACCCGGCACCAATCGAAGCCATGGCACCGCTGGCCTGCGCCAGCGACCTGCTGTCGGTAGCGGACTAGCTCTTCGAGCTGCAGCCTTCTAGTTCGCGGCTTCGGCGGCGGTGAGTGCAGATCGTGGCGCCTCGGCCAGCGTGGGCTTGTCGACCTGATAGATGCCGAGTTGTGCGGTACCGAAGACCAGGCGCAGTGACGGGTTCTCGGCAAAGAGTTCGAGGGTGCGCGGGTTGGCAACGGCGCCTTCGAGTGAACCAACGATCACGTAGGTGACGTCGAATCCGCGCAGAAACGAATCGATCACCTCTGGCGATTCGGTGGTGTAGAACTCGGCCACCTCTTGCTTGCGCTCATTCACTTCGAAGTCGAACAATGTGCGCTGCTGGCTCTGGTGCCAGCGCCAGCCGAGCACCGTTGGCAATCCGGTGTAGATGCTCACGCGACCCCACCATTGATATTCGCTACCGCCGACCGCCTCGACGATCGTTGGGCGACCGTCGGCGTTGGTCTGCAGCCATTCGATGATCGCTCGATCTCTACCCGGATCGATGACCGAATCGTTGCCGTTGACATCTCGGATTCCAAAGCTGTAACGGCCGGGTTCGAGCCACAGGTCGCCCTTGAGCGACGGTCCCAGGGTGGTGTCGATGCGGTTGGCCTGACGCGGTTTGACCGACAGCGCTGGATACACCAGCGAGGCCAACAGCAGCAGGGCCAGCCCTGCAGCGAAGCCCCGGGTGGCAAGGCCGGCGCGTTGCGGCTCGGGTTCGTCGACATCTGCCGCCGAGACACTGGTCAACAACGCGCCGAGCAGCCACGATGCTGCGAAAGCGCCGGCGATTGCGAACAGGTGCCATACCTGGAGCCAGAACTTGAAGACCGTGTTGAGCCGAGCGATGTCGGCGTTCTGGGTGAATGCCTCGACCGCGACCAGCACACCAAAGGCAAGGGTCAAGCTGGCAGCCACGAACACATGTGGTGTCGATGGCTGCGTGGCGCCCAGTTCGCGCGACAGCAACAACAGGCCGGCAGCCAGGGAAACAAACGACAGCGCAGCCACCGCACCCACGGCTATCCCGAGGCCGACAAAGCCCGCTGCGCCCAGCGAGACCAGTGCAAATGTTGCACCCGACGATCCAGGAGCAAAGTCGCGACTCGCCCACAGCCGGCTGACCATATACGCAGCCGCCAGGAAGAGAAACAGGCCCCAGTGCGCCAACCAGTCGTCGAGATTGGTCACTGATTCGGAGCGCCCGAAACCCGAGTCGCTCACCTGGTTGCGACTTCGATACGGCGCGGTGACCGCCAGGTGAGCCACACCGGCGGCAAGGAGTTGGCCCGCGGCGAACCGGGCGCGCCACAGCGCTGGACCGCGGCTCATCATCCAGCCCATCACGATCGCACCGGCCACCAAGGCGACGAACGTCGGCAGGTCCCACGTGTGCACCATGCGGATGAATCCGCTGCCGATTCCCAGACCGATCGCCAGCACCCAGGTCGATGCCACTCGACCCTGCCGGGCGCGTTCGATGAAGGCTATTGCTCCGGCAAGGCCGAGACCGAAGAACGGCATCGCCATGAAATGGGGGTGAAGATCGGCGAAGAGCACGGTGAAGCTGGGGAACTCGGTGACTTCGAAGCCACATGGAGCCAGCTCAGGACCCCCGCACGTGGGGTTGAACAACGGGTCGGCGAGTCGGTTCACGTCCCACGGCACCTCCTTGTTCACGCGGCTGGGATCCCACCAGTCGAATTCCGTCAGCGGCAGACCCTGTCGCAGCCGGGTCACGAGTTGACGAAAACCGTCGAGGTTGCCGATCACCAAGAAGATCACGGTTGCGAACACGCCGGTCGCCGCCGGGCTTGCGGGGCGGTCGCTGCGACGCCGAGCCAGTTCGGCCAACATGGCCGCAGTCGAGAAAACCGTGACGGCCGCAAGGGCCGCGTAGGTCGCCACGCCCAGGTTGAATCCGACATCGGGCGTGAGGCCGATCAGACGGATCGGCACCGCCAGCACGAACCAACCCATGTAGTAGTAGTTCAGCGTGCCACCCGCCAGCCAAGGGTCGAATGGCGGCAGCGTGGTCGACCCGGTCACCGCAGTCAGATAGGCGAGCTCCATGGGCTTCTCGCCGCCGCGCCACGGGTGCCACATATCGGGGTTGGTGGCGCGCAACGCAACAACCAGCAGGAAGACACCGATGAAGACAGCTTCGGCGGCCACGACGGTGCGTTTGTGGACGCGGAACAGCTCACGGATCTCGGGCCACCGGCTATTGGCCGACCACCCGGCGCCGACGAGCATGACCAGTAACGCAAACCACAGCAGTTCGCGAGACATCTCGACCAAGCCCGATGACACCACCAGCCAGATCGGCAGTGACAGCACGATCATCGAGAGCGGCTTGCTCAACCCATAGACAGCTCCCGCAGCTCGCCCGGCGCGGCGCATGAGCGTGGGCGCAACGGCCAGCGAGATGACCTGGACCAATCCGAACCACAGCACCACTGCGACCGGGCTACTCGGGTCGAACGAATGCACGTCGGAGAACGAGCTGCCGGTCTGTTGGGTGACGTAGTCCTGGGGCACCAGCATGCTGGCATTGGCGAAAGCGTCCTTGGGTAGCGCGTTGATTGCGGTGCGCGCCCGGTCGGGATTGAGCAGCGCAAACGCCCGCTCGACGCTGAACTGATCGGTCTTGCGCCAGATGAAGACCGTGGGATGGTCATACAGAGTGAAGGCTTCTTCGGCGCTGGTGTCGTCGATCGTGATACCGAACAGCGAAGGTTGGTTCTGGAACGTTTCGACCAGCTCGAACCCGAGCGAACCGTCGAACAGCGTTTCGTAGTAGCGGGTCGTCTGCGGGAATCGTGCCGGTGTGCGGGGCAGCGAGTCGTAGAACTTGTTGCTGGTCTCGATCACGTAGTCGACCTGGTCGAGTCCACTGATCAACAGTTCGATGCGTTCGGGAGTGTCACCGCCGAACGAGAACGGTTCGAGCGTCACCCGGCCGAAGCTCGATGCTTGCCCCCATGGCAGTCCGTCGTCCCATGCTTGCTGGCTGACGACCGACTCCGCAGGAAGATTCTGGATCATCCAGTCGCCGGCCGCCAGGCGAGCGTTGTCGCTTCCGTAGACGCCATTCACAAACGCCAGCGCCCAGAAAACCGTGGCGCCCACCGAGATGGCGACCGCCACCTTTATCGCGCTCGCAAGCCTGGCGCGGTCAGCAGCAAGACCGACGCTGTAGCGCCATGCCGCCACGAGCCCCGCAGCGCTCAACGCCGTGATGATGGGATAGGACGGCTGCAGGTATCGCACGATGGCGTAGAACTGCAGCGACACCAGCGCGAAATAGGCTGCGATGACCGCCAGCGGCACCGCCCAGTAGCGCTCACCGATCCAAAATCTGCGACCCGCTCGCGCCAAGCCGAAGATCGCAGCCAACCCGAGTCCGGGCCCCATTCCCCACAGGAACATCTGCTGTAGAGGCCAGAGCAGGGGTGTGCGCCCAACCAGCGGCTGTACCCAGGGCCAGTTGCCGCCCTGATTGATGTCGGACAGATAAGAAATGTCGTCGGTGAAGCGCTCGTTGAACACCAGCGAGACGCCGGCCCGGAAGTCATAGGGCTGAGCGATTCGATACGCCACCACCGCGAACAGCGCCATGGCCAGATACGGCTCGATCGAGCGGCCGATCCGGCCGATCACACCGGGCTCGATCCGTGATCGGAAGAGCCCGCCGAGATACGGGCCAGCGACCACCAGCGACGCTGCGAACGGCGCAGCAACGCTGGCGATGCCGTTGAGCTTCGATGCTATGGCAAGACCCACGGCGATCGAAGTGCCCACCCTGGTTCGCCATCCGCCGCGCCCGCGCGCGAGTTTTACGCTCCCCCACACGGCGCACGTGACAAAGAATGCAACCCACGGTTCGCTGCCCAGGAAATGCGAGTATTGAATGTGAAGCACGGTGAGCGCCTGCAACAGCGCCGCCCACAACCCGACTTTGCGGTCGTCGGTCAGTTCCCGGGCAAGCAGATACACCGCCGCCACGGTGAGTGTGTCGACGAGTGCGCTCATCAACCGGCCGATGATGGTGACGTCGAACCCGGTGTTGAACCGCAGTCTGGTGTCGATCGGAGCGTCGGCCGGCTCGTTGCGGGCCACGTCGATACCCACGCTGTCGATCGCCCGTACGGCCCACGACATATTTTCGGTCATCAACACGCCAGCGGCAGCTTCCGACGCCCACAACGGCAGCGTGCCGTAGACATAGTTCGGTTTGTACACCCGAGGGTTCAGCGTCGACTTCTCGGGGTCGAGGATCTCGCTCCATCGCCACTCGTCGGGAGTCTCGACATTGGCGGCGACGTCGCTCCAGAAGCGTTCGTCGGGTTGCAGATGGGTACCGCGATCCCAATCCAGGTTCCATGCCCGCAGCACGAAGGCCACCAACATGATGGCCGCCAGCATCCACCGGGTGCGCGCACGACGACGGGGTGGCGACACCTGCGCTGGCGCACTGGAAGCGGAAACGGTCGCCATCGATCAGAAACTCGTGGAGCGTCTACTTGCCAGCAGCCATGGAACATCCATCGACTGGGCGCCACAAGAAATCGATGGGGTCTTGGCTTGTCACGGGTGGTACTCCTTGCTGACCCCGCAACACTAGCGATCATGCAGTACTTCGACGGGGGCAGCCAGCAGTGATTTTGGTCGACGTTCAGGATGTCACGCTGCGCCACGCCCGGGGTGAAGTTCTCTCGCACGTGTCGCTGACCGTCAGCTCTGGCGACCGCCTGGGTGTGGTCGGACACAACGGAGCCGGTAAATCGACCTTGCTCGGCATCGCCACCGGCGCTATCGAACCCGACGACGGGATCGTGCGCAAGGAGGGCGGTGTGCAGGTTGCGACCCTGCCACAGCGACCGGTGTTCGACGACGTCACGGCCCTCGAAGCCGTTGGCGATTCGTGGGAAGCCGCAGCAGTGCTGGATCGTTTGGGTCTCGGGCACCGCACCGGTGACAGCGTGCGCGTGATGAGCGGTGGCGAGCAGCGGCGAGTCGCTCTCGCCCGGGCGCTGGTCACCTCGGCTGATCTCCTCGTGCTCGACGAGCCCACGAACCACCTGGACATCGACGCCATCGATTGGCTCGAAGAACGGTTGAAGAGTTTCAAGGGCGGCTTGCTGTGCGTCTCCCACGATCGCCACATGCTCGACAGCATCACGACCCGCATTCTCGAAGTCGACGGCGGCAGCCTGTATCTGCACGATGGCGGCTACCGGGGTTATCTCGACGGTCGAGATGCCCGGGTCGACGCCTCGGACAAGGCCGAGGCCGTGCGCAAGAACCTGGCTCGTCGCGAAAAGGAATGGCTGCTGCGGGGCGCCCCGGCGCGCACGAGCAAGGCCAAGGCTCGCATCCGCACCGCCGAAGCCATACAAGAGTCGGGGATCAAACGCGGCATCAGAGACGACGGTCTGGCTCTTCACAGCACCACGCCTCGGCTCGGCAACACCGTCATCGAACTGAGTGATGTGCGAGTGGAGGTCGGCGACCGCATTCTCGTCGATGACTTCACGATCGAGCTCGACCCGCGCGAACGCCTGGGCATTGTTGGACCGAACGGCACCGGCAAGTCGACGTTGCTGGACACGGTTGCCTTGCGGCGCGAACCTGCGGCCGGAACGGTGCGCCACGGCAGCACGGTCAAGTTGGCCTACTTCGATCAGCTCGGGCGTTCGCTGGACCCGACGAAGAACGTGATCGAGATGTTCACCGGCGGCAGTCGCGACGCGGATTGGCGAGACAAGGCATTGCTCGAACGCTTCTGGTTCGACGCTGCCACCCAGTACTCGCCCATCGAACAGTTGTCGGGCGGTGAACGACGGCGACTACAACTCGTGCTGACGCTGGCCGAGGAGCCGAACGTGTTGCTACTCGACGAGCCCACGAACGATCTCGATCTCGACACGCTTCGCGCACTCGAGGACTTCCTCGAAGATTTCCCCGGAGCAGTGGTTGCGGTGAGCCACGATCGGGCATTCCTGGAGCGCGTCGTCGACGATGTCATCGTGGTCGACGAGTCGACCAGTGTCGGGCGAGTGCCCGGCGGTTTCCAAGCATGGCTCGAAGACCGACGCAACAACCGGCGTCGCGGTCATGCGTCCACCCGCGCCGAGCAACCGCAGCCGGAATCACCGCAGGGACCGGCAAGAAAATCGGCAGGGAAGTCGGCAGCGGTGGCGTCCAAAGGCTCGGCTGCACCCGGCAGTGCCTCCAAGTCCACGTTGCGCCACCGGCTCAAGGAGACCGAGAAGCGCATGAGAAAGGCGGAAAAGATCGTCGCTGGGCTGACGTCTGAGCTCGACGGTGCGACCGACCATGCGACCATGGCCTCGCTCGGTACCGATCTGAGCGCAGCCCAAAGCGAACTCGACACGCTCGAGGAACAGTGGATGGAAACATCGCTTGAACTCGAAGGATCCTGACGACCAATAATCGGCGGTTGGTTAGTTCTCATACGTCTACGTCAGTACCGGTTCTGGTGGATACGCTACGGCCCATGACTGACGTCACGACCGACGAAATCGTTCTCGATGTAAGCGACGAGGCCCTCTTCAAGGTGCTCGACGTTCGAGCCGCAGAAGAAGAAGGTGACGCCCTCGGGCTCCGAGTCGAAGTGACCGGTGTCGAAGGTGTTGATTACGCCTACGACCTGGCGTTCGAACCCATCGCCGAAGCCCACGAGACCGATGTCACGTATGCGGTCGGCGAGCTCACCGTGATGGTGCCGCTCAACAGCATCGACAAGCTTCGTGGCGCCACCTTGGATCTGCCCAGCAATCCCATGCAAGGTGGTCTGGTCATTCGCAATCCCAACCGACCTAACCCGCTCGGCAACACCGACTCGATCGAACTCACCGGCGACATCGGCGAAAAAGTCCAGCAGTTGCTGACGCAGCAGATCAACCCATCATTGGCAGCACACGGTGGTTGGGCCGAGCTCCAAAAGGTCGAGGGCACCGACGTATACCTGACCATGGGTGGCGGCTGCCAGGGCTGCGCGATGAGCGCAGCGACACTGCGCGAAGGTATCACCGTGATGATCAGCGAGATGATCCCCGAGGTCACCGAAGTCATCGACACCACCGACCACGACGCAGGCGACAGCCCCTACTACCAGTAGTAGCTCGTCACTCGTCGAGAAGCGGCGAGGGGTCGCCATCGCGACCGACCAGGGTCAGTGCGTTGGCCAAGACCGTGTCGACCGTGGCGCGATCGAGCACTGGTTGCGCCACCTGGCCTCCACTGGTCTCCTCGAACAACACCGGCACCGAGTCGAACACGAACTCCGTATCGAGCGAACCGCCGACCGGGCCGCAGAATGCCTGCTGTACTGCGGCCCCGCCGAGTTGGCCGAACCAGCACGAAGCCGACGACCTCAGCTCGACCCCGCGCTCGGCGGCGAACTCTCGGTGCCAGATCTGTAGATCAGCGAGCATGCTCTGGCCATTGAGGACCTGCAATCTGCCGACTTGGACCGTCTCTGCCGGGTCGAAGGAGGCCCCGGGCACGACCGCGCCGGGAGCTACGTCGACGTCGAGTTCCTCGATGGATTCGGCTGAGGTTCCATCGTCTACTCCGCTGGCCTCGAGATCTTGAACACGAGCCTCTTGTGCGCGGTCGAGCTGTACTGATTCGGCGCGGGGATCTGCCGGTGAATCATCGTTGGTGAGCAACACCAGTCCTGCAACGACGAGTGCAGTGATCAGAGCGAGAAGTCCCCATACGATCAAGCCCCGCCGTGACTTCCGCGCGGCGGGAGCATCGGTCGCGTACGGGGCCGGGTTTCGCACCGAGTCATCGAGCACGGCCACGACTCGCCCCGGTGATTCCTGCATGAGCGACGCTCGAAGATGGCGATCCACAGGTAACGGGGCCACAGCGGCAGACTCAGATACGGACGGCAGGCCGCGTTCCTCGGTCAGAGCGGCTGGCGGAAAGTCTGGATCCTCTCGCAGTGCACCCGCATCGCTCACGCGTTCGGTCCACTGTTCACCGTCGAAGAATCGCCCGTCGAAGCGACCGAGCGGGTCGACGTACCAGTCAGCATCCATCTAGACCGTCTCCTCACTGCGGTTCGATCGCTTCACGATGGTAGTGCCAAAGTGTTCTAAGCTCGGGCCGCTACCCGCCCGATAGACCGTCTCACCGAGGACACCATAAATGATCCCCAGGAGCCCCGTCGATGTCACGTCCTCGTGGATCAGTAATGTGCTGGCATCTGCGGGTTACGACGCCATCGTGAGCCATGTCACCGTTGAGCCAATTGGCACCGGCCAGATGGCCAGCAGCCTGCGCGTGACCCCGAGCTACGAATCGCACACCGACGCCCCGACCTCGCTGGTGGTCAAGATCGCATCCGATGATCCCAACAGTCGACAGGCTGGCGCTCGTGGCGCCTATCTCAAAGAAGTGCGGTTCTACCAAGAGCTCGCCGATGACCTACCGGTCGCCACACCTGGATCGTTGTGGGCCAGCATCGATGTCGATACAAGCGATTTTGCCATTGTGCTCGAAGACATGCGTCCGGCCCGTCAAGGCGACCAGATTGCCGGGTGTGACGCCACGAGCGTTGCCGCTGCGGCCGTCAACATCGCCGGGCTGCATGCGCCTCGTTGGGGTGATCGATCGTTGTACGAGCTCGACTGGCTCACGGTTCCCGAAGCCGATAGACAGGCTTCGTTCGAAGAACTGAAGCTGATCCTGGCCGTGATGACGCCGGGTTTCATCGACCGGTATCGCACCCGGTTGACGAGCACCCATGTCGACCACCTCGAGTGGTTCGCCGAATCCGTCGACACCTGGCTCGCCGACGACACCGGCCGATTCGCGCTGACGCACTGCGATCATCGGCTGGACAACCTGCTGTTCGCCCCCGCAGCTGGCGCAGCACGCCCGGTAACGGTGGTCGACTGGCAGACCGTCGCCGTACGCAACCCCGGCGCAGACATTGCGTATCTGCTCGGCACCAGTGTCGAACCGCCGGTGCGTCGCGAGATCGAGCACGACATCGTCGGCCAGTATCACCGCGCATTGTGTGAGCTGGGCGTAACCGGTTACGGCATCGAAGATTGCCTCGACGACTACCGATCTCAGACTCCTCACTCGCTGCTGCTCTCGGTGTTGGGTTCCATGTTCACCGTTCAAACGGCTCGCGGTGACGACATGTTCATGGCCATGCTGCGTCGCAGCAGTCAACAGATGACCGACCTCGGCGTTCGCTGATCGGTGAGCCGATAGCCTTCCGCCGTGGCTTCTCCCGATGTTCAGATCTGCGCGATCGCCGGCGGCTCTGGCGCTGGCAAAACCACGCTGGCCATGAAGTTGCTGGACCGGCTCGGCGCCAAGGGCTCACACCTCACCATCGACTGGTACTACCGCGACCTCTCCCATCTGACGCCGGCCGAGCGGGCGGTGGTGAACTTCGACCATCCCGACTCGCTCGAGATCGAATTGTTTGCCGAGCATCTCGAGCTATTGGTTGCGGGCAGCGACATCGAGGCTCCCGTGTACGATTTCGCCACCCATACCCGCAGCTCCCGCACCCAATGCGTCGAGGCCCGAGAGTGCATCGTGACCGAGGGCATACACCTGCTGGGGATCGCCGCAGTACGCGAGATCTGCGCACTCACGGTCTTCGTCGATGTCGACGCCGACATTCGCCTGACTCGGCGGGTGCGGCGAGATGTGGCAGAGCGAGGCCGCACCGAAGCCAGTGTGCGGGACCAATGGGCAACCACAGTCGCGCCGATGCACGACCAGTTCGTGCAACCGAGTTGCGCCTATGCAGATCGAGCCGTGACCGTAGACGAGGACCTCGACGTAGTCGCCGACGAACTCCTCAGACGAATCGAGGTCGGGTAGCGGTGTACCACCGCAGCCCTCGCTCGGAAGCCTGGCTAGCCGGGGCCGGCTACGACGTTGCGGTCGTGTAGGCCTGCGATCTCGGCGGTCGACAGGCCGAGCAGTTCTTCGAGTATCTGATCGGTGTCGGCGCCCAGGACCGGTGCAGGCGGTACGACAACGTCATCGTCGGCCCCGAAGCGCAGCGGTGAACCTGCGCTCAGCACCGATCCGACCCCCGGCTGTTCGACTCGTTGAAACATGGGGTTTTCGGTCGAACATCTCGGATCGTGGTTCACCATTCCGAGGAAATCGGCGTACTGGCCCCAGCAGCAACCGTGCGCATTCAGCGATTCGGCGACCTGGGCCATCGGTGTCTGAGCCGCATACTCCTCGATCAACGGAAACAGACGATCTCGGTGATTGAAGCGCTCGCCTTCGTCGGCGAAGCTGACCCCGAGTTCGCCTTCGAGCGCTTCGACGTGGGCAGTCGTGCCGGTTGCCTCGAGCATGCCTTTCCATTGTTTGATACTGATCGCCACCACTATGAATCTCTGGCCGTCACTGGTCACGAAGTCTCGACCGAATGCGCCATACAGATCGTTGCCGAGCCGGCCACGCTGCTCACCCAGAATCTCCGCCTCGGCAACATGGCCCATGTTGGCGACCGTCGACATGGCGACATCGGATAATGCCAGCGTGACCAACTGCCCGTGTCCGGTCGAGCGTCGATGGCGATCTGCGGCGAGCAACCCGAGGGCAGCCTGTTGGCCACAGACGACATCCCATGCCGGCAATACATGGTTTACTGGTTCGATAGCGTCGTGGGGTCCCGTGGCCGTCGGATAGCCAACGGCGGCGTTGACCGTATAGTCGACTGCGGTGGAGCCGTCGGGATTCCCGGTGATCGTGACCATGATGACGTCGTCTCGGTGTTCGCGCATCGACTCGTAGCTCAGCCATCCTCGAGCAGGGAAATTCGTCAAGAACATACCGCCCTCGTCACCCGGCGCGCTGACCAGGCCCCGCACGATGTCACGGCCCTCGTCGCTTCGCAGGTCAACCTGGATCGATCTTTTTCCCTTGTTCAAGGAGGTCCAGTAGAGCGAAGCTCCACCCGGAGCCAGCGGCCATCGGGTGTAGTCGATGCTGCCACCAATGGGATCGAAACGGATCACGTCGGCCCCCAACAGTGCAAGATGCATGCCACCCGACGGGGCGGCCACGAACGCAGAGCCTTCGATCACGCGCATCCCGGAAAGCATCGTCGACATGGTTGACTCCTGACCGCACATACAACATTCGGTGTGCCAGCCAACACTACGGGTCTTTAACGACTAGACCCAATGCCCATCGCGATTCTGGAAATTCCGCCGCCTGCGCGTACGCAAATTTTCCCGCTAATCACGCTATGCGGTTTTCTAACCACATCACGTGAAGGTTAGACTGGTGAAGCATGGAAGGCAATCATGACGAATATGTCGAGTGGGCGATCAGCCGCGCCCATGAAAGCACGCCTGATGCCACGGCCGTCATCGTGCAATCCGAGACCTTTGCCTTCATCGAAGGCCCTACGGGGCCATTGCAACAGCTTCCGTGGGTGCGCCACGACGTCGGCGACGCAAACTCACTGCTCGAGCTCTTCGACGCCGGGTCCAAAGAAGAGATATCGGCCGCCATGAGCCGAGCCCACCTCGCCGTAGCCGCCACCACGACGGTGCGCAGTCTCGCCAGCCATCCGGTCGACCTGGCGCTGCACACTTTTGGACCGGGTAATGACTATGTCCTCGCGCTTCTCGATTCGTCCCCCAGCCTCGAGATCGCCGAGACCACGGGTGCGAATATTCGAACCCGATTCGAGTGCGACCTCGACGGCAGCATCGTCTCGGCCACCGGCCCACCAGGGTCCTACGCATCGGTCGACATGGACGTTGGTGTTTGGGCCGAAAATCTGATCGACCCCGCGTATCGCGATGCGTACCGCCACGCCATTTCCGAGGTCCTCGCAGGCGAGCCGTACGTTTCGCTGAGATGCAGGGGCGCCGCACCGGGTCTCCATTTCGGGATCACGGTGGTTCGCTACGACAACATGATGATTATCGACCTACTTGACAGATCGCAGCGGGTCGCTGCCATCGAAACGCTGCAGCGCTCCCAGACCCAGTTCGATCAGCTCTCGGAAACGCTTCCGGTCGGCGTGTTCGTCGTCGAGCCGGAAGGGCGTGTCAAATTCGCCAGCGAGAAGCTCATCGAAATGCTCGGTCCTCGCATGGCGACCGAATTCGGATGGCAAGAAGCGATCCATCCCGACGATCGGGCCAAGACGGCCCAAGCAATTGCCGAGTTGCCGAAGAACCGGCACTTCAACGTCGAAATCAGGGCGGAACAGGCAAACGGCGAGTACATGTGGTCGCGCTGGGCCGGTTCCGATGTGCGCGATGAAAACGGCAAACTGGAATACGCCATCGGCTTCGTCGAAGACATTTCGGAGTGGCGAGAACTCAACAACCGGATCGCATATCAAGCCAGCTTCGACGGACTCACCGACTTGCCGAACCGCTTCACCCTGGTCGAGGACCTTCGCAGCCGACTCGCCTTGCAAATGCCTCCGAAGATGGCCGCCGTGCTGTTCATCGATCTCGATGGTTTCAAGCTCATCAACGACACCCAAGGTCACACCGTCGGCGACATCGTGCTTCTCGAGGTAGCTCAGAGGTTCCGTCGCGCACTACGGCCCCAGGATCTGATCGGCCGATTCGGCGGCGACGAGTTCGTCGTTGTCGCCAGCGACATCTCCGACGACGACGAAGCCAAGGCCATCGGCCGGCGCCTGCACGAGATCTTGTCCACTCCGGTGCTAGCCGATGGTCGCATCATCACCGTGAACGCGTCGATTGGTATTGCGCTCTCCGAGCACAACGCATCGTCGTCGGAACAGTTGATCGGCGACGCCGACATTGCCATGTACGAAGCGAAAGCCACCGGTCGAAACCGTTCCGTGGTCTTCGATGCCCCGCTGCGGGCGCGAGCCTCGCAACGCTTCGACATGACGGCTGACCTGCGCCATGCTCGTCGACGCCGCGAACTCCGACTCGAGTATCAACCAATTGTCGACCTCGACACCGACCAGATGGTCGGCGTCGAGGCCCTCGTGCGCTGGGACCACCCCTCGATGGGGCGCATTTCCCCCGCCGAATTCGTACCCCTTGCCGAGGAGATCGGACTGATCGACGATATTGGCGAATGGGTGGTGGAACAGGCGTGCGCCGATCTCGACCGACTTCGGGGCCAGAGTCTGGTCGGTGAAAGTTTCACCGTCAGCATCAATGCCTCAGCCCAACAGTTCACCAATGTCGCCATCTTGGCGACCAGCACGTTGGCCTCGTTGGATCAATTCGGTCTCACGCCGTCGAACCTGCGCTTCGAGCTGACCGAGTCCGTACCGCTCAGCCAGATCCCCAATGCGGCGAGCCGTATCAGACAGCTCACCAACTATGGCTTCGGCCTGGCAATCGATGACTTCGGAACCGGCTACTCCAGCCTGGGCTATCTCACGATGCTGCCATTCGACATCTTGAAGCTCGACCTGTCGCTCACCGCCCAGCTCGAGCCGGGTTCACCCGCACTCGCCGTGGTCGACAGCCTGACGCGCATGTCCGACGCAATGGGATTCCAGATCGTGGCAGAAGGCATCGAGACCGACAAGCAGCAAGCGTTGTTGACCGATGCCGGCGTTCAGCTCGGCCAGGGGTATTACATCAGCCGGCCGATTCCGCTCTCGTCACTCATCCAGTTGCTCGAAGGCTCCCCGCGGCAGATCTGATCACTTCGACCGCTGGCGAGGGTCGACTGGCCAATCGTGTTTGGGGTAGCGGCCAGCCATGTCCTTTCGCACCTCGGCCCAGCTGCCATCCCAGAATCCGGGCAGATCGGCGGTGCGCTGAATGGGTCGCCCTGCAGGCGACAGGAGTTCGACGGAGAGTGGTTGATCACCGTTCAGCACGGTGGGATGTTTCTTGACGCCGTAGAAGTCTTGAGCACGCGACTTGATCGTGGGCGGTTCGGCGTCATAGTCGATCCGGAGCTTGCGTCCTGCCGGAAGGACAAACGTGGCCGGCAGTGCTTGTTCGAGTTCCTGGCGACGTTCACGACCCAGCAGCATGTCGAGCGCCACGGCAACGGAGACCACTTCGAGATCCGAACGTCCCGTGGCAGCAATGAGTAGTGGACCGAGCCACTCTTCGAGCGACGCCACCAACGCTTTGTCCGACAGGTCGGGCCAACCAGCTTCGGGTTGGCGACTACGTGCGTACTCGACCCGGGCTTGCAGCGCCCGCGAGGCATCGGTCCAGGACAAGGCCTTGAGTCGCGTGCGACGCACCTGATCGAGCAATATCTCCACGACCAGCTCAGACGGGACCGGTCGCCGGCTCGTCGAACCCAGATCGAGCGACCCCAGATGTCGGTCGACTCTGGTCACGACATCTTTGCGATCGCGGTCCCAGAGCGTGCGTTCGGTGACCTCGGCATCGAAACCCGCCGTTTCGAGTAGATCTGTGACGTCGACGGCCGCTCCGAGGCGTACCCGCGCATCGTTGCGCTTTCCATCGAGGTCGATCGCGACCAGATATTCCTCGCCTGCCAGCTGGTCACTATCTGGCAGCCGCACGCCGGCTCCATTGCGGAGCCGGAAGCGACCGCGCCCGTTTCCCCGGCGCTGGGCAACCCGATCGGGGAAGCCGGCGGCCACCAGTAGACCCAGACGGTCTCGGTCATATCCATCGTCGCTGCAGCCGATCCGGCGTGCCAAATCGTTGGCTCGAGCTCGCACGAGTTGCAGCGAGCGGCCCGATGCCAGTGCATGACGGCGATTTCGATCGGTGAGCAGATCGAGGCGAATGCCCAGATCAACCGGGACCTCGGCTGGGCGGCCTCGTAAGACATCTCGTTCATCGATCAGTGCAGCCAAGGCGCTACCCATTGCGCCGAGTCCACGCTCGACACCGGTCACGACTATGGCAGCCAGCCGTGGATGTAGCGGTAGTTCGCCGAGCCGTCGACCCCGCTCGGTGATGCTGTCGCTGGCATCGATTGCTCCCAGCATGTGCAAGACCTGGCCGGCTTCTTTCCATGCTTGTGTGGGCACGTCGTCGAGCATGAGCAGGGTCGAGGGATCGGTGATTCCCCAGGCGGCCAGTTCGAGACGGAGTTGCGCCAAGTCAACCTTGGTGATCTCGGCCGCTCCATAGGCAGCCCGGGTGCCGTGTTCGATCTTGGACCACAGACGAACCGCGATACCGGGTCGGGTTCGACCAGCTCGGCCAGCACGTTGATCGGCCGAAGCGCGCGAGACGGAGACCGTCGTGAGTCGGGTCAAGCCGTTGCCAGGATCGAAGCGCGGCGCTCGGGCCAACCCGGAGTCCACCACCGCAGTAACGCCCTCGACGGTCAGGCTGCTCTCGGCAATATCGGTACTGAGTACGACCTTGCGCATGCCCATCGGGGCAGGAGCGACTGCACGATCCTGCTCGTCGAGCGGCAGACTGCCGTGGAGCGGATGCACTTCGATCCGAGGGTCGAGTCCTCGAAGCTGTTCTTGGGTGCGCCGGATCTCGGCCATTCCCGGCAGGAACACCAGGACGTCGCCTTCGGGTTCTGTTTCGAGCGCCCACTGCACCGCCTGGGTCACCGCTGGTTCGAGCTTGTCGCGCTTGTTGCGAGGCCGCCAGTGCATCTCTACGTCGAAGGTCCTGCCGCCGCATTCGATCACCGGTGCTGGAGCAGCATCGCCGATGAGTGCTGCGACCTTGTGGGCATCGATCGTGGCGGACATGACCATGATCGCCGTGGTCAGGTCGAGCGTGCGATGGGCATCGAGCAGCAGGGCCAAACCCAGGTCGGCTTGCTGACTGCGCTCGTGGAACTCGTCGAAGATGACCAGGCCGTAGCCCTCGAGTTCTGGATCGCGCTGCAGTCGGCGGGTCAAGATACCTTCGGTGACCACTTCGATGCGGGTTCTGGCGCTGATGCGTCGGTCGTCGCGTGTGGTGACGCCGACGGTATCCCCGACCCGTTCGCCGAGCAGCGAGGCCATGCGGGCCGCCGATGCCCGCGCAGCCAGCCGACGAGGCTCGAGCATGATGATCTTTTGGCCAGCCAGCCAGGGTTCGTTCAGCAATCGCAGCGGCACGACCGTGGTCTTGCCGGCACCCGGCTCTGCGGTCAGCACCACGCTGCGATGCAGATCCAGGGCCTCTCGAACTTCGTCGATGACCGATTCGATCGGCAGGCCGGTGTCAGCGATCTGGCTCATGCCAGATTGTCTGCCTCGACGGCGGCAAGCATCTGGTCGAAAGCATCGGGAACAGCACTCTGCACACGAGCCCAACTGGAGATGAAGGGGGTCTCCATCGGGTTCGAGGAGAAGTCCTTGCCCGCCTCGACGATCGTCTGGGCGAACACCTCGACCAGTTTTTCCTCGCGGTGGCTGTCGAACTCGAGACCGTTCAGGTCGGCCACTGCTCCGTAGCGTTCGACCATGTCCAGTGCTTCTCGGTAGTAGCTGGCTTTGATGGTGCGGAACGTCTCGGCCGAGAGCACCTCGCCGCCGATCGCCAACTTGCGATACAGGGCTTTGGTGATGTCGAGGCCCATCTTGTGCAAGCCGGTCGTTGGATCATCGGACGACACTTGCTGGTGCTTGTGGTCATACGCACCGGTCAGGTCGACCTGGCAGATTCGCTGGGTGGTGTAGCGGCGATGTACTTCGCTGAGAACGCCAATCTCGAGTCCCCAATCGCTGGGGATACGGATGTTCCGAACCACGTTGATGTGCATGGCGAATTCACCCGCCAGCGGATACCGGAAACTGTCGAGATAATCCAGATAATCGTTGTCGCCCAAGCATTGGCGAAGCGCCCGAATGAGCGGTGTGACGAGCAGGCGGACAACGCGACCATTCAGCCGTTCGCCGTCGGTGCGGAAGTAGTACCCCTTGGCGAAGGAGAAACCGAAGGTTGGATGCACGACGGGATAGAAGAGCTTGGAAACCATGGACCGGTCATAGGTGACGATGTCGGCATCGTGCAGTCCCACGACTTCGCCGACCCCCGATGCCAAGAAGTACCCGATGCAGTACCACACGTTGCGGCCTTTACCGGCCTCGAGCGGTGCGATCGAGTGCTCTCGAAAAACCTGATCCAGCGCCTGCAGCCGCGGGCCATCGTTCCACAGGATGCGGGTTGTCTGCGGCAACCGGGAAAAGAACTCTCGAGCTTCGTGAAACTCGTCTTCGTTGGCCCGATCGAGGCCGATGATGATCTGGTCGAGAAACGGGACTTGGGCCAACTCGTCGACTATGTGGCTGAGTGCTGGACCCTCGAGCTCGCTGAACAGCGACGGGATGATGAGCGACATCGGCCGATCTTTACCCCAGCGGACCAAGTCCTGATCGAGCGAATCGGTGCTGCGCATGCCGAAGTCGTGCAGCGTTGTGATCGGACCGTTCTGAAAGTAGTCACCCACGACGTCTCAACCTACCCGAGCAGGCGCAGCGCGCAACGGGAGACGTTGGCTCTCAGGAGAAGCAACCGGGGTTGCCGAGGTTCTAGTTGGGGCTGAACACGATGCGACGGTTCATCGCCTTGTTTTCAGCGGTGTCGTTTGCCGCGATGGGCTGGTCTTCGCCGAAGCCGACCGCAGTCATGGACTCGGCGGGAATGCCTTGATCGGCGAGGTACGACTTGACCGCATCGGCTCGCTCTTGGCTGAGCGTCAGGTTGAAGCCGGAATCGCCATCGGAGTCCGTGTGACCTGCGATCTGGATATTGCCCGGATTCTCGAGCAGGAAGGCCACCAGCTTGTCGAGCTCGGCCCGGCCGACATCGGTCAGGTCGGAACCGCCCGAAGAGAACGTGATTGGCGCCAATGCAAGCTCTGCACCGATGTCGTCAGGCAGTTCAGCGACCACCGGGGCCGCCAGCAGGACGGAGCTGACGATGTGCATGACGCCATTGCGTGCCGCTGCATCGCCGACGAGAACCTGTGACGTACCGTTCAGCACGATGGTGCCACTCGATGCATCGACCGAGATGCTCTGACCCTCGAGCTGTGTTGGCAGCGTGCTCACCGCCGAGATGGCAGCAGAGTTTTGGGAGCCCAACAACAGGTGGTACCGCAGCGCCGCCTTGAGCCCCTCGGGGTCGCCCTGCAATGCGGCGAGTTCGGCAGAAATTGCTTCGAATGCGTCGTTGGTCGGAGCAAACAGTGTGAACTCACCGTTGCCACCAAGGGCCTCGGCGAAACCGGCCTGGTCGAGCAGGGTGCGTAAGGTCGAGAGTTCGGGTTGAGCGTCGATCAGTTCATTCAGCGAGAAACCTTCGACTGCGACGCCACCGGCGGCTTCCTCCGACGTCACATTGTTCTGTGCGCCCAGACCTGCGGCCCGCACTTCCTGGTCGAGCCGCGCCACATCGACCTCGGTGGGAACGGTCCCGTTGAGCACGGCGACGTCGCCGAACACTTCACCTTGCACGTTCGGGTAGTCGACCAAAATGCCGTCGAGCGTGGCCTGGCGCTGCACTACCAGCGGATCCGGGGTCGCCGTGGCGGCCGGGGTTTCGTCGCCGGTAGAGGCTACGGGGTCGTCGCCGTTTCCATCACTGCCGCCGCATTGCGAGATGAGCAAGAACAAGATGATGATGCCCAATACGGCACCGATCAGCCACCACAGCCAACCCATGCCGGAAAGACCTTCGCCTTCGATCTCGCCGTCACCGATGGCAACATCGGTATCGAGGTCGACCTGCGGGTCGGCGTAGGTGATCGTTGAACCCGGGCCAGACATGCTGGGCGCAGCGGCGTCGCCGGCGATGGCGATGCCTGCCGGAGCAACTCGTGCCACATCGGCACCGAAGTCGGGCATGGCGCCACCGAGTTCGACCGGTTCGGTGGCATCGCCGAGGTCGACGTCGAGGCCCCTGACCGATAGATCCGGGTCGCCCACGCTCGGGAAGGCGCCTTCGACGATGATGCCTTCGTTGTCCAGGTCGGGCAGATCTACATCGGCGTCCGGGAGCTCGATCTCGGGCAGATCCGCAGCCACCAGGTCTGGAGAAGGAAGGTCGAGATCCTCATCGACGACGAACTCGATCTCATCGGGCTCGCCGAAGTCGACTTCGCGGGCATCGTCTACTTGGACATCAGCGGCAAAGGCCGCGTTGTCGGGTGCAGGCGAAGCGGGGCTGACCAGCTCGACCACTCGACCAAAGCCCTTGGCTTCGAGATCGCCGACTGCATCGCCCAGGTAGGCCCGCATGCCCTCGGGCGAACGGTCCGCGAAGGAGGCGACAGTGCCGGTCGCCAGTGGGGCGAGTACCGACATGACTTGGGCGAGCAGACGCGTGCTGAGACCCGACGCTGCGCTGAGCGCCGCGAGTGCGGGTTCGCCTCGATCACCGAACGCCACATCCAGCATGGCCGCGCCCTGTGAAGGATCACCGGCTGCCAGGTACGCGTCGAGATCGTCGGGCACCGCCGCGCTCGACTCACCCAGCATGGACGCCAAGTTCTGCGCGCCACCTGGTTCCAAGGTCTTGTCCCGCAGGCCGGTGATCAGCGCGGGTAGGCCAATCTCCATCGCCCGGCGGGTCTGGGTGCGATCGGTGCCGAGTGCATGCGCGAGATCATCGGGCGCTGATCCGCGCAGCATGTCAGCAATCGTGTCAAACATCGGGGCCACGAGAACGATGCTAGAACCTCTGGCACTGTGGAACGTGGCACATCCACGATTCTCCTTGTTGATCACCTCGGTCGGGTCGCGTCGGATCTACGCTTCGGGCATGAGAAATCTGCTCATCCATCGAGCTAATCGTTGTCTTTGCAGGGTTGTTACGGCTTCATGTGCGGCGTCGGCGTCGCGAGTATCTGCGTGAACGACCCGTCGCCACGCCATGTGAATTGGAACGCCCAGTCTTCGACCGATGCCCCGATCCTTGTCATGGCACTCGAAGGACTGTTCGATATCGCCGGTGCAGCAACCGACGCCGTCAACCACCTGTCGGACCGTGCAACCCACAAATTGAAGATCGCCTCCATCGATCCCGAGGTCTTCTTCGACTTCACCCAACAACGCCCTGCGGTTTCGATCGACAGCGATGGCGTGCGATCGCTGAGCTGGCCTGCGAACGACGCCTATGAATTGACGCTCGATGGAGACGTGAGTTCGGTGCTGACCATCTCCGGGATCGAACCGCACCTGCGTTGGCGAACATTTGCCGAGGCAGTCGGCGAGATCGCCCAGCAGAGCGGCGCCCGCTTGGTCGTCACGCTGGGGGCAATGGCAGGTCAGGCCCCGCATACTCGGGCGCTCGGCGTTGTCGGGTCGGCCAGCGACCCGGCTCTGGCCAAGCGACTTGGGCTCGGGCGGCCGTCGTATCAGGGTCCGACCGGGCTCGTCGGTGCACTCCACGTGTATCTCCACGAAGCTGGCCTGGGGGTCATCTCACTTCGGGTTTCCGTGCCGCATTATGTGACCCAGGCGCCCAACCCCGAGGCCACCCGCTCGCTACTCGCCCGCCTCGAACTCGTGACCGGGATCAAGACCGGCCACGAGGTCTTCAACGCCGACGCCGCCACGTGGCGGGCCAAGGTAGACGCCGCCGTGGCGAGCGACGACGAGATGCGAGCCTACGTCGAGCGGCTTGAGACACTCATCGACAACTCCGACGACCTGTTGCCATCGGGCGACGAACTCGCCGCCCAGCTCCAAGCCTGGCTCCGAGACAACGGGTAGTCCCCCATAGCGCACTCCGGATGGCTGTTCTCAGGCGTCGAGTACCGAGGTTTGGCCTTGGGCCAGTGGTGGTTCTTTGGACCACGGGAATTCGATCCACTTGTCGGTGCGCTTCCATACGTAGTCACACTTGACGATCGACTGGGGCTTTTCGTAGACGACGGCGCTGCGCACTTCGGCAACCTTGCCCTCACAGAATGACCGCACGTACTCCAAGGTGTGGCCGGTGTCGGCGACGTCGTCGGCGATCAGGATGCGCGATGCGTGTGTGTCGACGAAGTCGACGAATGGGGGCAGCATGACGGGCACATCGAGGCGTTCGTCGACACCCGTGTAGAACTCGACGTTCATCACGTACAAGTTCTTGACACCCAGCGCGTAGCCCAGCGAACCGGCCACGAACAGTCCTCCGCGAGCGATCGCCAGGATCATGTCGGGGCGGTAGTCGTCGTCGGCCACCAATTGGGCCAGCTCTCGCACTGCAATGCCGTAGTTGGCAAACGTCAGATCTTCGCGCTCTTCGCTCATTGCCTCAGACGTTATCCGCTGCGCCCCACCCTGACCATCTCCGGGCCACACCGAAGCCGCACCAAATGACCAGAAACCATCTCCGGCGAACGCCGGCCCGAGCCGAGCGGAGCGGAGAAACTCTAGTGCCGGAAGTGACGGCGTCCGGTGAACATCATGGCCATGCCTTCTTCGTTCGCAGCGGCAATGACCTCGTCGTCGCGAATCGATCCACCTGGTTGCACCACTGCGGTGGCACCTGCCGCGGCGGCTGCGTCGAGGCCGTCGCGGAACGGGAAGAACGCGTCACTTGCGCACGCACCACCGACAGCTCGACCATCAGCTTTCTCGGCTGCGATCTGGCCGGCGTCTCGGCGATTCTGTTGACCAGCACCGATACCCACAGCTTGTCCGTCCTTGACCAGGACGATGGTGTTGCTCGTGACCCTCGCTGCTATCCGCCAGGCGAAAGCCAGGTCGGTCATCTCGCCATCGGACGGTTTGCGTTCGGTGACACATTGCCAGTCGGCGGTGTCGAGCTGTAGCGAGTCGTCGTGTTGGACCAGCATGCCACCGGAGATCGTGCGCATCTGTAGCGGCAGCGGCGCCCACGAATGGTCGGCGACTTCGACGACGCGCAGATTCTTCTTGGCGGCGAGGATCTCGAGTGCCTGAGCCTCGAAGCCCGGTGCGACGACCACCTCGGTGAAGACGGGAGCAAGCTCGGTTGCCATTGCCGCGGTCACCGGGCGGTTCGTGGCCACGATGCCGCCGAAAGCCGACACGGTGTCACCTGCGTGGGCTCGGGCGTAGGCCTCGGCAACGGTGTCGCCCAGTGCTGCACCACACGGATTGGCATGCTTCATGACCACCGCTGCCGGCCCATCGGCGCCCAGGCTGTTCACCAGGTTCCATGCCGCTTCGGTGTCATAGACATTGAGATAGGACATTTCTTTGCCTTGATGAATGGTGGCCCCATCCCACCAGCCGCTGCCGTGCGTGAAGCGGTAGCGGGCACCGCTTTGATGTGGGTTCTCGCCGTAGCGCAGATCGTGGACACGGTCGAGGCTGATATGGAGCGACGCGGGCAATGCATCGGCTTCGGCATCAGGATCGGTCTCGTCGAGCCAGGACACGATTGCGGCGTCGTAGGCCGCGGTATGGGCGAATGCCTTGCGAGCCAGCGCTCGGCGCTGTGAGACGGTCAGCCCACCCTCGGCCCGCAGGCCGCCAAGCACGCTGTCGTAGTCGGCCGGGTCGACGACGATCGCCACTGCGTCGTGATTCTTGGCCGCCGCCCGCACCATTGTTGGACCGCCGATATCGATGTTTTCGATACCGGGTGCGGCCACGAACGGATACAGGTTCGAGACCACCAGATCGATCGGAGCGATGTCGCGTTCGATCAACTGCTGCATGTGCGACGCTTCGCCACGGTTGGCCAGGATCCCACCGTGAATGACCGGATGCAATGTCTTCACTCGACCATCGAGCATCTCATCGGCTCCGGTGACCTCGCTGACCGTTCGGGCCGCCAGCCCCGCTTCGGCCAGCGCCGCATACGTTCCGCCGCTACTCACGAGTTCGAAGCCGAGATCGACGAGTCCTTGGGCAAAGGGCACCAGGCCCGATTTGTCGCTTACCGAAAGCAATGCGCGCACGGTGGTCCTTTCATGGGTTTCCGCAACGTCGCGACGAACCTAGCGCCTCGCCGCACGCCGAGTGCGCCCCAGCCGGGCGACCGACCTGGTGACCTCAGCGACGGAGGACTTCAGCGACGAAGACTTCAGCGACGAGGACTTCAGCGACGGAGGACTTCGTTGTCGAGCTTGGTGGCGCCATTGGTCAGGTCGATGATCAACTCGCTGGTCTCACCTTCGCTGGTCAGGTCGATGATGAGGCCGTCGTCTTCGGCCGAGGCAGGCTTGGCGATCGCCGTGGCCGACTGTGAAACGTCGATCTCGGTGACCGACTCGGCAGCTGCTCGGCGCAGTTTGCGGCTCTTGGCAATGACCCCTCCGGTTGCGGCTAGGAACAGCACCCCGACGAAGAGCGCCATGGCGACCCGCAGACCGTCCGGCATTTCACCAGCAGCGAACCAGATGTACGCGTAAGGGGCAAAGAAACAAGCAATCGCAATCGTGAGCGGCATCGGCAGTTGGTTCCACTGACTGTTTGCGACCCGCCGGCAGACCAGGGCGACGCTCTTGGCGTACGGCCATGCCGTGCCGACATCGATGATGCCAAAGACCCAAACGTTGACACCATGTTCACCGAAGGCACCCCATGCCACCACGAGACGAAGCAGCGAGTAGCCAACCACCGACCAGATCCACGCCCGCTCAGCGATGAGCCCGAAATTTCGCTTTGGCGTGGTGCTGCCCGCAGTGCCAACAACGGCGGGATCAACCGCAGTTGCATCTGCTGCGGCACGTGTGACGGAGGACATATGCAGGCACCCTACACACACTCTGCGTGGTTGTGAATTCACATGATCGGAGGAATTAATTACCAGGAGTGGTTGTTTCGTCGCATTTGAAGCTCGTGGGCTCCATGTTGCGACTTTCACTATTTTTCGATGCCTATAACAACTCGGAATGCAGCTGCGCGGAGGCGGCCAAAGCACTGAGATTTTTTAGGTCATCATCCCCATTTCGCCTGGGTAAATCCTTCCACCTGGTTGCAAAGCCCCAAATCGGACAATGGTGCGCGCCCACGCCGGTACAAGTGGCCGGCGGATCGTAGAGCCGCCAAGCGACACCACCGACCCGCCGCAGTCGTGAGGGACGAACGACGGGGCAACAAGCCCGACCAACAATCCAACGAAAGCCGGAAGCGAGGCGGCGGATCGTCAGAGCCGCCGAGCGGAACTACAGCCCCGCGACGATTTCGGCCATGAGCTCGCCGGCTTCGGTCGGGTTGAGGCCGACCTTCACCCCTGCGTCTCGTAGCGCTTCCATCTTGGCGTCGGCTGTGCCTTTGCCTCCGGAGACGATGGCGCCGGCGTGGCCCATCTTCTTGCCGGGGGGTGCGGTCACGCCGGCGACGTAGCTGGATACCGGTTTGGTCACATGTTCCTTGATGAACTGGGCTGCTTCTTCTTCGGCCGAGCCACCGATTTCGCCGATCATCATGATCGCCTTGGTCTCGGGGTCAGCTTCGAAGGCGGCCAAACAGTCGATGAAGCTGGTGCCGGGGACGGGGTCGCCACCGATGCCAACACAGGTGGTGACACCGATGTCCTTCTGCTGCAGTTCGTACAGCGCCTGATAGGTCAGTGTTCCGGAACGGCTCACGATGCCAACAGGTCCGCCGGGCTTGGCGATGTGACCCGCCGTGATACCGATGTTGGTCTTTCCTGGGCTGATGATGCCTGGGCAGTTCGGGCCCAGCAGTTGCACGTCGGGGTGGTCACGCTTGAGCTTGTTGTAAAACCAGGCTTCGTCGTGTGCCGGCACACCTTCGGTGATGGCCACGATGAACTCGATGCCACCCTCGGCGGCTTCCATGATGGCATCCTTCACGCCGGGAGCCGGAATGAAGATGCAGCTGGCCGTTGCCCCGGTTGCTTCGACAGCCTCGGCGACCGATGCATAGATCGGCACGCCGTTGACCTCGGTGCCGGCTTTCTTGGGGTGAGTGCCGGCGACGACCTTGGTGCCGTACTCGGCGTTGAGACCGCCGTAATAGCTGCCCTGGCGGCCGGTCAGGCCCTGGTAGATGACCTTGGTGTTCTCGTCTACAAAAATTGCCATTGTTCGATCCTTCGTTCCTCAGCCTGCAGCCAGCTCTGACGCCTTGCGGGCAGCGTCGAGCATGGTGGTTTCCATCATCAACATGTCGTTCAGCTCCGGCGCCAGAATGGCCCGGCCTTCTTCGGCATTGGTGCCGTCGAGACGGATCACGATCGGAGAGTCGATCTTGACACGCTTCATTGCTTCGAGGATGCCGTTGGCGACTTCTTCACCTCGGGTTATTCCACCGAAGATGTTGATGAAGATGGCCTTGACGTTCTTGTCGTCGTTGATGACCTCGAGGGCGCCGGACATGACGTCGGCGTTTGCGCCACCACCGATGTCCAGGAAGTTCGCGGGCTGGCCACCAACCTGGTTGATCACGTCGAGCGTGCTCATGGCCAGGCCGGCACCATTGGCGATGACACCCACACTGCCTTCGAGACCCACATATTGCAGACCCTTGGCGTGGGCGGCTTCTTCGCGTTCGTCGCGGGTCTGGGTCTCGTCGTACTGGGCATAGTCGGGGTGGCGGAACTCGGCATTGCCGTCGAGGGTGACCTTGGAGTCGAGTACGTGGACCTTGCCCTCGGGCGTGAGGATCAGCGGATTGATCTCGACCAGGTCGGCGTCGCCTTCGGTGTAGCTGGTGTACAGCTGCTTGGCGATGGCGATGGCGCCCTCGCGTGCGTCGGGGTTCAGATTGGCGCCGTCGACCCAGGCGGCCGCGACCTCGTCGGTGAGACCGTCGACCGGGTCGACCCAGATCTTGCTGATCTTGTCGGGAGTCGAGGCGGCGACTTCTTCGATGTCCATGCCGCCCTCGGCGCTGAGCATGCCCAGGTGCTTCTTGGCTGCTCGATCGAGCGTGAAGCTCATGTAGTACTCCTCGGCGATGTCCGAGGCAGCTTCGATCCACAATCGCTCGACGATGTGGCCCTTGATGTCGAGGCCCAAGATGTTGGTTGCGTGCTCACGCACGGCGTCCATGTCGGCGGCGAACTTGATGCCGCCCAACTTGCCCCGGCCACCGGTCAGCACCTGAGACTTGACCATGACCGGCGTGCCCAGACGCTCGGCTGCAGCCAGCGCCTCATCGACAGAAAAGGCAACTTCGCCTGCCGAAATCGGCATGCCGTATTGGGCGAAGAATTGTTTGCCCTGATACTCGAACAGATCCACCACAGCTCCTTTGGCAAGGGGTTGGAGAAAGCGACGTCGCCGGGTGGGTGTATGGCGAGGCGCCGAACGTGATCCTAGTTTCGTCGTGGGCCAAGTCCCGCAATGGGGCACCGAAGTTTCCTCCGGGTGTGCCTGCATGGGTGTTGCAGAGGCGTCCGGATAGCTTGTGATGGTGCCCGTCGAGCAACGAGATCCCAAGCAGACCGTCAAGGCGGTGACCCTGGGAGTGGCCGCGGTGGGCGCGGCCGTCGGCTTCCTGCTGCTGGTGCTGTGGTTCACCGATCGCGGCGCAGTCGAGATTGCTTTGGGTGACGACACCTTCGAGGCCGGTCGTATCGACATCATCGCCCCCGAGATACGCGAGAACGGTCCAATCCGCTACGCCGACCTGATCGGCGGCCGCCAGAACATCATCCTGCAGCACATCGGCCTCGACGACCAGGTGGGCTGGTTCGCCTTCGACCTCATTCGCCCCGGTCAACCTGACGAATGCCAGCTCGACTGGATCGCCGAGGCCAGCGAATTCCGAGACTCATGCGACGGCACCGTGGTGCCCGGGGTCGGCACAGGTCAGCCGCAGTACCCGGTGGAGATCACCGAAGATGGCCGCATCTCCATCGACTTTCGTGCCGACGACGATGCCGATGTCGACGAAGCCGACACCCAAGATGGCTAGCTGCAACAGCGGAAGTACGAATCAACACGAAAAGGTGTCGTAGTGCCCTGGTATGGAATGCATCTCATCGACCGGGTCCGGAACCAGGCTGCCGAAACCGAGCGTTCCGAACGTGCACCTCGACACGGCGAGATCGAACCTGTGTCACGCACTGGGCTCGTCGTCGAGGCGACACCCACATTGTTCGTCGTCTTGCTCTGGGGTGCGTTCGCAGCCGTCATCTACAGCGCGGTGAAGGGCGTCAGCGAATGGGACATCATCATGGCAATCGCCACAGTCCCACTAGCGATGCTCGTTGTTGGCGCAGCATGGGGTTCTCGAAGATCCCAACTGTCATCGGGCCTGGATGCGGCGATCGTGACCGGCGCAGTGGTCGGCGCCCTCTTCGTCATCGCCATGTTCTGGTAATCACTGCCAAATCTCGCCTAAACGCGCTCGGCCACGTTGATCTGTTGTCCGACTAAGTCGCACCCAAGCCGTAGTGCCTGCTCTCGGATAATCGCTGCGTCATCTGAAGATTGGTCGATAGCAGCGACGATTCGCCGAAGATTGGGACAGCCAAAGTAGTCAAGTGACTCAGTTCTCGAGAGCAGATGTGCGGCGACCCGTGCTTGGTGTCTCCGCAGCGTTGGCTGTTTCAGTCGCCATCTCGGCGAACTCCCTGGTGCAGTCGTGTGTGACTAGTTCGACACTTCGATTTACGCGGATTTTCCACCAGTTGTAAGTGATCCGATCGGCCCAAGTAGCTGTGCGCCTAGCATCAGGCAATGACTGAGCCGTCGGCCAATCCGTGGGTGACTCACACCAACGATGTCGTCTATGACAATGCCTGGATCAACGTCAGCCACCGCACCGTCACCACGCCGACAGGCACCGACGGCATCTATGGCGTCGTGCACTTCAAGAACCTGGCGATGGCTGTCGTGCCGATCGACGACGAGGATCACACCTGGCTCGTCGGTCAGTATCGCTATGCCACCAATCACTACACCTGGGAAGTTCCCGAAGGCGGTGGACCGCTCGGTGAAAGTCCCGCCGACGCCGCTCGTCGCGAGTTACGAGAAGAGTGCGGACTGGAAGCGGCAGGTCTCGACCTGTTGATGACGGCCGAGCTGAGCAATTCGGTGACCGACGAACGGGCCTACATCTACGTGGCGACCGGGCTCACGCCCGTGCCCAGCGATCCCGACGACACAGAAGTCCTGCGGCTCCGGCGACTTCCTGTCGACGAGGCCATTGCGATGGTGATGAACGGCGAGATCACCGATGCACTCTCGATGCTTGCGCTGTATCGACTGGCCATCGACCGTGGCTGGGCCGCATCGGCTCGCAACCCGTAACGTGCGGGAATGGCTGAAGACCTCTGTACCTACGACGTTGTCGATGGCATTGCCACGCTGACGTTCAACCGCCCCGACTCCATGAACGGCATGACCGGCAACATGGAGGTGGCCTACTTCCAGCGACTGTTGCAGGCCCAAGACGACCCTGCAGTGCGCGTGATTGTGGTCACCGGCGCGGGCCGGGCGTTTTGTCCGGGGGCCGATTTGGCCCATCGGGCCGGACCCGATGACCACTCGCTACCCAACGGCGACATCGCACGCACCACACCGCTCGATATCTGCAAGCCCATGATTGCCGCCATCAATGGCGCATGCGCCGGTGTTGGCCTGGCCTATGCGCTGCAATGTGATCTGCGATTTGCGGTCGAGAAAGCAAAATTCACCACCGCCTTTTCTCGCCGCGGCCTGATCGGTGAGTACGGCATGGCTTGGCTGCTCAACGCCATAGCTGGCCGCCAGGTCGCCATGGATCTGTTGCTGTCGGCCAGGGTCATCCAGGGCGAGGAAGCCGCCGACCTGGGCATCATCTCGGCCGCGCTCGAACCCGACGCGTTGATGCCGCACGTAATGGCGTACGCCGCTGACCTGGCCGCCAACGTCTCCCCCGCGTCCATGGCCACCATCAAGCACCAGGTCAACACCGAGCCGGCGATGTCAGTCCACCACGCTACCAACCATGCCGAAGGACTGATGCGCGAATCGCTCGCAGGATCCGACGTGGGCGAAGGCATCGCCAGCTTCTTGGAGAAGCGCCAGGTCGACTTCCCGCCCCTGGGCGACGGTACGAGCTTCGGTTGGATGAGCTCATAGATCCCGACGAGGCGCAACGCCGCTTTATGTCTGCCCGAGTCGCTCGACTCGCCACGGTCACCGCCGACGGAGCGGCCCATGTGGTGCCGTGCTGTTTCGCCGTGCTCGTCGATGGCACGGTCGTGTCGGCCGTCGACGGCAAACCGAAGTCGACCACTTCGCTGCGCCGCCTCGACAACATCGCCGCCAATCCCGCAGTGTCGCTGGTCGTCGATCGCTACGACGACGACTGGGCAGAGCTGTGGTGGGTGCGAGTCGACGGCACCGCCACCGCAATCACCGAAGGCGCAGACTACGAGCTGGCCCTCGATGCACTCGCAGGCAAGTACGAACAGTACCGATCAGATCGACCAGCCGGTGCGGTCATCAGCATCTCGCCCACCAACCAGCGCTCGTGGTCATGGACTACAGATATGTCAGGCGTTCGATGATGGTGTCGATGTCGTCGTGGGTGGTGCGGGGGTTGACGAAGCAGAAGCGGTAGACAGGCTTGCCGTCGTGGCGTGAGGGCACGACAAACGCCGTGCCCTCGTGCATGACCTTCACGCTCCAGTCCTGGTACTGCTGAGCATCCCACCCATTGCGTTCGAACACGACAACCGAAAGCACCGGATCCATGGTGAGCGTCAGATGCTCGGCACCGTCGACTTGCTGCGCGGCGTACACGGCCAGGTCCATGGTGATGTCGATCGCGTTTGCATAGGCCTGGGTGCCATGTACCGCCAGCGAGAACCAGAACGGTAGACCGCGGCTGCGGCGCGTCAGGTGCACCGCAAAGTCGCTGGGATTCCAATCGCCCCACGCGTCGAGGAACGACAGGTAGCCAGCTTCTTGGGCATGCGAAAGACGGGCAGCATCGGGGTCTCGGTACAACAATGCACAGCAGTCGAACGGCGCGAACAGCCACTTGTGAGGATCGACGATGAAGCTGTCGGCGAACTCAATGCCGTCGAACAGTGGCTGATGCTTGGGTGACGCCAGCGCCGCACCGCCATAGGCGCCGTCGACGTGCATCCACACGCCCCGTTCACGACAGACATTGCCGATGCCACGCAGGTCGTCGATGATGCCCAGGTTGGTCGTGCCTGCCGTGGTGACCACTGCAGCGGTGCGGTCCTCGTGCTCGTCGAGAGCGGCCGCAACCTCGGCACCGGTGAGTCGGTAGTCGTCGTCGACATCGACCTTGATGACGTCGGCATCCATGACCGCTGCCATCGATTCGACCGACGAGTGTGTCTGCTTGGAAGCTATGAATGCCCACCGATCAGGCCGTGACTTGCCTTGTTCGGCCAACAGATGTGCGGCGTTGTCGCGCGCCGCGACCATGGCCGACAGATTGCCCATGGTGCCGCCGGGCACGAACACACCGCCGGACCCGGCAGGCATCGAGGCGATCTCGGCCACCCAGTCGAGCGCCTGGTTCTCGGCCCAGACTGCGCCTGCGCCCTCGAGCCATGAGCCGCCGTATATCGAGCTGGCGCCAACAACCAGGTCGAAGAGCACCGCTGCTTCGGTCGGGGCGGCGGGAACGAACGACAAGTAGCGCTCGTAATCGACCGACAACGAGGCGGGGTGCAATACGTCTTCGAACAATCGCATGGCGCGGTCGCCACCAATGCCGTCGACAGTGATGGTCTCGCCGCACGCCGTCGACAGATCTTCGGCGGTGCGAGGTGCCCCCAACGGAATCGGGTGCAGCTTGGTGCGTTCGTCGGCGAATCGAAAAATGTTCGCGGCCAAGCTGGCAATGGCTTCGTTGTGTTCGTGCATGAGCCTGCGTCCTCTCCTCGGTTGCTGCTACTCGGTTTCTGCTACTCGGTTCCTCTACTCGGGGAGGAAGCCGGCAAAGCGATCATCGAGATCCTGCTCGTCGGCGGTCGAATCGAGCCCACCCCAGATGAACAGACGGCGCTGTGTCTCGTCGTCGGGGAACAACAACGGGTTGTCGGCCAAGGCGGCGGCCTCACCCCCTAGCGAGCGGAGCTCATCGGCCACACCGACCACGGGCGAAATGTACTGCACCCATTGCGTGTTGGCCGCGGCCACGACCGGGTCGTAGAACGTGTTCATCCACCGGGCAGCTCCTTGAGCGTTGGCCGACCCGGTCGGGATGACCATGGTGTCGAACCACTGGATGGCGCCTTCTTCGGGGATGACGAACTGGATGTCGGGTCGCTCGAGTTGCAGCTGCACCACATCGCCAGACCATGCCATCGAGGCGGCAACCTGACCACTGCTCAGCAAGTCGGTGAACTCATTGAACACCCAGCTGTGGAACTGGCCGGCGTCGTTGGCGGCCAGCAGCTCGGCGTACGCCGCCTCGGCCTGCCCGCTGGTCGGTCGCGCCGGATCGTCGCCATTGCCGAGCATGACCAGACCAACGGCCTCGCGCATCTCACCGATCATTGCCACGCGACCCCGCAGGTCAGGCGCAAAAAGGTCCGAGACCGACGTGAGCTCTCGACCGGTGAGCTCGGGGTCATAGGCAATGCCGGTGATGCCCGACTGCCATGGCATGTGGAACCGAGCGCCACGATCCCAGCCATTGGTCAGAAATACCGGATCGATGTTCGCGTGATTGGGAATGAACTCGACCGGCAGACGCTGCACTGCGCCTTCACCGATGTACTGGGCGGCCAGCCAATTGGTCGGAGTGACGATGTCCCATTGCGACCCGAACAGGTCCTGACCGCTGTAGTTGTCTTCCCACAACTCCTGGTAGTCGATCCCCAGACCCAGTTCGGCACCCACGCCATCGATCAAGTCGGGATCGATGTATTCACTCCAGTTCAGCACTCGCAGCTGGCTGCTGGCGGTGACAATGTCTTCTTCGAGGGCGCCACCAACGCAACCGGTCAGACCAACCAACGCAGCTGCAGCTGCGCTTCGGCCGAGGAACTGCCGTCGAGTCAACCGTCTCATCGGTACTCCCCTATTCGTTGTGCGAATCCCCACCAAGCGAGTACTGCGGCGAGTAGGGATCCGACCAGGATGATGCCTCGGAGCCACCGCAGCGCGTCCGACGCCGTCTGCAGTTGCGCCAGGAACTGCTCGCGATTGTCGAGCAACGCCGCTTCGACCGAGGTGTTGAACCCGTTGAACGCCGAGTTCGCCGCGCCCTGTGTGATCACCTCGGCCGCTGCCAGATCACCACGCTCGAGTGCGGCTTGACTGAGCGCGTTCTCGGCGACGTAACGATCCCATCGGATCTCGATCTCGTTGGCGCTCACGAATTCACGCTGCGAGCTGGCTGCCGAACGGGCTTGTTCGAACAAGCCGGTCCCAGCGCGGGTCAGCACATCTTCGAGCTCGGTCAAGCCGCTCGCTGGCTGTCCTTCGAGCACTGCTGACGTGCTGAGTGCACGATGACGGTAGGCCGATTGTTGGATGAGTTCGCTGACCTGGATGGCATCGAAGGCCTGCGAGTCGGCATCGCTGAATGCTGTTTGTTGGGTGGCGAAGCCGCGTGCGCTGGCCACCAGCAGGACGATCATGACGATCGTGGCCAGCACCAGCGGCACGTTGACGAGCCGACGGAAGCGTCGGTTCAACAGCAATTGGGCACCCAGCAGCACGGCGATCGCCACGGCCACCAAGATCAGTTCGATCGTGTACCACGACGAAGCGGTTTGGTCGTCAAAGCGGGTACTGGCTCGGTCGGCGATGAGCTGCACATCGGGCGAGATCTGGAGACGGTTGACCGCGCTGGCTTCGTTGAGCAGGGCGTCTGCTCCCACGAGGCCCTCGATACTCCCCAGCCGAGCAGCTTCGATCAAACCGGCGTATTCGGTGGTTTCGGCAGCGATTGCCTGCAGCGAGTCGTGCGAAGGTTCATCGTCACCCACGAGGCGAGCGACTTGCTCGAGCGACGACGTGGCCCGGTCGATTGCCAGCTCGTAGAGCCGGCGCTGCTCGCGATTACCATCGGCGCCTGCCAGGTGCACCGAGACGGCAGAGGCGTCGGCTTCGGCAAAGCTGGCACTGACCTGCTGGGTGGCCACGAGCACCTCACCGGTGCTGTTCGCGACCTCTTCGGTTTCGCTCACCAAGCGGTCCGTCAGAATCCATGACGTGAAACCAATACCGACCAGGACCAGCACGACAAAAATGGCCATCAGCCGCAAGCGGTCGGGTGTGGAGCTGGTGTTCAGCCATCGGGAGCTCTGGGTTCGCTCCGGCATCTTCGCCTCATTTGCCACCCGCACAGTATTACTCGCAGATTGTTGCTCTCTGCGCTTTGCGTGTCCTGCTATAGAGTTGGCCGCAGTGGAGATGCCCGAGATCGATACGCGGCTACAGCGGTACACGGCAGCCGAACATCGTATTGGAGCCAACCTGCAAGAGCTCGAGCAACACTCGGTGTACCAGCTACTGACCACCGATGTACTGACCGGCAAGACCGCCAGAGCGCTGGGTGCAGTCAACGATGCCGATCCGAGCTTGTGGCAGCTCTTCACCTTGCTGAGTTCAGCGCTCGACCGTGCCCGCACACTGCGAGGTACCGGCAACCGGGTGCGCAACGAGGTCCGTCTCGAGCTTGCCCAGCAGCTGGGCAGCGCTTCTATCCTGATCGACAGCCACGATATTCCGTTGGGTGAGCGGGGCCTGACCGGCGCATCGACGCGACAGGAACACCTGTCGATCGAAGCACTCATCGACCGCATGAGTGCGTTGTACGAGCCGGTTCGCAACGTCGTCACCCACGCCGAGAGAGTCTTGCGCGACGCCTTGCCTCGACTGAACTCGGCCGAAGCGACCGTGGCTCGCCTGCGCGCCGATGCAATGGCATTGGGCGTCGACACCGTTGACCTGGACCGCATCGACGAGACCATCGCTCGCATTCGCGATCTGTCTTTGACCGATCCACTCTCGATTCCGGCCAACGCTCGCAGTAGTTTCGACGACGCCATCCGGGGCGCATCGGCCACCATCGCAGCCGCTCGTGCCAGCCACGATGCTCTTGCCGCCGATATCGCCGGCGCTTCGCAACTGCTCGACGAGTGTCGCGATCTGATCGCGCAAGCGTCTGCGTACCGAGCTGAAACGCTGCGCAAGGTCGCCCTGCCGATCGGGCTCCGGCAACCGCCAAGCATCGATGCAATCGATGGCGAGCGCGGACTGGCGACCAAGCTCGACCCCATTTTGGCTTCATCGCAGCCGTGGCAGGCAGTGCGGCGCAGCCTCGACGGTTGGTCGACCAGCGCCACCCGGCTTCGTGATCAGCTGCGGCGAGTGGCGCAAGCAAATCAGGCGCCGCTCGAAAAACGGAACGAGTTGCGCGGCCGCCTCAGCGCTTTTCGCGCCAAGATGGCAGCAACCGGATTCAGCGAGGACCCCGTGTTACGAGACATCAGCGCCGAAGCACACAACGAATTGTTCACCTCACCCACCGATCTCGTGCGGGCCGAGCGCCTGGTCACCGAGTTCGGCAACCGATTGGCGAACCCATGACAAGCCAGACCACGGCATGTACCGAAGCCGACTGCGGCGGCACCTATCTGGCCGACGGCTACTGCAATACCTGCGGCAGCGCGGCCCCCAAACCGGCTGCCGCCAGCGGACCCGCTGCAGCCACGCCCCACGCCCACCCTGCGCCGCCGGCGGGTGCGGCGGGCTCCTCGGGCCGAGCGGTTGATCTCTCATTGGTCGGCAACGTCTGCACCCAGTCTGGCTGCGGCGGCACGATCTTGGGCGACGGCTACTGCAACACGTGCGGACTCGTGGCCAGTGCACCCGCCCCGGTATCGGCGGCAACAGACAAGACCCTCTCACCGTCGTCGACATCACGGCCCGGCACACCACCAACTGCGATCACAATTGCTGCGCCGTCGGCGCCACAGCTTTCGAGCAAGGTGTCCACCGCAGTTGCTTCCAGCGAAGCTCGACGTACCGCCGCCACCCGTCGTTCCTCCACCGAGGGCACTGGGCTCGGCATGGGGCTGGTCACGGTTGCCCCCACGCCCGAAGGTGATCCATCACAAGCACTCATGTCGGCCGAGAAGATCCAGGCCGTGATCGACGAAGTCCCCGAAGAAGAACGCTTCTGTCGTAATTGCGACAACCCTGTGGGCCGTGGCCGCGACGGGCAACCCGGCCGAAGCCAGGGATTCTGTGGCACCTGCCGCACACCGTTCGATTTTCTGAGCAATGCACCTGCGCTGAAGACGGGCGATCTTGTCGGCAACCAGTACGAGATCCTGGGACCGCTGGCGCACGGTGGTATGGGCTGGATCTATCTGGGCAAGGACAAGGCCGTATCGGACCGTTGGGTCGTGCTCAAGGGGCTGTTGAATGAAGACGACGCCGATGCCATTGCCTCGGCAGTCGCCGAGCGTCAGTTCCTGGCGCAGATCAAGCACGGCAGCATCGTCAACATCTACAACTTCGTCACCTGGGGCGGCGCGGGCTACATCGTGATGGAGTACGTAGGTGGCGCATCACTGAACTCCAAGCTCAAATCTCTGCGCCGCGAAACCGGCGATGTGCAGGCGCGCATGCCCCTCACCGACGCCATTGCCTTCACGATCGGCGTGCTTCCCGCAATGGGTTATCTGCACGATCAAGGGCTCGTCTACAACGACCTCAAGCCGGCCAACATCATGGCTACCGCCAACGACGTCAAGCTGATCGACGTCGGTGGCGTGATGCGCCAAGACGACGACGATGCCGCAATCTTCGGCACGCAGGGGTTCCAAGCGCCCGAGGTCGCCGCCGCCGGGCCCTCGGTACCGTCGGATCTCTACACCGTTGGGCGCACGCTTGCCGTGCTGGCACTACCGTTCTCGTTCCACCAAGGCGACTACCTGCACGCCATTCCGCCGGCCAGCGAGCAGCCGATCCTGGCTCATTACGAGTCGTTCCATCGCTTCCTGCTGAAGTCCACGGCGCCACATCCCGACGATCGTTTCCAAACCGCCGAAGAGATGCGGTCGCAACTCGTTGGTGTGCTGCGAGAAATCGTTGCCACCACCAGCGGCACGCCCCGCCCTACGCCGAGCGCGCTTTTTGGCGGCGACCAACTCACCCAGCTACTCGTCGACGACAATCGCGCCGCCGACGCACCGAACTGGCGCTCGCTGCCGCGCCCCCGAGTCAATGCCGCCGACGCTGCTGCCAGCTTCCTGCTCGGCCTTCCCGACGATGACGCCGAGCAAGCCCACCTGCAATTGAGCCAGGCAGTGAATGACAAACAGGTGCCGTGGACCCACGAGACGGCGTTCGTCTCTGCCATGACCGCCGTCGAGGCCAACCGCGATCCCGGCGCCGTGCTCAACAGCCTGGCCAGCGTCGATCCGTGGGATTGGCGCATCCGCTGGATCGAAGGCCTGCGAGCCATCGTGCAGAACCAGCCCGATCAAGCCGCCGAGAAATTCAACCAGGTGTGGACACAGATCCCGGGCGAGATCGCTCCCAAGCTGGCGGTCGCCCTGACGGCAGAGATGGCGGGCAAATACACGCGAGCCGCCAGTCTGTACGAGTCGATCATGGCAACCGATCCGACCTACGTCACCGCCGCATTCGGCCTGGCCCGGTGTCGAGCTGCCAACAAGGATCGGCCGGGGTCGGTGGCTGCGTATCGCAGCGTGCCCGCAAGCTCGGCCGGCTACTTCGATGCCCGTATCGCTGCGGCTCGGGCGTACGTGGAACCGCTCGACGGTGCTAATCCTTCGAAAGACGATGTGGTTGCAGCGGTACGGGTGCTCGAAGACGTGCAGCTCGACACCATCGAGCGGGCCGAGATCACCGTGCAGATTCTCGACCAGGCACTGGTGGGACTGTCGACCGGCGCGATTGCCCAGGATCCGGCCGTCAGGCTCTTCGACGAACCCATGACCGACGCCGGCATCCGCCGACAACTCGAACGCACTTACCGAGAGCTCGGGCGATTGGCAACCGATCGCGACGAACGCATTCGACTGATCGACAAGGCCAACGAAGTCCGTGCAAAGAGTGTGGTGTGAGGGTCTGCTCGCATTGCGGCGAAGACTGCCCCGCCGACGCCAACTGGTGTGAGGCGTGCGGGACCGACCTCGACGCCGCCGTCCAGCCGCCGAAGCATCCGTGCGTCTCGTGCAACGCGCCAGCGGTCGAGGTGACCCACGACGGCTGGTGTCAGGTCTGTGGCACCAAACAACCGGCACCCGAAGATCATGTGGTCGCCGATCATGGCTGGTTCGCCATCGTCAGTGACCGCGGTCGCGTGCATCGCAGCAACGAAGACGCCGGCGCAGTGGCCGCACGTTCGACAGGCGTGGCTGTGGTCGTGTGCGATGGCGTTTCGTCGACCGACGAATCCCAACACGCATCACAGAACGCAGTTCGCACGATCATCGGCCGTATCGAGACCGCCAGGTCGACGGGCGTCGACCAAGCCATAGTGCAAGCAGCCGCCGATGCTCAGACCGAGATACTGCGCGTCACATCTCGCTCGACGCCTGAGCCGCCGTCGTGCACCATGGTCACGGTCGTGGCCGATGTGGTCGGCACCCAAGCCGATGTCTGCGTCGGGTGGTTGGGCGACAGTCGCGCCTACTGGGTCGCCGGCGGCACGGCCACGCAGCTCACCCGTGACCATTCCTGGGCCATTGAACAACAAGACCTGGGCGACCTCGACCAGGCCACCATCGAAGCCGACAAGCGGGCCCACTCGATCACCCGTTGGTTGGGCGCCGACAGCCATGATGTGACACCCGAGCTGAAGGCCCTGCAGTTCGAACTTCCGGGCACCTTGGTGGTGTGTTCTGATGGGCTCTGGAACTATGCCCCCACCGAATCCGACATGCACGACCTGGTGGTGGCTGGCGGCAGCGAGGAACTTGCTCTCACCCGCGCCGAACGACTCGTGGCGTTTGCCAACAGTCAGGGCGGGCATGACAACATCACGGTTGCGGTCGCCGACCTCAAACCTCAACCCGCAAGCTAACCCCCACAGGAGTACCTCATGGCTGACTTCACCGCTCAGGTGTTTCAGAACGAATATCTTCCGGCCGGCGGCGACACAGTCGATGCTGTGATCACCGTCAACTCGGCCGCAGGAGCCGACACGGCATCGAACCAAGGCTTGCTCGAGGTCATCATCGTCGACATGTCCGGTTCCATGAACGAAGACGGCGGCGCCAAGGTTCGTGCCGCCAAGGCTGCGACTGCGGTTGCGATCGACACGCTCGACGATGGGGTGGAGTTCGCCATCATCGCGGGCACCGACAAAGCCATGCAGATCTTTCCCCGAAGCGGCACCGCAGTGGCCGATGCTGCGTCGCGCAACGAAGCCAAGAAGATCGTGAACCGACTTCGCGCCGATGGTGGCACAGCGATCGGCACCTGGCTGCGCCTGGCGTCGAGTATTCACGCCACCCGCCCCCATTTGATTCGCCACAGCCTGCTGTTGACCGATGGCAAGAATCAACACGAAACCGACGATGTCCTGCAGGCTTCGATCGACGCCAGTGTCGGGTTGTTCCAGTGCGATTGTCGAGGATTGGGCGTCGACTGGAACGTCGACGAGATGCGTTTGATAGCGAACGCACTGCTGGGCACCGTCGACATCATTCCCGGCCCCGGCGACATGGAAGCCGAGTTCGAACGCATCATCGCGGGTGTGAACAAGAAGCAGGTCGCCGATGTGGCGCTGCGGCTCTGGAGCCCCAAGGGCGCCGACATCGAGTTTCTCAAGCAGGTGTCTCCCAACATCGACGATCTCACTCCCAAGGCTGTCGCCGTGGATGCGCTGACCGATGACTTTCCGCTGGGTGCTTGGGGTGGCGAAGAGAGTCGCGACTATCACCTGCGGGTCAAGATCCCTGCGGGCGACGTCGGCGACGAACGACTGGGAGCGCGTGTCATGCTGGCTATCGACGGCCAAGCCGAACCCATCGCCTTGGTGCGGGCCGTCTGGACGAACGACGAGAATCTGTCGACTCGCATCAATCGCGAGGTCGCCCACTACACCGGTCAAGCCGAACTCGCCGACGCCATTCACGATGGGCTGGCCGCCCGTGCAAGCGGCGACGACGACACCGCCACCATGAAGCTCGGTCGGGCGGTGCAACTGGCACACGAAACCGGCAACGAAGACTCGGTGCGACTGCTGCAGAAGGTGGTCGATGTTGAGGACCCCAAGACCGGAACCGTTCGTTTGCGCAAGCAGGTCGATGATGCCGATGCCATGGCTCTCGATGTGCGGTCGACTCGGACCGTACGGGTCGGTAAGGGCTCGTGAGTACGGCGTGCCCGAAGGGCCACGAATCCGAATGGCCGGACTGGTGCTCGGTGTGTGGCGAGCGCCTGGGTGAAGCCGCCGATGCGGGGGCTGGCGCCACGCCTGCACCTGCGACAGACCCAGCACCTGCACCTGCACCTGCACCTGCGGCCACCGGCCCGGCATGTGAGAACTGTGGGGTGCCTCGTAACGAGCACGATGTGTTCTGCGAAAGCTGCGGCTACGACTTCGCCAGCGGCTCACTGCCCGAGGGTGTTGCTGACAACTCGGGCCAGGTCAGCGAGGCCGACGCAACGCCGGTCCACGTCAAGATCACGGTTGACCCCGACTTCTTCGCAGCCAGCGTGGGCGACGTCGATCTCACGTTGCCCGACCCGCTCCCCGATCCGCAGATCGTGCCGCTTGCCGGCATTCGTATTCTCATCGGCCGCACCAGCACCAGTCGGGGTATCTTTCCCGAGATCGATGTGCAATCAGTGACCGACGACCCGGCGGTTTCCAGCCGTCATGCCATGCTCGAACGAGTAGTCGACGGCTCGTGGACACTCACTGATCTGGGCTCGACCAACGGCACGTTCATGAGCGCCGAAGCCGATCCCGCCATCGACCCTGGGATTGCGCAGCCAATCGCCCCTGGCACCAGCATCTACCTGGGTGCTTGGACCCGAATCGAACTCAACGAATCAACCCGATAAACCTGACCGCGGCGCACTGTCGACAACTCAAGGGGTGCCTGCAAGCAGAGCCTTTCTGACGGGTGCTATCTTCGACCGCCGCACCCGCTGAAACCGAACATCGTCTTGCTACAGCACCCCAGGCAACACCATCTGGTCCATGGGCACGAACCCACTACGGCCCAAGGCGCCGCCAGCGGGTGCAATTCAGGCCTGTGAACTACGTCGCTTCGACGAGTAATCGTTTGGTGAACCGCCAGTCGTTTGGTAGACCGTAGGAGTAGCTCCGACAGACCCTGGAGGGTCCCATGTCATCTCGCTTGACCAAATTCCTGGCCGTACTCTTGGCCTTCACCATGGTCGCAGTCGCCTGCGGCTCCGACAGCGATGACGCCGCGGAGAGCGGTAGCGACGAGACTGCTGCTGGCGACCTCGATTGCTCGCTCGAGAACCTGGACCTATTCGCCGACGGCAAACTCACCATCGCCACCGGCGAACCGGTGTTTCCGCCGTGGATGATCGACGACGACCCGACCAACGGTCAGGGCTTTGAGAGCGCAGTGGCCTACGCCCTCGCCGAAGAAATGGGCTTCGCAGCCGCAGACGTCGAGTGGGTACGGACCGACTTCGATGTAGCCATCGCCCCTGGCGACAAAGACTACGACTTCAACATGCAGCAGTACTCCCCTACTGCCGAGCGCGATGAGTTCGTGGACTTCTCTGAGTCGTACTACGACGTGCAGAAGTCTGTTCTGACCTTCAGCGGCTCACCCGTCGACGGCGCAGCATCATTCGACGACCTCGAAGCCGGGACCTGGGGCGCCACCATTGGTACCACCGACCTCGACTACATCGAGGGCGAAATCGGCATCTCCGACGTGGCCGTATACGACACCCAATCCGACGTGGTTGCCGCCATGATGGCCGGCCAAATCGATGCCACCGTCGTTGGTCTACCCTCCGCCTTCTACCTGTCCGCAGTTGAACTCGACGGCGGCACGATCGCTGGTGTGCTCCCGGCCGCGGGCGCAGACTCCGACGGCACCGCACTTCTGATGCCCGAAGGCAGCAGCCTCAAAGGCTGTGTCGATGTGGCCATCAACTCGCTGCGTGACGCTGGCACCCTCGACGCCATTGGCGAAGAGTGGCTCCAAGGCGGCGGCGACATTCCAAGCATCGGCAAGTAAACGCGTCTTCTGCCCCTAGAAGGCTGACGTAGCCGCATGGCTATTCAAGATGACCTAACGCCACAGCAAGACGTGCCGCCGCCTCCGGCGCCGCTCATGTTGAGCAGGCGCGAACGACTTATGCCGGTGCTGATCAGTGCGATCAGTACCGGTGTTGTTGTGGTGCTCATCGTGCTTGTCGTTGGATCATCCGAACAATGGCCAGCCGTGCAAAAACAGTTCTTCAACTGGCAAGCCATGAAGGACTCCTTCCCCAAGGTCTTGAGCGGATTCTGGCTCAACATGAG